>Ga0101945_1000400_pt1 | contig 75682 bp, 68 predicted proteins | sample DewCreD2012metaG_2_FD_75246 | JGI IMG/M metagenome (GOLD analysis project Ga0101945, IMG submission 75246) | Hot spring sediment bacterial and archeal communities from British Columbia, Canada, to study Microbial Dark Matter (Phase II) - Dewar... ... | reverse complement strand
GGCGTGGTTATTTTTACAAGGTCAATTTCTTACCTCGCAAATTCAACCACCCTTATATCACCGGTTAACTCATTCTGCAAATTCTAAACACATTTCCCTCAAGATACCGTGAGAAGTAACAGCCATCACTTATGACTATCTTGGTGGAGTGGGTGAGGATTTTGATGGTCTGCGCAAGATCAGTGCTTTTGGAGGGCATGGGAATAGTCGGTGGGGCAGTGCGGGTACGGTGCTGATGAGGAGGAGCGATCAGATTTATGGGGATCTTTACATTGATGACAATGTGGCCAATGCTACTTCATCTATTTACACGCCCCTTGTTCCTGTTGGTCCTGGCAGGATAGTTGCTTTGACAGCGGATACGATAACGACGGATGGGGTGGTGAAGATGGTTCCCAATGGACTGAGGGGTTTGGAGATCAATCCGAATCTCAATCAGACTCAGACTTATCGGGTGGTTTCCAATACGGATATTACGATTACGGTGGACATTTCGGGCAAGCCTTCTTTGACCAGTGTGGCGGGTGTGGGGAATATGTATGGAGCGGTCTATCGGTTTGACAATCTTTATTTCCGTAGGGGTGGATATTTAGTTATAGGAGACAGTCTCATTGTCAGTGGGACGATGCGGATAGATGAGTATGGGCAGTTGACGCATTATGATGCGACGATGAACTATGAGACTTTGCTGGATGTGACGGTGGGGACTCTGGAGATTGCCTCTACGGGTTCGATCAATGTGGATGGTCGTGGTTATCTGGGTGGGATGAGAGAGGGGAATGATTGTACAGGGCAGACGATTGGCAATACGAATGGATCGGCATATAGGTCGGGTGGTTCTTATGGAGGGTTGGGAGGAGTTTTTGATGGTGGGCCTCCGAACCCGATTTATGGGAGTCTTACGGATCCTGCGGGTTTGGGTTCGGGGGGGTCGTGTGGTGCTTGGAATCGCCAGGGTGGAGATGGCGGCGGATGGGTTGAAATTCATGCTGGGAATGTGATTATTAATGGTCTGATTACGGCCAATGGTTTAACTGGGGCGGGTGATCAGGCGGGCAGTGGTTCTGGAGGGACGGTTTACATCAATGCTTCGAACCTCTCCGGATCAGGTACGATCAGGGCCAATGGAGGTGCAGGTGAAGTCGGCGGAGGAGGTGGAAGAATCGCTGTCTATTACGATAACTCGACATTTACGGGTCAGGCAACAGCCCTTGGCGGCGATGGAAGCTCCAGAGATGGTCAAGATGGGACGGTGTATTTGAATAAAAAATAAAATTAGATCATCGCCTTTCTCCACGCCCCCCCTTTTCCCCTTAAGTTAAAAGGAGGAGTTATTAAATTCCGAGAGGAATAATAGATCAGATTTTTAGAGCAAGAGTTCATCCTTTACCGTAAGCGGCAGACCATAAATACTGAAAATGTTTCACTGCCAAGAACGCCGAGGAGACAAAGAAATTTTTAATTATAAGCCTTAGAGGACTCAGAGCACATAGCAATGAACATCTCCAAGGAAAAGTTTGCTTTTTAATGCGTTAAATTAATAAGGAAAGCAGATTTTTTGTAACAAAAGGGGATAAGATGCTAATTTTTCTCTTCGGTAATAAAATTCACGATCCTAAAAAGTACCCCGTTCCCTTCTATTTGCGGATGTTCAAGGACATATTTCCCCTCCCATATATTTTCCGCTATTCCGCGTAAAGAATTGACATTGACTTTAGAATATTGTATTTGGATAATAATTAAATCATACTGCACAAAAATTTAAATATTTGTGCACTTTAATGGTCTAAATGAAGGAAATTATATCAAGTCAAAAAGTTGAAAGAGATGAACTTCTTGGGGGAAGATACGTTCCGAGGGAGGGACTCAAAAAGGCGAAAGAAAACCTTAAGAACAACCTCATTAAAGTGATTATGGGGCCTCGAAGAGCAGGAAAATCGGTTTTTTCCATACAGATGCTTGAAGGCTTAAATTTCGCTTACCTGAATTTTGACGATGAAAGGCTTACAAGTGTCTCAGATTACGATGAGATCCTTAAGGCCATTCGGCAGGTATATGGGGATTCGAGGATCCTCCTTTTTGACGAAATCCAGAACCTTCCCAATTGGGAGCTATTCGTTAACCGGTTTCATCGCAGGGGATTTAATATCATTATCACTGGCTCGAACGCCCATCTCTTGAGTCGGGAACTTTCTACCCACCTAACTGGCCGATACGTCCAGTTTCGAATCTTTCCCTTCTCATTTTCAGAATTTCTGAGGGCTAAAGCATTCGTGGTGGATGAGGCTCTTGAACTCAAGGAGAGAGAGGGCTTGCTCCTCGGCTACCTCGATCACTATCTGGAGAAGGGAGGATACCCAGAAATCGTTGTAAAAGGGATGGATACGAAGGATTATTTGACTACTTTATTCGAAAGTATATTGTTTAAAGACATCGTGAAAAGGTATGGCGTGAGATACCCCAAGATGCTGTCCGACCTTGCCCATTATTTAATCACAAACCATTCGAATGAGTTCTCTTATACCAAATTGAAAAACATTCTGGAGTTTAGAAGTATCCATACGGTTGAGAATTATTTAAACTACCTTTCCGAAGCCTTCCTTCTGTTTTCCGTTGATCGCTTCTCGTTCAAATTCAAAGAACAGATCCGATCCCCTAAGAAGATATATGGTTATGACACCGGAATGATCAATGCCATGAAATTTAAAACAGGAAGAGATTTTGGAAGATTGATGGAGAATTTGGTTGCGGTAGAATTGATGAGGAGGGAGGCTGATTTTTATTACTATAAGTCTGTGAATGGCAAAGAAGTGGATTTTGTTATCAAACAGGGGCAAAAAGTCGTTCAACTCCTCCAAGTTTGCTATGACATCGATCATTATCCTACAAGAAAAAGAGAGTTGATTTCCCTTACCAAAGCAGGGAAGGATCTTGGATGTAAAGACTTAATGATTCTAACTTGGGAGCATAGAGCAGAAGAGGAACATGGAGGTCTCAGGGTCAATTTTCTACCCCTATGGAGATGGTTACTAAGGAAGTGAAAATTGCGATTTCTCTTCTTCGTTACTTCGATTCACTAAATCCGGGCAAGGCGGTCGACCTCGTTTCTATAAGGGAGGGAGGGTTGGGCGCCCAGTTTGGTGGTGGCGAGGGCTCCGGCGGCATTGGCAAATCGCAAGGCTTCTCGAATCGGTTTTTCTTCTGAGAGGGCACAGGCCAGAGCTCCCATAAAGGCATCTCCTGCAGCGGTCGTATCGACCACCTTCACTTTAAAGGCTTTCATCCAGATCTCTTCATGATCATTTTTGAAGTAGAGGCCTTTGGGACCGAGGGTGATCACTACATTTTTTACTCCCTTTGAAAGAAGTTTTTGAGCGATTTTAGGGAACTCTTTCTCATGGTGAAGATTGAGACCGGCGAGGATTTGGGCCTCAAATTCGTTCGGGATAAGATAATCCACTAAAGGAAAGATTTCTTGCAGAACGGGAAGGGGAGGAGACGGGTTAAGCAGGGTTAAGGCACCATACTTTTTAGCCATCTTTAATCCCCAGGTGACCGTTGAGATCGGGGTTTCGAGTTGGGAGACAAAGACTCGAACCGTTTCCCACATTAGGGAGATTCCTTTTAGGTCTTTTATTCTAAGCGACTCGTTTGCCCCACGAAAGACCACGATTCGATTCTCTCCCCTGGGGCTCAATTCAATAAAGGCCATCCCTGTAGGAATCTTTTTGTCCATGAGAATAGAGCTTGCGTGAAGACCCAATTTGATCAAATATCGACGGTATGATTTGCCATAAGAATCGTTTCCTAATTTTGTGAAAAAGGAAACTTCTGCTCCTAATCTTTTCGATGCAACGGCCTGGTTAGCTCCTTTTCCGCCGAAAACGACCGTGAGTCCATTGGCTTGGATCGTCTCTCCTGGCTGGTGAAAACGAGGCACCTTTAGAATCAAATCTACATTTGAACTGCCAAGAACAAGAATTTTCCCGGTCATCCCATCTCCCTTAAACTCGAAAGGAAAAGGTCCAAGAATCTTTCCGCCTCTACGTTAAGGCAGACATTGAGTTTTGATCCCTCTGGAAATTCTATGATCCTTCCATAATAAGGCCCTTCTTCGGTTTCAACCTTAAGGGAGAGTCTTTCGGTTTTCACCAAAGTGGGATCGATGGCTACCCCAACAGCCAGAGGATCGTGAAGGAAGATCCTCTCCCTGTTTCTAAATTGCCGCGTAAAGGGATCGTAACCTGTCGCCTGGATAATAAAATTGGGAAAAGGATTTTGAAGGGGTTTCATCCTTTCTTCCATGAAATCAGGGGTGAGAAAGACCTGATGGGTGACATCGAGGGGAACCAGGGTAATAGGAATTCCGGACTCAAAGACGATTTGGGCGGCTAAAGGATCGGAGTAGAGATTGAATTCAGCACAGGGAGTGATATTGCCGCTCGCTCGAACGGCCCCTCCCATAATGACCATCTCTTTGAACCTCTTCATCCCTTCAACATCTCTTTGGATTCCCAGGGCTAAATTGGTGAGGGGACCCGTTGCGATCAGAGTCAGATCTTCTGGCTCTTGCCGAGCTAGGGTTGGAAGGAGTTCTTCTGCCGGGAGAGAAGAGATCTGCCAAAAATGGTCTTCTTCCCTTATCGGGATATGAGCCCCTCCCAACCCATCTTCTCCATGGACCGAATGGGCATAGAGGGTTTTCCCTTTTAGGGGTTAATCGGCCCCTTTTGTGATCAGAGGGTGGGAGGCCGGACGGATGAGGGAGAGGACTTTTTGAATATTTTCGAAGACTCGATCCAGGGGGACATTCCCGTTGACCCCTGTAATGGCCTTGACCTCTAAGACTCGGGAACGAAAGGCAAGAATTAAAGCCATTGCATCATCCACACCTACATCACAATCGATCACCACTTTTTTCATCTTTAAAGATCACCTCTCTGAGGATTAGCGGTAAAATAAAGCGACCAAAATATAACAGAGGATTCCTCCAGTAAGAGGGGTCGAGATCCATCCCACCACGATTTCCACAAGACTCTTGATGCTGACGGCCCGGATCCCTTTTACCAGTCCTACTCCTGCTACGGCTCCAACGACCGACTGAGAAGAAGAGACCGGAACCCCGACCTGGGTGAATATCCAAACGATAAGGGCCGAACCCAGACCGGCGATAAAGGCGGAGTAGGAATCCATCGCTACAATCTTTCTTCCTACGGTTTCCATCACCTTTCCACTATACGTGAGAACCCCAAAAGCAATACTCAAACTCCCTATTAAAGCTCCATAAAATGGAGAGAGGGTCCCCGTGCTGACATAGACTCCTGTGACATTGGCCACATTATTTGAGCCAAGGGCATAGGCCCCAAAACAGCCCGAGAGGACCAGTCCACCTTTGATCAGGGCGTCTCGAAGGAGAGGTCGCTTCAGATATTGGTTGACTACTCTTCCTAATAGATGATAGAGAAGATAACTGATTATCAGAGCCCCCACAGGAGTTAATATCCAGCAGACCACAATTTTATAGAGTTTGCTGAAGTCGGCTTTTCCCAAATAAAGACCTCCTCCCAGAAGGGCTCCGATGATGGCTTGGGAGGTGGAGGTAGGAAGCCCAAAATAGGTAAATAGAGTGACCATAATTCCAGCTGATAACGTTGTAAAAAAGGCCATTTTAAGATCAAGCCTGGAGATTTCTCCAACCGTGGCAAAACATTTCTCTCCTTCCAATAAGGCCCCGATGACAACGAAGATCGAGATAAGGAGGGTCGCCTTCCGATAGGTGATGATTTTGGCCCCCACTCCGGTTCCAAAGAAGTTGGCCGCATCATTGCTTCCAAGACTCCAACCCATAAAGATTCCGGCTGAAAGTTCCCACATCGATGATTCTCCTAAAAAGAACTTGGAGCGTCCATCAAACCTTACTGCTGATTAAAAGAACTTCCAACCAATCCGACGTATCTTCAATCTGGTCAGACATACTGGTTACCGTATCGAGGCATCGTTTTAGATGGATCTTTTCGGCCAGGGAAAGATTGGAGGTATAGATGTCCCGGGTGAGTTTCCATTCCTCATCGTCGATAGAGGATTCTGAAATCCCAATTTCAGTGACCCTCTTTCGGATTAACTCTTGATCCCCTTTCTCAAAGAAATTTTCCGTAGCCTCTCTAAGGCAATGAAACATAGGAAGGGTATCATCCATGATCTTGAGGAATCTTTTCTTAAATTCTTCAGGGACGTAAGGTCTTTGGCCGAGGAGGAGATCGCAGCAGATCTCAGCATTGTCTGCAATCTGATCCACTTTTTCAATAAAATTGTGAATCTCCACCCGAAAGATGGGGAGAAAAGCCCCCCGAAAGAGAATATCCACAATGGACCGTCGAATATGGTCTGCCTCGGTCTCCAGATGATCTGTTTTGAGAGCCTCTGCTTTAGCCTCCTCAATCTTTCCATCCAGATAATGAGTCATCGTCTTTTGGGTCTGCTCGAGGCATTCCTGTACTTTTTGAAGATGATTGAAGATCATGGTGATGACCTCCCGTTCCCTTCCCTTTCTGAAAATTCCCATAGGTCTTCCTCCATTTAAAGATTTCTAAAACTTTTACGTTGAGTATAATTAAATTGGAAAAAGAAGGAAAGAGAAAAATGAACAATGGGGTAACCCCTCACTGAAGGGTGGAAATAAATTTAAGCCCGACAGGAGTATTTCCGAAACCCATAGAATGCGGATGCACCCCTCTCAGGCTTATTCCCCACTTTTGAGTGAAGGAATACACGATGGGTTGAAGACTCATTCAAGAAGGGTTTTAAAAGAAGGGTTCTTTCATTGGCCGGTCAGCTTCTTAAATTCTTCTTCGGTGAGGAGTTTGATCCCAAGGGCTTTGGCCTTTTCGAGTTTGGAGCCAGGGTCCTCTCCCACGACCACAAAATCCACCTTTTTCGAGACACTGGATGCCGTCATTCCCCCTAAGGATTCTACGATACTGCGAGCTTCCTCCCTTCCGTAGGATTTGAGGCTCCCCGTAAAGACAAAAGTTTTTCCCGCAAGCCTTCCTTTCTCTCTCACCGGAGGTTCGATCAGTTTGATACCAGCCTTCTTCAATCGCTCGATCGACTCCTTATTCTTCTTGTCTCTGAAGAATTGAACAATGCTGGAAGCCACTTCAGGGCCTATCCCTTCCACCTTCATTAGATCTTCTTCCGTCAGGTGAAAGAAGTCCTCTAATCGGGGAAAGTGACGAGCCAGATCCTCAGCCGTCGCTTCCCCGACATGACGAATTCCAAGGGCATAGAGAAATTTTCCCAGAGGTTTATTCTTGCTCTTTTCGATGGCGTCGATGATATTCTGGGCGGATTTATCCGCCATCCTTTCCAGGGCGATGAAGTCTTCTTTTTTGAGATAGTAAAGGTCAGCCACATCTTTGACCAATCCCTTGTCGACCAGTTGATCCGTCAATTTCGTGCCCAGCCCTTCGATATCCATTGCCCTTTTGGAGGCAAAGTGTTTGATTCGGCCTTTCAACTGGGCCGGACAGTCCAGACCAATACAGCGATGAAGGGCTTCTTCCCGGACCACCTCTGCTCCGCAGACAGGGCATTTGGAAGGCATCTTGAATTTCTTCTCAGTTCCTTTTCTCTTGGAAGGGATGACCTGAACCACTTCGGGAATGACATCCCCGGCCCTCTGGACAATAACGGTATCTCCAATTCTCACATCCAGCCGATCGATCTCATCCTGATTATGGAGGGTCGCCCGACTCACTTCGACCCCTCCGACTCTCACGGGCTCCATGATCGCTACCGGGGTAAGAACTCCTGTTCTTCCCACCTGGACAATGATATCGAGAATCTTCGTGGTTTCCTGTTTGGGTTGAAACTTAAAGGCCAAGGCCCAACGAGGACTTCGTGATATTTCCCCTAAACGGACCTGAAGATCAAGGCGATCGACTTTAATCACAATCCCGTCGATCTCATAGGGAAGTTTTTCTCGTTGTTCGCTCATTTCATGGTAGTACTCGATGACCTCTTCGATGTTTTTACACCTTCGAACATGAGGATTGGTTCTGAGTCCCCATTTTGGGAGGGTTTGGAGAATATCCCACTGGGTTTTAAACGTCCATCCCCTCACCTCCCCTATTCCATAGAAATAGATTTCAAGGGGACGGGATGCAGTGATTTTTGAATCTAACTGGCGAACCGATCCGGCAGCCGCATTTCTCGGGTTAGCAAATAGAGGCTCTCCAGCCTCTTTCCGTCTTCGATTGAGTTCTTCAAACTTTTTAATCTGCATGATCACTTCTCCCCGAACTCCCAATCGGTCGGGGACGGGAATCTCTTTTCTGATGAGTTGGAGGGGGATCGTCTTGATCGTTCTTAAATTTTGGGTAATATTCTCTCCATTTACTCCATCTCCGCGGGTCGATCCAATCGTAAAAAGACCCTTTTCATACACCAGTTCCACGGCCAATCCATCCAGCTTGGGTTCAGCGACATAAGCAATATCTGAAGAGGATCCCAAGAAACGTTTCACTCTCTTGTCAAACTCTTTTGCCTCGGTTTCGTTAAAGGCATTGGCAAGGCTGAGCATGGGGATGGTGTGGCGGACAATCTCAAAGGCTTCTAAAGGAGGAGCTCCGACACGCTGAGTAGGGGAATTGGGAGAGCGAAGCTCAGGGTATTGTTCCTCGAGCCTTTCCAATTCCCTCATCAAGCGATCATACTCAGCATCCGAGATTTCAGGCTGGTCAAGGACATAATAACGATAATTATGGTATTCGATCTCTTCTCGAAGCTTCTCTACTCTCTTTTTTATCGCTTCTGGAACCATGTTTTTATTTTAGATAGGATCGAGCGGATTGTCAAATCAAAGGGAATTCCTCACAGAAGTGTGTGGAGATCTAAAGGCCCGATAGGAAAGGAATGCCTACGAAGATCTTAGAACGCGGAAACATCCATCTCGGTCTTATTTTTTTCTTCTCAGTGATGGATTACTCAAATCATAGCCTACCCGTCCTTGGTGATAAAATAGGGCTGAAAGGTTTTACAAAATATAGTGTTTGAATACTTGGATTTTCAAAGATATTGTAGTCCTAAGGGGGTATGAAAAAAATTGGAATAACTATAAAATTTTACTTGACAAATTTTAATTTTCCGTGTATCAGTTAATCCTAAGTGGAAAAAAGTGGGAAAAGGTGGTATGGATATTTAAATCAGGGGGTGAAAGGTGTTTCGTGGTCGTTATGAACACACCATAGACTCAAAGGGTCGTATCAGTATTCCCTCCAAATTCCGAGAAATCCTAACCAAAAAATACGATGATCGATTGGTCATTACCAACTTTGATGGTTGCCTGGTAGCCTTCCCCTATGAGGAGTGGAATCTATTGGTTGAACAGAAGATAGGTTCTTTTTCGATTATGAGGAAAGAGACCAGCGCTTTTCTTAGATATTTTTATTCGAGTGCGATAGACTGCACGATCGATAAATTAGGAAGGCTCCTGATTCCCCAATCTTTAAGAGATTATGCCAATCTTAAGAAGGATGTGGTTCTGGTGGGAGAGGGTCGATTCATTGAAATCTTTGCAAAGGAGCGCTGGCTCGAAGTGGTTCGTCAAGTCGAAGAAGGCTTTGATCAGATTAGAAATACGCTGGCGACTCTTGGTCTATAGGGTTTAAGCCATTGACCCATATCCCTGTCATGGTGGATGAGGTGATGAGTTATTTACAGTGTAGTTCGGGAAAGATCTATGTGGATGGCACTTTAGGAGGGGGAGGGCACGCCGAAGAGATTCTTAAAAGGACAGGTCCCGATGGAATCCTCATTGGAATAGAATGGGACGAAGAGGCCCTCCAAGAGGCCCGGAAGAGATTGGAACCTTATGGAGAGAGAGTCCGAATTATTAGGGAGAATTTTATCTATCTCTTGGAGGTATTGAAGAAGGAGAAGATTGAAGAAGTGGATGGGATCCTTCTGGATCTGGGTCTTTCTTCCATTCAATTAGAAAAGGGGGAGAGGGGTTTTAGTTTCCAAATGGAGGGTCCTCTGGATATGAGAATGGATCAGCGAGTCCAAACAACGGCGGCCGACCTCATTAATCATCTCTCCTTCCCTGAACTTGAAAGGATATTAAGGGAGTATGGGGAGGAGTCCTGGGCCCGAAGCATTGCAAAAGCCATCGTGAGGGAAAGAGAGAAACAGCCTATTCGAACGACCCAGGCTCTTCGAAAGGTTGTCTTTCAAGCCATTCCCAAGAGATTTCGCCCCAAAAGGATTGACCCAGCCACAAAGACATTTCAGGCCATCCGAATCAAACTCAACGATGAACTTGAGAATTTAAGGAAGGTTCTCGAATCGGGATGGCAGGTTCTGAAAAGGGGAGGGCGAATCGTGATTCTTTCTTTTCATTCCCTTGAGGACCGAATCGTCAAAGAGGCATTTCGAAAATGGGAAAAAGAAGGGGTGATCAAAGTCATTACTCCTAAACCCATTATCCCTACGAGAGAGGAGCAGAGGGAGAATCCTCGATCTCGGAGTGCGAAACTTCGATGTGCCGAAAGGGTGTGAGGTCTCGGGATGAGGGAATACAAGGGAAGAAGTGAACATCTTCTCCGGGAGGAATCCAATTCGAAAGGGAGAGTGAGGGAGAGGAAATTAAAACAGATCCTCTTTTTCAGTCTCTTCCTGCTCTTTCTAATCGGAGGCTCTCTCTTCTATGTGTGGTCGAGGATTCAGGTCATCCAGTATGGATACGAGATCTCAAAGGCCCTGAAGGAAGAAAGAGCCCTCCAAGAGATCAATAAACGATTACGATTAGAAGTCGCGATGCTCAAATCCTATGAGCGAATCGAGAAGATCGCTACTGAAGAATTGAGGATGGTCAAACCGAAAGCGGATCAGGTGATTGTCATCCGATGAAAAGGAGACCGATCAATTGGTTTAAAGTTAGAATTATCTTTTTAACCTCCCTCCTCTTCTGCTGTTTTATCCTGATTGGAGGGAGGATGTTTCAACTTCAAGTCCTAAAAAAGGAACAGCTCTATCGCCTGGCCGCTCAGCAGAGAATGGCTGAATTCCCTCTTCTCCCTAAAAGGGGAGTCATCTACGATCGAAATGGAAATGAACTGGCCGTGAGTCTGGAGGTAGATTCGGTATATGCAGAACCCAAAAAGGTTGTGGAGGTAGAAAGAACGGCAAGAGAATTAGCCAGAATCCTTCAGATCGATTCAAAAGAAATCCAGGAGAAATTGCGAAGGGGAAGGTCGTTTGAATGGATCAAGAGACAGATCTCCCCCAAAGAGGCCGAAGCGATCAAGGCTCTTCGCTTTCCGGGTATCCATTTTTTAAAAGAGAATAAGCGGTTCTATCCTTATGGTTCTTTGGCTGCCCATGTGGTCGGGTTTGTGGGCCTCGATTTGAAGGGGTTGGAGGGGATTGAATTTCAATACAATGCGCTGCTCAACGGCAAACCCTTGGTTTGGATGATGGAAAGGGATGCTATCGGCAGAGGAATCTTTCTCAGCGATCCTCCCATTGAGAAAGAAAGCCAATCTCGAAATATCATCCTTACTTTGGATACCCATCTTCAAAGGATTGCAGAGGTGGAATTGGAAGAGGCGGTTCAAAAATGGGAGGCAAAGGGAGGGATGGCCATTATCATGGAACCTAAGACAGGAAAGATCTTGGCGATGGCCTCCTCTCCTACCTTTAACCCCAATCAATTTTTAAACTATCGACCCAAGGCCTGGAGGAATCGAGCGATCACCGATGTCTTTGAACCGGGCTCCATGTTCAAGGTCTTCCTGGCTGCCGCTGCTCTGGAAGAGAGAGTCATTCAACCCTCGGACTCCTTTTACTGTGAAAACGGAGCCTACACCGTTTATGATCGAACCATCCGGGATCATTCTCCCCATGGGTGGTTGACCTTCAAACAGATCCTGAAAGTGTCGAGCAATATCGGGGCCTCGAAAGTGGGAGAGAAGATGGGGAAAGATCGGTTCTATCGTTATATTCGGGAGTTTGGTTTTGGAGAAAAGACTCGAGTGGGTCTTCCTGGAGAGGCCAATGGCATCCTTCACCATCCGAGATACTGGTCTCCCGTTTCCTTAGATACGATCTCCTTTGGACAGGGTATTTCAGTGACCGGGATTCAATTGGCCATGGCCCTTTCCACCATCGCCAATGGTGGAAGACAGATGAGACCTTATATTGTCGAAAAGATAACGGATGAGGAGGGAGAGGTGATCCAGACTTTTCAACCCGAGGAGGTCAAACGAGTCCTCTCCGAGGAGACCTGTAAGACCCTCATCTCCTTACTCAAAGCCACGACGGAAAAAGGGGGCACAGGGGAGCAAGCCGTTCCTCAGGGATATGAGATTGCGGGCAAGACAGGAACGGCCCAGAAAGTGGATCCCATTTTAGGGGGTTATTCCACAGAACACTATATGAGTGGATTTATGGGATTGGCACCTGTAGAGGATCCTAAGATTGTGGTCCTCGTAGTCATTGATGAGCCTCGAGGAAATAATTTTGGAGGAGTGGTCGCAGCCCCTGTCTTTAGGGCGATCGTTGAAAAGGCCCTTCCTTATCTTAATGTTCTCCCTAAAGGGATTCAGATTGTCAAAAATGAACTCCCATCGATAAAGGAAATCAAAGACGTTCGATCTTCCCTGCAAAAGGAAAGAATTGGAGAGGAAACAGGAAAGATGATTATGCCAGATCTAACAGGGCTCTCCATCAGAAGTGCCCTGAGCCGGATTGAAGGGAAAGGACTCATCATCAAGGTGACAGGAAGCGGAAAGGTCGCTGACCAGACCCCTAAACCCGGGACGGTCATTGAAAAAGGAGAGATCTGTTACTTAAAACTTGAATCTCCTTCTTGAGGGAAAGTCATTTTGCTCTACGGGAGGCATTGATCACGCTTTTATGATGAGACGATGAATTTGATGAAATTGCTCGAGGGAGTAGAGGTAAGAAGGATTATTGGGGAGACTCAGAAAGAGATTGAAGGGATTGCCTACCATTCCAAGAAGGTGAAGCGGAATTATCTTTTCGCTGCTCTCCGAGGAATGGAGACAGATGGGCATCGGTTTATCGGAGAGGCGGTTGAAAGAGGAGCCGTTGCCGTTCTTCTCGAAGAGGAGCGGACCTCTCTTCCTCTTACCCCCACCTATATCTGGGTGAAGAATAGTCGAGAGGCATTGGCCCAGATTTCTTCGATCTTTTATGGAGAGCCTTCGTCAAAACTCAGACTCATCGGGGTTACAGGGACCAATGGAAAGACGACCATTACCTATCTCTTGGAGTCGATCTTCAAGAAGGCGGGGGAAACGGTGGGGGTCATCGGAACGATCAATTATCGGTACAAGAATCAGATTTTTCCGGCATCCCATACGACTCCTGAATCATTGGATCTTCAGCGAATGTTTTGGGAGATGAGAAAGGAGGGGGTCGGCTGTGTGATCCTTGAAGCCTCCTCCCATGCCTTAGATATGGATCGGGTGATGGGGTGTCAGTTTGATGGAGCCGTCTTTACAAACCTGAGCATGGAACATCTGGATTATCATCGAACACTGGACCGATATTTTGAAAGTAAACGAAGACTCTTCTCCGAATATCTGATGATGAGCAAAAAGCCGAATCGGTTTGCTGTTACGAACAGGGACGATCCAAGAGGAGAGGAAATTGTCAAAGGAATCTCTCTTCCGGTCTATCGATATGGGCTTCATCCTTCCTGCGATATATCGGTGCGTGAGGCGGTTGCTTCCTTTGAGGGCCTCTCCTGCCAGATGAGGACCCCTCATGGGGATTTTTTTCTCCGTTCTAAGTTGATCGGAAGATTCAATCTCTACAATCTTATGGCAGCAGTGGCGACAGCAATTGGGGCAGGTCTTCCCCTTGAGACGATTCGAGAGGGAGTAGAAGAGCTCAAGGGTGTTCCAGGGAGATTGGAGAGGGTCGAAAATTCAAAAGGGCTTCGAGTGCTCGTCGATTATGCTCATACCCCAGACGCCCTGGAACGGGTATTGACTGCATTAATAGAACTCTGTAACCAAACAGGGCCGGAAGGTAAGATCATTACTGTTTTTGGCTGCGGTGGAGATAGGGATCGAACCAAACGCCCCCTCATGGCAGAGGTGGCTGGAAGATTAAGCGATTTGGTCATTCTCACATCAGACAATCCAAGAACAGAAGATCCTTTAGCCATCATCGAGGAGGCTGAGGCGGGATTCCATTCGATAGGAGTCAAGAAACTAAACCCCGAGGGGAGGAATCTCCTGGGATCAACGAAGGGATACCTCCTTATCCCTGACCGAAGAGAGGCTATTCGATTGGCCATCCGACTGGCCTCCCCTCCCGATACCATTTTGATAGCTGGGAAGGGACATGAAGACTATCAGATTATTGGGAAAGAAAGATTTCCTTTCGATGATCGCATAGAAGCTCGGAAGGCATTGGAGGAACGATGACCTTTACGGTGGAGGAAGTTCTCAGAGCCACAGGAGGGAGACTCATTCAAGGAAGAGGAGAAGGGATCCTCTTTCGGGGGATCTCCACCGATTCGAGAACCCTCCTCGAAGAAGAACTCTTTATTGCTCTCAGAGGAAGCCGGTTCAATGGCCATGACTTTGCCTTGGAGGCTCTGAAGAAGAGGGCCAGGGGAGTGATCGTTGAAGAGGAAAAGGTGAGAGAGATTCGATGGAATGGAGATCCCTCAAAGGTCGTCATTGCGGTGAAGGATACCCTTCAGGCCCTGGGAGATCTTGCAAAGGAACGGAGAAGGAAGTATCGAATCCCGGTCGTGGGGATCACCGGGAGTAATGGGAAAACGACCACCAAGGAGATGATGGCAGCCTGCCTTGAGACCACCTTCCCTGTCCTTAAAACGGAGGGAAATTTCAATAATCTCATCGGACTCCCGCTGACCCTTCTAAAACTTACGGAGAAAGAGAGGGTCGTGGTCCTTGAGATGGGGATGAATGTCCCTGGAGAGATTCGAAGGTTGACCGAGATTGCAGAACCAGATGTCGGCCTGATCACCAACATCCATCCGGTGCATCTTGAAGGGATGAAAGATATCGAAAAGATCAAAGAGGAGAAGGGAGAACTTTTTCGGAGGATGAAACAGGATGGCTCCATTCTGGTCAACCAAGATGATCCTCGGGTGGTGCAGCTCGCCCAAACCTTTCTCGGGCAAAAGATCACTTATGGCATCGAGAATCCATCGGATGTGAGAGCAAAGGAGATCCGCTTAAAGAAGGATGGAACCTATTTTTATGTCACCGTGGAAGGAGAAGGGATTGAGATTCATCTTCCCTTATTGGGGAGGCATTTTGTCCTCAATGCCCTCTCAGCCATTGCAGGGGCCACTCTTTTTGGAATTCCCCTGGAGAAGGCTAAAGAGGCATTGGAGCAGTTTCCTCCCTATCCAATGAGGATGGAATACAGGGAGATTGGGGGCGGAATCCATCTCTTGAACGATACCTATAATGCCAATCCAAGATCCATGGAGCTTGCCCTGGAGACGGTGACTGAGATTAAGGGAGAGGGAAGGGCCATCGCCGTCCTTGGAGATATGCTGGAGTTAGGAGCATTCTCTGAGGAGGCTCATCGATGGATAGGAAGGAGAGTGTCAGAGTTAAACATAGATTTCCTTCTGGTCGTGGGAGAAAAGGTAAAACTGCTGATCGATTCAGCCATTCGTCATGGAATGGAATTGGCAAAGACATATAGGGCTAAGGATCATGAGGATGCCATCCGCTGGTTAGATCAGACGATTCGTGAAGGGGATTGGGTGCTGGTCAAAGGGTCGAGGGGAATGACCATGGAGAGGATTGTTGAAGGATTGATCCAAAGGAGGCGCTGAAAGGATGCTCTATCATTTTCTTTATCCCCTTCATGAATATTTCACTCTTTTTAATGTCTTTCGATACATCACTTTCCGAACGATCTATGCCATTCTCACCGCCCTTTTTATTAGCTTTGTGGTGGGTCCATGGATCATCCGGAAGCTGAGAGCCTTTCAAATTCAACAAATCATCAGGGAGGATGTACCCTCTCGGCATCTCTCCAAGAATGGGACTCCCACCATGGGAGGGGGGATTATCTTGACCGCCCTTTTTATCCCAACGCTCCTCTGGGCCGACCTCACCAACCGATATATCTGGGTCGTTTTGCTGACCACTCTGGGTTTTGGAGGTTTAGGTTTTTTAGATGACTACAAGAAAATAAAAGAAAAGAATGGATTAGGAATCCGGGCTCGATATAAATTCCCCATTCAGGTGGCTATGGGATTGCTTTCCAGTTTTGTTCTTTTTCATTTCATGGATCATAATTCCCGTCTCGTCTTCCCTTTTTTCAAGAGGGTGATGCCAGATTTAGGCAACTGGTACATCCTTTTCGGGATGCTTGTCATTGTGGGAACGGCCAATGCGGTCAATCTCACAGATGGTTTGGATGGACTGGCCATTGGCCCAGTCCTCATCACCAGTGCTACCTTTATGCTCTTCTGCTATCTTGCGGGCCATTTTCGATTTGCCAGTTACCTTCAGATCCCCTTTGTTCGGGGGAGTGGGGAGTTGACCGTTCTCTGCGGGGCACTCGTTGGAGCAGGGCTCGGTTTCCTCTGGTTCAACACCTATCCAGCTCAGGTCTTTATGGGGGATGTAGGATCCCTCGCCCTGGGTGCCTCCCTGGGGACGATTGCCCTTGTCACCAAGCAGGAGTTTCTTTTGGTGATCACAGGAGGGATCTTCGTCATCGAAGCCCTTTCGGTCATTCTTCAAGTGATCTCTTACAAACTACGAAAGAAAAGGGTGTTTCGGATGGCCCCGCTTCATCACCATTTTGAACTCAAAGGATGGGCAGAACCCAAGATCATTGTTCGATTCTGGATCATTGGGATCATCTTGGGATTAATTGCCATCAGCACATTGAAATTAAGATAGAAAGCGTGGAAATGATCGATCTTCGTGGGAGAAAGGTATTGGTGGTCGGATTGGCCAGAACAGGATTGGCTACCCTGAAGTTTCTTCGAGAAAAGGGTTCGATCTTGAGTGCCTCAGAACTTCGATCAAAGGAAGAGATGAGAGAGGTCTTGGAAGAATTACAGCCATGGGGAATAGAGATAGAGTGGGGAGGGCATTCGGTTGAACATTTTCTCCGCCAGGATTTGATCGTTCTGAGCCCAGGGGTTGATCCCGGTATCGAACCGGTTCAAAAGGCCTTGAAAAAAGGAATCCCGGTGATCAGTGAGATTGAACTCGCCTACTATTTTCTCGACGCCCCTATCCTCGGAGTGACAGGCACAAACGGCAAGACGACCACCACCCTGCTCATCGGAGAGATGCTCAAAGAGGAGGGGAAAAGAGTGGGGATAGGAGGGAATGTGGGGGATCCTCTTATCCTTTTTGCCGATGGAAAAGAGCGATGGGAGGTGCTGGTCGTTGAGATCTCCAGCTTCCAGTTAGAAAGGATTGAGAGGTTTCGGCCCCGCTGTGCAGTCCTTCTCAATATCACAGAAGACCATCTCGATCGTTATCCAGATTTTAATACCTATATCCAGGCCAAGCTTAAAATTTTTGAGAATCAAACGATCGAAGATTGGGCGATCCTCAACCGGGATGATCCAGTCGTGATGAGTTCCATCCATCAGATTTTCGGGAAAAAGCTTTTTTTTACGATGAGCAAAGCCGAAGAGGAGGGAGCCTTTTCCAATGGGGAGGAGATCTTTCTCAGACTCAACCATAGGGAGGAACGATATTCCCTTAAAGAGGCACCCTTAAAAGGGGTTCACAATGTAGAGAATATGATGGCAGCCATCCTTGCGGCAAGGCTCTTCGGGAGTTCCCAAAGGGCGATCCAGAAGGTCATCGAAAGGTTTCAAGGATTGGAACATCGCCTTGAATGGGTGAGGGAGATCGGAGGGGTCCGCTTCTATAATGATTCCAAAGGGACTAATGTAGGTTCCGTGGTGAAATCCCTTCAGAGTTTTTCCGAGCCCGTCATCCTCATTGCCGGAGGAAAGGATAAAAAGACGGACCTCTCCCCATTGAGAGATCTCATTCAGAGACGGGTGAAACGGTTGATTCTGATCGGTGAGGCGAAAGAGAGGATGGCCAAGGAATTAGGGTCATTGACAGAGACCCTTATGGCCGAGAGTTTGGAGAAGGCGGTCCTACTGGCCTACCAAACAGCCAAGCCAGGAGAGGTCGTTCTTCTTTCCCCTGCCTGTTCGAGTTTCGATATGTTTAAAGACTACAGGGAGAGAGGAAACGTCTTTAAGGAATTGGTAAGGCGACTGTAATGGAATGAAATGAAAGGGAAAAAGAGGGTCGATCTTATTCTGCTATTTGTGACCTTTATGCTCGTCGGCATCGGGATCGTGATGGTTTATAGCACCAGTGCCATCATCGCAAACGAGCGGTTCGGCGATCCTTTCTATTTTCTCAAGCGACAGGCCTTCTTTGCTGGGGTTGGATTTTTACTCATGTTCCTCTTTATGTTTTTCCCCTATGAACTATTTAAACGACTGGCCTATCCTATCTTCCTTCTTTCACTGCTTCTCCTGATCCTCGTCCTTATTCCTGGCATAGGATATCGGGCCGGAGGATCGATGAGGTGGATTCGATTGGGGGGATACTCTTTCCAACCTTCCGAGCTGGCAAAGCTGGGTTTGGTGATTTTTCTCGCTTATCTCCTGACAAAGAAGGAGGAAAAGATTCGAAGCTTCTTCTTTGGATTCCTTCCTGTGGTTCTTTTTTCTGGTCTGCTCATCGGTCTCATCATGAAGGAACCCGATTTTGGGACAGCCCTTTTTCTGATCATCATCGTATTTCTCCTGCTCTTCATCAGCGGGGCCAGGGTGATCTATCTCGTCTCAGCTTTTTTGATTGCCATTCCCTTGGTCTATGCCTTTCTCATGAGTGCTGAGTATCGATATAAAAGATGGATAGGATTTATCCGTCCCTGGGAAGACCCCACAGGAAGCAGTTTCCAGATCATCCAGTCCTTTCTCTCCTTTGGGTCAGGAGGTCTTTTTGGGCAGGGGCTTGGAGAGGGGAGACAGAAACTTTTCTTTCTTCCTGCTCCCCATACCGACTTTATCTTCTCTATCATTGGAGAGGAATTGGGACTGATAGGAGCAATGGCAGTCCTCCTACTCTTTTTTATCCTGACCTTCAGAGGGATTCAAATCGCTCTTTCCCTTCAGGAACGCTTCGCCTGCTATCTCGCTTTAGGCGTGACCTTAATGATTTCTCTTCAATCCATTATCAATATGGGGGTCGTCCTGGGTCTTCTCCCTACGAAAGGATTGACCCTTCCTTTTATCAGTTATGGAGGGACCTCTTTGGTGGCCAACTTGATGGGAATGGGAATTCTTCTCCATCTCTCATCCCATGTGGAACGGAGATGAGATGGGTCATTGCCGGAGGAGGGACAGGAGGTCATCTCTTTCCAGGAATGGCGATTGCTGAGGCCTTCCTGGAAAGGGAGGAGGGCAATGAGGTTCTCTTTGTGGGAACAGAAAGAGGAATAGAGAAGAGACTCCTTGGAAGCGAGAAATATCCTTTAATGACGATTTCGGCTATGCCTATTCGAGGGAAGTCTTTAAGAGGGAAGTCGAAGGCTTTTTGGTTCCTTCCGAAGGCGATCTTTGAGTCCTGTGCTATTTTGAAGCGATATCGTCCAGAGATCGTCATTGGAGTAGGAGGATATGCCTCTGGACCCGTTCTCATTGCGGCCACCCTTCTCGGGCTTCCTCGAGTCATCCATGAGCAGAATATCATTCCAGGCACAACCAATCAAATCTTGAAATGGTGGGTCCATCTCATTTTTGTCTCCTTTGAAGAGACAGGGAGATATTTTCCCAAGAAGAAGACGAGGGTCACTGGAAATCCTGTTCGTAAAGAGATGACCCTTTTGGGCCCGATCCGGGAAAAAGGAGAGCGATTCACTCTTCTCATCTTTGGGGGAAGTGCAGGAGCCCATCGGATCAATGTGGCCATGGTGGAGGCCCTTGAGTATCTTGAGCGATTGAAATCCTCTATCAAAATAATTCATCAGACCGGGAAAGAGGATCTGGAGTTTGTAGAAAAAAGTTATCGAGAGAGAGGGTTTGAGGCGGAAGTGACCCCCTTCATTCGGGAGATGGCCCTGGCCTATCAAAAGGCAGACCTTGTGATCTCACGAGCAGGGGCAAGCACCCTTGCCGAATTGGCTGTCTGTGGAAAGGCCGCCATTCTCATCCCTTATCCCCATTCTGCCCATCAACATCAGCTGATCAATGCCCAGAGGCTTATGGAGAAAGGAGCTGCCTTAATGATTCGTGATGAAGGGCTCAATGGTGCAACTCTCTCTCAAGCCATTTTTCGTTTATACGAGCATCCTGAGGAAAGGGAGGGGATGGAGTTCTCCATCCGGAGGTTGGGGAGACCCATGGCCGCTCAGGAGATTGTGGATCACTGCTATCGATTAATTGGGAGAATGGGGTGAGGGAGGATTGGAAGGAATTTGAAATTGGAGTGGAGCGATGTACCGGAAAGGGAAGATCAAGAATATCCATTTTGTAGGGATCGGAGGAAGCGGGATGAGCGGGATTGCTGAAGTCTTGCTCAACTTAGGCTATCACATCAGCGGGTCCGACCTGAAAGAGACGGAAGTCACTCGAAGGCTTCAGGCCCTTGGGTGTGAAATCCATTATGGTCATCGAAGAGAGAATGTGAAAGAAGCCGATGTGGTCGTCGTCTCTTCAGCTATTCGATCAGGGAATCCAGAGGTGGAAGTCGCTGAAGAGAGGCACATCCCCATTATTCCAAGGGCCGAGATGTTGGCCGAGCTGATGAGAATGAAGGTGGGGATTGCTATTGCAGGAACCCACGGAAAGACGACGACGACGTCCCTCATTGCCACCGTTTTAGCAGCAGGGGGACTCGATCCTACGGTGGTCATCGGAGGAAGACTGAACAGTTTGGGAAGCAATGCGAGGCTCGGTCAAGGAGAGTTTTTGGTGGCCGAGGCCGATGAGAGCGATGGTTCTTTTTTAAAGTTGATGCCGACCATTGCCGTGGTGACCAACATTGATGCCGATCATCTTGACTATTATAAGGGGATCGAAGAAATCAAGGAGACCTTTCTCGAGTTTCTCCATAAGATTCCTTTTTTCGGGCTGGCCGTCGTCTGTCTCGACCACCCCAATATTCAGAGCCTTATCCCAAAGTTAAAGAAGAGGTTCACGACCTATGGATTGACTGCCCAAGCAGATTTTCAGGCAGAAGAGATTGAATTCGAAGGACTTTCCACCTCTTTTGATGTTCTCTTTCAGAGGAGAAGGTTGGGAAGGTTGAGCCTTCGCATGCCGGGCCTCCATAATGTTTATAATTCTTTGGCTACGGTTGCGACCGCTTTCGAACTGGACCTTCCTTTTCGGACGGTTCAGGAGGCCCTTGCAGAATTCAGTGGAATCCAAAGACGCTTTCAGATCAAAGGGGACAAGAGGGGGATTCTGATTGTGGATGATTACGGCCATCATCCTGTTGAGATTATCGCGACCCTCAAAGCCGCGAAGACGGGATGGAAGAGGAGGCTGATCGTCGTATTCCAACCCCATCGTTATACGCGGACGAAAGCCCTCTTTAACGAGTTTTTGACCGCCTTTTATGATGCCGAAGTCCTTATTCTGACGGAGATCTATCCGGCAGGAGAAGAACGAATCGAAGGGGTAGAGGCCAGAGCCCTTTTTGATGGAATCAGAGAGTCTGGCCATCGCGATGTGACCTATCTTCCAGAGAAAAAGGAGATTGTAGAGCATCTTCTTAAGATTCTTCGACCCGGAGACATGGTCATTACCTTAGGGGCAGGGGATATCTGGCAAGTCGCCGATGAACTGGTGGAGCGCCTGGAGTAAGAGTTTCAACGAAATGAGATAGAGAGGGTCAATGATTCGAGACTATCAAAAATTGGCAGAAGGATTGATCCAGGGAAGAACCCTTTTTGACGTTCCCATGAGGCAACTCACTTCCTTACAGGTGGGAGGGCCTGCCGATGTCGTCTTTTTTCCAAAGAATCTGGAGGAACTCAAAAGGATTCTGAAGCTGGCAAAAAGGAAGAAGATCCCGCTCTTTATTTTGGGTCGTGGAACCAACCTTATTGTCAGGGATAAGGGGATTAGAGGGTGGGTTGTCAGTTTAACTCAAGGTCTTAGAAAGGTTCATTTTGATGGTGAATTTGTGGAGGCAGAGGGTGGACTTTCCCTTCATCAATTGGTCCAATACACCATCCAGAAAGGACTCACCGGAATGGAGCCCTTCTTCGGAATTCCAGGAACAGTAGGGGGTGGATTGGCCATGAATGCAGGAGCATGGGGAGCCGAAATCAAAGATCTGGTCCATTCGATCACCTTTCTCAAAGAGGATGGAGAGACGGTGGAAAGGCCAAGGTCAAGACTTCGTTTCTCTTACCGGTGTCTCTCCTTTCCTAAGTCATGGATTATTCTTCGCGGAAAGTTTCATTTAAAGCGTGGTCGAAAAGAAGAGATTCTGGAGGCGGTCAAATCTTATTCCGAAAGAAGAAAGAGGACTCAACCCATAGGCTATCTAAGTGCTGGGTCCATTTTTAAAAATCCTAAAGAGGGACCTGCTGGGAAGTGGATTGAAGAGGTAGGACTGAAGGGGTTTCGAATGGGGCAGGCGATGGTTTCTGATCGTCATGCCAATTTTATCATCAATCAAGGAAAAGCGACTGCAGAGGATATCCTCAACCTGATGGAGTGGATAGAAAGGAAGGTTTATGAGGAGAAGGGGATCTCCCTCGAACGGGAGGTGCGGGTGATCGGAGAATGAGGGAGTCTTCTCTCAGGAAAAAGAAGATTGGAGTATTGATGGGTGGACTCTCCAGAGAAAGGGAGATCTCCTTAAAAACAGGAAGGGCCATTTTGAAGGCCCTTCTGGAGAAGGGGTACAAGGCATGTGGAATTGACGTCGGAAACGACCTTGCAGAGAGACTCCTTCAGGAGAGGATTGAAGTGGCCTTTATTGCCCTTCATGGGAGATATGGAGAGGACGGAACGATTCAAGGAATGTTGGAATTGATGGGGATTCCCTATACTGGATCAGGAGTATTAGCCAGTGCCCTGGCGCTGCACAAAGTTATGGCAAAGAAGATATTCATTTACGAGAAGATTCCCACGCCTCCTTTTGAAGTCGTTCGGCGAGAAGAGATCGACAAAAAGGTGGATCAACTTTCCATTCCCCTTCCTTTTGTCGTCAAACCTTCAAGGGAAGGTTCTACCCTAGGGGTCTCCATTGTCAAAAGACCCGAGGAGATTCTTCCGGCCCTCCAAGAGGCAGGGAAGTATGACGAGGAGATTCTGGTGGAAGCCTTTGTAAAGGGAAAGGAGATCACGGTCGGGATACTTCGTGAGATTCCTCTTCCCATCATTGAGATTGCCCCCAAGAGTGGCTTTTATGATTATCACTCCAAGTATACGAAAGGGGAAACAGAGTACATCATCCCCGCGCCTTTAAATCGGGAGAAGTATCTTTATGCCCAGGAGGTAAGCCTCCGGGCCTTTCGATCCTTGGGATGTTCGGATTGTGCCAGGGTCGATCTCATGACCGATGAAGAAGGGAACCCCTTTGTCATCGATGTCAACACCATGCCTGGAATGACCGAGACGAGCCTTTTACCGAAGGCTGCAGCTTATGCAGGAATCCCGTTTGAAGAGTTGGTGGAGAAGATCCTTCTCGGCGCTTCATTGAAAATCGAACACGAAAAGAAACTAAAATGACTCGGGAGAGGTTTTTTCGACCTAAAAGGAAAGAGATCGAGAGGATAGGGGAGAGGCTTCATGGATGGCTGAAGAAGTCGATTCGAATCGCCTTTCAGCTTCTCCTTCTCACGTTGTCCCTTTTAGTGGGACACCATTTATATCTTTCTCTCTCAGAGGATCCCTTTTTCCATCTCAAAGAGGTGGAGATTCGAGGATGCCAGAAGATCGCGAAGAAGGATCTCCAAACCCTCATCGGTCTGGAGGGGAGGCCCAACCTTTTTAAGCTTTCATTAAAAGAGATTGAAAAGAGGGTCTCTTCCCACCCATGGGTCGAGCAGGTGAGCCTCAGAAAGGTCTTTCCAGATAGGTTGTTGATCGAAATCGAGGAGAGAAGGCCTGTTGCCATTCTCCAACTGGACGAACTTTATTATCTCGATTCAAAAGGGGTGATCTTTTCGCCCCTCGGGGAGAGGGATGGTTATAACTTTCCATTGATTACAGGGTTGACAAAATCGGCAATAGAAAAAGACCCTCAAGGAGCAAAAGATCTTCTTAGCAAAGCCCTCGAATTGATGAAGGTGATTGACCAAGAAGGAGCTCCTCTTCTGGATAGAATCTCCGAGATCCATATAGACAGACATTTGGGGATTCATTTTTTTACTCAAGCCGAGGGGATCAAGGTGAGGATGGGCTGGGATCAATTCGGAGAAAAGATGAGAAGGCTTTTATTGATCTGGAAGGATCTTCAAAAGCGAGGGATTCCAGTCTCTTTTATTGACTGCAGTGAGTTGAAGAGGGTGGTAGTGAAAAAAGTTTCTCAAGAAAGAAATGAGAAAGGAGGTGATGAGAGGTGGGCAAAAAGGATTCGTTAGTGGTTGGCCTGGACATCGGGACGACCAAGATCTGTACGGTGGTAGGAGAGGTCGTTGATGGTCAGGTTCAAATCATTGGCCTGGGGACCCATCCCTCGAAGGGATTGCGAAAAGGAGTGGTCGTGAATATCGAGAGCACGGTCCAATCGATCAAGAGGGCTGTGGAAGAAGCGGAGCTAATGGCAGATTGTCATATTACCTCTGTCTACGCAGGAATTGCAGGGGGACATATTAAAGGGATCAATAGCCATGGGATCATTGCAGTGAAGAACAAAGAGATTACTTCCAACGATGTCAGGCGAGTGATTGATGCAGCCAGCGCCGTAGCTATTCCAATGGACCGGGAGATCATCCATGTCCTTCCTCAGGAATTCATTGTGGATGGTCAGGATGGGATTAAAGATCCGGTGGGGATGTCAGGGATCAGACTGGAAGGGAAGGTTCATATTGTGACCGGAGCGATCACCTCTGCCCAGAATATCATCAAATGTGCCAACCGTGCCGGACTCGACGTAGCCGATATTGTTTTGGAACAACTCGGTTCAAGCGAAGCCGTCCTCACACCAGAGGAGAAGGAACTGGGGGCTGCCATCATCGACATTGGAGGAGGGACAACCGATCTGGTCATCTTTTCCAATGGATCCATCAAACACACGGCTGTCTTCTCTTTGGCTGGAAGTCATATCACCCATGATATTTCTGTAGGATTACGAACCCCGATAGAGGAAGCCGAGAAGATCAAGATCCGATATGGGTGCGCCTTGACCTCGATGGTTCGCAAGGATGAAACGATCGAAGTACCGAGTGTGGGGGGACGACGACCCAGGGTACTCTCCAGGCAGACCCTGGCAGAGATTATCGAACCCAGGGTCGAGGAAATCCTTACCCTGGTTTACGAGGAGGTCGTTCGGATGGGTTATGCTCATCTCATCCCTGCAGGGGTGATCTTGACCGGAGGAAGTTCAATCATGGAAGGGGTGCCCGAGCTCACGGAACAGATTTTTAATCTTCCTGTTCGAAGAGGGATTCCCACAGGAATTAGTGGTCTGGTCGATCTGGTCAGCAGTCCGATCTATGCGACCGGTGTGGGTCTGGTCCTCTACGGAAGTCGAAATCGAGCGAAGAATCGATTTCGAGTGGGGGAGGAGAATCTCTTTAGTAAGGTCACCCATCGAATGAGGGAATGGATTGGGGAATTCTTTTGATCTCGAGAGACGCAAAAAGGGAGGGCGCGGCAGCGGGGGTGAGTTGGAGAACTCCTTGCGCCTAATGCCTTATGATTAACAAAAAATTTTCTAAGGGAAAAGGAGGTTGATATGATCGAATTTGATGAGAATCAAAACATGGCCGCCAAAGTGAAAATCATTGGAATTGGAGGGGGAGGGAATAATGCACTCAACACGATGATTCACTATAACCTCACTGGGGTAGAATTTATCGCTGCCAATACAGACGCACAAGCCCTGGCAGCGAATTTGGCCCCGATCAAATTGCAATTAGGGGCAAACCTCACTAAAGGGTTAGGGGCAGGAGCCAATCCTGAGATTGGACGGAAGGCTGCCTTAGAGGACATCGATCAGATCCGTGAGGCTCTCAGGGGGGCCGATATGGTCTTTATCACTGCAGGGCTTGGAGGTGGAACAGGGACCGGAGGTGCTCCAGTCGTTGCAGAGGTGGCTCGAGAGTTAGGGGCCCTGACCGTGGCTATTGTGACCAAGCCCTTCCATTTTGAGGGGAAGAAACGAATGAAACAGGCTGAGGAGGGTCTGGCCAATCTCAAAATGACGGCTGATGCCTTGATCACCATTCCCAATCAGAGGCTTCTCAGTATCTGTGGAAAGAATATGACCCTCCTGGAGGCCTTCAAAAAGGCCGATGAGATCCTCTATCATGCGGCCAAGGGGATCTCGGACATCATTGTTGGAGCGGGAATTATTAATCTGGACTTTGCGGATGTGCGAACGATTATGTCCGAGACAGGAATGGCCCTGATGGGTACAGGAATAGCTTCCGGGGAGAATCGATCCATCGAAGCAGCCCAGAGGGCGATCTCCAGTCCTCTTCTTGAGGATATTTCCATTGAAGGGGCCCGAGGACTTCTCATCAATATCACGGGTGGAGAGAATATGACCCTCAGCGAGATCAACGAGGCGACCAGTCTCATTCAAAAAGAGGCCCATGAGGATGCCAATATTATCTGGGGGATGGTGATCGACCCGGAGATGAAGGAAGAGATTCGGGTGACCGTGATTGCCACCGGTTTTGGAAAGGTGGAAGAGAAACGATTCGAAAAATCGAATCTGAATCGATTCAAGAGAATTTATACCCCTTCTTTTGGCAGTAAAGATCAAGATCGGGAGATCCCTCCTTTTTCCTTCAGTGTGAAGGAGAGGCACCAAGAGGTTCCGACCTTCTCGAGGAGATTTAAGGCAACGGAACGCTATGATGAATTGAGATTGGATGAAACCTATGATCTTCCTGCGGAGGATCAGGATCGTTTTGATATCCCGACCTTTTTGAGAAAGCAGGCGGATTAATGAAGGGATCATCCAAAGGGGATTCGTACGGTCCATTTTTATTTGGTTGGCTCTTTGGCTTTGTGCTAAAATAATCTAAACGTCGTACGAATCACCCAAAGATGATTTCCTGGAAACTCATTCAGAAGGCCAGAAAGAGGCTCGAACAGGAGAGAGGTTTTATTCAAAAATCATGGGGCGGGAGGATCTCCATATGCCTTATCTACCCCAACTCTTACTATGTCGGGATGTCCAACCTTGGTTTTCAGAGTATTTATCAGAGATTCAACGAAGAGGAGGATGTGGTTTGCGAGAGAGCCTTCCTGCCCGAGCCGGAAGATCTTCTGGAATACCAGAAGCCTGGAAGCACTCTTTTTTCCCTCGAATCCCAGAAACCCCTTTCCGAATTCGATATTTTAGCTTTCTCCATCTCTTTTGAAAACGATTTTCTTAATGTCTTAACGATCCTTCAATTGGCCCACCTCCCACTGGAAAGGAAATCTCGAAAGGAGGGTCATCCTCTTGTCCTCGGAGGAGGAGTCGCTCTCTTTTTGAATCCTGAGCCATTATGTGATTTTTTCGACCTTTTCATCTTAGGAGAGGCAGAAGAGGTCCTCGATGAATTCTTAAAAATTTTCAGGTCATACCGGGACAGGAAGGAGACTCTGCTAAGAAGATTATCATTCATCGAAGGGGTCTATATCCCTCAATTTTACCATGTGACTTATCAGGAGGATGGAAGGATTCACGAAATCATTCCAGAGCCTGGTCTTCCCAGTAAAATCAAGAGGAGATGGATTTCTGACCTTAACCGCTTCAAAACCCAATCCGTTCTTTTTACTCCCGAGACAGAGTTCAATGAGATGGCCCTTATCGAACTCAATCGAGGCTGTCCAAGGGGATGCCGATTCTGCGCGGCCTGTTTTGTTTACCATCCCTTTCGAAATAGAAGCCTTCCCCTCCTTAAAACCTTATCCAAAGAGGCCCTTGCCCAGAAAAAAAGGATTGGTTTAACGGGAACCGCTGTCTCCGATTATCCCCATCTCCTCTCCCTTTGTGAGGAGATCCTTGCTCAACAGGGAGGACTCTCTTTTGCCTCCCTGAGAGTCGATGCCATCTCTCCTTCTCTTGTCCAATCCCTCAGAGAGGGAGGGGGACAGAGCGCAGCGATTGCCCCGGAGGCAGGATCGGAACGTCTTCGAAAGATCATCAAGAAAGGATATCGAGATGAGGAGATATTGAAGGCCATCGAGGTATTGGTCCATAACGGGCTGTCACAGATCAAAGCCTACTTTCTTATCGGCCTTCCTTTTGAGACCGAAGAGGATGTGAAGGGAATTCTTCTTCTTTCTAAAAAGATCCAGCACCATCTTCTTTCCCATCTAAAAGAGCAGAAGAGGGGCTGGAGGCTCACCCTCCAGGTGACTCCTTTTATTCCTAAGCCTCATACCCCTTTTCAATGGGTGCCCTTTGAGGAATTGGGAGAGTTGAAAAGAAAGTTAAGGATTCTTAAAAAGGGAATCCAGGGCGAAAAACAGATTGGAGTTCTCCACGATCTTCCAAAATGGTCCTATCTTCAGGCCTTCCTTTCGAGAGGAGATCGAAGAGTGGGAAGGGTGTTGATGGCGGCTCATCATCTTCAGGGAAACTGGAACGAGGCCTTTCGACTGACCCATCTCAACCCGGACTTCTATGTCTATCGGAAAAGAGACCTTGATGAGGTTTTTCCCTGGGACTTCATAGATCACGGAATCTCAAAAGAGAAGTTAAAGGAGGAGTATCTTGAAGCGATGAAAGAAGCAGGGGTGAAGACCGAAAAGATGAGGGGAAGAGCATAAAAAAGAGCAGGTGAGGAGAAGAAGAGATGAAAACAGAAAGGGTCTATTTTTTGAGTGAAGGGATGAAGCTTTCGGGAATCCTTCATCTTCCCGACAAGGAGAATCCGTTCTGTGTGATCGCCTCGCATGGTTTGCTTTCCAGCAAAAACAGCGAAAAGTACATCGCCCTGGGTGAAAGGTTCTCCCGGGAAGGGATGGCCTTGCTCCGGTTCGATTTTAGAGGAGTTGGGGAGAGTGAAGGGGGTGAGGAGGATAATACGATTAGTAAAAAATTGATCGATCTTCAGGGAGCCATCGATTTTGTTAAAACCGAGCTGGGGTCAACCGAAGGGATGGGGCTAGTGGGTTCCAGCCTCGGAGGATTTCTTTCTCTCATTCAGGCTTCGAAAGACCGGACGATCAAAGCGGTTGTCATTTGGGCGACTCCCCTCCATATGGATGACCTTGGCTCCAAAAAACAGGAGGAGGATTACCCCCTTCCTCCAAAATCATTTTTTGAGGATCTTCCAAAACACCGCCTCCTTCCACTTTTACCCAGGGTCTCAAACTGCCTAATTATCCACGGCGAGAAGGACGAACTTGTCCCTGTGGAACAGGCCCTCACTCTCTTTCACCATTTAAGTCTTCCAAAAGAAATCCATCTCATTGGAGGGGCAGATCATCGTTTAACCCATCCCGATCACCGACAGCGTGCTATTGATCTTACCGTTGAATGGTTCAAAAAGGTGAGGGTTTAGGAGTTAGGAGATTGCCTTCCTTATTCCTCCAGGTTACCATAAAGATGTGGAGACCATTACGCATGCCCTTACAGGGGCAGTCATTGCGAAGGCGATAGATGACAGGAGAATAGGCCGTTGGGGAACTCTCGCCGGAGGGACAATGGGAGTCCTTCCGGATATCGACTTTGTCTTGGGTCTATTCAATCATCAATTCTATCTTCAGTACCATCGTGATTTCACTCACTCTTTAATCTTAATCCCCTTTTATGCAGCTCTCTTGAGCTGGGTATTTACAAAGATATCGAAACGTTCGTATTTTTGGAGTTTCTATAAAATCTCTCTATTAGCCCTATTGAGTCATGTCTTGCTCGATCTCCTCACCTCTTATGGAACGATGATCCTGTCCCCCTTTTTTGAATCTCGATTTTCATGGGACCTGATTTTCATCATCGATCTCATTTTCTCAGGGATCATCATTCTTCCGGGGATCGTGAGCCTCCTTATCAGAAAAAGGGCTTCCTGGATCTGTCGGGGAATTCTTATTGCACTTATCGGTTACGTCATTTTTTGCTGGGTTCAACACCAGAAGGCCCTCGCGCTGGCCCAGAGTTTTTCAAAAGGATTAAAGGAAGAGATCCTCCAGTGGGCTGCCCTTCCACAGCCCGCTTCTCCCTACCGCTGGGCTCTTTACATAGAGACCCAGGAGAGGGTTTACCAGGGATTTGTAGATTTAGGGCGAAAAGAGAGATCCCCATCAGAGACCTATTTAAGCTCCTATTTAGGAAGATTGAGCCATCTTTACGATCCACCCCAAAAGATCCATTTTCGGGCCGTGGAGAAGGTGCCCAATTCTCCTTGGGTCAAAAAAGCCCTCGATACCGAAGGAGTTCGATTCTATTACTGGTTTGCTCGTTTTCCGGTTGTGAAGTCCATGGATTCCAATATGGGAAGGCATCGAGTGGAATTTATGGACATGAGATTTTATATTCCCGGCTTCCGCCAGCCATTCATTTATTATGTGGAATTTGATGAGTCAGGGAATCTCCTTGATGAAGGATTTCTTGGAGATCGAAGGAAAAGATAAAACCTAACCTCCTGGTAATCCCTCACTCAGAAGTGGGAAATAAGCCCGAAAGGGGTATTGGAGAAACCCATGGTGCGGCTACCGCATTCTATGGGTTTAGGAAGTACTCCTGTCGGGCTTAAATTTATTTCCACCTTTCAGTGAGGGGTTACACCTCCGGATAGAATCTCCTTGATCTTCCATCCATCCTCCTCTTTTTGGAAAAGGACCTCTAAAGTGCTTTTATTCTCTTTTGGAGGGCCTCCACTCTTCGGGGAATATTTAACGAGCCAGACCACTTTTGCATTGGCTGTATCTGAGGAAAGAGAGAATCTTTTCAAGATGTAAGAGAGCTCTGTATAGTTAAACTTCTTCCAGAATTCAAGAATGGTTCTTTTCTTTCTCTCTCGATCTTTAAAATCCTTGGAATAACAGGAAAGAAATAGCTCCATATCCTGATAGAGGTTTGCCTGTCGAAGATTTTCAAGAAGCTCCTTTATCTTTCTCAGGGTCTCTGTTTCTTCAAACGAGGTAATGACGTGAAGGGGAGGGGTTGAGAGAGAGGAAGACGAGGGTGTTGAGGGTGAGGAGGAGTAAGAAAACGAAGAGGAGGAGAGTTCTTGAACAGTTGACTCTTCAGAATTCTTCGTTTTTGATGAAACCTCCTTTGAAAAGAGATGGGTGTATAGGGACCACAGGATATATCCTCCTGCAATCGCCATGACCACTAATTGGCCGAGATAAAGAGAGAGTTGCCTATAATCTCTTTTGACCCTATATGAAACGATCTGCCTCTTTTCCTCCCGGGGGATTCGCTTTTCTGATTTCACTTCAAAAGGGGTGAGGGTTTCTGAGGATTCTATTTCTCTCTTGAAAGAGGGTTTGGGCTCGAGAGGTTCTTTCGTAGGTTCAGAAAGTTTAGGCGTTTTGGACCCTACTTGAATCTCTGACTCCCCTTCCGACGAGCCTCCTTTTGCTTCACGGAAAGAGGACAGGGGAATCGCCTCTTTTCCACATCGGATACAAGCCGTGGTCTTCTCATAGATGATCTTACATTGAGGGCAGATAAATCTTTCTTTCGGTTTCCCCCCTTCTTCCTCGAGCACTTCTTTATTTACCGATGAACATACCTGTTTGGGAGAAAGAGGACTTCCACATTCACTACAGAACATATTGCCTTCATTATATTCAAGAAAACATTTTTTACAGATCAACATTTCCTTTCTCCACTTCTTCACAATTATTAAAAATTTCTAAGCAAAAGGAATACCAACTTTCGAAAAAGATAATTAATTGAAATTACGAAATTTTTTAAAAAAGAGGAGTTTTTTAACCCGGTGGGAGAAGCAATATTTGTCCCTTTTATGGACAAAAAGTGACCGAAATATTAGACAATCCTCATGCCAATTCTGATTTCACGATTTCCAAGATCCTTGCCATAGTTTTACCGGCGAGACCGTTTATGACAAGATCAGCTAAGTGGTCATAAGGAGTAGGATCTCTATTAATAATGACCAACTTAGCCCCACTTCGTTTTGCGACCAATGGCATAGAAGCGGCAGGCTGGACGACCAAAGAGGAGCCAATCACAATGAAGAGGTCACAGGAAGAGGACCTTCGGTATGCCTCTTGAGTTTCTCTTTCAGGCATGGACTGACCAAAGGAGATGGTGGCTGGTTTCAATGGCCCTCCACACTCATCACAATAAGGAACCCTCACCCCTTTTCGAAGTCGTTCCTGAACCTCATCCCGATCATACCGTTTATGACAATTTAAACAGGTAACAAAGAGAGCGGTTCCATGGAGTTCAATGATTTTATCCGGAGAGTTTCCTGCCTTATGATGGAGGCCATCGATATTCTGGGTAATCACACAATCCAGTCTGCCTAACCTTTCCAATTCTGCGATGGCGAGATGGGCTGGATTGGGTTTGGCCTCCTTTATCGATTCATACATTTCGGTAGCCATCTGCCAATATTTCTCACGTGAAGTCTCGCTCGCAATGAAATTTTGGAAATAAAAATCCTCCGGATTATATTTATCCCAAATCCCGCCAGGGCTACGAAAATCAGGGATCCCGGATTCGGTACTTAATCCCGCACCACTAAATATGACCGTCCTTCTGGATTGAAGAATCCATTGAGCGACCTGTCTGAATTTTTCTTCCATCGAGATCCTCCTCAAAATAATGGTTTCGAACTCCCTTGCTCGATTTTTTATACAATAGGTTTCTCTTCCCTTGCAAGGAGAAGAAAAGCTGTGATAAAATTTTTTTGATGAGATGCAATCTGATCCAACAAGGCTATCCTCAGGGAAGTTGTATGACAGAGGTGGAGGGAGGAAAAGCGTTAGCCTGCGAGGCTACTTTAAAAAGAACGGATAAAGGTCTGTTGCGACTCATCTCCTCGGTTCATCTTTCAAGGCCAGAAAACTATCTTTCCATCTATCAATCGGGTTGCAACTTTTCCTGCCGTAAATGTCATTCCTGGAACTTCACCAAGATTGCCAGAGGGGAATGGTGGTTTCCTGAAGATATTTTAAAAGCCTGTAAAGAATACGAAAAGGAGGTAACGGTTAGAGAACCCAGGAAGAGGGCTACGGCCTTCCATGCCCATGGGTCTTGTCGATGTTGCGGAGCCTGTGTCATGTATGGAAAGCGTTCTCCCCTCTGCCCAAAGGTTCTTCAGAAGAAGGATATTGTTCTGAGTCCTCAGGGTTGGGGGCCAGCACGCAATATCGTTGCTTTCACGGGAGGAGATCTAACCTGTTGCCCAGAGTTTTACGTGGAGTGCAGCAGGCGAATCAAGGAAGAAACAAGGCTTTGGGTCCTCATCGAGACCAATGGATATGGATTGACCCCAAAGCATCTCGATCTTCTGAAAGAGGCCGGAGTAGACTCCTTTTGGCTGGACATCAAAGCCTTTGAGGGCACGGATCATAAGTGGTTGACCGGATGTTTTAATCGAAATATTCTCAGGCTCCCTGAAGAGATTCTTAAAAGAGGGTTTGTCCTCGAAGTCCTATCCCTCTATATTCCCAACCTTGTGGAGACCCCTCAATTAAAGAAGATCGCTCAGCTTCTTTTTGATGTGGATCCAACGATCCCCTTTACGATTCTGGCCTTCTTCCCAGAGTATCAAATGAGGCGTTACCGAAGTCCAAAGGTCTCAGAAATGATCGAAGCTTACCATGCAGTGAAGTCCATTGGACTGCTCAATGTCCGTTTAGGGAATATTGGGGTATTCGCCTCCACCGAGGAGGATCACGAACTCCTGAGAGAAAGGGTGGGGGTTGGAAATTTTTAAAAATCCAAGCCCCCAACGAGGCGAGTTGTAGCCCATTCCCCATTGGTAGTGAAATATTCCTTTCAGACTCAAAATGATTTCACTTCGGTGATGGATTACCTATGATTCGTAACCCCTCACTGAAGGGTGGAAATAAATTTAAGCCCGACAGGAGTATTTCCGAAACCCATAGAATGCGGATCAATTTATAGGTTTAAGGAATACGAATCGATCCATTGTAGAAATGGGTTTCTCCAATACCCCTTTCGAGCTTATTCCCCACTTCTGAGTGAGGGATTACTATGATTCCATCTTCTTGCTTCCATTTATCCTAAATTTATGTTAATCAAATTAGAAACTGTTTGAAGGGATTAGGGATGAAGAAAAAGATTCTCATCGTGGATGATGAAGAGAGGGTAGTCCATTCGATGGTTGGAGTTTTAGAAGATGAGGGCTTCCAGGTGGTGACTGCGAGAAGCGGAGAGGAAGCCCTTCAGGTCTTCAAAAGAGAAAACCCAGAGGTTACCCTTTTGGATATCTGGATGCCTGGAATGGATGGGATCGAGGTCCTGAAACATCTCAAGTCCCTTTCCGACAAGCCGGTCATTATGATCTCGGGCCATGCGACCATTTCTACGGCGATGACGGCTGTAAAATTGGGCGCTTTTGATTTTATTGAAAAACCCCTTTCCCTGGATACCCTTTTGGCGACCATTCATCGAGCCTTAGAGAGGAGAAGCGAACCTTCCCAGGTTGAATCTTTAGAGGATCTCTCCCGACCTCAAGAGATTTCCCATCCCTCCCTTTCCCCTGAAGAGAGGGTTCCTTATTCCCAAAAACAGGATGAGAAATCTATCCCTTCCCTCTTTCCCCAGCGAACGATTCGACAGAGTGTCGTCCTCTATGGTACTGGACTTCATTCAGGGATGAAAACAGGACTGCTCCTTCAGCCCCTTCCTCCCAACCACGGGATTCTTTTTGGGAGCCTCTCCTCAGATGAGGTCGTCCCGGCCCACTTGGATTATGTTCAAACCACCGACTATGCCACTTCTTTAAAGAGGGGAAGGGCTGTGGCCAAGACCATCGAACACCTGATGGCTGTTTTTCACGCCTATCGAATTACCAATGTGATGGTAAAGATGATCGAGGAGATTCCGATCATGGATGGATCGGCCTTAGAATTCTGCAAGATCATTGAGGAGGCAGGAATTGAGGAACAGGAAGAGAGGGTGGAAGAGTTTGTCGTGGAGCGAAGGCTGGAGGTCATTCATCAAAATAAGTCCTTAATGATCGAGCCCTCGGAGACCTTTTCGATTCAGTATTTTTTAGATTATCCACCCCCGATTGGGAAACAGAGTTTTGATTTTGTCTTGGAAAACGAAGAGGCCTTCAAAAAAGAGATTGCCCCCGCAAGAACGTTTGGTTTTCTCAAGGATATTGAGATGCTCGAACGAATGGGTTTAGGCAGTGGAGGTCGACTTCATAACTTTATCCTGGTGGACGACGAAAAGGTGGTAAACACAGAACTCCGATTCGAGGATGAATTTGTTCGACACAAAATTTTAGACCTCTTAGGCGATTTCTACCTTCTCAACCGTCCTATCCGGGGGAAGGTGATTGCTCGATACACAGGTCATACAGAGAATATTGCCATGATGAGGAAGATTAAAGAAGAGATCCTGCGAAGAGAAAGATAGAGTGGGATCGTTTTCATCGAGGAGGCACTGATGGGCAAAGAAGAAGGGCGTCCTCCAATGAAAGAATTCTTGGACATGTTGGCGGATCTCCTGGCAGAGAAATATTTCGAGCGGATGGACGAACGGATCAAAAGGATCCCAGAGCTTCGGAGGTTGATTACGGCAAAGGAGGCGGCTCAATATTTAAGCCTCTCCACAGACACGATCTACCGAATGGCTTCCCAGAAAAAGCTTCCCTATCTTAAAATCGGAGGTCGGGTCCTTTTCGATCTTAGAGCCCTCGATCGGTGGATTGAGAAACGAATGGTGAGGGAAAAAGAATGGAAGAGGGAGGAATTAAAAGAAGAAGGGGAGAGGGAGAAAATAAATCTTAAAGGTTCGAAGGAATCCGATCTTTTCACCCTCCTGAAAAGGAAATGAGGAAGTGAGAAGATTTTTAAAGTTCCAGTTCTTTTATTTTTTCAGGCGTAGGAATCCCCTCCTCAGACCAACCGCGATATTCATAATACTCGCTGAGCATCTGACCAAGAGGTGGAAGGTTAGGAGTAAGTCCCTTCCCTTGTCTCTTAAGGGTGAGGTGACGGAAGGGGAGCCAATCATCCTTTCGGCTAATCCCCAGCCTCACATTATAAAGTCTCTTCAGATTGAAGATCCTTTCCCCTATCTTAAGAAATTCCTCAATGGAGAGTTCTCTCCCTGTCACATCGCTATACCACTTCACCATATGGGTCACGGTTACTCCCCCAAAAAGGATGAATTTGCAGAGCTTAAGAGAATCCATCAGGCCCATTAGATTCTGAGTCTTGGCAGCGAGGATTCCTTTTTCCTTCACTTCAAACCGATCCATCGGTTCTGGGATTCCCATTTCAGGAGATTTAAGGACCCTTTCAAAGGTATGGCTGAGACCCGAAAGATGGCAGGCTCCCCTTGCAGAGGTAGCAAATCCCACCGCTCCTGCATTGTAACCTCTCGGATCATGGGCTGGAAGTTCAAGCCCTTTAATATGAGAAGCGAATTCAATCGAATTTTTACCCATCCGCTCAGAGGCCTTTCGAACCCCCTGTCCGAGGATTTCTCCCAATCCTTTCCTGAAGGCTATCTGTTTAATCATTTCAATGAGGGCCTCTTCCTTTCCCCATACGAGTTCAATGCCTCCGCTATCCTCCCGATCAATCAGTCCCCGCTCATAGGCTTCCATGGCGAAGGCAACGACTCCTCCCAAGGAGATGGTGTCCAGACCGTATCGATTACAGAGTTCATTAGCATAACAGAGGGCCTCGAGATTATCAATCAGACAGTTGCTTCCGAGTAAGGCGAGGGTTTCATATTCTGGACCTGCCCCTTCCACCCCCCTGTAAGGGCCTTTTTCAATCTTGACCCTCCTTCCACATCCTAATATGCAGGCATCACAGAAGTAACGACCTGTTAAAACCGTTTCGGCCATTGTGAAGCCATTGATCTTTTCTGCGGATTCTTCCCATCGTCCGACAAATTTCCAGTTCTGAAGCGGAAGCGTTCCCATGGCCTCAAAGAGTGAAAGAGAACCCGATGTTCCGTATTTTCTAAAATTCTCTGCATTTTTGTTGATGAGTGGGGCAAACTCTTTTTGAAGACGCTCCACTTCTTCCGGGCGATGAACAGGGACTCTTTGATTCCCCAAGACGACAATGGCTTTTAAATTTTTGGAGCCCATCACAGCGCCCATTCCACAGCGACCCGCCGCTCGAGCATCTCGGCCGTCCGTCATGATGGAAGAGATTAAAACTTGATTCTCTCCTGCCGGGCCGATGGAGCTCACGACTGCCCTTTCGTGGGTTTCCGATTTTAAAATAGAGTCCGTCTCATAGGTATCCTTCCCCCAGAGATGGGAGGCGTCTCGGAGTTCAACCTTCTCATCATGGATCCATAGATAGACAGGCTTTTCAGATTTCCCCGTGATTAAGATCCCATCCAATCCAGCCTTCTTTAGATTGGCTCCCCAGGTTCCACCCACATCGGATTCTCCGAAGATTCCCGTAAGAGGAGATCGGGAAACTACTCCATGCCTTCCAGAGAGAGGGACAGAGGTCCCTGTGAAGGGGCCATTCATGAAGATCAAGGGGTTTTCTGGACCGAGGGGGTCTGTTTTCTCATCCGTCATTTCGAATAAATATTTTGCTCCCAATCCACTTCCACCAATGAATTTTTCAGCCCATTCCTCATTTAAAGGTTCTATTTGAATCTCTTGATTGGAAAGGTTGACTCTCAGGATCTTGCCCATATAGCCTTTTAATTGCATGATGGAGACCTCCATAAAAATTTTTTAAAAAATATGTCACATTTTTTAGAGGGAATCAATTTCCATTTTTTCTAATGAATCGTAATCCCTCACTGAAGGGTGGAAATAAATTTAAGCCCGACAGGAGTATTTCCGAAACCCATAAATGCGGATCAATCTATATATATTTAAGGAATACGAATCGATCCATGGGTTTCTCCAATACCCTTCTCGGGCTTATCCCCCACTTCTGAGTGAGGGATTACAATAAATCGTAATCTTTTCTTGACAGAGAGGGAGGATCCACTTAGAATTTAATTAAAAGGAGGTGAGACTTATGAGATGGATGTTTCCCCATGCAACCCATTGTTCAGCCTGTGGTTCAATGCGTTAGTCCTGAGCAAGACGTTAAACTGCTCAATTAGACCTAAGAGGGTATGAAAGGCCGATCCATAAAGATCGGCCTTTTTGTCTTACTTGACAGAAAGGATTGTAAATTTATAGGATGATACATCCTATCTAAGAAGGAGGATTTCTATGGGGGTGATTAAAAGTTCAGAAGTTTAACGGGAGGTCATTGGGAAAGGCAGAACACGGTATCTTGCCTATCTTTCCAATCTGATGATGGTCGTCATTGACTTCGAAGAAGGACCTTCTCCCCAACCCGATCCACCTCATTCTCACCCTCATGAACAAATCTCTTATGTCGTTTCCGGAGAAATTAATCTTTTCATAGGAGATCGAACCGTTCGATTAGAGCCAGGGGATATATTTGCTGTTCCTCCCAATGTTCCCCATGGGATTCAACTCCTGAGCAAAAAGGCAAGGCTGGTTGATACGTTTACTCCTATTAGAGAAGATTTCTTAGAGAAATGAGGAAATTTTTATAATCATCTTGACATTAAATGGCTAATTTGTATACCATTTTCTAAAACCAAATTCGGAGAAGGAGGTTTACAATGAAACGAAGCATTATTTTTCTCATGGCGATGGTGTTGGGATTCTATCTTTACGTTGGGAATTGCCCTTCCGTTTGTGCTCAGAAGGTATTACGCCTTGCAGAGACCCATCCCCAGGATTATCCAACCACAAAGGGAGACTATGAGTTTGCAAGGTTGGTCAAAGAGCGGACGAATGGGAAGATTGTCATCGAGGTCTACCACAGCAAACAGTTAGGAGAAGAGAAGGCCGTCATTGAACAAGTCCAATTAGGATCCATCGATTTTACTCGGGTGAGCATTTCTCCTGTTTCCGCCTTTGTAAGGGACCTTGATGCCCTTCAGCTTCCCTACCTCTATCGGGATCAAGCCCATATGTGGAAGGTCTTAGATGGACCCATCGGACAGGAAATCTTTAAAAAGCTTGAGGCGAGCAATTTTATTGGATTGGGGTGGTTTGAAGCTGGTTCGAGGAATTTCTATACAAAGAAGCAGGTAAAAACCGTGGCGGATCTAAAGGGAATGAAGATTCGAGTACAGCAAGCCCCATTAATGGTGGCTATGGTGGAAGCCCTTGGCGCGGTAGCGACTCCCCTGGCCTTTGGCGAGGTCTATTCGGCCCTTAAGACTGGGGTGATCGACGGGGCAGAAAATAACTGGCCGAGTTATCTTTCCACCAGTCATTATGAAGTCGCCAGATATTTTATCACCGATGAACATACAAGAGTCCCCGAAATCATGATCGCCAGCAAAAAGGTCTTCGATAAATTGTCGAAAGAGGAACAGGAGATCATTAAGAAAGCCATGAAGGATGCCCAACCCTACCAAATCAAACTATGGAATGATTACGAAAAGGTGGCTGAAAAAACGGTTCGGGAAAAGGGATGTATCATTACAGAAGTCACCCCTCAGGAAAAGAAGAAATTCATGGATGCGATGAAGCCCCTCTACGATAAACAGCCTCCTGAAATTATGGTTGTGGTGAATAAAATCCGGACCGTTCAATAAGAATTCCTTGTCATCTGGTCAAGAAAGGGTAAGAGGTTTTTCATCTCTTGCCCATTCTATTTTCCAGGCATAAGGAGATTGGGAAGGCTCATGGTGATCGGAGGAAAATAGGTGACCAGGAAGAGGGTGATGAGCATAGAGATGTAGAAAGGAAAGCATCCTCTCGCTGCCCTTTCGATGGGAATTTTACCTACCGCGCTTCCAACGAATAAAGCGGCTCCCACAGGAGGAGTGCAGAGACCGATGGAGAGATTCATAATCAACATGATCCCAAAGTGGACAGGATCCATCCCCATCTTTAAAACCAGAACAGGGTAGAGAATAGGCGTACAGATGAGAATCAGAGGGGCCATATCCATGATACATCCTAAAATAAGGAGCATGATATTCACAAGAAGGAGTAAGAGATAATAGTTATCTGTGATGGAAAGTAACCACTCTGTGGTCAACCTTGGAACCTGAAGCCTGGAGAGGAGATGCCCAAATACACTAGCGGCTGCAATGAGACTCATGACGATGGCTAAAGTCTTGAGAGAGGAATAGAGGATCTTTCCAAACCGCAACAATGAGACCTCTCGATATACAAAAAAGGTAATGATAAAGGCATAGATGACCGCAAAGGCAGCCGCTTCGGTTGCCGTAAACACACCAATGACGACCCCTCCAACGACAATCAGAGCCGTGCACATGGCAAGGAATCCATCCCAAAGGATGTGGAAAGCTTCTTTGAGGGTGTAACCTTCGCCTCTTGGATATCTCCTTTTTATAGCGATGATTAAAGAGATCACAAGCATGGTCAGTCCCATGAGGATGCCAGGGAGATAACCTCCCAAGAAGAGTTTCCCGACGGAAAGGACCATTAGGGACCCCCCTGCGAGTTGAGAAGCGGTCCCAACAGCAAAGGCATAAATAATCATATTATGGCTCGGAGGGATGATAATTCCCTGGCAGGCGGAGCAGACCGTTAACCCCACGGCAAATTCCTCATCGTATCCCTGTTTCTTCATCATCGGGATGACGATCGATCCGAGGGAGGAGACATCTGCGACCGCGGAGCCTGAGATCCCCCCAAAGAACATGCTGTCTAAGACATTCACTAGAGCCAATCCACCCGGTAGCCTTCCAACGAAAAGGTTGGCCAAATTCACAATCCTTCTAGAAATCCCTCCCTCATTCATGATCTCCCCCATAATGATGAAAAAAGGGATCGCTAGAAGAGAGAAGTTCATCACCCCATCGGCCATGACTTTAACAATGGCTTCTAAAGGGACATTCAGGTATAGCCCTGTAACGATGGCGGAGATGGCTAAACAGAAGGTGATGGGAATCCGAAGAAGGACTAAGACTCCAAAAATTCCCAGAAGAAGGGTGATGGCGACACGATCAACAATCATTTCTTTTCTCCAACACTCATAAATTTTTGATCCAGATAAGAATCGTCCTTCTCCATATTGAAAAGGTTTGCCACCGAGTCATAAATGATCAAGAAGCCTGCCAGAGGAATCATGATAAATTGCAAAGAGGCGGGTAAAATCGGGATAGAGGCAATTTTTGCCTTAATTCCTATGATCAGTAAAGTTCCGTAATAAAGAAAGACAGAACCGATGATGGTAAGGATGAGATATTTTAATTTTAAGAGGAGCGTGTTGATCCATAAAGGGGTCCTTTGGGGAAAGAGGTTGACATGAATATGCAAGTCGAGTTTCACCCCAATAGCCATGCTTAAAAAAGTGAAGGCGGTCATGAGAACATCTTTAGAGATTTCTTCCATCCAAGAGATTCCGGACCGAAAGAAGTACCGCATGATGACATTGCTCGAGATAATGATGAGCTGGAAAGCAAGACAGGCGCTTGCCAATATGGCGCTAAAGAAATGTATTCGATTAAAGAGATCTCTCAGTTTCATTCCACTTGATCTCCCCCGTTCAGTTGGACTTTATTATAGAGAGAAGCGAAACGGGTGTCAAATCTTCAAATAGGAAGTAATCTTTTAATGAAAGGTGGGAGACATTTTAAGGCTCATAGTTATATTTCATCACCAACGACGGATGGGTTAAAATATTGTAACCCCTCACTGAGGGGTGGAAATAAATTTAAGCGCGACAGGAGTATTTCCGAAACCCATAGAATGCGGATCAATTTATATGGTTAAGGAATACGAATCGATCCATCGTAGAGATGGGTTTCTGATAAAAACAAACGAAAGTTAAGATATCTATGGACCATTTAAGGTAACCGCACCATGGGTTTCTCCAATACCCCTCTCGGGCTTATTCCCCACTTCTGAGTGAGGGATTACAAGATATTAATTTTTAAAGTTGACTTCCTATCTAAAATTTCTTAATTTATCGGCAAGGATTTTACCCATGATAAAGAGATTGGACAGAACTGACGTTTTAGATTTATGTCTTGGGGCTACAGTCCTTGGAACCGGAGGGGGTGGATCACCTGAACTTGGTTTGTTCCTTCTCAATAGACTCCTGGATATGGGGAAAGAAATAAGGCTAATTTCTGTAGAGGAGGTTCCTGATGATCGGATAGTCATCCATCCAGCCATGGTAGGTTCCATTGCCCCCTCAAAGGATAAAGCTATGGAGAGAGAGGAGTATGCGGAAAGAATTCTCTCTGAAGAAGGACCGCTTCTCTCTGGTTTGAGGATAATGGAAAAAGAGCTTTTAGAAAGAGTCTATGCCACTGTTCCGGTAGAGATAGGGGGATACAATACCCCTGTAGCGGCCATATTAGGGGCTTTAGCCAACCTCCCTTTTGTAGATGGGGATACGATTGGTCGTGCAAAGCCAGAATTGATGATGCAGACCTATACTGTCCTGAACATCCCCATTACTCCAATGATTTTGACTGATATGAATGGGAATTCGATTTTAGTTAAAAAAGTTGGAAGTTTTAAAGATGCTGAAAAGATTGCAAGAGCGATGGCTGTGATTGGAGGTGGAACGACAGCCGTTCGTTGCCCAGTAGAGGGAAAGAGATTGAAAAAAGCACTCATCCCTGGAGGAGTTTCTAAGGCGATCGAGATTGGAAAGGCATTGAGGGAAGCTGAACAGATCGGAAAGGATCCCGTTTCAGCAGTCATTCAGGCTTCTGGTGGAAAGGAGTTTTTTCGAGGGGAGGTCAGCCGTTTTGAATGGGAAGATCGGGAAGGTTTTCTTTGGGGGACCTTAACTGTTTGCGGGGAGGAGCGATTTAAAGGCCATGAATTAAAAATATGGATGAAGAATGAGAATCTTATCTCTTGGCTTGATGGATCGCCATATGTGGTTTCTCCTGATCTTATCTGTGTCCTTGATTCCCATACAGGAAAACCAATTACTAATTCAAAGATGGAAGAGGGAAGGAAGATTGTCATTTTCGCCGTTCCCTCTCATCCCTTTTGGCGTTCCCCGGAAGCAATCGATCTGGTCTCGCCGAAGCATTTTGGTTTTGACATTCACTATATCCCAATGGAGGAAGTGATCCGTCCATTTTAGTGAGAAGGAGAAGAACGGATGGCACTTAAACAGGTGATTGAGATCTATGAACTTTTAGATAGTCCTAAGGTTAACGGCCAAAAGGTGGCCTCTTTGTTAATAGGGAGGGGACTCCGGAATGTCGAAGTGGTTACCATCGAGGGAGAAAGGGGGAAAACAGATTCCATTAAAATTTGGATTGAGGGGATAAATGGAGGGAATGCTCCAACCTTAGGAATTATTGGGCGATTAGGAGGGATTGGGGCGAGACCTCACCAGATAGGCCTTGTATCCGATGCGGATGGAGGAATCGCTTCGCTCTCGATTGCTCTCAAGTTGGCGGATATGAAAGAACAGGGGGATGCTTTACCTGGAGATGTCATTGTCGCAACTCATCTCTGTCCCTTTTCTCCCATTATCCCTCATGACCCTGTCCCGTTTATGGGATCTCCCGTAGATATGAAGAGTCTCAATGACCATGAAGTGGACCCTCAGATGGAGGCGATTCTTTCTATCGATGCAACGAAAGGGAATCGAATTATCAACGAAAGGGGATTTGCTATCTCTCCTACAGTTAAAGAAGGTTATATCCTGAGGGTCAGCGAAGATCTCCTTAGAATTATGGAATATACGACAGGGAGAAGACCGCGCGTCTTTGCCATTACCACTCAAGATATTACTCCCTATGGGAACGGACTGTTTCACCTTAATAGTATCATGCAGCCCTCCACAGCGACCCGAGCTCCGGTCGTGGGTGTGGCTCCGACCACTGAATCAACCGTGCCAGGATGTGCGACGGGGGCAAGCCAAATTGTGGACATCGAAGAGATTGTAAGGTTCTGTATCGAAGTAGCAAAACAATTCGGAACGGGTCAGTGTCGTTTTTATGAGGAAGAAGAGTTTAAAAGGTTAGTCGAACTCTATGGTCCAATGAATCATCTTCAGACTCTTGGAGGAAGGAAATGAATTTTCGAAAGGTTGGGATGATCACCATTGGTCAATCCCCTCGAGTCGATATCCTGCCTGAAATGAAGAAGGTAATGGGTAAACAGATAGAGGTCCTCGAAGCAGGGGCGCTCGATGGTTTAACCTTAGAAGAGGTTAAAAAATTCTATCCACGGAAGGGAGACTATATTCTCTGTACTCGCATGTCCGATGGAACAGAGGTGACAGTGGCTCGAAGATGGATGGTTCCAAGAATTCAAAGCTGCATCGAAGAACTCTCTAAAAAAGGAGCCGAGCTCCTTGTCTTTCTTTGTACAGGGAGGTTTCCCGAATTCTCTTCTCCAACACTCTTCATCGAATCCCAAAAAATTATGGACTGCTGTCTTTCTGCTTTGCAAGGGAAAGGGGTTCGAGTGGGAATGCTCCTCCCTCTTAGGAATCAAATCGAACAAGCCCGAAAGGGATATATGGGGAGCAAGGGAAGGATTGTCTTTCAGGCCGCTTCCCCTTATGGACCAGAGGATGAGCTCTTTAGGGCTATTGAAGAATTTAAAAAGGCCAATCTCCATTTGATTGTCATGCACTGTATGGGATATTCCATCTCTATGAAAAGAAGGGTGATGGAGGGGACAGGGAGGCCAGTGCTTTTAGCCCGAACATTGGTGGCGAGAGTCCTGAAAGAACTTTTAAGCTCATAGGGGAAAGGAGGTGAGAAGACAGGATTTTGTCCAGATGGATTAGGGATAATCATTTCAAAGAAAGGAGGTCTTCGTATGGAATGGAAAAAGTTTTTCAGTGGAGTTTTTATCTTATTTTTGATCCTCCTCTTCGTCTCAGGGACCTCTTCAGAGGCCTATGAGAAGAGGGATGGGAAAAAGATTTTTGTCTATGGAGAGCGACAGCCTGCGCCCAATATCGATCCAAGCCAACATTATGATTGGTCAACCCGAATGCTTCAACAGGCCCTCTATGATGCTCTCTTGAAGTATGTAGGAAATCCTCCCAAACTGATCCCTTGGTTAGCCAAATCATGGAAAAAATCTGCGGACGGGAAAAAATGGACCTTTGAGTTGGTTCGAAATGCCAAGTTTCACAATGGGGATCCCGTTACGGCCCATGCCGTGAAGTGGTCCTTCGAGAGAACCCTTGCCTTGAAGAAAGGACCTGCCTGGATGCTTATGGAGTTTTTAGATAAGGATGGGATAAAGGTGATTGACGATTATACCATCGAGTTTAATTTAAAGTCTCCTTATGCAGCTTTTGAAATGGCCTTACCTTGGTGGTATGTCATGAACCCAAAGGTAGTCATGGCCAATGCCAAAGGAGACGATTATGGGCAAGAATGGATGAAAAGTAATTCCGCTGGATCAGGGCCCTTCCGTCAGAAGAGATGGGAACATGGAGTACTCTATGAGTTAGAGGCTGTGGAGGATTATTGGAGGGGATGGGAAAATCCAAAACATATCGATGGATTCATTTACAAGATCATTCGAGAGTCGAGTTCTCTTCGAATGGCCCTTGAAAAGGGAGAGGTGGATGGTGTTTCTGGGCTGAGTTCTGAGGATTTTGATGCGGTGGCAAAGCATCCCCAGATCTATGTGACGAACGATCCGGGGTGGACTACTTTCGGGCTCAAGATGAATACCCAGAAAGGATATACGAAAGATATCAATATTCGTAAGGCTATCTGCTATGCCTTTGATTATCCTTCCTTGATTAAAATTTATAATGGCAATGCCATTCTGGAAGATAGTCCTTTTCCGAAGGGAATGAAGGGTTATATTCCTTGCCCCAATGTATACCGTCAAGACATGAAGAAAGCAAAGGAATATCTGGCAAAGGCAGGTTATCCTAATGGAGGGTTCGAATTAGAATACGTCTATGTCCAGGGGCTGGAAGAAGAGAGATTAATCGGTTTGGTCCTTTTGGATAATTTAGCCAAGTTGGGGATCAAATTGAAGATGGTCCCTCTTGTATGGCCAAATATGGTGGCCAGAGGATCTAAAATAGAAACTTCTCCAGATCTGATGGCTGTATTTACCACTCCCATCATGGATGATCCAGATGTTGTAGCGATTCAATACCATAAGGTTTCATGGGGGAAATATTACGGGTCTCATTTTTACCAGAATGAAAAGGTATGGGAGATGATCGAGAAAGCCCGTTTTGCCGTGGATTGGCCCACGCGACAAAAACTCTACGAACAGATTCAGATTCAAATTATGGAGGATGCCCCGGAAGTCTTCGGGATGCTTTATAATCGAAGATGGGCTTTTAGAAAACATGTAAAAGGGTTCCACTTTTCACCTGTTCGTTTCACCTCAGAGATTGACATCTATCCACTCTATATTGAAGATTAGGAAGGGCGAGGGGGTCTTCAAAGAGAAGAGGGGGATTCAAAGGAGTTCAATGAAATGGATTCCCTTCTTCATCCTCTTTTATCAAAGGGAATGATTTATGGGGATGACGCAGTTTGTCCTGAAACGGCTGGCATTGATGGTCATCACCCTTTTGGGATTGAGCGTGGTTGTCTTCTTTGTATCCAGGGTTGCTCCGGGCGATCCTGCGAAACTAGCCGCAGGTCCAGATGCTACAGAAGAGATGGTAGAGGTGATTCGGAAAGAGTTTGGTTTAGAGAAACCTCTAATTATTCAATATTGGATATATATGAAAGGATTGATTCGCGGAGACTTTGGCCGTTCCATTCGCACTCGACATCTGGTCTGGGAGGACTTAAAACGATTTATGCCAGCTACCTTTGAGCTGGTTCTTGTCTCTATCAGCTTTTCTATCCTCTTCGGTATCTTTTTTGGGGTGCTCTCCGCCGTCTATCGGGACAGATGGGTAGATCACGTGATTCGCTTCTTTACCATCACAGGAGTGGCTGTCCCGATGTTCTGGTTAGGGATCATGCTCCAACTCCTGTTTTCTGCCAAATTCCATCTTTTCCCGTTAGGGGGACGGCTCGACACAATGATTCTTCCACCCCCTTCATGGACCCACTTCCTCTTAATAGACAGTCTGTTAGCCGGAGATTGGAAGGCTTTTGGAAATGGGATCCATCATATCTTCCTTCCAGCCTTTGTCCTTTCATTCCCTGCCTTGGCCAGTATCACTCGGATCAATCGTGCCGAGATGCTCGAAGTTCTCAACAAAGATTTTATTTTAAACGAGAAAGCCCAAGGGATCTCTGAGAGGCTCATCATTTTTAAATATGCTTTGAAAAATGCCCTCATCCCAACTTTGTCCATGATCGGATTGAGATATGGCTGGATGCTTGGAGGGACAGTCCTGGTGGAGACCGTTTTTAACTGGCCAGGGGTTGGAAACTACGCCGTAGGGGCAGCCGTCTATTCCGATTTTCAGCCCGTCATGGCTGTTACGATCATCTTGGGATTAAACTTTATGGTTGCCAATTTGCTGGTGGATATAGGATATGGTTTCTTAGACCCCAGGATTAGATATGAATAGCTGAAGAACCTTTCCATTGAGGGGAGGGAATCATTATTCAATGGCTTTTGAAAATTCTATCTCTCTAATTTGGAAGAAGTTCAGGACTGAAAGGGAAAGCCAACTTCGTGAGCTTTCCCGAACTTTTTATACCCTTCTCCATAGCCCTCTCTCCATGATCGGGTTAATTCTGGTCACCCTCTTCCTTGGAGTTGCTTTGATTGGGCCATGGATGATCACTTACCCTGAAGATATTAAAGGCGCTGTTCATATCGATCAAAAGCTAAAACCTCCCAGCCGGTCTCACCCGTTCGGGACAGATGAGGTAGGTCGTGATATTTATTCAAGGGTGATCATGGGGACCCGACTTTCCCTTCAGATCGGTTTAATCATTATCTTTGTGGCGATGGGGATTGGTGTCCCTTTAGGAATTATTGCGGGATATAGCGGAGGATGGATCAATCAGGTCATCATGCGAGTCACCGACATTTTTCTTTCTGTTCCAGGACTTCTTCTTGCATTGGCCATAGTTGGAGCGTTGGGTCCTGGAATAAAAAATGCTATGATTGCTCTTTCGATTGTTTGGTGGCCTGGATACGTAAGGCTGGTTCAGGCCAAGACACTGGCCCTCAAAGAGGAATCGTTTATCGAGGCAGCTCGATCCATCGGAGCTTCAAAACTCAGGATTATTTTTAATCACATCCTTCCCAACTGCACTTCTCCTATTATTGTAAAGGCCTCCATGGATATGGGAATGGCCATCCTCTTTGCCGCCAATCTTGGCTTCATCGGGGTTGGGGCACAGCCCCCCATGCCAGAGTGGGGTGCAATGATCTCCACAGGCCGAAACTATTTACCCGATTTTTGGTGGATGGCGACCTTCCCTGGATTGGCCATTCTAATTACCGTTTTAGGTTTTAATCTCTTAGGCGATGGGCTTCGTGATATTCTGGACCCTCAAAGTCGAGGTCAGATTCGATGAGACCTGTCTTAGAAATCCATGACCTGAGGGTTGAGTTTGACACCTTTGAAGGAGTGGCCCATGTTCTGGATGGGGTCCATTTGACTCTTGGAAAAAGAGAAACCCTGGGTCTTGTAGGGGAGACAGGGTGCGGAAAATCAATCACGGCAAAGGCGATATTGAGGCTCCTTCCCATCCCTCCAGCTCGAATCCTCTCCGGGAAGATTCTTTTCAATGGAGTAGATCTCCTTAAAATATCTGATGAGGAGATGAAGAAGATTCGGGGGAGAGACATTGCAATGGTTTTCCAGGATCCGATGACCTTCCTAAACCCCGTCTTTACGATTGAGGAACAACTTGTCGATGTCCTAATGGCCCATTCAGATCGGGAGGTCTCTCAAAAACGGATGGATCGAGAGAAGGCTAAAAAGAAGGCCATTGAATTGTTAAGAGAAGTAAAGATTCCTCAGCCCGAACTTAGAATCAAGTCTTACCCCTATGAATTCAGTGGGGGAATGAGACAGAGGGTTCTCATCGCGATGGCCCTCTCGAGCTCTCCCCAGATTCTCATTGCCGATGAACCGACCACGGCCTTAGATGTGACCATCCAGGCTCAGATTCTAAAACTTCTGAAGGACTTGGTTGATCAGCACGGCCATTCTGTATTGCTCATCTCTCATGACCTGGGCGTCGTAGCAAAACTCTGCAAACGGATCTCAGTAATGTACGCCGGAAATATTGTAGAAGACTGTTCTACTCCTCAACTTTTTAGAAACCCTCTTCATCCCTATACCCGAGGATTGTTGGGCTCCATTCTCACCTTTAAAGAAAAAAAACAAGAAGCCCAAGGGATTTTAGGGACTCTTCCTAATTTGATTTCTCCACCTTCTGGGTGTCGATTCCATCCTCGATGTGGGGAGGCGATGAAGGTTTGCGAGAGGGAAAAGCCCCCCATGATTAAAATCGAAGGGGGTCATTGGGTGAGTTGCCACCTTTTTCGTCATCCATTTTCTCAAAAAGAAAGGGTTGATTAGGTTCGGATGGTGGCTCCGTTATTAGAGGTGAAGAATTTAAGAAAATATTTTCCATTCAAGAAAGGTTTCCTGACCAGAGAGAAAATCTATGTCAAGGCGGTCGATGGGGTCTCCTTTTCTATCTTTAGAGGAAAGTCGTTCGGATTGGTGGGGGAATCAGGTTCGGGTAAAACCACTGTGGCCCGAGTCATCCTTCGACTCATTGAACCAACGGAAGGAGAAGTATTCTTTGATGGAAAAAATCTTTTTGAGGTTTCAGAGGATGAAGTAGAGGTGATGAGGAGGGAGATGCAGATTATCTTTCAAGATCCCCATTCCTCTTTGAACCCGAGAAAAACGGTATTTAAAAGTGTAGCTGAGCCCCTCATCATTCATGAAAAGTTGAAAGGTCAGAAGCTAAGGGAAAGAGTGGAGGAACTTCTTGAGACGGTAGGTTTAAAGCAGGAGCATATGTTTCGGTATCCCCACGAGTTAAGTGGAGGTCAAAAACAAAGGGTGGGGATCGCAAGGGCCCTTTCTTTAAACCCCAAACTTCTGATTTTGGATGAACCTACCTCTGCCCTTGATGTGTCGGTTCAGGCGCAGCTGTTGAATTTTTTAGAATCCCTTCAGAAGAAGTTAAATTTGACCTATCTTTTTATTTCCCATAATTTAGCGGTCATTCGGTATACCTGTGATTGGGTAGGAGTGATGTATCTTGGAAAGATTGTTGAAATGGGCAATACAGAAGCGGTCTTCTCTTCGCCCAAGCATCCCTATACTCAAGCCCTTATTTCAGCAGTCCCTGTTCCTGAGGCAGAACCTTCTGAGATGATGATTCTCCTCGAAGGAGATATCCCCAGTGCCACAAACATTCCCTCAGGATGTCGCTTCCATACTCGTTGTCCGGTAAAAATCGGTTCAATCTGCGAGGAGAAAGAGCCCTCCCCATTCCGTTTTTCAGATGGAAGGGAAGTGTCCTGTCATTTATTTCATTGAAATGGAGGAAAGGAAAAGAAATGGAAGAATCATTAAAGGAGAGAATCTACGGAATGAAGGATTGGTTGATCGAAATCCGAAGAGAGATCCATATGTATCCAGAATTGGGTTTCGAGGAGGTCAAGACGTCTCGTTTGGTTTCGGAATGGCTTGAGCGATTCGGCCTCGACGTTCAAAAGGGAATCGCAGGGACTGGAGTGATCGGACTTCTTCGAGGAAAATCTCCAGGCAAGACCGTTGCCATTCGTGCAGACATGGATGCTCTTCCAATCGAAGAGCTCAATCAGGTTCCCTATGCCTCTAAGATCAAAGGGAAGATGCACGCTTGCGGACATGATGCCCATGTGACCATCCTTTTAGGAGTGGCAAGAATCTTTTCTTCTTTTCGAGATCAGGTCAAAGGGAATATTAAGTGGATCTTTCAACCCGCAGAAGAAGGGGGAGGGGGAGGAAAAAGAATGGTTGAGGAAGGGGTACTTGAGAACCCCCATGTGGATGCCATCTTCGGGGCCCATGTGTTTCCCCAGATCGAGATCGGAAAGGTAGGTATCTGTGAGGGGAAGGCCCTTGCTTCGGCAGACCGGTTTACTATCAAGGTAGTTGGTCGGAGTGGTCATGCCGCCTCACCCCATTTAGCAAAAGATCCCATTCTTGTGTCAGGACATCTCATCACCCAGATTCACTGTATTGTGAGTCGGGAGGTGGATCCTCTCGATAGCGCAGTCATCACCATTGGAAGGGTGAGTGGAGGAAGCGCCTTTAACATCATCCCCGATGAGGTGGAACTTTTGGGAACCGTGAGGGCCCTTTCACCCGAGATCAGAGAGAAGATGAGAAAGAGGATCGAAGAGATCGTTCGGGGGGTAACCCAATCCTTTGGAGTGGAGTATCAATTTGAATATGAGTATGGATATCCCGTCCTCGTCAATGAACCTGAGATGATCAAAGTCGTTTCATCAGCCTGTGCGAAAGGGATAGGGGAGGAGAATGTTGTAGAGGTTCAACCTTCTATGGGAGCTGAGGATTTTGCCTTCTACTTGGAAAAAGTTCCTGGGGCTTTTTTCAGGTTGGGAATCCGAAACGAATCAAAGGGGATCGTCCATCCCTATCATAACAGTCGTTTTGATATCGATGAGGATGTTCTTCCCTTCGGGGTCGAGATGTATGTAAGAATTATCGACCGGTATCTTGAATTGGGGATGATGGGATGAACTCTTCTCACGAAACCTCCTTTCGCTCCCAGATCGGTTCCATCTTCTTCTTGGTCGGAATCTTCTCTTTAAATTTCCTTTCAAGGATCGTTTTTTCTCCCTTGATGCCTGTTATCGAAGAGGAGTTAAACATTGGACACAAGGAGGCAGGCTCTCTTTTTTTTCTGGTTTCCTTTGGATATTGTATAGGTCTGATCTCTTCGGGTTTCGTCTCTTCTTGGCTTTCCCACCGTAAGACCATTATTCTCTCATCCCTCGTAATAGGGCTCACTCTCCTCGCAGGAGGATTCAGTTCATCTCTCTGGGGGATACGGATCAGCCTATTCATTATCGGGATGGGCGCAGGGTTTTATCTTCCTTCGGGAATGGCTACTCTTACGGCACTGGTTCATCCTCGCCACTGGGGGAAAGCCATTGCCATCCATGAGTTGGCTCCTAATCTCGGTTTTATTTTTGCCCCTTTAATGGTGGAGTTTCTTCTGGGCTGGTTTAACTGGCATTCTGTCTTATTCCTTCTTGGAGTAGCCTCGATAGTTATGGGACTCGTCTTTCATCTTAAAGGGAAGGGAGGGAATTTTTTAGGAGAGGCGCCTCGGATAAAAACGGTTCAGACCCTCTTTCGGGAATATTCTTTTTGGCTCATGGTTCTTTTTTTCTCTTTTGGGATCGGAACAAGTTTTGGAGCCTACTCAATGATTCCTTTATTTCTCGTTTCTGAAAGAGGAATGGATAGGCCGTGGGCGAATACGGTGCTTGCCCTCTCCAGAATTTTGACCCTTGGGACCTCGATCCTCTCAGGGTGGGTGACAGATCGGTTAGGGTCGAGAAAGACTCTAAGGGCTGTCTTTTTAACCTCTGGCCTTGCCACCGGATTGATCGGACTTGTTCAAGGTGAAGGATGGATCCTCCTCATCATTTTTGTTCAATCCGTCCTTGCTACTTCTTTTTTCCCGGCAGGCTTTGCCGCCCTTTCTCGGATTGGGCCAGGGAGCATAAAAAACCTATCGATCTCTTTTACGATTCCTATTGGATTTTTAATCGGAGGAGGGGCAATCCCTGCGGGAATCGCACTTTTTGGGGAGAAGGGATCTTTCTCATCAGGATTTATTGCCTTAGGGGGAGTGGTGTTTTTAGGCAGTTTTTTGGTTCAGTATCTCAAATTTTCAGAGGAGGCTTAGGGGGAGCTGAAGACTTAGAATGGAAAACCCGGATCGAGAGCTTTTTAAAAAGATTTTTTCTCTCTTTGAGGCCAATCGGTTCCATGAGTTTGTCCCTCAAGAAAAGGTGATTCGCATTGGGGAATGCTTCATTGGTTTCCCATACCGAAAAGGTCTCCTTCAAAGGGAGGGCAGGGAACATTTGGTCGTGAATCTAAGAGAGCAAGACTGTGTGACCTTCGTTGAGAATACTTTGTCCCTCCTTTACACCTTAGCTTCTCATCGACCAACTTTCGAAACCTTTAAGAAGACCCTTAAGAGAATAAGGTATCGAGAAGGAAAGATGGAAGGGTACCCTTCCAGGCTTCATTATTTTTCAGAATGGATAAAAGACAATGAAAGGAAAGGTTTCATTCAAGAGGTGAGTAAGGAGATAGGAGGAGTGGTCTTTCGGAAATCCCTCCACTATATGACCGATCACCTCTCTCTATATCCTCCTCTTAGGAATCAAAGGAACATTCATGAAATGAAGAGGGTCGAAAGGAGAATCGGTCGGAAGCCATTCTTCTTTATTCCAAAGGAGAACCTTCCAGGCGTGGAACCTCTGATTCAAGAAGGTGATCTCATTGCGATTGTGACCCGTGAGGAAGGACTCGATATCCAGCATGTGGGATTTGCAAAAAAGATAAGAAACCGAGTTCACCTTCTTCATGCCTCAGAGAAAGAGGGGAAGGTCATCCTATCAAAAGAGACCCTTTATCGATATTTAATGAAGAATCGAAAGAGTCTTGGGATAAGGGTGGCTCGAATAAAGATGGTTAGCTCTATTTGACCCCTTCCGGGTTGGATTGATTGATCTTCTGGCGGGAAAGGATCTCTTCCGAACGGATCCTATCCTTTAGAGTCTCCTTTTGGTTGGCTTCTTCCAAGGAAAGATTGGCATCACTATTTCCTGACCATCTTCGACAGAGATAGAGACTTTCATAGATTCGACCAATCTGGAATTCTCGGCAGATCCTAAGACCTACGGCGTAATCCTCTCCATAGTTTAGATTGGGAAATCCAATGCCTCGAAGGATAGAGGTATCGAAGGCCCTTGGGGCACCAAACCCATTGACCCGGAGGGCATTGTTATGACCATTTTCGTCTGTCCATTCACGGTGATCGATTAGCCCCGGGGGGATCTCTTTAAGGTTCGAATCCACGAGAGTATAAGAACCGATGACCATTGCAAATTTTCCGTCCCGGAATTTATCGACGATGGCCTGAAGGGTGTAGGGTGTAGAATAAAGATCATCCGAATCGAGCTGTATGGCATATCGACCGCAGAGAGGGTGATAAAGGGCCTCATTCCAGCACCCTCCGATCCCGAGGTCTTTTCTCTTTGGTATAAGATGGATGATCCGGGACTCCTTAGCGGCCAGATCAGAGAGAATGGTCGTTGTCCCATCGGTGGAGTGATTATCAACGACGATGATATTGAAAGGAAAATCGGTTTTTTGACAGAGGGCGCTCCTCATCGCCTCCCCTATCGTGTCTTTTCGATTCCTGACAGGAAGGATTACAGAGGCTTCCACATGGAAAGGGAAGTTCATGGGTTTGGCACTCTTAAGAAAGCTCGGGGGAATATAGGCTCCAATCTTTTTGAGATAATCGGTAAAGATCGTTTCCAGCTCCCTCTGGACCCTTCGATTTTCGGGGTCGAGGTAGGAAAACCGTTTCGCTTCTTGGGAGAGTTCTTTCTTTTGACTCACCGTGTAGAGAGGTTCTCGCAGATGATCGATCCGGTGGTCGATCGAGATTTTGAGTCGCAGATCGTAAAGGGCTCCCCACTTGGTTTCTAAAAGGAGACCGTATTTTTTTAATACCTTTTCAATAGCCCGGGTGGATAGGAGAATCATCGGCCCGAAATCAAAATCGTCCCTCACACTACCCCATTGGTAATCATTGAGAGGATGGTAGATGGTTCTGTCCTCTTCCTGTTCATAAAAATCGGAATAGACGATTCCTGACCCCTTCTTTTCGGCCTTTTTTACGAATTTCTCCAAGGCCTGAGACTGGAAGGAAAGGATTCGGGGCTCAGAAATATAGAGAAGATAGCGGGTTTGGATAGAATTTATGAGTCTTAGGAGGGTTTCTCCTGACCCTGTGTTTTGGGTCACAAATGACTTCACCTTCGGCCTTTTGATTTGAATGGGGGTCCTGTGAAGAATCAGGATGGAATCGACCAACGGGGATTCTGAGAGGAGGTTGAGGACCTTATCCGATAAAGGACCAAACCCATAGGGAAGGACGGCCATTAAGGGTTTCATCCCTATCATTATACACCATCTTTAAATTTTTTCATTGAAATTCTGTTTTAATTGGAAGGATGAAATGATGTTGGTGGAGATTTCCTGAAGAGCAGGGAGTGTGGAGACCTGAGAAGTGGCGAGTTGGAGGTTCTTTAATCCCTGGGGAATATGATTGAGATAGGATGTAAGCCCTTTCTTTAAACCCAAGAATCCATAAGCCCCAAGGGCTTGCATGAGACGTTGGGCCGAGGCTTCCCAGAAGCATGTCTTAAAAGCACACCAATCGAGGTCTTTTGAACCGAGTTCGTAATAATAGGAAAGAAGCTCCTCCCTCTGTGCTGCTGAAAAATCCACATAGGGATCGCAGAGAAGGGAACCCAGGTCATAAAATGGATTTCCAAAACGCATCCCCTGAAAATCGATCAGAAAGACCTGACCCTCACGGACCATCACGTTTTGGGACTGTAAATCTCGGTGGATAAGGTTTTTTCTTCCTTTCGAAAGTCGATCTTGCAGGGCAAAAAGTTCCCTATCGAGTGCGCTCTCTAAAGAAGGATCCAGATGGAGGTGACATAAATTTCTGAGGAAATTTTCTTTAAAGTAATCCTGCTCCCACCGATAGAGATGTGGCCCAAATCCTTCCATCAATGGAACTTCCTCAGATGGAAACTCCTTTTCCGAAATGGAGTGGAGCCGGTAGGCGACCCGAAGTGTCTTCTGGTAAAGAGCACGAAGGCAGTCCCAGGAAGTTTTTCTAAGAGACCATAGAGTCACATCCCCCAGGTCTTCCACGATCAAAAGACAAAGGATGGGATGATGATGGATCACCTTGGGGACAGGGATATTCATTTGGAAGAGAAAAGAGGCAATTCCTGCGTACAGGGTATTCTCTATCCGATTGGGATCGTAGTGGATGAGGATGGCCGAACCTTTTTGATTCCATTTTAATCTGTAGAAGGTTCGATCCGACCCCCTTCCTTCAAGGGATTCCCATTCCATTGACACAGAGTCAGGGAGGCCGAGAGCTTTTCGGCTGAGAAGGATGAGTTCTTTATCATTGGGACGTTCAGATTCAGACTGAGCCAGATTCAAGGCCACTTCTTCTCCTTTAAGTATTTCTTCATTTTCTGATAGCCTTCTATTGACCCAATATCCTCCCATTCCCCTTCATCGATAATGATTCCTCGAATGGATCCAGGTTTTTCAACGATTCTTTTAAGGAAGGCAGAAACAATGGATTCCACCTCTCCCTTTTTCAGAGAATTGAGAAAAGAGGTCTCGACCGCGTAAATTCCTGTAAATTGAAGGCTTCGGACGCCTTCCCTTCCCAATTGATCACGGAGATCGCAGACCTCACCCCATTGATTAATATTCACATTCAGAAGGGGACCATGGCTCCGGAGGGCGAGAGTCACTTCAGGTCGATTCTTTTCATGGTCCTCTCGAAGTCTCTCGAGAGGAAGGTTACTCACCACATCTCCATTATAGCAAAAGATGGCTTCATCCTCGGAGAGGAGATCTTCTATATTTTTTAAGCCCCCTGCAGTATCCAAGAGGATAGGTTCGTGGCGAAAATGGATAGGGAGGCCACGCCATCTCTTTTCCGGAAATTTTTTACAATAGAGTTCGGGATGGGGATGGGTGTTCACAATCAATCGATCCACCCCTGCTCTGATGAGATGGTCCATCGCATAGGTGATGAGAGGTCGTCCCCCTATTTCGAGAAGTGGTTTTGGACATTTTTCTGTCAAAGGGAGAAGTCTTGTCCCGAGACCAGCACCGAGGATAAAGGCAGTCTTGAATCGTCTTCTCATCTCTTCTTTCCGAATTCAGGATCAATTTTGACAACCCCGGTCACGATAAACCCAGGGATCGTGGCTAAGATCACCCAGAGGAAATAATGTGGATAGCCCAGCTGTTCCTGAAGCCAGCCGCTGGCCATGGCCGGAAGCATCATCCCCAAAGCCATGATTCCCGTGGAGATGGCATAGTGAACGGTCTGGTAGGGACCTTCGGACACCATTATCATAAACATGGTATAAGCAGTAAATCCGAATCCATAACCAAATTGTTCCAGAGCGACACAGAATGTGATCAAATAGAAATTGGTTGTTAGCGTTTGTGAGAGATAGACATAGACCAGATCCGGCAGGTGCATCGCACAGGCCATAATCCATATCCAGAATTTAAGTCCTTTTCGGTAGATGGCATATCCTCCCAGAAGTCCTCCCACCATTAAAGAGATTGCACCCACGGTTCCATAGGTGATTCCTACTTGGGTCGTACTGAGACCAAGCCCACCTTTCGATGGGGCGTCAAGAAGGAAGGGGGGTAAGATTTTGACGATCTGAGTTTCCGCAAAACGAAAAAAAAGAAAGAAGCCAAGAATGGAGGCAATATTCTTTTTCTGAAAGAAGAGAGAGAAGGTTTGGAGGGATTCAAAAAGAAAAGATTGGTTGGGATTCCGTTTGGAAGATCGATCCATTGGGGGATAAGGAAGAATAAAGAAGTGATAGAGAAGGAGGGCCGCAAAGAAAATTGCACCGATAAAAAGAGGGATCGACCACGCCTTTGAGACAGGATATCCCTTGTTTTCGAGAAAGCCAGCCAAAAGGATCAACCCTCCTTTTGTGACAAGTGTGGCGATTCGATAGAAGATCGTTCGAACCCCTACGAAGGCCGCTTGGAGATCCTGAGAGAGTCCCAGAAGATAAAAACCATCGGCTGCAATATCGTGGGTGGCAGAACTGAAAGCCATCAGCCAGAAAAACGCTAACGTATATTGAAGAAATCTGGAAGTAGGGAGGGTCAAAGCAATTAAAGCAAAAGAGAGGCTGATGAGGAGTTCCATAAAGAGAATCCAGAATCGTTTCCTCCTCAGGAGGTCCACGATTGGGCTCCAGAGAGGTTTGATGACCCATGGAAGGTAAAGCCAACTCGTATAAAGAGCAATCTCAGTATTGGAGAGGCCAAGACGTTTATAGAGGACCACAGAGACCATCATGGCCATCGTATAGGGGATACCCTCTGCCAAATAAAGGGAAGGAACCCAGGCCCAGGGGTTTCTTGTGGCAGGTTTTTGATTCGTTCGATCCATTCGCTAAGTCGGTTTTCCTCAATAGATCTTCTTTATCTCAACACCCTGAAAATAGTGCTTGAGAATCATCTCCGTAGAGCATCCTCTGAGAGACATCACGGCTCCGCCAATCTGACAGAGCCCTACTCCATGACCCCAGCCTGCGCCATAAAAGATCCATTGCGGTCCTTCTCGCTGAATCGTAAAGGCACTGCTTAAGAGATGACTCCTTGAAAGCCAGCGCCTGATTTCAAGCTCTTTCCCAACGACCTGATCGAATTTAGAACCAACGATCTTTAGTCTTTTAATCCTGCCCGAGGGTCCGCGCTCAAGGGGGATGATCTCTTTGAGTTCTCCAAAATCATACCCCGATTTTTCTCGAAGGATCTCTTCCAGCTCTCCCTGAAGATAGGCCACCTTCCAACGGAAGAAATCTCTGGTTGGATGATCCAACTCAGGCAATATTCTTTCAAGCATCGTAGGATCTTTGAGATTACAATAGGCCTCTGGTTCCGAAAGGATCCATCGCCCGGCTTCTTCCTCAGTTCGGAGGGGAGGAAAGGGAAAAGGGGCATCTGAAATACTCTGAAGGTAAGGAACCGGTTGATCCTCCCAGGCCGTCTCAAAATTCTCCGTGATTCCTCCACAGGCCTTTGAGTATCGAGTGTCACAAATCTCACCCTGATAGAAAAGAACCTCTCCTCGAGTCTCTTCGACCGCCTCCCTTATCCTCTGGGAGTCTGTTCGGAGCAGCCCCTGATATCGCTGACAGTGATCCTCTGCACAGACGTCATAAAGTTCATGACTTTCCTGAGAATACCAGCGAATTACTTCCTGTCCCATCGCTCTTTCACTTTTTTTTGAAATGGTTTGGCTTTTGTCCCTTCGTTCGAGAAAGGAGAGAATCCAGCTTCGAGCCACAATGCTCTGGGCCTTCAGAAATTCCAAAGGGAGAGAGGGATTCATCTCCGAGGCAATCACACTTCGCAGATAGTCTTCCATGGGAACCTCATTGATGACGATGATCGTATTTCCTTGGCTCCCCATGAGAATCAAACTTCCCTGAAATTGAGAGGAGACGCTTCTCTCCCAGTGGAAACCTTTTCCGATAGGAACGGAAAAGAGGGTAAAGGTGGCCTTTGAAACGGGACGGAGGCGGATGGGTGAAGAAAGATCCTGTGTTCGGTGGGAATGATCAGAGAAACGAAACCTTCCTCCTTCGATCTTGACAGTGAAGGAACCTCTGAGAGGACCGAGGGATTCGGTGAAGAACTCTCCCTGCAGGACCCCTTTTACCTCATTCGGGACCTCCATAATTCCTACCTTGATTTTTGGCTCCTCTTTCATCGGAGGAAAGGATTTAGTTTTTTGGAGGAGTCTTGGAGGGGAAGGCAACCGTAAAGGTCGTTCCCCCAGCCTCCGCACATTCCTTCGCATCCTTCACATGAGGACATTGGGAGATATCCCCAGGGCACTCGTCCTGGTCCGTGGGAAGGTGGACACAACGCTTGCTCATCACTGAAAGATCGAACCCAAACCGCTCTGCATAGATCTTCATCCGAAAGAGATCCAACCCTTTCCCCCCTGCCCCAAAATCGTAGGGTTTTTTCGATGCATAGAGCTCGGTCTCTTTGGTAGGAAAGAGCCCATCAAAAATATAGGGTTGATTCTCTTCGGTGATTCCGACCCCATCATCCGAAACATGGAGAAGAATCTTTTCCTGTCTTTGTTCGACTTTGACCCGAACCGTTCCTCCATCAGGGGTATTCTCGACCGCATTTTTGAGAAGCCCTTCGACCACATTTTGCAAGATGAGCGGATCGATGAAAACAAAGAGGTCGTTTTTCCCTGTGGCTTGAAAATAGATCTTCCGATGCCTGGAAAGGGATTTCACTCTCTCGAGAATGTCCAAGACAAAGGGAAAGAGGTTGATGGATTGAAATTCTTCAATCCTGCCCGAGAGGTATTGATTTAGCCATTCTTTCAGCGCATTAAAATGGGATCGGATGTGGGAAGGCATTTCGGAGAGATTCGAGATCCGCTGCCAAAGCTGATCCAGATTGTCCAGCAATACTCCGGCCTCCAGTTCTTGAGAAACCCGGAAGATCTCATCGGTCTCTATCGATATATTGGAGAGCCTCTCAAGGTTTCTCTCGAGGGTCTCCATCGTTTTTTGAAGGGTGCCGTCCATGGAGGTTCTCAATTTCTTTTTCAACAGACGAATATTCCCCTGAATGACCGAGAGAGGGGTTCTCAGTTCATGGGAGATAAGGTTGACCGCTTTACTTTTTGCCCGATTCAGCCTCTCCAGTTCCTGATGAGAGCGGATCAATGCTTCCTGAGCCTTGATCCTTTCGGTCACATCTTCAAGAGTGACGATATATTCCCCTGTGGCGAGTCGAACGGGGATGAAATGGATCATCTTTTCCGATCCATCCTTACAGGTCGTGGAAAGGGTTTTGGGAACCTTTTCCCCTGGCTTGGTGCTTTCGAGGTAGGAGACCCAGGTAGAAATGACTTCTCTTCGAACCCTTGGATCGGGAAAGGCCTTTCTGAACCATTCCCGATTCGTTGGAACCTCTTGGAGGTCGTAGCCGAAGAGTTCCTTAAATTTTGGGTTTATATATTCAAATTTTCCTTCCCGGTTGATCAAGATGATTCCGAAGGGAGCACTCTCCGCAAGGGTTCGAAATCGGTCCCGTTCCATTCTCATCTGCTCTTCGGCCATCTTCCTCTCGGTGATATCTCTCAGGTAAACCAGATAGACCTGAGCTCCTCGGTACTGAATACTGGTAGCCGAGACCTCGATATAGATGACCCTTCCGTTTTGGGCGATCCCTTTAAATTCATATCGAGAGGGAACAGGTTCTCCTCTCTGTCTTCGTTGATTGATAGAGCGGACCTTCTCTTGATCCTCGGGATGAACGATCACGAGAACCGATTGGCCGACCAGTTCATCAGGATGCTGGAAGCCGAAGATCTCTGTGAATCTCCGGTTCACGTATTGAATCCGATCTCCCTTAATGATGGCCACCGCATCATTGGAATGTTCAATGGCAATCCGGTATCGTTCTTCGCTTTCGGAGAGGGCTTCTTCTGCCATTTTGCGGTGGGTGATATCAATCATCGTCCCCTCATAATAGGCAGGTTTTCCTTGATCATCCCTGACCAGCCGGACGTTGATCGAGATCCACTGAGGAGCCCCATCCTTTCGACGCATTCTCACTTCGTAATTCTGAACCGCACCCTGCTCCAGGAGGAGGCGAACCAGTCGCTGATGGTCATCGGGGTCGAGATAGAGCATAGAGACGTCTTTTACCGAGGTGATCAAGGCCTCTGGAGACTCGTATCCATGGATTTGTGCCAGGGCAGGGTTGGCACTCAGAAGGCGACCCTCGGGATCAACCTGAAAGATTCCCTCCATGGCATGTTCAAAGATGTTTCTGTATTTTTTCTCGGTTTCCTCCAGGGTGGTAGCCAGTCTTTTCTTTTCGGTAATATCCCGAACGTAGATAGCGATCCCTTTTACTTCTTGTGCTTCATCAAAGACTGGATAGAGGCTATTCTCAAACACCCTTTCATCGAGTCTTCCTTCGAATCGGAAAGGTTTCAGGGTCTCGACCACCCTTCTAACCTTTTCCCGAGCCCTTTTGACTCGGTGACTCGGAATTAGGCTATAGATGGAGGTGTGGATGAGTTGTGCCAGGGGAAGACCGTAGAGATGGGCTGCATTCTGATTCGCCAAGAGGATCTTTCCTTCAAGATCGATGAGCAAGACCACCTCTTCCGTAGCATTGAAGAGCTCGAAGAAGAGTTTCTCCCGTTCTTTTCGTTCTTCCTCGCATCGTTCAAGTTCTGAGATTCTCAGACGAAGCCTTTCGATCTCCTGATCCAACATGGCTATCTCTCCAACCCTATTTTATACTATATTATAGGATTTCTGGAAAATTTGAAAGGGGAGATTAGAAAAAGATGGGACCGAAATATACCAATCGGCTGATCCATGAAGCGAGTCCCTATTTATTACAACACGCTCACAATCCCGTGGACTGGTATCCATGGGGGGAGGAGGCCCTTTCCCGAGCCAAAAAGGAGGATAAACCTATTCTTCTCAGTATTGGATACTCCTCCTGCCATTGGTGCCATGTGATGGAGAGGGAATGTTTCGAGAATGAGACCATTGCGAGACTCATGAATGAACGGTTTATCAATATCAAGGTGGACCGAGAGGAGAGACCTGACCTTGACGAACTCTATATGAAGGCACTCCATCTAATGACAGGGAGCGGAGGGTGGCCTATGACGGTCTTTCTTACTCCGGATCTCATCCCCTTCCATGGTGGGACTTATTTCCCGCCGGAAGACCGAATGGGACTACCAGGATTTCAGAAGGTATTGATGATTGTCTCCGATTATTATCGAACTCGTCGAAATGAGATTATGCGGATGGAGACTCAGATGAGAGAGGCCCTTCGCGAAGCGATAAAGGTGGTTCCATCAGAAAAAGCGCTGGATCCTTCGGTCTTTTCCAAGGCTTTTGAATTATTTAAAAGGGAGTTCGATCCGCTCTATGGAGGTTTTGGAAAGGCTCCAAAATTTCCAAACCCTCTTGTCCTCACCTTTCTTCTAAGGTATTGGAAGAGAAGCGGGGTTGGGGAGGCTTTGAGGATGGTGGAGACGACCTTGGAGAAGATGGCGGAGGGAGGAATTTATGATCATCTCGGAGGTGGGTTCCATCGGTATTCGGTGGACGAACAATGGAGGGTTCCCCATTTCGAGAAGATGCTCTATGATAACGCCCTCCTCTCTCAACTCTTTTTTGAGACCTATCAGGCTACCCGGAAGGAGAAGTATAGCCGGATCGGGGAGGAGATCCTTGCCTACATCCTCAGGGAGATGAGTCACGAAGAAGGTGGGTTCTACTCGGCTCAGGATGCGGATAGCGAAGGGGAAGAGGGAAAGTTTTATCTCTGGACCAAGGAGGAGATAAAGGGGATCTTGGGTGAAGAGAGAGGGGAGTTATTGTCGGCTTACTACGGAGTGACCTCCCGTGGAAATTTTGAAAGAGGAAAGAATATTCTTCATGTGAGCTCTTCCTTGGAAAAGATTTCAGGAGAGTTTGGAATTTCTCTCTCAGAGCTGAGAAGGATTTTGAAGGAGGCACAAAAAAAACTCTTTCTTGAAAGAGAAAAGAGAATTCGACCCCATAGAGATGAGAAAATCATTACCTCATGGAATGGCTTAATGATTTCTGGTTTGGTTTATGGATTTGTAGCGACAGGGGATAGGACTTATCTTCAGTCGGCCCAGAAGGCTGTCCAGTTTATTCTGAAAAGACTCTCAAAAGAAAGAGATCTGATGAGACTCTTCTATCATGGAAGGGTTCAAGGGGAGGGTTACTCCGAAGATTATGCCTTTTTTATTCAGGCCCTCCTCGACCTCTACGAAGCGACGATGGAGAGGGAATACTTGACTACGGCCTACGAACTCAATGGGGTGATGATAGAGCGATTCTGGGACGACCAATTGGGAGGGTTCTTTTTTAGCAGAAAAGAAGTCTCTCCAATGGTGGGTCGCTCTAAGAACCCTTACGATCAGGTTATCCCTTCTCCTAATTCAGTAGCCGTGTTGAACCTGGTGAGACTCGGATCTCTTAAGAAGGAGGATTCATTGAAAGAGAAAGCAGAAAGGACTCTTCACCTCTTTTATGACTATCTCCTCGAATCTCCTTCAGGATTTAGTCACCTCCTTTCGAGTTTCCTATTTTTCTTAAATCCCAATCCCCTCACTTGAAAAAGATAAAAGTCTACTGAACCTCCTATGCTATTTCTTCTTCCTCAAGTCAGGAGGATATTTCTCGAGGTCTTTCACTTGAAAATAGAGAATATTCCTGCTAAAAATATTAATGAAAATATTTTCACTTATTCTTTAACTCCTTATGGATAAATTATATTTTAAAGAATTATTTCGAGGAAAAAAGCTTCGGATGAGTCACCCACGGCTGCTCATCTATCAGGAACTTTCTTCTTCAGAGATTCCCCTGAGTCCTCGGGAATTATACGAGATACTTAGGAGAAAGAAGAAAAGGGTAGGGTTGACCTCCGTCTACCGTTCACTCGATTTATTCGAATCTCTGGGTATGGCCTTTAGAATTTCAAAAGGGTCTACCGTAAAATACAAGTCCTGTGAACTAAAGAATCACCACCACCATATCGTTTGCCAATCCTGCGGAAAGGTAGTGGAGTTGGAGTGTAGTGATTTGACCGAGTGGGTAAAATGGGTGACGGAATCTACAGGGTATAAAGTCACCGATCACGAGATCAATTTTTTAGGGTTTTGTAAAAATTGTGCTCTTATGTCCCCTTAAATCAAGGGGAAGAGGTAATCCCTCACTCAGAAGTGGGGGATAAGCCCGAGAGGGGTATTGGAGAAACCCACGGTGCGACTACCTTAAATGGTCCATAGAAATCTTAACTTTCGTTTGTTTTAATCAGAAACCCATTTCTCCGATGGATCGATTCGTATTCCTTAAACCTATAAATTGATCCACCTTCTATGGGTTTCGGAAATACTCCTGTCGGGCTTAAGTTTATTTCCTCTTCAGCGAGGGAATACGGGGAGAGAGATGTCTCATCTTCATTTACCAGATGGAGTTTTGCCTGTTTGGCTTTGGGCCTCTGGATTGATTTTGGCTATCTTCATCGCTTGGCTTTTTTCTCGTCTGATTAGGAGGGAGGATCTTACCAGGCGGCTCCCGTTGCTGGGGATGATGGCTGCGGCCATGGTCCTTGGCGCCTCTGTTGAAATTGTACCTATTGCCTACCATGTCAATCTCACTGTAGCTACGGGGATCCTCTTAGGCCCTTATCTCATCTTTTTGGTGACCTTTGTCGTCAACTTTCTTTTAGCGCTCTTTGGACATGGAGGCCTAACCGTCATAGGACTCAACACCCTTATTCTCTCCATAGAAGGTATATTGGGTTACTTCTTTTTCCGAGTCTTCTGGAGGATATCCAAGCGGATCATTCCTTCGATCTTTCTTGCCACTTTCCTTGCTCTCTCCCTCTCTACTTTTTTTATGATTGGAGTGGTTCGATTAGGGGTAGACCATTATGAAGAGCTCCTTCACTCCCACGAGGAGAAAGGTCTTTTTGAGTTCAAACTCCTTAAAGAGAAGGATCATCAGCCTCAGGAAATTTCGGATAAGGTGAATTTTAGAAGGTTTGTCAGTATTGTTCTTCCCTTGGGGTTTTTGGGGTGGTTGCTGGAAGGCGCAATCACCTCGTTGATCCTGAGATATATCTATCGATTAAGACCCGAACTTCTAAGATTGACCGATGAGAGGGGTAATGGGTGATTCTTAACAAGCCAGGGAAGACCAGGATTTTTCATTGGGGGGCGAATATCCTTTATGGTTCAGCTTTCCTATCTTGACTATCTGGCGCTCGAGGGAAGGAGTTTTCTCCATCGGCTTTCTCCTAAATGGAAGCTTCTGGGGATGGGTTTTGTGCTCCTGTGGATAGTACTGCCAAGAAACCTTCACGCAGTTATCCTTCTTTATGGAATCCTTCTCTTTCTCTTTCTTCTCTCTCGCCTCCCTCTGAGGCTATTTCCCCTTACCTTCTATCCTCTCCTATTTGCTACCCTTTTTATTTTTATTTCTAATTTTCAAATTCAATTCATTCTACTGGTCTTCTTAAAAGTCCTCTCGGGAGCAACAGGTGTGGTGATTCTACTGGGGACAACCCCTTACCCCTTCCTCTTCCAAACCTTGGAACGATTTCTTCCTTCAATCTTTGTCACTGCCCTTTTCTTGACCTATCGTTCCTTGTTTATTCTCCTGAAGGTCCTGGAGGAGACTCAACATGCCCTTTACCTCCGAGGTGGATTTCAATGGAGCCATCCCATAAGAAGCCTTACGAATCTGTCTAACGCATTTGGCCATCTGATCATCGTAGCAATAGATTACAGTGAAAAAATGTACGAAGCCATGAAGTTAAGGGGATTCAAAAATAAGGTTCATTACAGGGGAGAGTAAAGTAATGGAAGAGAAAGAGAGGATTATCGAGGTCGATTGTATTACCCATGTCTATCCAGATCAAACAAAGGTTCAGATCTGCGGCCTTGATTTTGTGGTGAATCGAGGAGAGAGGGTATCGATCCTCGGCTCAAATGGGTGTGGGAAGACCACCCTTCTGAAACATCTCTTAGGGCTTCTCGTCCCAAAGGAAGGAAAGGTCAGGGTCTTTGGAGTAGACCCTGTCAAGGATTATTCAGAGGTCAGACAGAGGATTGGAGTCGTGATGCAAGATGTGGACGAACAGATCCTTGGTCCTACGGTTTATGATGACATCCTTTTTGCTCCATTAAACTATGGATTGGAGAAAAAGAAAGCCAAGGCGCTGGCAGAGGCGACCATTGAGAAGCTGAATCTTGGAGCTGTCCAGAGGAAGATGGTCCATTATCTTTCAGGGGGCGAGAAGAAGAAGGTGGCCCTGGCAGGGGCCCTGGTGATGGAACCTGAGCTCCTCATTCTTGACGAACCCTTTACAGGACTGGATCCCCTGTCAAGAAAAGAACTGATCTCTATCCTCAATGAACTTAACAGGGAGAAGGGGATCACCTTTATTATGACCCTCCATGAGGTCGATCTCGTCTCCGAGGTCACCGACATCCTCTATTTGATGCATGGCCATGGACACTTGAGTGAGAGGGGGACTCCGGAGGAGATCTTTGGGAAGTTTAAGGAATTGGAGAATTTTAACTTAGAAGAACCTACCCTCACCCGCCTCTTTAAAGGACTCAAGGAGGAGGGTCTCGATTTTGGGATTCCCTTAAGGGTGGATGAAGCCATCCAATTAATCAAGAAACATTGGAACAAAAAATAAAGACGCTGAGCGCTTAACGCGATACCCATAGCGATGAGACTCGGAACTCTTCAATTGAACAAACCTTTGATCCTGGCCCCCATGTCAGGGATCACCGACTATCCCTTCAGGCAGATAATGAGGGAATATGGCTGCCCACTTGCCTTTACAGAGATGATCAGTGCAGAGGGCCTGATCAAAAAGAGAGAAGCTCTTCTTAAGATCAATCAAGAGGATCATCCTCTTTTTGTGCAACTATTTGGATCCGACCCAAAAAATTTAGCAGAGGCGGCCATCCTTGCTGAATCGTTTGGGGCGGACGGGATTAACATCAATATGGGTTGTCCTGCGCCACAGGTAGTTCGAGCAGGAGCAGGGGTGGAGCTGATGCGGCACCCTCAAAAAATCAAAGAGATTCTCCTTTCGGTAAGGAGAGTGATTCGGGTTCCCCTGACCATTAAAATTCGGTCCGGCTGGAATGAAGGACACCAAAATGCGATAGAGATTGTTAAGATTTCGGAAGATTGCGGGGTGGAAGGGGTTTTCATTCACCCCCGGACAGCAGTTCAGGGGTTTCAGGGCAAAGCCGATTGGAATCTGGTCCGAAAGGTCAAGCAATCGGTTTCTATCCCTGTGATTGGAAATGGCGATGTTTTAGACCTCCAACAGGCGAGGCAAAGAATGGAAGAGACGGGTTGTGATGGAATTATGATTGGTCGAGGGGCCCTTGGGAATCCATGGATCTTTTCTTCTCTAAAAAGTCTCCCTACCCTAAATGAGAGGAGAAGGGTCATCGAACGTCATTGGTTTCTTCTACGGGAGTATTATCAAAGAGAGAGAGCTATAAAAGAGATTCAAAAGCACATCGCCTGGTATACGAAAAGGCTTCCATGGAGTGCTTCCTTTCGCCTCCGTTTATTCAAAATAAAAGAGGAAGGGGATTTGTTTGAAACCCTTCATTCTTTTTTTAAGAAAATTCAAGAAGATTCAGGATTCCACCTTTTTTGATAATAATTGAACCAGATGAAGAACAGAATCTCAAAGGGGATGGCAACCGCCGAAGGAATGGCAGTCCTCTCATTAAAAAGGACGATAGAGATGGCCGCAGCCAGCCCGAGATTTTTGAACGATCCAAACAAGACGTAGCTCATCCTCCTCTTTCGATCCACCCCGGCCATTTTGGAAACGAGATGAACGAGATGACCGGTTCCAAACGTTCTAAGAAGGGCAATCCCTGAGAGTTGAAGGAGGAGGTCGAATTGTCCCAAAAAGACGGAGCGGTTGATTCCAATCACAATGAAAATGATAAACCCGAAGGTCAGAGTGACCAACGGGCCGAGGTGCTCTTTCATCGAATGATAAGTTTTCCATTTGAGTAAAACTCTGCTGATCACAAAAGGGATAAGGATTAACTGGATAAGGGAGGAAATGACCTTGATGGGTTCAATTGTTCCGACCTCTAAAAGATGGAAAGAGATAAGAGGCGCCATCCCTAAGGCGAGAAGATAAAGGCTCGCAGAACCGATCAACGAGACCATCATTTCTCCCTTGAGAAGGTAGGTGAAAGGAAGAACGGCAATGGCCGATGGGATAGCGGCCATGACCACAAACCCTACATAAAGATCCTGATCTTTGATCCATAAATAGTTGGCTGAGAGGATTATCCCGCTGAGAAAGAGATAATTAATCGAAAAGACAATCCCAATATCACGAAGATAGCGTCTAAAATGACCGAGTTCGGCAAGGGTGACCTGAGTCGTAGAGAGAGACATGATGAGGATGAGAGCCGGTAAAATAAATCCTTTAAGAGAGGAGGCGTAATCTCCTAAAAATAGGCCAGAGAGAAAAGCGATGAGAAAGATGAGATTGGTATTCTTTGAATGGTTTCGAATAGAGAAAGACATCCTTCGGTCCCTTTAAATTTTTTGTTAATTTAACTTTTTAACTCTATCAATTCAATCCTTTATATGAAAAAGAAAGACCATTGACACATAGAAATTCAAATGATAGGTTGATCCCCATGAGAGGTTGGAGGGAGATTTCGCTTCGAATTCAGAAAGAATATCTTGAGATCGTTTCAAACGTTTTGATAGAACAGGGGGCTTCAGGAATCGAGGAGGTCGAAGAAGAGGAGAATCTTAGCCTCCTAAAGGCTTATTTCCCTGTCAATGAAAAAAATAGAAGGGTAGGGGAATCCCTTAAGAAATATTTCAAGTCCCTTAAAGCGGTTCTTCCTCAATTTCCTTCTGTCGAGATCAAAACGAAATTCTTCGAAGAAAAAGATTGGAGTGAGGGATGGAAGAAGTATTTTAAACCCATCCGTGTAGGCCCTAAGTTGGTGGTTTTTCCTCCCTGGACCAGGGTAAGGCTGAAAAAGGGAGAGATCCCTATCCTGATCACTCCGGGAATGGGATTTGGCACAGGAACCCATAGCACCACTCAACTTTGTATGAAAGCCCTTATAAGAAGAATTAAGAGAGGAGTTTCAGTTCTTGATGTGGGCACAGGATCAGGGATTCTATCCATCGTGGCAGCCCGGTTAGGAGCAAAAGAAGTGTGGGGGATGGATATCGATGGAGAGGCTTTGGAATTGGCAAGAGAAAATGTGAAGCAAAACGATCTCTCTAAAATAGTTCACATTAGAAAAGGGGGCGTTGGAAGGATAAGAAAAGAATTTGATCTCGTGGTGGCCAATATCGATTTTAAAACCCTTTGGCAAATTCGTAACCCTTTAGTCAATCGCTTGAAACCCAAAGGAATTCTGATTCTTTCAGGCATCCTTAGAGCGGAGGAGAAGAAGCTTCGAGATCATTATTTAAAAATAGATTCCCTTGGTTATCTCGAAGGCAAAAGGGGTAAGGAATGGGTTTGTCTCACCTTTAAGAAGAAGTTGAAGAGATGAATTGGTTAACCAAAGGAAGAACGGTTCAGGGGGAAGCATGCCAAGATTCTATCTTTCCAATCCCGTGATTGAAGGAGGGAGATTAAAAATCGAGGGGCCAGAAGTCCGACATATCCGAAGGGTCCTTCGTCTTAAAAAGGGAGAAGAGATTGTCGTTTTTAATGGTCAGGAGAAGGAATACAGAGGGATCATCGTTGAACAAGAAACCCATAGGATTATAATTCAAATTGAGCAGATTCTTTCCATCCAGAGAGAATCTCCATTAGAGATTACCGTTGCACAGAGTCTATTGAAAGGGGAGAAGATGGATTATTTTATCCAGAAGGCAACCGAATTAGGGGTTAGGAGAATAGTTCCCTTCTTTTCGTCACGATCTGTCCCCCTCCTGGATAAATCAAAGAGATTGAGTCGTCACCGTCGATGGCAAAGGATAGCCATCGAAGCCTCCAAGCAATGTGGAAGGGTAAGAATTCCAGAGGTAATTCCATTGCAGGACTTCTCGGAGATGCTTCAATTTCCATCCCCAGGTGCCTGTCGTCTGATCTTGTGGGAGAATGAAAAAAGGGGTTTAAAGAATTTTTTAAAGGAGTCGAAATGGGAGAGAGAGATCTTCTTTGTCGTTGGACCGGAAGGGGGATTCAGTGAAGGAGAGATTGAGAATACAAAAAAGAGCGGGTTTATCCCGATAGGTTTGGGTGAAAGGATCCTTCGAGCCGAAACAGCTGGCCTTTGCCTGTTGAGTATCCTTCAATATGAATGGGGGGATATTGGGTAAAAAAAGGCGCCTTTAAAAGGCGCCTTTTAAGAAAGGAGGGGTATGAAGACCTGCTCTTTCCTGTTCCATTCTAATTTATCGAAGGAACAGGTAGAAGCAGGTGGGGAGGCTTCAATGATCTTTCTTCTCCAAATTATTCATAAATTCTTTATATACCTTGCATTCATTCAAGAATTTACATTTCCTTCGGCAAACCTCGACATGAATCTTTGGACTTCCCTTTCTTCTGTCACAAACCAAATAACTCATCTTTGAAACGCCCCCTTTTATAAAATTCTATATCTTGCAACGATACCTATTATAGAACACAAAATATAGTTTGTCAAGTAAAAAATTGGAAAATCGATTTAAAATTATTTAATTATTTCAAAAAGTTATATCTGTAATACAAAGTAAATAAATAGGTTTTTAAATTTTTTTATTAAAAAATCAAAATATTAATTTAATTATTGGTATGTGTTTTATTTAAGGTAAAGATTTAGAAAAGGTTTTATGAGGATTGTTCTTTGGATAAGATTACTCCTTTGGAGGAGGCTTTTCTTCAACGGCGATACCTAACCGTTCCACTCCAGAACCTTTTGCAATATCAAGAATTTCAATCACCTTTTCCAAAACTACGTCTTTATCTGCCCTGACAATGACAGGCCTCATTTTGTCAAAGGCAATGAGAGTCGAGAGTTCTGCTTTTAACTCTTTGAGATTTTTCCGCTTATTGGATAGAAACACTTCGTTTTTATTAGTGATATTTACAATGATAGGCTCTTTTTGTTCGGGAGGTGTTTTAACATCCGCTTGTGGAAGTTTAATAATAATTTTGGATTCTTTTAAAGGGTTAAAAGTATAGACCAGGCTGAAGGCTGTGAAGAAAAAGATAAATATATTTAATATGATATCCGTGAGAGCAAAAGTTTCTAATGTTACATTAGAATCTCTACGGGTTTTAATCTTCATTGTGATCCTCCTTCTTTTACCCTTGCCAATATGTCAATCAACTCATTTCCATAATAGGAAATCTCCTGTGCGTGGCTTTTAATTTTGCCAACGATTAGATGATAGATAATGTAGGATGGGATAGCCACAGAAAGACCGGCAGCAGTAGTAATCATGGCCTCATAGATTCCAGCCGCAAGAGCACTTACAGTAATATTTGGACCCAGGTGTTCCCAGGCCATAAAGGCGCGAATCAGGCCGATGATAGTCCCAAGAAACCCGAGCATGGGCTCTACCCCGATAATGATAATTAAAGCCCCTAAATATCGTTCAAGGTATTGAACCTGTTCGTCTCCTTCTCGCTCCATCATCGATTCTACCTCTTCTTTTCGTAGATCCCGATTGAGAATTCCCAATTTAAATACATCGGCAATAGGATGTCGAACTTTTGCACATCGTTCCAGTGCCTTCTGGAATTGGCCTCTTTCGAGATAAAGGAAGATTTCATGGGCAAACTGGGGGATATTGAGGCGAATCCTCCAGAGCGTCCAGGCCCTTTCGAGAATAATGGCGAGGGCAATGATTGATCCCAAAATAATGGGGATCATCACGGGTCCCCCTTTCATAATCAATGAGATAAACATTCTTCGCCTCCCTATATGAAAAAATAGGGCAATCAAAATTGCCCTGTTAAAAACAAAATGCCGGGTCGCGGAATCGAACCACGGACACGAGGATTTTCAGTCCTCTGCTCTACCGACTGAGCTAACCCGGCATCCAAAACTAAAACATTTATATTATAAGCACCCCATTCATGTCAAGGGTTAGTTTTGGAGCTTGGGTAATCCATCACTCAAAGGTGAAGAATAAGACCGACAGGGGTATTGGAGAAACCCATTTCTATAATGGATCGACTCGTATTCCATATACATATTAAATTGATTCTCATTCTATGAGTTTCGGAAATACTCCTGCCGGGCTTAAAATGATTTCCAATCTTCGGTGATGGAATACGACCTTTGCAATCCCTTTATTGTTATTGAGAGATCTTCGTTAAAAAGTATACGAAACGCCTGCAATGAAGTTCCTTTCTGGTGATGGATAATAATACGGGAATCCACCATAGAGTACACCATATTCTACATACTTTCTGTTGGTGAGATTATTGACCCCGATGAAGGCCTTCAGCCCTTTATGATTAAAGGAAAGATTTGCATCCAGGCTGTAGTATCCATCGAGTCTTTCAAACTGATTCCCCCAATCACTAATAAAACGCTGGGATCCTGCAATGGTTGTCCTTGAATTAAATAGAAATCCATGACCGAGATGAATCTCAGCCCCTATAGAACCCTTATGACGGGAGACCCCTGGAATCTCATTCCCTGAGAAGGCCCCCTCACGAAGAATAGGTCGTAAATAACAGTAATTTCCATAAAAATTAAGCCATGGGAATGGTTTTATCCTTAAACCCATCTCGACTCCCTGACGCCTCGTTTTTGGATAATTTTCATTACTAAATGTCATGGGATTATAGAAGAGCTCGTTTCGGAGGTCCATCCAGAACAAGGTGACATTCCCTTCCATCCACTCGTTGAAAGGATGTCGAATCCCTGTCTCATAATGGTAACCAGCCTGAGGTCTGATCGATGAATTGATCTGAAAGGTCGGGAAGTATTGAATCAATTCATCTGACACGGGGAATCGGAAACTCCGTTTGATGTTTAGAAAGAGAGAAGACCCCTTTCCAAATAGATAGGTAAGACCAATATGCCAGGCTGGCTCTGATTCCCGTTTCCGATCATCGGCCCCGGAGGAGGCCTGAGAGACCTCGTAAGTAGCCCACTCCCACCTTCCTCCGAGAGAGAGAAGAAGATTTTCAAGAACGGAGAATTCATCATAGAGATAGAGGCCAATCGATTTTTTCTTAACCTCGATGCGATCGGTTCCAAAGAAGGAAGATTCGGAATCAACCTTTGAATCCGAATGATAATAATCCACCCCCAAGATAAGCTTATTAGGGTGTTCCCCAATCCTTTTTTCAAGAATATATTTAGGCGTAAATCCCCATGTGGTGAGGTTTTTTTTGTCTTCATAGAAGAAAGAGCGAAAGAGACTGCCCACTTCTCGATGTCGGTAAGAAAGATCGGTTTCGATTCGACCCATCTCTTTTAAATTCACTTTTGTCCCTAATGCAAGGAATCCATCATCCGTGTCAGCCTTATCCTCTGGAGACAATGTTATCCTTCTGTCTCTCTTATATAAAGATTGAGGAAGAGCCCCTGGCATTCCATAGTCGTCCCGATGGAGATTTCCACTTAGAGAAAGTTCAACCAGGTTGCTGATATCGAGAAGAATTTTTCCCCCGATATCCTTATACCGTAGAAATCCATTCTCCCGGTAGCCTTCTGTAGAGCTATAATCTCCAGAGACCAGGGCAGAAAAGGGGCCCCATTTCCCTGAAACACTTCCACTCTCTTTGTGATAGAGATAACTTCCTCTCACGATCTCTCCTTTCAGCGAGAGGGGTTTTTCTGGTTTCTTCGTAATGATGTGAATGACTCCTCCTGCTGCATTATCTCCATAAAGGACACTCGCAGGTCCTCTTAAGATTTCGATCCGTTCGATCTGATTCAGTGGAATCTGTGTCCAGTCCACACCACTGAGGTCGATCTCATTTACTCTTCTTCCATCGACCAATACCAATGTATTGAGGGGACCTGTTTCACCAAATCCTCGGATATCCACTGTGACGGTTTTTCCGCTTCCAGTCCAATCCTTCACCATCACCCCCACTTCATTTCTTATAAGGTCGATGGTCGTTTTTGCATTGGATTGTTCGATCTGCTCTCGAGTGAGAACCGTAACATTGGCCGGAACCCTTCTTATCTCCTGAACATCACGAGTGGCAGTAACGACGATTGTCTCCAGGGTTACCTCTTTCTCTTGAGCAGAAAGATGAAGAGAGCTAAAAATAAATTGACACAAAATGATAAAGAACATCCAAAAATATTTCATAAAACACCTCCTCCTAAGATTTTATTTTTTGCCCCACCATTAAGGTTCAGGTCAGGAGAAGGGTTCAAAAAAAATCCCCGGCCTTCGCAAAAAAAGACCGGGGATTTTACCCGCATGAACCCTTCACAGTCTTAACCTCGAAGACCTTTGCGTGAAGCATATCCAGGCAGGTTTTCTGACTTACGGATCTTCCTACTTCCTCCGCCTTCCCAGCCCACCACGGGTGGGCCAGTGGCTTATTGGAGGTTTCGTCCCCGATTACAGCGGCGGGTCCGTCCTCGAATTGTCTCCATCAAAGAGACTCACGAGGTTCCCTACACCTGGATATTTTTATTTTTTAACCCTCTTTAACCGATTCGAAGGATTCTTGTCAAGACCATCACGTTCCTGACCGTCTATCACTTTTAGGTACTCCTTTCTGAATTAGTTTCTAACCATGGGAAGGGGCGGAGTGTGGGTGGAGGGATATGTTTTTTGAGAGATTTTAGAGAGAGATTCTGAGTGGAAAGAAAGTAATAAAAGAATAGACAACCAATGGTGAGAAAGGACAGTCGGGATCCTTTCTTTTTTGAAGTGAGGCGGACGTTTGGGTAGCGCATCGCTACGGCATAACCGATGGCGGTCAGTAACAGAACGGCTAGGCCGATAAACAGGGTGAATCGGGCCAGGG
>Ga0101945_1000396_pt1 | contig 76970 bp, 72 predicted proteins | sample DewCreD2012metaG_2_FD_75246 | JGI IMG/M metagenome (GOLD analysis project Ga0101945, IMG submission 75246) | Hot spring sediment bacterial and archeal communities from British Columbia, Canada, to study Microbial Dark Matter (Phase II) - Dewar... ... | reverse complement strand
GGCCCCAGTTGTAGGCGTGGCGGGCTACCCCGGCGTGTTGGGCGGCCAGGGTCTTTTGCTTGTTGTTGAGGTTAAGCTCCGTCTTGAAGCCTAATAGCATCGCTCTTCCCACCGCCCCAAAAATAGTATCATTTTTCCCAAAAAATCCAGCAAAGTTCAGTCCACGTTGGATTAGAGGAAGCCCCCATTACAAGGACTCCGTCCCGCTGGCGTGAACGGCTAGGATCGCAACGCTAACGCAAACCCACACTGCACCCCCAATGTTGCCATGCAGCGCTGACGCCAACACAGAGCATCACTGGCTCTGGCATGACCAGCCCATTCGCTACCAACAGTCGGGATCCGCGGGCCCAGCCGTGTTGCTGATCCATGGCTTCGGGGCCAGCAGCGACCATTGGCGGAAAAATTTGCCGGAGCTGGGGCAGCACTGTCAGGTGTATGCGATTGATTTGTTGGGGTTTGGGGGATCCGCCAAGCCTCTGCCGGGATCCCCTTTGCCCTACACCTTCGAGACCTGGGGATCCCTGGTGGCGGACTTCGTCCGAGAGGTGGTGGGCCAGCCGGCCTACCTGGTAGGCAACTCGATTGGGTGCATCGTGGCTTTACAGGCGGCGGTTCTGGAGCCGACCCAGGTTTTGGGGGTGGCAATGTTGGATCCCTCGCTGCGGCTGTTGCACGAGCGGAAACGAAAGCAGATCTCTTGGCTGCGCCGCCGGTTCACCCCTTTGCTTCAATCCCTGCTGGGGTGGCCTCCCTTCGGTCGTTTCTTCTTCGCGCAGGTGGCCCAGGCCAGAGCCATTCGCAATATCCTCCTACAAGCCTACGGGCGCAAAGAAGCGGTTACCGAGGAGCTGATCCAGCTTTTGCTCAAACCCGCGTTGGAGCCGGGGGCGGCAGAGGTCTTTTTGGCCTTTGTGCGCTACTCTCAGGGGCCTTTGGCAGAAGATCTCTTGCCTCAGATCGCCTGTCCCGTCTTGATCTTGTGGGGGGAAGCAGATCCCTGGGAACCCATTGCTCTGGGGCGAGCCCTGGCGGAGTTTCCTTGCGTGGTGGGGTTCATCCCGTTGCCGGGGGTTGGCCATTGCCCCCAGGATGAAGCCCCCGAGCTGGTCAACCCGCTGCTTTTGGATTGGATCCGGGATCCCACCAGAAAACCTGAGAAAGGACTCCATCCCGCCGGGATCCCCTCACCCCCCCTGGAAGAGCGGAGCTAGGAAGTGGCGCAGCAAGAGCTTCCTTGGGTTCAGGCATAGCGTGGGCTGCCCTTGGGATGCTTGAACCTACGCCCGACCGAGGTGCTCCAGTTGATCCAGGTTGGGGCCGCTCAGCCGGAATGCCTGGCCAAACCCCTGGATGAAGCTGCCAGCCTTGGGGACGATCTGACAAAAGTGAAAATCCGCCAAACCCAGGATCATCTCGGCAATCTCGTACTTAGCCCGATAAAGGGCCTCAAACCCCTGAGCTTGGGCCTCCTCACGGCTGAGAAACTGGGCTTCTCCGCTCACCATCACCCGCGGCAGGGCATGGTTACTGCGGGGATCCCCTGGGGTGGGCGGCTCGTGGATGAGCAGGCTGGCACGGGGATCTGCCCGCAAAGCCTGGGTGTGGGCAGAAAGATCGCTGATGACAATGGCAAAGCGCAAGGGATCCCGCTGCACCACAAAAGGCACCAACGACACCGCCGGGGATCCCTGCTCCAGCACCGCCAAGCTGGCCACCGGCTGGCTATCCAGCAGCGTATTTAACCGTTCCAGCGCCGACATGGTTGTCCTCCAGTCCCCTTGCTATTATCTAGCCCCCCTGTACTGGGACGAGAGCCACAACCTCGCCTGCAGGCTGTTCCTGGCCCAGTTGAACTCTGCCCGGCAGCTCGGAACGTTGGGCGTCAACAACGTTGTAAACAAAACTTTACAATCCTATGCAAAGCGAGCTACGCTGGTAAGGAAAGCACAAGGAGAACCCTATGACCCGATATCGCTCCGTCGTCGTCGAAGAAGGTGGTCGGCTGAACAACTACGCCATCGAGCCGGAAATGTATGTGGACAGCACCCCGCGGGTGGGCTTTACCGACTATGCAGAGCGCTTGAACGGGCGTTTGGCGATGATCGGCTTTGTTGCGCTGATCCTGTTTGAAGCTCTGTCTGGTACCACCCTGATCGGCTGGCTGCAATCCCTGGGCCGATAAGCCAAAGAACGCCCTTTAGGAAGAAGGCATCTCCCAGTGCAGCTCGACATGAGTGTGGCCTTCCGGGGTGCGGCTGCGGTGCCAGGATCCCTTGGGCAGATAGCGGGCGATGGTGTTCATGGCCTTGCTGCCGTAGCCGCCGCTGAGGCCGGGGGCGTACTCGATGCCGTCATTGACCACGGAGAGGCAGCAGTGGCGATCCGTTTGGGCCAGTGACACCTTGACAAAGGAAGCATTCCCCTTGGGGGGTTGCACATGGGCAATGACATTGCCAATGGCCTCTCGCAAAAAGCGCAAGATGTCTTCTCGCTGATCAAACCACTCGCCGGTGTTGGGCTCCTGCAAAGGCTGCAGTTGGCGCTCCACAGATAGCGTCAGGCTGCCCGCTTGGATCAGCTCATCCAGATAGATCTCGATGCCTCGATGCAACCCCTCTCGCAAGCTGGGGGAAATGCGCAGCTTGGCGGCTAGGGTGCGCACATCGTTGAGCTGATTCCGGATCCCGCGTCCGATCCTCTCCAGTTGTTCGAGCAGGTGATCGTAGACGGTGGGATCGGGAGTTTTCCCCTGCTGCTGCTGCCATTGCAAGCTCTCCAGCTCGTCCATCACCACCTTTAGCTCCTGCAGCTCGCGATCGTGAATGTCGGTGGCTACCCGGTAAAGCAGCTTGCGAGCCTGGTCAATGGCTGCCTCCTGTTCGGCCCGGCGCAGACGCTCCAATTCCTGTTGTTGGGCCAAAAGCCGCTCTTGGTTCTCCACAATGGTCAAAGTGAGCAGCAGGCTTACCCCCGTTAGCCCACTGGCCAAGGCTGGCAAGACGAGAGGCCAAACCCAACGCCACAGCAGAAATTGGGCCACAGCCCATCCTTCGTAAACGGCAAGCCCCACCATGGGCCGCAGGAGAAACTGCTGTTGCTTCCAGCCCCAATGGCTCAACCGTAGGGGTGGGCGATAAAGCACCAAGAGCAGTCCCGTTCCCGCTCCCAGCAGCACAACCACTACAGCCGCCACCTCCCCCGGCACAGATTGGTAGACCTCTCCCGTGAGCAGGCTGGAGAGAATTTGCGCCTGCAACTCCACCGCCGCAATCTGGGATCCATCCGCCGTCCGCACCGGGAAGGTCTCCGGGTAGCCGCCCACAAAGCCCACTAGGACAATTTTGTCCCGCAGTTGGTCAACCACCTTTGAATCGAGGGGAGGGATCCCTTCTTGGCCACGGCAGGCTTGGTTGGGGTTGACCACAGTGCTCCGCCCCGCTGTCGCGACTGGGGCAGCAGACCCGGATCCTGCTTGTGGAACAGCCGGAGGGCAAACCTGTTCAATGGGGATGATAGGGATCCCGTGCTGGGATCCGAGGGGGTTGAATTGAATCGGCTGCAAGCCTCGCTCTCGAAACCAGCGGCTGGCCCGCTCCGGGTCATATTTGGCAAAAGCCAGAGCCTCGACCGAGGCGAACATCTGCTCCTCTTGGCTGTCACGGCGCAGGTAGAGTCCCCGCAACTGGGCCTGGCGCAGGATCCCAGCTCTGTCCACCCGATATTGCACCACCCCCTGCACGTGCTCTGGCGGCACCAGGTACTCCAGCCGCAGAGAAGAGAAGGGCAGAAAATGGTTGTAGATGTTAATCTCGGAGCGGCCAAAGCTCTCGCTGCTGCGGGTGGCCAAGACCAAGCGATCTGGGTAGCGCTGCACCACCTGACGCAAAGGGGCATCCAAGTTCTCATTACCCAGGTTTTGAGGCACCACAAAGCTGCTGGGCAAGTTCAGCACCACCACCCTAGCCTTAGCTTCTTCCAACAGACGCAACGTCAGGCCAGCGTAGTTGGCCCGTTCCAGAAGGAAGTCAACTTGATGTTGGCCAAGGTGCTCTGCACTGCTGTCGGGAAGGTCAAAGCGCCGCGTAGCAGTATCGTTGCTTTCCTCCTGCCCGCTGTTCACGTCAGGAGGACGGGGTCCTATCCGGCCATCAATGCCGACGATCACCACCTCTGGAGAAGGCTGCTGGGGGCCACGCCAAGCGTATAGCCACTCCTGGGCGTCACTCTCCATCCGCACCAACAAAGGGTGCTGAGCAGAAAGGTTGAGCAACGTCGCCCAACCCAAGCCCCAAGCCAATGCCCAGCCCAGCCGCCGCCGGGAGGGGGACAGTCGAGCTGAAGACGTGTAGCCTTGGCCAACGAGAAAGGGAGGGACAGGATCCGGCATATTGCAAAGGGCTATACCTGCGGCACCCTATGTTGCTATGCAACGCTTGCACAGAGAGGAATTGCCCTGCTGACACGACGACATGAACAGCAGTGCGGAGGCGAGCCAGCCAGACGGAGTTTTCTCTGCCATTTTGGCCGCTGCCGACGGCTGTTGAGGGGATCCCTGACCCCCCCGTTGCTGGGGGAAAACCGCAGCCTCAGTGGTGATGGTTGCGCACCCGCGCTGCTTCCTCAGGGCTAATGCCAAGGCGAGTGAGGTTGATGCGGCCTTTGTGATCGATGCTGCGCACCTTGACCACCACCTCATCTTCCACGGCCACCTCATCTTCCACCCTGCCGACGCGGTACTCCGCCAGTTGCGAAATGTGGATCATGCCTTCTTTGCCGGGCAAAAACTCCACAAAAGCGCCGATGGGGATGATGCGGGTCACCTTGCCCAGATACACCTGCCCCTCTTCCACCCGCCGCACCAGATTTTCGATCATCTCCCGAGCAGCTTCGGCTTGCCCCCCCACCGAGGAAGACACCGTAATCGTGCCATCGTCGCTGATGTCCACCTTGGCTCCCGTCGCTTCGGTGATGCCGCGCACCGTCTTGCCGCCAGGGCCGATGATCTTGCCAATGTCCTCGGGATCCACCTTGAACATAAGCAGACGGGGTGCCGTTTTGGCCAACTGGGGTCGAGGGGCAGCAATGGTCTCCAGCATCTTGTCAAGAATGAACTCGCGTCCGGCCTTGGCTTGCCGGATGGCCTGGTCTACCACGTCAACGGTGATGCCGGTGATTTTCATGTCCATCTGCAAAGCAGTGATCCCTGCCCGCGTACCGGCCACCTTGAAGTCCATGTCCCCCAGAAAGTCCTCGATCCCCTGGATGTCGGTGAGGATGCGCACCTCGTCCCCCTCCTTGATAAGACCCATGGCCACCCCGCTGACCGGCGCTTTGATCGGCACTCCCGCGTCCATCAAAGAAAGGGTAGAGCCACAGACGGATCCCATCGAGGTGGAGCCATTGGAGGAGAGCACTTCCGACACCACCCTCACCACGTAGGGAAACTCCTCTTCCTTGGGCAGCACCGGTACCAAGGCCCGCTCCGCTAGCGCCCCATGACCAATCTCCCGCCGTCCCGGCGACCGTGAAGGCCGTGTTTCTCCCACCGAAAAGCCCGGAAAATTGTAGTGGTGCATGTAGCGCTTCTCATCCACCGGGTGTAAGTCGTCTATCTCCTGGGCATCACCAGGGGTGCCGAGGGTGGTGATGGAAAGGACTTGGGTGAGGCCGCGATTGAACAGGGCACTGCCGTGAACCCGCGGGATCAAACCCACCCGGCAAGAGACCGGTCGCACCTCGTCCAGCTTGCGCCCATCCACCCGCACCCCCTCTTGCAGGATCTGCTGGCGCATCAGCTTCTTGAGCAGAGCCTTGAACTGATTGTCCAACTCTTTGGGGTTTTCCAGAAGATAGAGCCGCAAGGGATCCCCCTCTGGCCGTTCCTGGATTTGGGCCTCCAGCTTGGCCTTGAGTTCCTCCAGTTGCCGTTCCCGACTGGTCTTGTCCAAAAACTGCCTCAAGATGGAGCGAATGCCCTCCTGAGCCTGCTCCTCCACAAAGGCAATCAGCTCCTCGTTCTTGGGGGGAGGGGGCAGCTCTACCGGCGTGATGTTGAGATCCGCCAGGACTTGCTGTTGGGCTTTGAGCAGCTCCTGAATGGCCTCAAAACCAAACTCAATGGCCTCTACCACATCTTTTTCCGGCAGTTGGTTGGCCCCAGCTTCCACCATGATCACGCCATCGGCACAGCCAGCCACCACCAGATCCAGATCGCCCGCCTCAATTTCCGCATAGGTGGGGTTGAGGATAAATTCATCCTTGACCAAACCCACCCGCACTGCCGCCACCGGGCCGTTGAAGGGGATGCGAGCGCCGTGAATGGCCAACGAGGCCCCCAAAATACACAACACATCGGGCGGCACCGTATCGTCCACCGAGAGGGTGGTGGCCACCACCTGCACATCATCCCGCAGCCATTCCGGGAACAATGGACGAATGGGTCGGTCTATTAAACGAGAGATCAAGGTGGCCCGTTCCGGTGGCCGACCTTCCCGCCGCAAATATCCCCCTGGGATCCGCCCCGCTGCGTAGAGGCGCTCTTCGTAATCGACCAACAAGGGCATAAAGTCAACGCCAGGCCGGCCTGGCTGCCGTGTAGCAGTAACCAAAATCGAGGTTTCGCCCGAAGTCAGCCAAACCCCACACCCTGCCTGGGGGGCCATCAGCCCAATATTGATGTCAATTTCCCGCCCATAGAAGGAAATCGACCGAGTGTATTCTGCCATGTAACGCTTCGCCTTCTTTTTTTCTTGCCGCTATCGTAGCATCCTCTTTTGGCTCCTTTTCAGCCGCCGCTGACCGGAGGAATCAGGACGACTTCGTCTTCCGCCGATAGGGGAGTGTCGGCAGCTACAAAATTGAGGTTGAGACCGAAGCGGGTTTGCGATCGCCAAGGAGCCAAGCTGGGGTAGGTCTGGATCAGTTGATCGCACAGTTGCCCGACAGTGGTACCAGGGCTCACCTGCAGGCGCATCTCGGTTTGGCCGATGACTTCTTGATAGATGGCAAAGAGCTTCAGCGTGATGGAAAAAAGCTCATGTGAGGGGGAATTTTGGGTAGCAGTCATCGGTAGCGCTCCCACCTGCTTTGAACGATCTTGTGGACAATCTTGGGCAATCTGTGGCCGGTTTGTCCACCAGAATCCTCTGCCCATATCCTGCCCATTGGGGATCCCCACAATCCCAGAAAAATCGGCTCTGGAGAAGCGAAAAAATGCCCGCCTCCTAGATCCCGGTGAGGGGTTGGGGCGTCGCCCAAACAAAACTGTTCTTTTAGCTCTGGCCGGGGATCCGAGGCAAGGCTAGGGTAGGCCAAAAGCTTGCTTTGCAGCCAACCGGCTTCTGTGCTGATGCTAGAGCTACTGACCCCCTCCCAAATCAGGGCCTACTTGGATCGGATCGGCTACGTTGGCTCCACCCAGCCCACCCTGCAAACTCTCCGCCAGATCCACCTAGCCCACCTGCTGAGGGTGCCGTTTGAAAATCTGGATATTCATTGGGGTCGTGCCATTCGCCTGGAGCGGGATCCCCTGTTTCACAAGATTGTCCGGGAGCGGCGGGGTGGGTTTTGCTTCGAGCTGAACAGCCTGCTGGCCGCTGCCCTGCAGGGGATGGGGTTTTCGGTACACCTGCTCTCAGGACAGGTGAGCCGGTCGGAGTTCGATGTCCGCTTTGGGCCCGAGTGCGACCACTTGGCTGTGCAGGTGAACATCGGCGATGAAGCCTGGCTGGCAGATGTGGGGTATGGGGATGCCTTTCGCGAACCGTTGCGACTGGGGGATCCCGGAATTCAAGCCCAGGCTGAAGGACGCTACCGCCTCACCCCTTGGTCAGGGGATCCCGCCGCTTGTCGGTATTGGCTCATTCAGCAGGAACAGCCGGATCGCACCTGGAAAACTCTGTTTCTTCTGGATCGGATCCCGCGCTCCCTGCAGGAGTTCGAGCCCATGTGCCGCTTCCACCAAACTTCGCCAGAATCGATATTTACCCGGCTGCGCCTTTGCACCCTGGCCACTCCAACCGGACGGATCACCCTTACCGCCCGCGCCAATGGCTCTTTCAAGTGGATCGAGACCACCCCAGAGGGCCGCCGGGAACGCCCTCTCAGGGACGAGCAAGAGTATGAACAACTGCTCGCTTGCGCCTTCGGGATCCGCCTTCCTCCATCTCCTTCTGCCGCCCAGGAACGCAGGGACAAGCCAAGTGACATTTCAAGTGGCATTTCAACAGAGTCCACCCAAATCTCCCCCAAGCAAGGTTAGAACCCCTGCCAGTTAATGTCAAAATAATGGGGTAATGTTTCGTTATCTCAGTAACCGTTATGGATGCTGCCGCGGTCGCCGGGTTTGATGGTCAAGCTTTGGATCACGTACTCATTTTCGACACCACCCTGCGAGACGGGGAGCAGTGCCCCGGTGCCACCCTCAACACCGAAGAGAAGCTGGCCATTGCCCGGCAGTTAGCCCGGCTAGGCGTCGATATCATCGAAGCGGGGTTTGCCTATGCCAGCCCCGGTGACTTTGAGGCCGTGCAGAAGGTGGCCGAGCAGGTGGGAACCCCCGATGGTCCCGTGATTTGCAGCCTGGCCCGTGCCCTAAAGCCGGACATTGAGGCCGCCGCTGCAGCCCTGAAGCCCGCCGCCAAGCCCCGCATCCACACCTTTATCTCCACCTCCGACATTCACTTGAAGTATCAGTTGCGCAAAACCCGCGCTGAAGTGCTGCAAATTGCCGAGGAGATGGTGGCCTACGCCAAGTCCTTCGTGGACGATGTGGAGTTCTCCATGATGGATGCCACCCGTTCTGACCCAGAGTATCTCTATCAGGTCATCGAGGCAGCCATTCGGGCGGGGGCCACAACCATCAACATCCCCGATACCGTCGGCTACGTCATGCCAGAGGAGTTTGGCCAACTGATCAAGGGCATTCGGGAAAATGTGCCCAACATCAAGCAAGCGATCCTTTCTGTGCATGGCCACGACGATCTGGGGGTTTCGGTGGCCAACTTCTTGGAAGCGATTAAGCAGGGCGCACGTCAGGTGGAAGTGACGGTCAACGGCATTGGTGAGCGGGCCGGCAACACAGCGCTGGAAGAGTTGGTGATGGCCCTGCACGTGCGGCGCAGCTACTTCAACCCCTACTTCGGCCTGCCGGTGGACTCTGAAAAGCCTCTCACCCACATCAAAACCCAGGAGATCTATCGCACCTCTCGCTTGGTCTCCAACCTCACGGGCATGTTGGTGCAGCCCAACAAGGCCATCGTCGGCTCCAACGCCTTTGCTCACGAATCCGGCATCCACCAGGACGGCATGTTGAAGAACCGCCAGACCTACGAGATCATGGACGCCCAGACCATTGGTCTGCAATCGAGCACCTTGGTGTTGGGCAAGCACTCGGGCCGCAACGCCTTCCGTACCCGCTTGAAAGAACTGGGATTCGAGCTGTCGGAGCAGGATCTGAACAAAGCCTTCTTGCGCTTCAAAGAGCTGGCCGACAAGAAAAAAGAAATCTCCGACCTGGATCTGGAAGCGATTGTTAACGACGAAACTCGCCCGGTGCCCGAACTCTACCGACTGGAGCATGTCCAAGTGGTGTGTGGCAACCGGGAGGCTCCTACAGCCACGGTGCGCCTGGTAACTCCGGAAGGGGAAGAGCGGGTGGACGCTGCTGTGGGCACAGGCCCGGTGGATGCGGTGTACAAGGCCATCAACCGCATCGTCAATATCCCCAACAAGCTGATTGAGTTTTCCGTCCAATCGGTTACCGCCGGCATCGACGCCATTGGGGAAGTTACCATCCGCCTGCGCCACGAAGACCGCATCTTTTCCGGCCATGCCGCCAACACCGACATCATTGTCGCTTCTGCCCAAGCCTACATGAATGCCCTCAACAAGCTCTACTCTGCGCTGCATGCGGCGCGCTCTACCCCTGAACAACGGGAGGCCGCCACGCAAAAAATCTAAGGGTGCTCTGCACCGCTGGTGCGAACGGTTTGGGGGCTGCCAGAGGGGATCCCGTCCGCAAACACTCGCCCAATCACTTCTTCAATGGGTGGATCGGTTACCGTCAGATCCAGCACCTCCAGCTCCGCCAACAGCTTCGCCACCGTTTGGGTAAGTTGCTCCCGCTGCACCCAAAGCCGCGCCTCACAGCCACCGGCATCCCCATCCGTGCGCACCTCTCCATAGAGCTGCAGTTGGGCAACAGGGCAAGGGCGGGCCAATTCCAGCCTCACCTCTCGGTAGGGGGCAAAGCGCTCCAGCAGCGCCTCAAGGTCGCCATCGTAAATGAGCTGCCCCGCGTTGATGACCAGCACCCGTTGGCACAGCGCAGTAATGTCGGCCATGTAATGGCTGGTCAACAGCACCGTGGCTCCGTAGCGGCGGTTGTAATCCCGCAGAAATTGCCGCACACCGGCCTGAGCGTTGACATCCAACCCCAGGGTGGGCTCGTCCAAAAACAAAATCTGCGGACGGTGTAACAGAGCCGCTAACAGCTCCGCCTTCATCCGCTCCCCCAGCGAGAGCTTGCGCACGGGTTGCTTCAGCTTGTTTTCTAGGCCGAGCAGCTCTGCTAGCTCCCCCACCCGAGCTTGAAACTCTTTTTCAGGGATCTCGTAAACGGCAGCGTTGATGCGCAGAGAGTCCATCGCCGGCAGATCCCAGATGAGCTGCTGCTTCTGCCCCATGACCAAGGTGATCTGCCGCAAAAACGCCGGCTCCCGGCGGTAAGGCACATGACCCACCACCTGCACCCTGCCACCGGATGGATAGATCAAACCGGTCAGCATCTTGAGGGTCGTGGTCTTGCCCGCCCCGTTGGGCCCCAAAAATCCCACCATCTCCCCCGGCTGAACTTGAAAGCTCACGGACTGCACTGCCGGGATGTAGCGATAGGTGCGGCGAAAAAAGTAGCGCAGGGTGCCAACCACTCCGGGATCCTTGACGGCCACTGGGTAAACCTTGCTCAGGTTGTGGGCAGCAATGATTGGCTCCAACCGGGTCGGCACATCAGACAACATCTACCCCCACCCCCACGAAACAGCCAGACCCGTTACCCCAACCCCAAGAACAGAGCTTCTAGAGCTGGGCATACCGGATCTGGAGAGGGCTATTCTCAGTATCTGAGTCAGTATCTGAGGGAAAGGAACGAACAGATAGGGGAACTACAGCAGTCCTACGTCCATCCCAGGCTTGCCCGTGGCCAGTTCCACCTTCAGGATGCGGCCACCCGACTTCTGGATGCGCTGCTGCTCCCGAAACCAGTTGTCGTAGGGCACCAGCTTGGTGAAGTAAGTATTTTGCAGCTCCCGCTGGGTGCGAATCCGGGTTTGGCTGGGCACACAGGCCGTGATCTTAAACATGCGCATGATATGGGATCCCTGCTCAACAACGAAATGGGCTATCTCGTCTCTCGACCAGCAGAACAGGCGACTCACCTCAGAAAGCTCGCGTACCCCCTTAGCACACCAGATCCCTGTGGCAAATCGCCCGTCGTGCTCGTTGGACAATGAACCTCACGCCGAGGCAATGACGCTGGCAGTTAGCTCAGGCCAGAGCAAATGTAATCGAAGTACACCCCCATTTCCTTGCCGGCCTCGGCACCCACCAGAGCAGCAGTCACTTCTTTCATGGCTTGGATGGCCTGGATGGTCGCCCCAATGGGTACCCCTAGGGAATTGTAGGTCTCCTTGAGTCCGTTCAGCACCCGCTCATCCAGAATGGAGGGATCCCCGGCCAGCATGGCATAGGTGGCATAGCGCAGGTAGTAGTCCATGTCACGGATGCAGGCGGCATAGCGACGGGTGGTGTACATGTTGCCACCGGGACGGGTGAGATCGGAGTACAGCAACGCCTTGGCAGCAGCATCCTTAACAATGGTGGAGGCATTGGCAGCGATGGTGGCAGCCGCCCGCACCCGCAGCTCGCCCGTGGCGAAGAAGGCTTTCAACTTCTCCATGGCAGAGCTGTCCAGATACTTGCCTTGGACATCGTAGCTGTTGATCACAGCGGTAATCGCGTCTTGCATGATGAGCTTCCTAAATCCAAATCGATGAACAGCAAAGGAGTGTGCGGCAAGAGCAATGCGGGATTAGCCCATTGCCCCCACCACGAAGTCGAAGTAGTAGCCGGCTTCAGCCGCATCGTCAGGAGAGAGCAGACCCATGGCCACCTGCTTCATTTGACGAATGCTCTCAGCCACCGCCGGAATGGGCGTGCCCAGGGAGTTGTACATCTCGCGGACACCCACCAGGCCGATCTCTTCAATCGGGGTGACATCGCCAGCAATGACACCGTAAGTGATCAGGCGCAGGTAGTAGTCCATATCCCGCAAGCAAGTCGCCGTCATCTCTTCCCCGTAGGCATTGCCCCCTGGAGAAACAATGTCGGGGCGCTTCTGGAAGAGTTGGTCGGCAGCCTGTTTGACGATGCGCTCACGAGACTCGGTCAAGACTTGAGCGATGCGCAACCGCTTCTCGCCCGAGGCGACAAAGGACTTGATCCGATCCAGTTCCCCCGGGCTGAGGTAGCGGGCCTCCGCGTCCGCGTTCACAATCGATTTCGTAACAACACTCATGGATATCCATCCTCAAGTCGATTTTTTAAAGAGTATGACGAGCATACCCGCAAGCTATTTTCCGATATGCTTGCCGTCTGCCATCTCAGATCTTCACACTTCTTAAAATCTCTCCCAGAAAAGGGCCGTCCCGCTGGCGCGACCAGTGTTGCGTAGGTCTTTCAGAGCGGATAGTCTCATTCCCGCCCCGATGGGGCAGTTCCTTCCCCAAAGTCCGGCGAGAGAGGGCTACAATCTTAACGTTAGAATGAAGGAGAATGAAGGTTAAGTTGCCAGGGGATCCCTGCAGGCTTGACTTAAGACATGCGTTGAGGTTGCGATGACGGATGCCTCTGGGTCAGAAGGATTGAAGCGAGCAAAAGGTATTTCTGAGGGTACGCCCTCATCTCTGCCGGATCACCTGATCCGGGCCACGGCAGCAGAAGGCAAGATTCGGGTGGTGGGCTTGGTGTCTACCCAGGCGGTACAAGAGGCACGGGAGCGGCACAAGCTGTCCTATGTGGCGACGGTGGCTCTGGGGCGGGCCATGAGTGCAGCCCTGTTGCTGGCGGCCAACCTAAAGCGACGCCAGGCGCGGATTAACCTGCAACTGAAGGGAAATGGCCCCTTGGGCAACATCTGGGTGGATGCCGGCTTGGATGGCACAGTACGTGGGTATGTGAGCAACCCCGCCATTGAGCTTCCCCTCACTGCCGAGAGCAAGTTGGATGTGGGCCAAGCCGTTGGGCGCTATGGCTACCTACACGTGCTGCGGGATCTGGGGTACGGCCAGCCTTACACCAGTGCGGTGGAGCTGGTTTCGGGAGAGGTGGGAGATGACATCACCTACTACCTCTCCTCCTCAGAGCAGATTCCCTCGGCAGTCCTTCTGGGAGTCAATCTCGACTCGCAGCGGGTACGCGCCGCTGGTGGAGTGTTGTTGCAACTGATGCCAGGGGCGCCGGCCAGTCTGATCCCGGAGATGGAGACCCGTTTAGCCAAAGTGGAAGAATTCAGCCCGATGTTGGCTTGCAGCGGCGGCTTGCGGGAGCTGTTGCAAATTTGCCTGGGCGACTTGGATCTGAAAATCGCGCCGGAAATGCGCACCATCCGCTTCTACTGCAAGTGCAATTCCGATCGGGTGAAGGGGGCGCTGCGCATGTTAGGGCGGGATGAGTTGCTCGATATGATCCACACCGACAAGGGGGCAGAGGCAGTTTGCCAATTTTGCAACGAGGTTTATCGTATCTCAGAGGATGAGCTGCGCTCGATTGTGGCGGAGATGTCAGCCACCCCCTGATGGCAAAATGATGGCCAACTACGGGATCCTCATTACTTTTTCTGACACCCCTCGATGTTGTCTGAGCCAACTGCTCCTGAGCCCCCGGTTGAGTTGGTTGAATTATCGGTTGTTGTCCCCTGTAAAAATGAGGCGGACAACCTGGAACACCTGTTTGAGCGTCTACGGCAGACCTTGGATCCTTTAGGGATCCCCTATGAAATTGTTTGTGTCAACGATGGCAGCCAAGACAACACGCTGGAAAAGCTGATCGCCTTTCACCGTCAGGATCCCCGCATCAAGGTGGTGAACCTTTCCCGTTGTTTTGGCAAGGAGATTGCCCTTACTGCTGGCCTTGATTACACCTCTGGTCGAGCTGTCGTTCCCATCGATGCCGACCTGCAAGATCCGCCGGAGCTGATCCCGGAGATGCTGCAGCAGTGGCGGCAGGGCTATCAGGTGGTTTATGCAGTGCGGCGCAGCCGTCAGGGGGAAAGCTGGCTGAAACGCCTGACTGCCAACGGGTTTTATTGGGTAATCGAACAACTCAGCCAGGTGCGGATCCCACGCAATACGGGGGATTTTCGGCTACTGGATCGGCAGGTGGTGGAGGCAGTTAAACAACTGCGGGAGCGCACCCGCTTTATGAAAGGGATCTTTGCCTGGGTGGGCTATCGTCAAGTGGCCATCTTTTACGATCGGGCTCCTCGCTTTCGCGGCAAAAGCCAGTGGAACTATTGGCGGCTCTGGAACCTAGCTTTGGAAGGGATCACCTCCTTCAGCTCCTGGCCCTTGCGGGTGTGGAGCTATTTGGGCTTGGGGATTTCTGTGCTGGCTTTGCTATACGGTCTTTTTCTGGTCATTCGTACCTTGCTGTTTGGATCCGATGTGCCTGGGTATGCTTCTTTGGCAGTGATGACTTTGTTTTTGGGTGGGATCCAGTTGATCAGCTTGGGCGTGATTGGGGAATACTTGGGCCGCATCTTTGAAGAGGTGAAGGGGCGACCTCTTTATTTGGTGGAGAGAGCGTGGGGATTTGAGGCAAAGCAAGCCTTGTCCCCCCTAGCAACTCAAAGATTAGCTAGCTCCGGTGGCCCGCAAGCTGCAGACCTGGGCTAACTCTGGGTTAAGAGAAGATTCTCCACCTCTTGGATCTTCTTCATCTCCTTTGAGGGTCTTGCGTCCAGATTTTGCATAGTCTTGGTATTTGCTCAGGAAAATCTCCCGGATTTGAGACTCAGATAGCTGGATCCCCTTTAGTTCAGCGCGGGCAATGGCCTTCATGAGCTCAATATAGGCCAAGCCAAGGGAAAGGGTAAGGGTGGCTGCTGTGGTGGATTGGATAATGCCACCTACAATGGATCCCACGCCGGGAAGGAACTTCAGCAAGTTCGAGACAATAGCCCGCCCGGTTAGCGTTGCTGCCCCAGTGCCCGCCAAGGCCGCCATCAAGGAGTAGTAAAATTGAGGGGAAGCCTTGTAGGCAAAAATCGAGCTAATGTTAGCAATCATGCTGACTTGTGCAGCTACCAGTAGGGGCGCATCGGAAAAGGGAATGGGAGTTGCTCCAACGAAGGCTGCGCTGGCCACATAGCCCTGTACATACTTAAAAGCTGCCTTGACTTTAAGATCTATCCGCCGCTTCTGCTGTTGAATAAAAGCAATACGCGCCACTTCTGGCAACAGCTCTGCGGTGCAGCCGATCAAGCGCTCTAGTCCATGAGAAGGAATGGTGATTTGCCGATTAATGGCTTTGTCCAGAGCTAAGACGGGGATAATCTGTTTAACAGGTAGGTTTTGGCCTTCCAGGTACCTGTAGAACTCACTTTCTTCTGGGTCGGGGTATTCCAAGCACTGAGTTAAAACTAGGATGACCGGCACACCTTTCAGATGCAAGTCCTTTAGCCATTCTCGCTCAGCTTCCTCTAGCCGCTTCAGCTCATGATGAATGCAGTACCAGATTATGTGAATGTGATGTTCGGGTTCCTGAAAACGCAGCTCTTCAATAAGCTTAGCCACCTCTAGGCGAATCTCGGTATTCGCCAATTCCATGCCCGGTGTGTCGTAAATGGTAATCGGGCAGTCCTGCTTGGAGTATTTGCGAATATGACGGGTAACAGGCTCGCCGACACCGGTTTTGGCCAGCTCATCTTTGAAAACAGCATTGACCAGGGTACTTTTGCCTACCCCCGTTTTGCCAATCACCATGACGTTGCAGCGGCCTAACTCTGCCTGCACTTCTGGGAAGCTCTCCTTCTGAAACAGCCACTTCCAGGGAGATTCAAAAGCTTCTGGGCTGCTTCGGGCACGGTCAACCGTTTGACGGGTTAGGTCAATCAGTTTCTCTAGGAGGGATGGGCCTTTCTGAGACATGCTTCTTGCTCTGGCTTCCCTGAGGCTGATAGCCCCACAAGGGTAGCTCAGGGGGGATCCTACTGCCAAGTTTCTTCCTATGCAGGAGACTGCCCCAGCAAAGAGCAAATCTGTTGGCGCCCTGATCCCGCCCCGGAGGGATCCGCAACAACAGGTTTATTGAGAGTTATTCACAAGAGCCATTTTCCGCACTATGCTAAGTTTAGAGACGACTACACAGGGATCCCAGGCTCGTCACAGCGGGCCCTCTCGGATTCACAGCTCCTTTTAACTTGTGCTGGAGAGTTTTATGTCCGAAACTTCAACCCTGCGCCAGTCTTTCAACAGCGTGCGCGAGAATCCTGTCTTGCTCGGTACTGAGGTAACCCAGCCGGTTTGCGAGGGAATGAACGCCCTGCTGGCCAGCTTCCAGGGGCTGTATTTGCAGTATCAAAAGCATCACTTCGTGGTGGAGGGCACCGAGTTCTATCCGCTGCACCAACTCTTTAGAGATCACTACGAGCAGGCGAGGGAGCATGTCCACGACCTGGGAGAACGTCTAGAAGGGCTGGGAGGTGTGCCGGTAGCCAGCTTTGCCACCCTAGCCCAGCTCTGCTGTTTTACCCCTGAGCCGGATGGAGCTTTTGAGGCGCGGCAAATGCTGATGAACGACCTGGCGGCAGAGCAGGCCATCATCGATCTGCTGCGGCGGCAGGCAGCCCAGGCAGAGAGTCTTGGGGATCGGGCCACCCGCTACCTCTACGAGCAAATCCTGTTGAAAACAGAGGATCGCGCCTTCCATCTCCATCACTTCCTAGCCAACGATAGCCTGGTGTTCGGCTTGATGAACGGCAGAGCCTAGCCAGAAGGTCTACAGGTGGGCTTGAGCCTGCCTGGTTTCCATCCTTCGGCTTTTTTTTGAAAAGCTATTGAGAATTTAGTTCATTTTTTTGCTATTCTTTACCTCTGAGGTGCTGATCCCGGCCATGAACCCCGTCTTTCAGGACTCTGAGCGCGGCTATCTTTTGAATATTCCTCTGGGCGAACGCTGGCGCGTCGGTCGGCGGCTGGTGGAATTGGGGATCCCGGCAGTTTGTACGGGAGATGGTCGTCTGCAGGTGGAGGCGAGTACTCCATTGGCCGTTCTGCAGGTGCGCAGCGTGATCCGTCAGCACACAGCGCGGCGACAGGAGTTGTTGGATGGCCTAGAGGCTTGTTGGCAGCTCAACATGGAGACTGGGGGTCAAGATGAGCAAGTTTCCTAAGCAAGGGATCCCGTTTGAGTCGGAAGGCCGGTTTTTGGGATTTCTTCCCGATAAAGATGGCAAGCTCAAGTACCTGAGTTGGCAGGCTGGAGCCGATATTTTCTCTGGCAAGATCCCCAAGCCCCTGCGTTCTGCCCTTTACCGCACCCTCAAACCCGGAGATATCCTGCAAATCTGTGGGGAGCGGGAGGTGGATCTGCACAAAGGGCGAGAAAAATGGGTGCTCTACCGCGTGGTTCCCCTTGGAGAGAGGGTGGAGTGTTCGTCTTCGACGGTAGATGCAGCTTCTGGGGCCGAGCCAGCTCCCGAACCGGTTGCTCCAAACATCACACCCATCAAAGGTAAGGTGCTGGTCTGCCAGAAATCCGACTGTTATCGGCGGGGGGCCGGAGCGGTGATGCAAGCCTTGAACTCCCATTTGGCCGCCTACTCCAGTTCGATTTGCGTGCAGGGGGTGGGCTGCATGAAAGATTGTAAACGGGGCCCCCATGTGGTGTTTATGCCCGACAAGGCTCGTTATAGCGGCGTTTCCCCTCAGGGGATCCCGGCTTTGTTGGAGCGACATTTTCCGATTGCTGCGTCGCCGGTACAGCAGGTTGAGGCAACGGCTTCTCCCTAACGCCCATGCTGACCCCTGTCGGCAAACAGTTCTGTGGGGTAGGCAGGAAATGCAAAGGGTGCAGCAGGGGTTGTCACAGCAGACCCAGGCGGAGCGAGATCCGAATTGCCGGGTGGTGGAAGGGATCCCTGCTGTGTGATGCTGAAGACAGGGCTAGGCGAGGGGAGGGAACAGACCTTGCGGGTGGGGATCATCGGCACCGGCTACGCAGCCCGTTCACGGGCTGAGGCAGTGAGCAAAGATGGCCAAGCGCAGATTGTGGGTATTGCCGGTCGAAATCTAGAGCGGGCAAGCTCCTTAGCGGCTGAATTTGGGGCGGTGGCTTGTCCAGATTGGTCTTCTCTGCTCCAGGATCACCGGCTGGATCTGGTCTTTGTTAGCACCATCAATCGGGATCATGCCCCCATTGCCCGTGCTGCTCTGGAGGCAGGGATCCACACCGTCGTGGAATATCCCCTTGCCCTGAGCGCTGCCGAAGCGCGTTCTTTGGTGCAATTGGCAGCCGAGCGGCAGGTGCTGCTGCACGTCGAACACATTGAGCTGATCAGCGGCGTCCACCTGTTGCTGAAACGAGAGCTGGAAGGGCTGGGCAAGGTGTTTGCCGTCCGCTACATTACCCTCACTGCCGCCCACCCCGCCCCCGACCGCTGGACCTATCGGCCTGAGTTGTTTGGCTTCCCCCTCATGGGGGCTGTTTCTCGCATCCACCGCTTGGTGGACTTGTTGGGCAAGGTAGAACGGGTGAGCTGCCAACTGCGCTACGACGGGCCGGATCTGCCGCACCGCTACAACAGTTGCTACTGCACAGCCCAACTGAGTTTTGCCAATGGGTTGCTGGCGGTGTTGACGTATGGCAAGGGGGACTCCCTATGGTGTTCCCAACGGCTGTTGGAGTTCCACGGCCAACGGGGGGGCCTATTGATCAACGGCGAAGAGGCAACCTTGTTGCGGCCCGGCAGCGCCCACCCTCTGGAGACAGGATCCCGCCACGGCCTCTTCGAGCAAGATACCCGCATGGTGCTGGATCACCTACGCCACGGCAGACCCCTCTATATCAATACTGAAAACATGCTCCATGCCCTGGCAGTGGCCGAGGCAGCCGAGCGCTCTGCCCAAACCCAGCAGGTGGTTCCTGTTCAGGATTGATCCCAATCGAAGGGAACAGGGAGTGCAATCCCCTTACCCCTGCCCCCTCTGCCAGGCGGAGAGGGGAGATACACAACGCAGAGTCTAATTTGATTACGACTAATTACAAACAACTTAATTACGACCGAACTAACCAACGGCTCTAGCCCCCGCAAACACACTGCCGATGCGACGCATCGCCTCTTCCACGTTGGCGCGGCTGTTGAAAGCTGACAGGCGCAGGTAGCCCTCTCCGGCGCTGCCAAAGCCAGAGCCAGGGGTACCCACCACATGGCAGGTGTGCAGCAGCTTGTCGAAAAACTCCCAACTGCTCAGCCCAGCGGGCGCTTTCACCCAGACGTAGGGGGCATTCACGCCGCCGTAGACCTGGATCCCCACTTGGGCCAACTGCTCGCGAATGATGCGGGCATTCTCCAGGTAAAACTGCACCAGACCTCGCACCTGCGTTTGCCCCGCTTCGGAGTAGACTGCCTCTGCCCCCCGTTGCACAATGTAGGACACCCCGTTGAACTTGGTAGATTGGCGGCGATACCACAAGCTCCACAGATCCACCCAGGATCCATCCGCAGCTTGCCCCCGCACAGACTTGGGTACCACCGTAAAGGCACAGCGGGTGCCGGTAAACCCAGCGGTTTTGGAAAAGGAGCGAAACTCAATGGCACATTCTCTTGCCCCTGGAATCTCATAGATAGAATGAGGGATCCCGGGCTCGGTGATATAGGCTTCGTAGGCGGCATCGAACAGGATCAGGGATCCGTGGGCACGGGCATAGTCTACCCAGTTTTGCAGATGCTCCCGCGTGGCCACTGCGCCTGTGGGGTTATTGGGGAAGCAGAGATAGATCACATCCACCTTTTGGCTGGGTAGGCTGGCGGTGAAGTGATTTTCGGCGGTGATGGGCAGATAGACTAGGTCCTCGTATTCGCCGCGTTCATTGGCCGATCCCGTATGGCCCGCCATCACGTTGGTATCCACATAAACCGGATAGACGGGATCCGTGATGGCAATGGTGTTGTCGTGGCCGAGGATATCCAGGATGTTGCCGCAATCGCACTTGGAGCCATCGGAGACGAAGATCTCAGAAGCGTCGATATCGCAGTTCCGGGCCTGGAAGTCGTGCTGGGCAATGGCCTGGCGCAGCCACTCATAGCCCTGTTCTGGCCCATAACCGCGGAAGGTGGCCCGTTCCCCCATCTCTTCCACCGCCCGGATCATGGCCGTCCGACAGGCTTCCGGCAGCGGCTCGGTAACATCGCCAATGCCCATTTTGATAATCTGAGCTTCGGGATGGGCGGCGGCAAAGGATTGCACCCGCCGAGCAATTTCAGGGAAGAGATAGCCGGCTTTGAGCTTGAGGAAGTGGTCGTTGATCCTGGCCATGGGGGTTTGCTAGAGAGGAGGTTATCGGCTTTTCAGTGTAGCTGTTTGCGCTAGCGGGATGAAGTCCTTGCCAGAACCCTACCCCTGCCGCTCGCCGACAGCGTTGCGCTTCCCCTGCCCACAGCAACAACCCCGGCAGAGGCGGGACAGAGTAGGATGCTACCTTGGCAAAGATTCTTTGGAGAGCAAGGATGAAGCAGCAGAGAGGAAGGGCTCAGCACAAGAGGTGGGCGGTGGGCCTGTTGGCAATCTGGGTTTGGCTGAGCTGGGGGGTGGGGACCTGGTCTGCTCCCCTTTGTCGGGATCCCCTCTTGCTGCGGCAGATCTTGGCAGCTGTGGGCCGCCCGGAGGTGAAGGTAGAGGAGGTGGCCCTTTTTGATTCGGATCAGTGCCTTGTCCAACTGGTGCTGGATCGCCAGGGGTTAAGGGGATCCCTGCCGCCTGCCATAGGCCAATTTCGCCGGTTGCGAGCCTTGTCCCTCAGCCACAACCAGCTTTCCGGCCCCCTTCCGCCCGAGCTGGGGCAACTCAGCCAGTTGGAAAACCTGTTTCTAGACTACAACGAATTCTCCGGCTCCATTCCAGCCGAGCTGGGGCAGTTGCAAAACCTGCGCGGCCTGTTTTTGGATCACAATCAGCTCTCTGGGCCTATTCCCCCCCAACTGGGGCAACTGCGCCATCTGGAAAACCTCATCCTGCAAAACAACCGCCTCAGCGGCACCCTTCCCGGCCAACTGGGCCAGATGAGCTCCCTCAAGGGCCTGTTTTTGGATCACAATCAGCTCTCTGGGCCTATTCCCCCCCAACTGGGGCAACTGCGCCATCTGGAAAACCTCTACTTGTCGGACAATCGCCTCAGCGGATCCCTGCCCCCTGAGCTGGCGCAACTGAGTCAGTTGCGGGATCTGCGCTTGGCACGTAACCAGTTCACAGGGGAATTGCCAACCTTTTTGGCAGAACTGCCCCGACTGGAGCGGCTACACATTGAAGGAAACCCTGGCCTCTGCCTACCGGCAGCCCTATCCGAGTGGTTTGCCAGCCTCAACCCAGCGGATCGTGCCAGCGGGACGGAGTCCTTTCCCTTGCCATCTCCCATTTGCCCTCAGTAGCCTATCGCGTCAGCGGGACGGAGTCCTATCGCGTCAGCGGGACGGAGTCCTATCGCGTCAGCGGGACGGAGTCCTATCGCGTCAGCGGGACGGAGTCCTATCGCGTCAGCGGGACGGAGTCCTATCGCGTCAGCGGGACGGAGTCCTATCGCGTCAGCGGGACGGAGTCCTATCGCGTCAGCGGGACGGAGTCCTATCGCGTCAGCGGGACGGAGTCCTTAAAAAGCCTTCTGGCTCCGTGCATTATTGCTCTGCAACGCCGACGCGACCCATGTTTTGGGTGTGGGATCCCAGCTTTTCCTGGCTGGAGGGGGAGAGCCGTAGCGACGACCAGGCCACTCCTGCTCGGTGGGCCACCACCACTCCAATCGCCTCTAGATAGGAGGTTACCGACACATGAGGGATCCCCAACTGGCGGGGGTGCACCTGCATCACGGTGGTGTTTTCCTCGACGGCAATGAAAAGCGGAGAACGGGCAAGGACTCTGTCTGTTTGCCTCAGCGGCAGAGCAGTGTAGGGTGGTCGCGACAGCGTTGCGCAGCCACAACGGCTGGCCAGGTGCAGCAAGCCAGGTCCCCCGAAGGCAGTGGCCGGGGCAATAACGCTGTCCACCTGCTCTGCTGTCAGGTCGCCCGGTTGGACGGGATCCCCGCTCTTGACGAACTGGGGAGCGTAGCTGAGGCCCACCAAAACCGAAGGCAAGAAGGTAAACCCCACCTCTTCAGCAGCAGCACGGGGGTGAACCGGCTTGGGGAAGGTCTCAGGGTAGAAGGCGGGGGCATGGGCGCAAGGGATCCGCAACTCCCGCACCACCAGGTGACTGATCAGGGCTTCGACGCCGGCCAAGGGATCCACCCCCATTCCCTGCTCGTATTGGCTGAAGTCCAAGTCATCCGGAAAGCGGGCCACCACGGCAATGGCTTCTGCCCCCAGGCGAACCAGCTCCTGAGCAGTCTCCAAGAGAGCATCCGGCTGGGCCAGGGATCCCTGGCTGGCTCCTGAGGGGGAGAAGTTGACAGAAACGCCCAAGGGTTGGCGGGTCAAGCGCCAGGGGCCAATGTTGAGCCCCAAGGTGGCCTGAGCAGCCTGTATCACCTGCAGGTGGCGTTGTTGCAGATCGGGGGGGATCCCGGCATCCAACACCACCCCAACACAGTTTTGGCGCACTGGCCGCAAATTCCACACCCCCGCACAGAACTGATCCAGGCCGTACCCTTCCACGTACAACACATTTCCCATCGGCCAAAACAAACTGGCTCCGTTTAACACATTGGGATGGGTAATGACCCGCTCTGCGGCTGCTGCCAGAGTGCGGGCAACAGGCAGGGCATCCCCGGCAAAGCCGCCAATGCGGGCACCAATGCCGGTAGGGATGAGCAGGAGGCTGGTGTAGGGATGGTTCATGCTGCTATGCCTACGGCACCCTTTCGCGCCAGCGGGACGGAGTCCTTTGTTGCTACACAACGCCTACGCGAACGGGAACCGCACCGCTAACGCCGGACGGACAGGATTTGCTGAGCCAGGGCCTCAGCCCGCCGCACACAATCTCCCAAGGCCACACCATCCAGGTAGTTGGCACACACCCACACCCCTGGGGTTTGGTCGGCCAGGCTAGCTTGCAATTGGGCAATTCGCTGCCGGTGGCCAAGCATGTATTGCGGGATAGCCTGGGGCCACAGGCGCTCTCCTAGGCGGATGGGATCGACAGGGCGGGTGAGCAGGATCTGGCTGAGTTCTGCATGCACAATTTGGGCCCGCTCGTCGGGGGAGAGAGCCGTAATGGGCGGGATCCCCTTTTGGCGGGCAAAAGCCGCATCGGTGGCTCCCCCGATGAAGCTGACCAGGCAGTGATAGCCCTGAGGAGCCCGCTCCGGAAAGAGGGAGGAGGCCCAGATGGTGCCCAGGGTGCGCAGGCCCTGAGAGCGAGGGATCAGATGGCCAAACCCTCGCAGCGGTTGGGGGAGAGCTTCTTCTGGATAGGCCAAAGCCACCACCGCCACAGGGGGGTAGGGGATTTCACTCAGCAGCCGGCTGGCCTGGGGGTTGAGATCCTGCAGGAGGGTGGCAGCGGCGTAGGCAGGGAGGGTGAGCACCACCTGTTGAGCCATCACCCAGTGGATTTCTTCACCGCTGTCGGGTGTGACGAAGCCCACCCGGTAGCCGGTCTCATCCCGCTTGAGATGCACAGCCCGCCAGCCCAGCCGCAGCGCACTGCCGAGTTTCTGGGCAATTGCCTCAGGTAGCTGCTGTAGCCCCTGCCGCAGGTTACCCAGTTGGCCCCGTTTGGGAGGAGGCTGGATGGGGGAGTTGGCGCTGTCCTGTTGACGGGTTTGGGAAAGCGTCGCGTAGCGATAACGGCTGCGCAAAGCCTGCACAGCACCGGCAAAGAGGCTGCCGTAGCGTTCTTCCAAGCCGGCAATGCGGGGAAAGGCGGCCAAGGCGCTGAGCTGATCCGGATCCCCGGCATACACCCCTGAGGTGAAAGGTTCGACCAGCCGTTCCACCACCTCGGATCCCAGTTGCCGTTGGAAGAATTGCCGCACCGTTTCCTCTTTGCCCGGCGGCGGCGCAACAAACCCCAACAACCCACGTAAGGCCCGCAACTTGCCACCCACGCTCAACAGCCGTGAGCCAATTGCTGCAGAAGGGCTCAAGGGCACCGGCAACAGCTCTTTCTCCCAGTAGATGTAACGGGGCAGCTTGGCATCAGCCAGCACCAGTTGAGAGGACTCTGTCCCGCCGTCTCGACCGGCCAAGCCCACCTCGGCGATCAGGTTGAGCAAGGGAAGGGTGGGAGTGAAGCTGTTGGGACCCTCTTCCCAGCGATAGCCGCCTCTGGATTGGGTGGAGATACAGCCCCCCACGCGGGAGCTGGCCTCGGCCAGGAGCACTGGCTGGGTGGAGTCGTCCTTGGGGGATAAGCCCTGTTGGAGTCGCAAGGCCAACGTTAGGCCGCTGATGCCCGCCCCGACCACCACCACCAAGGCCTGCAAGGGCTGCGTCCCGCTAAAGTGCTCAACAGAAGAGTTCATCTTTTGGGTTCCAACGGGGTTTTCAATCCTCAAGAGTCAAACCATTATGCTCTGAGCCGCTCCCCGTCCCACCAGCGCGTTCGCGTCAGCGGTGCGGAGCATTTAGGATCTATAGCAGCTAGCGCAGCACCCGAAATAGGCTGGGGATCCCCGCCACCTGGGGCAGTTGTTGGATCTCGGCTAGCGCCTGCCGGCAATCGGCCTCCCGAACGGTGTGGGTGAGAATAACGATCTCCGCCTGCTCTTGGTGGCATTCCTTTTGGGTAATGCTCTCCAGGCTAACCCGGTGGCGACCAAAGCAGGTACCAATCGCCCCCATCACCCCCGGCTGATCCTGGGCCAACACCCGCACGTAAAACTCCGACTCCAATTCCGAGAGAGGGATCAAAGAGGCGGCAGCGGGGAAGCAGGGGAATCCCCACAGTGGATTGGGGGCATGAGCCCCCGTTTGCCGGTGGGCAATCAGGGTCAGCAGATCGCCAACAACGGCACTGGCAGTTGGCCCCTGCCCTGCCCCCGGCCCCGACAGCACCACCTGACCCAAGGGATCCCCCTGCACCAAAACGGCATTCTCCACGCCGTTGATGTTGGCCAAGGGGTGGGTAGAGGGCAGAAGGGTGGGGTGAACGCGGATATCCAAAGCCAAAGGACTCCGTTCCGCTACCGCGAACGTGTTGCTCCGCAACGCTGACGTGACAGCTCCTTCCCCATCCAGGTTGGTCCTTGCTGCTCCGCAGTGCGGACGCGACTGGGCGATGGCCAAGAGCTTGAAGGTGTAGCCCCACTCGCGGGCATATCGAATGTCAGTGGGGCTGATGCCGCGGATCCCTTCGCAGGGGATGGCTTCCCGCTCCACAGACACCCCGAAGGCAAGGCTGGCCAAAATGGCGATCTTGTCGGCGGCATCCCACCCTTCCACATCGGCACTGGGATCCGCTTCGGCGTAGCCGCGGGCCTGGGCTAGGGCAAGGGCTTCCTCAAATGAGCTGGCCGCCTGGGTCATCTGGCTGAGGATGAAGTTGGTGGTGCCGTTCACAATCCCCCAGACCGCCTGGATGTGGCTGGCCTGCAGAGACTGTTGCAAGGGCTGCAGAATGGGAATCCCGCCGCCGACTGCTGCTTCCAAGAGCACCGAGACTTTGGCTTGGGCTGCCGCCTGAAAGATCTCTTCTCCGTGGCGGGCGATCACTGCTTTGTTGGCCGTGATCACCGGTTTGCCGTGGTCAATGGCTTTCAAGATCAAGCTGCGGGCCGGCTCCAAGCCCCCCATCAGCTCGATGACCACGTCGATTTCTGGATCCGACACAATCTGCTCGAGATTGGTGGTGAGGCGCTCAGGTGGGATCCGCACTTGCCGTGGTTTATCCAAAGAGCGCACCCCCACTGCTGCAATCTCAACCGACCGCAAGAGAGGATGTCGGGGTTGCTGCAGAATTTGCACAACACCCGTGCCAACCGTGCCCAGCCCCAATAGCCCAACTCGTTCGCGGTAGCGGCGCATAGCGCTTTAGACCACAACTCTTCCTCTTGCCTGCTGATGCCCTGTGAGGGCTCCGCCCCGCCAATGCAAACAGGAGGCGGACAGGATCCCCTCACCATTATCACGTTTAGAACTACGCTCTGCTAACGCGACTGTGATCCTCGTGCAGATCACTTTGAATGATGCCGGCCACTCCGAAGTTGGGATCTATCCCTTGTCCGCCTCCCGCAGGGCACGGACAAAGTGATAGGGGGGCAAAGGGGCGCTCCAATCCAGTTGCCAATGGGGATGCTGAGCCAGCCAAGTTTGGGTGAGCTGAGCGGCAGCTTCCCACTCAGCAGAGGTGAGCAAGAAGTAGAGTCGCAAGGCTTCTCCCGGCTGGGGATCCACCCTTTGCACAGGCCAGGTGGAAGGCCAAAGCTGCTGTAGGGCTTGCTGCTCCTGCTCTTGCTGCTCTTGGGCTTGTCGTTGCTGGAGATAGGCTTGCTTGCGGGCCAAAAGATAGGCTGTCCCGCTCAGGGAGGGCTGGGACTCCGGTTGGGGCTGTTCGCGCCAGCGGGACGGAGTCCTTGGTTGAACCCTTCCTTTGAGACAGTACTCGGCTCGCCCCCCAATGGTTGCCAGGGCTTGTTCGTACTCCGCCTGCCGAGACAGCAGATGGGATCCCAGCTTTTCTGCCGAGAGGAAGCAGGTGCCGAAGCGCAGGGGCAGCACCGGCATCTGGGCAAACAGCCGGCAGATCACCTGATCGTGGCGCAGGGCAGAACGCACCAACACCTCATCCGAGACTTGCAGCAACTCCGGATCCGGCATCGGCTCCACAGCAGCGGCAATTCGGCTCCCTGCTGGGGAAAATACCTGCACCGACCTCTGGATCCCCTCGGTTTGCCGGATGAAGGGCAAAAGCCCTGGCGCTGGTTGCAGGAAGAAGGCGTAGGTGTAAAGGGGACTAAAGAACTCCGTCCCGCTACCGCGAACGGCACTCTGCTCATTCCCGTCAGCAGTACGGATCACTTGGGGTTCTGGCTGAGCTGGGAAAGTCATGGCCTCAGGTTTGAGACAGATAGGCCCGCCTTCCCAGTCTACGCAATCTAGGATTGGGATCTTAAGGACTCCGTCCCGCTAACGCGATCAGAAACCCGTAGAGTTCCACAGCCAGCCTGGAGATGCGATAGACTAACCTCGCATTGGTTCTGTACAGGCTGTGGTGTCCGGAGCCGGAACAGCGCCTGTGTTTCCAGCGGGCTCCCCACCCTGCTGCCCCCAACAGGTGAGGCCATGACCAGCCGCCCAGATTTCCAACCCTTTGAAAAAGAAGAAATCGAACGGCTGCGGGATCTGCTCCCCGCTTCCTTTCGCCCCCTGATCACCATTGTTCCCCACTTCGGGGGCGAAACCCTGCTCACCTCCCGCCGCAAAGCCCCTTGGCAGCCCCAGGGCACAATTGCCATCGATTTTCGCCGCTGGCAAGGGATCCCTCAGCCGCAGCGGGATCTGTTGTTTCTGCGGGAGGTGGGCTGGCTGGGCAACCGCAATTGGCTACAGCCGGGGTTTTACCAATCGCTGGCTTTGATGGGGGGCATCACCACTGTGGCGGAGCTCTCTTTGCAGCACCCTTTTTCCGCTCTCTTGGCAGGTGGGATTACAGCTCTCTCTGTCCGGCAGATCTGGCAAAACCTGAACCGGGAGAGCGCCCATTTCGATGCCGATGAATTTGCCCTGCGCCGCGCTCAGTTCCGCGGCTACACTCGACAGGAGGCCGCTCAACACCTGGCAGATGCCATAGAACAGGTTCTGAAGCTGGATCCCACTGACATCCTGACGGCGCTACGGCTGCAACGGCTGAGAACCATTGCCCACAACCTCGCTCCCACCCCCTCTAGCGGAAACGCCTGGTCGCGTTAGCGGGACGGAGTCCTTGGCCAGTTGCACTTGGGTAATGGCCACCCGACCGGAGAAGCAGATGTCGGTATCGGTCTGGGGATCCCGGACGCGCTCCGCATAGCGGCCCTGATAGCGAAACCACAGGGACTCTGCCTCATTTCCCTCTGCTTCGACTGCATAGTCGAGCGGCAGGGGTTGGGTGCAGAGGGGACAATAAACCCGCTCCGGCAGCGGGGATCCAGCAGGCAAGTGGGGCAGGTTCACATTCCAAAACGCCCCCCTGGGCAAAGGTTGTTCCATCAGCTCCGCCAAGATTTCCCGCGTCCACCGCTGGGCTTGCTCCCAGTCGATGGGTTGGCCCCCTGCTCGGTATTGGGAAATGGCAATTCCCCGGACCCCGCGCATTGCCGCTTCCCGTACCGCCGCCACCGTTCCCGATAGATACACATCCGACCCGAGGTTTCCCCCCTCGTTGATACCGGAAAGCACCCAATCCACCGCTGGGGCCAACTTGAATAGGGCCACCCGCACACAGTCGGCAGGGGATCCCTCGACAGCAAAGGTGCGCTCGCCACGGGCCAAGGCTCGAAAAGGTCGCCCCGTCGTCACTTGGTGGCTGCAGCCGGAAATCTGCTGGTGGGGGGCCACAATCCAACAATGTTCTTCCGGGATGAGAGCGCTGAGGGCCAACTTGAGATTGGCCAGCCCGGCAGCCTCGATGCCATCATCGTTGGTCAGCAATACCTTCATGCCTACTTTTCCGCTCCAAAAGACCTATGCAACAGTGAACGAGACTGTTCGGGATAGCGGGACGGAGTCCTTTCGCAAGTCCCAGTGGCCAATCTGCAGATCTTGGGTGCAAAAGCGACAGGGATCCCGTTCTTCTTCTACCCTATCCCTAGGGGGGTAGCGTCTCCCATGCCGCGTCCCTCGACCCATGGTATGAACTGACACCGGAGGATTGCGATGACCACACGGGTAGCCATTAACGGATTTGGTCGCATTGGGCGGGCCTTCTTGCGGGTGCTGCTGTCTCAGCCAGCTCTGGATCTGGAGGTGGTAGCAGTGAATGACCTGACCGAACCCGACAACTTGGCCTACCTACTCCAGTTCGACTCGGCCTATGGGCGTCTTCCCCAAACCGTGAGCGTGGTGGACGGACATCTGCAAATCGGCAACCACCTGTTCGCGTCAGCGGCGCGGAGCGCCAAAGTCCGGGTTTTGGCAGAGCGGGATCCGGCGCAACTGCCCTGGAAAGATCTAGGGGTTGACCTGGTGGTGGAATCGACCGGCTTGTTCACCAAACGAGAGGGGGCGGCCAAACACCTGGAAGCCGGGGCCAAAAAGGTGATCATCTCTGCCCCCGCCAAAGGCCCCGACTTGACGGTGGTGATGGGGGTCAACGATGACCAATATGACCCGGAGCGGCATCACATCGTCTCCAATGCTTCCTGCACCACCAATTGCTTGGCACCACTGGCCAAGGTTTTGTTGGATCGCTTCGGCATCGAGACCGGCTTTCTCACCACTTGTCATGCCTATACTGCCACCCAGGCAATCGTGGATCGCCCGGATCCCAAAGATTACCGGCGGGGCCGCTCAGCAGCGGTGTCGATTGTGCCTTCCACCACCGGGGCTGCCACGGCAGTGGCCGAGGTTTTACCTGCCTTGAAAGGGAAGATGGATGGCCTGGCGCTGCGGGTGCCCACCTTGACCGGCTCGATTGTGGACTTTGTGGTGCGTACCGAGCAGCCCATCACCAAAGAAGCCGTCAACCAAGCCTTTATCGAGGCTGCAGAAGGCCCAATGCGCGGCATCCTGGCCATTGCTCCACCGGAGATCGTCTCGGCGGATATCGTCGGGGCTCCCCACTCTTCCATTGTGGATTTGGGATCCACCATGACCTTAGGGGATCGCACGGTGAAGGTGCTCTCCTGGTACGACAACGAGTACGGCTATGCCGCGCGGCTGGTGGATCTGGCAGCCAAAATCGGGGCTGCGCTGTAGGCGGCCATCCTCGTTGCGTTCAAGGCAAGGCTACTGCCAGCAGCGAAGAAAGCAGGGCAGAGATAACGGGCTGCTGATGCGCCACCAGGGGGTGGAAAGGCCAACGGTAGACACAGACAACCAAAGCCGGATTTGCAGTGGGGCGGTTGCCTAAGGCGCCGTAAAGCCCTGCCTTTCAAGGCGGGGATAGAGCGCTCTGCGCCGCCGAAGGCGATAAGGCCCCAGTCGCGTCAGCGGCACGTAGCGCTTGGGGAGACAAGCACCGCTGTTGCAGAAGGGCAACCGGATACGGTAAGTGCTGTCGCAGAACCAAGAATAGGAATCCTTTGCCTAAAGGCAGGGGAGCATGTCAAGGCTCAGATGCAGTCGTGGCTGGAGTTGCAGGCGATGAAGGGGGGCCGAGCCACAGCAGGATCACCATTGCCGGAGCGGCTGTCATCGCTGTGATCAGATAAAACAAAGGCCAATTGACGGCAGCCGCCAAATAGCCTGACACAGCCCCGGCCAAGGTTCCCCCCACGGCAAACACACTGGTGAGCAAAGCATACTGGGTGGCACTAAATTGCCGGTCGCAGAGGCTCATCAAAAAAGCCAGAAAAGCAGCCGTACCCATGCCCCCCGCCATGTTGTCGAAAATGGTTGCCCCCACCAGCAGCGGATAGTTTTGCCCCACCAACCCAATCGCTCCCAGGCCCAAATTGCCGATCCCTTGCAACGCCGCGAAGATGAACAGACAGCGGTAGGTGCCGATGCGGCTGACCCACTCTCCCCCTACAAAAGCCCCCGCCAAGGTGGCCAACAAGCCTATCCAACTGCGGATAATACCCAAATCGCTGGTGCTAAATCCCGTCTGCAGCAGGAATGTGGGGGTCATCTGCCCTGCCAAGCTGTCCGGCAACTTGAAGCAGACCACAAACAGCAGGATTGCCCAGGCCAAGCGATGCCGCCAAAAAGATTGAAATGGCTCGATGATGGCTGCTCGCAAAGAGGTGGGCTTGAGGGCGCTGTTTTCCGGCTCGGGGGCCAAAAACGAGGTGACCAGCCCGATTGACATCAGCAGCGCCATGATTCCGTACACCTGCCACCAGGGCAGATAGTCCGCCAAGATCAAGCTCACGCCACTGCTGACCAGCAGCGCGATGCGGTAGCCGAATACAAAAATCGCTACCCCTGCCCCCATCTCCCGCTCTGCCAAGATATCGGTACGGTAGGCATCCACCGCAATGTCTTGAGAGGCGCTCAAAAAAGCCACCAGTAGCCCCACCAGAAAGATCGGGCGGGTAAAAACCGTAATTCCTGGCCAAGTCTGGGCCAGCTCTTCCCATCCCAAGGTTTCCAGCCAGGTTTGGGTCGGATCCTGAAAACCCAGTAGCCCTATGCTGAGCAGCAACAGCACCTGGGTCAGGGCCATCCACCCCCGCCGCCGACTGCCCCGCAGGGATCCCGGTGCCGGCAACAGAAATCGATCCAGAACAGGGGACCACAGGAACTTGAAGGAGTAGGGCAAATTGAGCAGGTTAAACAGGCCAATGGCAATGGTGGTCAAGCCCGCTTGGGTCAGCCAAGCATTCAAGGTGGTGTTGATCAACAGCAGCGGCAAACCCGAAGAAAACCCCAACAGCAGCAGGATGCCCATCTTGGAGCTGCCGTAGACCCCCAACATCCGCCTCAAAACGCTTGTCCCCACCTCAATCATGACCAGTCCTCTCCACCATCCTGTCCATTCTCAGGGATCCCTGTACTGCCAGTTACCCAGAAAACTGGGTTTGAAGTCCCCGTCTTTGGTGCTGGGCAAAGGCTTTGTTCAGATTGAGAGGAGTTCACAAGCTGCTGCGAATCACGAACGAGTAGTTGCCGCCGGGTTCCAGCAGATAGTCCGATTTTTCCAGAAAACGGCTCAAGGGCTCGCAAATCAAAGCCCGCCCCACAGAAGGCTCCACCTTGAGCTCCCCGGCCCGAAAGCACCAGCAAAAGCGCCAAACCCAACCATTAGCGTTGACTTCCCCCTCAATCGCACCCTCTTGCCAAGAGCGGCGGGTAATTTGGACATGGGCAGTGGTTTGAGGCAGTCGGCTCATCCGGTATCTCCCGACGGGCTCCCTTGTAGGGTAGCGTGTAGCTCCCTCGCTGCTGCCAGCAGGCCAAGCATGAGGACTAAGGCCTCAGAGGCTCAACCCACGGAGAGGGATCCCGTACATAGGGTCAGCTCTTTTGATTTTCTAAGAGCGGCTGCAACAAACCCCCCAGGGTGGGGGGCTGTTTCCTGAGCTCCTGCTGTAGGAAAAGTCGGTCAGAAGCTAGCGAGCAGCAGTTGCAAGGGCCTTCGAGGATTTTTTCTCCGGCTTCTCAGCCGCAACCTCTGCTAACAAAGCTCGCAGGCTGGGAAAAAGGAAGTGGTTCTCCTCGACATATTGTGCACCGAACAACCCCTTCTCCGCCCAGAAAAATCGATCAACGGTATGCTCATTTCGTCGCACCAAAATCAGTGCGGGGGGCTGAATAGACTTTTCCTGAATGTATTTTCGAGCAGCGGTTACAGACTTCTCCTCACCACTGTCCAAATTAAATTGAGGAATGTGATCTAAAATTTTGCGCCCTTCCAGACGACGGCGGCTCTTACGCTTTCTTCTCCTAACCAATGTAAGCCTCCTGTAGAAGGATGACCAAACAACCGCAACCGCAAAGAATATATCAGCACTGCTTAAGAAAAGCAATAAGCTTTACCCATTTTTGTTATCATCTTTTACAAACGCAATAAAAACAGCAGCCGCCCTCAAAGCTTCTGGAGAGGTAGTTTGAATGCACCCAAAAAATCCAGCAAGAGACCTTTCTCCGCCCAAAAAGCCCCCCAGAAACCGCCAATCCTAAAGCAAACCAGCAACCGAGCGCCTGCTGGATTGACCGTTGATATACCGTCAATGTGGACAGTCGATACGGATATTGGTAAGGGATCCAGTAGCTCTGACGCCTGCGAAGAAAGTCAGATGACGACGCAGGAGAGCCACCTCAAACTTGGTCTCTAGCCTAGCATTAACAAAAACGATATTCAACAGAACATATACCTAAGCTCAGCTTCAAGACAACCCCCTTTGGGTTAAAGTGCTGAGTCAATTGCCAATGCTGCCAGTCCGGAGCTGCTCAACTGAGGAGAGGAAGGGGCACTCCAGTGCCGAGCCACCCTCGAACAGGGCACTAAGACTGTACAACCAACTTCTTGTTTCTACAAGGGATCCACGGCAGATCCTCAGCATGTCCACACAGCCCTTTCGCGAGTCTATCCTGGGAGTCCTGGAGTGAGGAGTTCTGGTACCGTAGGGATTGGATGGATCCCGCCTCAGGTGCTGGCAAAGAAGCTGGAATGAGCTTGATGGGCTTCCAAGACTGCGCTGAATCGATTAGACGGAATTCAGGCATCCTGCTAGTCTGGCTTCAGGCTTGGCTGCACCTCAAGGGCCTAAGTCTATTTAGGTCTATCTTGTCTGGGTCTAGGGAGTTTTGGGCATGATGAAATTGGCGTTGCTGATGGGTCTGGGACTGAGGCTGGGATCCCTGCCGGCTTGGGCACAGGGAGCAACCCCGCTACCTTGGGCACAGGGAGCAACCCCGCTACCCAGCCCTGCTGCCACTGCTTCTCCGACTTCGGGGGAGACTCCAGCCACAGCAACTCCCAGCCCTCTGGCATCTCCAACTCTGACCCCGGAGCAAGTCACCGATGCCCAGGTGGAACAGTTGGTGCGCATTTTGTTGGAGTTAGATCCCCTGATTCGGGAAGCCAGCGCCCAACTGCGGGAAACCCAGAACGAGGAAGAGTACGAACAGATTATGCGGCGCACAGAAACCCAAGCCAGCCGTATCGTCGAGGAGCAAGGGCTGACGGTGCTTCAATACCGCGAATTGATGACCTTGGCGAACGAAAATCCCGTCCTCAACCAGCGGGTTCGTGTGCGCTTGCAAGAAGTTTTGCAAAAAAGGGAAGCTTCCAACTCTCCAAAGCCGGCCACTCCGACGCCTACGCCCTAGGCTGAGCTGGCTTGCCTTGGCCAAAGGCAGGAAGAACCTGAGGCAACCGCAAGGCAAAGCAGGTGCGATTGGCCTCACTGTTGAGGTGAATGCTTCCTTGCAACAGGCTTACCTGCTGCTGCACGAGGGCCAACCCCAACCCTGTCCCCCCTTGCCGCCAGGGATCCGCGCTGGGCACCCGATAGAACTTCTCAAATACCCGCTTTTGTTCTTCCGGGGGAATGGTTACGCCGGTGTTGAGGACTTGGATTTCCAGGTGGTCGGAATGGTATGTGGCCTGAAGGCTGATCAGATGCTCAGCAGGGGTGAATTTGCATGCATTGTTCAGCAATTCCTCCAGCACCGACCTTAGCACTCCCGGCAAGGTAAAAATGGCAGGCAGTTCTAAAGGGATCCCAAGGCTGAAGCGCTGATGGTGGCTGTGGGCCTCCTGAGCGAAGGGCTCGGCAATCTGGGGCAACCACTCTTTCAGCTCCAACCAGCAGGGCTGCTGTGAACCGTCCGTGTTAGGGGGACGGAGTCCCTTGAGCACCTCTAACTGCTGCAGTTCCAGCAGATCCTCGACCAGTTTGATCTCCCGCTCGCATTCGTTGTCCAACACCTTCAAGTACTGAGAGATTTTGGCCGGATCCGGGGATCTGGCAGCGCCCTGAGCAGGCAGCAGGACAGCGCTGAGCAGGTGGATAGCCATTTTCATGTTGGAAAGAGGGGTGCGCAGCTCGTGGGACACCGTGCTAAGGAAATCATTTTTCAGGCAATCCAGCCGCTGCAATTCCTGTACCTGGCGATCCAGTTGGGCGGTGCGAGCCTGTACCTTTTCTTCCAAGGTGCGGTTCAGCTCCTGAACCTGTTGGAACAATTCCGCCTGCTGAATGGCAATGGAGAGGTGATCGGCCAAGGCCAAGATCAGATCCTGACTGGTGGCCAACCAACCGGGACGTGCCGTTTTCAGTTGCAGGCACAGGCTGCCCCAAAGGGTGGGGTGGGCTGGGCCAGATTCGGGGCTTTCGCCGCCGTAGAGCGGTACCAGCAGCCAACTGCCAGGATAGGCTTTGGCCATGGCGGAGATGTAGACCCAGCCTTTGGCTTGTCCGGCTGCCTCCAGCAACACCACTTTCCCCTGCTTCAGTTGCCGGGCAATGGGGCTTTCGGAATCGGGGATCTGACAACCCAGATAGCCGTCGGGCTGAGGGGAATATTCGGAGACAATGCGCCAATGCTGTTGCTGGGGTCGATAGATGCTGATGCTCACCCGATCCGCCTCTAGCAGATGGCAAATCTCACGGGTGGCAACGGCAAAGATCTGATCCAACTGCAAAGAAGTGCGAATGGCCCGGACGACACGGTTCAGGGCTTGCTCGCGGGCCGCCTGTTGGCGTAAGTTCAACAGGTTCTGGCGGGTTTTGAGCAGGTGTCGGATGCGCTGACGCATCACCGGCCAGTGAATGGGCTTGGTAATGTAGTCGCTGGCTCCGGCAGCAAAGGCTTTGTCTACGGAAGCTTGATCCTCGAGCGAGGTGATCATCAAGCAGGGCAGATCCGCATCCAGAGCCTGCAAGCGTTGGCAACACTCGAACCCATCCATGCCGGGCATGAGGGCATCCAGCAGGGCAATTTGAGGCTGAGTTTCACCGAAGAGCAGCAGGGCTTGGTCGCCGTCTTCAGCCTCTGCCACTCGATAGCCTTCATGAACCAACAGGTGGGTCAAGTACCGGCGTACGAATGGGTCGTCATTGGCCAGCAGCACCGTCGGCGAAGCATTTGGCAACGGATATCCAGAACTGGGGATGGGTGGAGATTGCACAAAATTCACTCCACAGAGTTGGCCGTTCGCGACAGCGGTGCCGAGCACTAAGGCTTTTTTTGCACGCAAAAGGGATCCCTGACCCCTCTCCAGCTTAGTCTATCCCGACAGCGGTGCGGAACACTTTAAAACCCCAAAGCATGAGGGGATCCCTTGGATAGACCTATTTCCGTTAGGATCGGAGAGGTGGTGTAAGGAGTTGCCATGACTGCTTCTGAGGACATTTTTTCTGAGAACATTTTTGAGGAAATGACCCCACCACCAGATGGGATCCCAAGGCAGGTATCCGGAGTGCAGTCCACAGTGGTGATCGGGGCAGGGCCAGCCGGATTGAGTGCTGCCTATGAGCTGAACAAGCAGGGCTACCCGGTAACGGTTTTGGAGGCGGATCCGGTGCAAGTAGGGGGGCTATCCCGCACTGTAACCTACCAAGATTATCGCTTTGATATCGGTGGGCACCGCTTTTTCTCCAAGTCGGCAGAAATTGAGGCTCTGTGGACAGAAATTTTGGGCTCGGAAATGCAGGTTTGCCGGCGGCTTTCCCGCATTTTTTACCGAGGTGTTTTCTTCGATTATCCAATTCGACCTGCGGATGTCTTTGCCAAACTGGGGCCAGGGTTTACCAGCCTCTGTCTGCTCAGCTACCTAAAGGCGCGCCTCTTTCCCAGGCCCAATCCCGTATCTTTTGAAGATTGGGTCATCAACCAGTTTGGGGAACGGCTGTATCGCACTTTTTTTAAGACCTACACCGAGAAGGTGTGGGGGATCCCTTGTCACGAGATTAGTGCCGACTGGGCAGCCCAGCGGATCAAGGGTCTATCAATGGCTTCTTTGATCCGCAAAACCTTTTTCCCCAACCAAGAGGGGGTGATCAAAACCCTAATCGATCGCTTTCGCTATCCTCGCCTGGGGCCAGGCCAGATGTGGGAGCGCGTTCAAACCTTGCTAGCGGAAGCCGGGCAGCCGGTACAACTGGATCGCAAGGTTACGGCAATTCACTGGAACCAAGCCGGGGTTCAAGCTGTACAAGCCCGTTCTCAAGAGGGAGAGACCTTTTGGGTGACCGGCGAGCAGTTCATTTCCACCATGCCGCTGCGCTCTTTGGTGCGGGCTTTGGTACCCGCAGCACCAGAGCCGGTGCGAGAGGCCGCCGACCAACTGCGGTATCGGGATTTTTTGACGGTGGCTTTGCTGGTGGATGAGCCCAATCTATTTCCAGATCAGTGGATCTACATTCACGATCCCTCGGTGCGGGTGGGGCGCATCCAAAACTTCAAGAATTGGAGCGCGGACATGGTTCCGGATCCCTCGGTCACCTGCTTGGGTTTGGAGTATTTTTGCTCGGCGACAGATCCCTTTTGGCGACAAACCAATGAGGATTTGGTGGCCTTGGCAACGCTGGAATTGCAGCGGTTGGGCCTGCTAGGGGGGACAGTCGCATCAGCGTTGCGGAGCAACAAGGTTCTGGGCGGCACTGTCATTCGCGCCCCGAAAGCCTACCCGGTTTACGATCACGGCTATCAAGCTCACATCCGAACCATTCGGGCCTTTTTGGAAAAGGCACTGCCCAATTTGCAGGTGGCAGGCCGCAACGGCATGCACCGCTACAACAACCAAGATCATGCCATGATGACAGGCATTTTGGCCGCTCGCAACATTGTGGCGGGGGAACGGCGCTACGATGGGTGGCGGGTCAACCAAGATGCTGAATATCTGGAAGAGGAGGATTCAACAGCAGCCCTGGCGGGAGGACGGGCGGTACCTCAGGTGCTGGGTCGCCGGAGCTAGCGGCAAAAGGGATCCTGCTTCGAGCCAGCTTTGCCATCCAACACCTCCAGGATGGCTTTGGCAGCGCGGGCCAGAACGCCGGGTTCTCCCAGGGTCGCCCGCATCGCAGCGTAGTCGGCTTGCAGTTGGGCTTTGCGTTCGGGCCGAGTTAGCAACTCCAGTGCCAGTTGGGCGACTTTCTCCGGCTGGGCCTGCTCCTGCAGCAACTCCGGCACAATAGGGCGCATCTGCACCAAGTTGGGCGGAGACATGAAGGGCACCGACACCCTCAGCCAGTGGCGGGCGATCCAGAAGGTGAGGGGGTTAAGGCGATAGATCACCACCTGGGGGATCCCCAAGATGGCCGCCTCCAAGTTCACCGTGCCGGACTTGGCCAACACCAGATCAGCCGCTGCCAAGGCGAGGTGATGGGCTTTGTGGGGGGAGAAGAAGGGTAGAGCTTGAGGATCCAAAAGGGTGAGGTTGAGCCCAAGACGGTGGGCAGCCCGCGCAATCGGGGCAGCAAAACGGGGGGAGGCCAAGGGCACCCAAAACTGTGCCTGGGGCAGGTGGGTTTGCAGCAACTGGGCCGCCTTGAGCAGGACAGGCAGAACCGAGCGCAGCTCTTGCCGCCGCGAAGCCGGCACCACCACCACCACTGTGGCTTCGGCAGGGATCCCCAACTGGGCTCTGGCGGCAGCACGGTTGGGCACAGCGGCCAAAATATCCAACAGGGGATGGCCCACATACTGGACATGGGCTCCTGCTGCCGCGTAGTAGCGGGCTTCCTCAGGGAAAATCGCCAACATCAGCCGCATCTGCTGGGCCAGTTGGTAGTTGAGGCGGGCGTCCTGCGACCACACCCACTCTTGGGGGGCAATGTAATAGACAGCAGGGATCTGCCGCCGTTGCAGCAGACGGGCAATGCGGCTGTTGACGCTGATGTAGTCCACCAGCACAGCCACATCGGGTGGATCCTGGGCCAAAAAGCGGCGAATCTTCCATTCCGTCCAGAGGGCGGGGCCGATAAAGGGAAGAGCCTCTAAAATGCCAACGGAGCTGATCTCGGTGGTGCGGTGCAATAAACGGGCCCCGGCAGCAGCCATGCGCTCTCCCCCGACTGCTGTGATGCGCAGTTGAGGGCGTTGGCGCAGCAATTCTTCAATCAGATGGCTGGCCTGCAGATCCCCTGAGACCTCGCCCGTGCAGATAAACAGGTGGCTCACCAGAGCTACGCTCCCGACCGCAATTCTTAATCATCCAGCTCTGAAGTGCTCTGCACCGCTGTCGATAAGGAATCTTCCCCTCTCCCGCGTAGGGCCGGCAGAGGGCCTCGTCGTTGCGGCTGCGAGAGGGAGTCTTCCAAAAATTGCAGCAGATGTTGCAGGGATCCCGTCTCGTCCACCCACTCTTTCCCCTGCAGAGAAAGGATGTGGCGCTCTCCCTCCGCACCGCCGCTACGAACAACACACAGGCTGCTGCGCAGCGTTTGCAGCGCTTTTTCCAAAGGCAACCCTGAGCGGTACAAAAATCGGTAGACCTGCCGCAGCAAGGGCAGGGATCCCTCCATCCCTTGGGCTCGCCGCAACCCCACCAAGTTCAGACCGCGAATGCGAGCCGGATGTCCTTCCACCAACATGTAGGGGGGAACGTCGCGGTCAACCCGGCTCATCGCCCCTACCATGGCCAAGCGCCCAATGCGGGTGAACTGGTGGATCCCGACCATGCCGCCAATGCGGGCTTGAGACTCGATGTGGATGTGGCCGGCCAAAGAGACAGCATTGGTAATCACCACCTGATTTTCGATGACGCAGTTGTGGGCGACATGGGTGTAGGCCATCAGCAGGTTGTGATCTCCGATCAGGGTGGCTTCCCCTTCATTGGTGGCCCGGTTGATGGTGACAAACTCGCGGATGCGATTGCCCCTGCCGATCACCACTTGAGAGGGGGCGCCGCTGTACTTCAGATCCTGAGGCTCGGTGCCCACAACTGCTCCCGGAAAAATGTGGTTGTCCTCGCCGATTTCCGTCCAGCCATCGATCACCACATGCGCCCCCACCACCGTATGGGCTGCAATGCGAACATGCTCACCGATCACCGCATAGGGGCCAACCTGCACCGTCTCATGTAACTCGGCTTTCGGATGGATCACCGCGGTGGGATGGATCCGCTCCCGTGAGCGGTGTAGCCCACTTGCAGAGGTGTTGGGAGTGGATCCCGCTGAAGCGAACGAACTCATTTCCAACCTAGCCAGCTACTGTGGTTACGCTCCCAACCCTGCGAATGATTGCCAAGGCTTAACCCCAGATGAACCCTAGAGCTACGCCCCGCTATCGCGACCCACATGTCTACCGTATCCCGACAAAAAGGCGCAAGCGGCCCCTGAGCCATCTCCCTACCCCAACACTTTATCTCAATTGGCTTAATTGACGAGAACACCCCCAGCAGAGCCCCTCCCGGATGGCCGCTGTTTGTCCCTCAATCTACCAAGGAGAACATCAGCTCCCCCTCGGTCACCAGTTGCCCTCCCACCTGGGCGCGGCAGAACATCTTGCCAATGCGCTTCTGGCGAATGGTCAGCAAATCGGCAGAGAGCAGCAGTTGATCCCCCGGCAGCACCGGGCGGCGAAAACGAACGCCATCGATCCCGGCAAACAGGGCCAAACGCCCGGCCACCTCCGGCAACTTGGTCAACACGATCCCCCCTATCTGGGCCATGGCCTCAACGATCAAGACGCCAGGCATGATGGGTCGGTTGGGGAAATGCCCCTGAAAGAAGGGCTCGTTGAAGGTGACGTTTTTCAGACCCACCGCCCGTTGCCCCGGTTGGTACTCCACAACCCGATCCACCAGCAAAAAAGGATAGCGATGGGGCAAGATTTCCATAATCTGCTCCGTGGTGAAGACGGGGGGAGCGGTTGCCAACTGAGCGGCTGCTTCAGCGGAGAGAAGGGGAGAAGGGGAGACATCAGAGGACATGGTAACCCACAGAGGCAGAGGACAAAACTGAAAACCCGGATGGGGAGAGCCGCAGGCCAGAACTCAGCCAAAAGAGCACCCAGGGATCTTACGGAAAAGAGGCGAAGCGATGGGGAATAGAGCGGATCCCTTGGAGGAAAAGTGCTCGGCACCGCTGTTGCAACTGAGGATGGCAGGGTTGTTGCTACGCAACCGGATCCCTTTCTCCCCCCCACTCTTCGTGGATGAGCAGGGATCCACTCTTGAGCAACTGCTCGGCCAAACGGTGGTGCAGGGCATGACCCGCCTTGTAGGCCACAACGTGCCCCTGCAGTCGGCAGCCCAGGAGACTGAGATCTCCTAGTAAATCTATCAGCTTATGGCGCACCGGCTCATCTGGGTAGCGCAGTGGCCCCAACCACTCGGTTTGGCTACAGACGATGGCATTTTCCAAGCTGCCCCCCTGAATTAGCCCCCGTTCCCGGGCCAGCTCCACATCCTGCTGGCGGGCGAAGGTGCGGGCCGGCGCAATGGACTGGACAAAATCTGGCCCGTTCTCTCTCCAGCTCAGCCATTGTTCTCCAATGGGGCAATCGGCAAAATCGATGCCATAGGTAAAGCGGGCTGTGGGATGGGGGAGGGCGCTGACAAAGGCTTCCCCTGCCCAGACGGTGACCGGTTCTTGGAGCACCCCCAGCAGGGCTGGCTGATCTTGGGCTTGGATCCCGGCTTGGGCAATGGCCTCTACAAAGGGCAGGGCAGAGCCATCCAGAATCGGCAGCTCCGGCCCCTCCACCTCGATGCGGCAGTTGTCGACGCCCAGGACGTAGAGGGCGGCCAACAGGTGTTCTACCGTCTGCACTTGAACAGGGGGGGATCCCTGCTGCAACAGGGTGCAGAGATGGGCAGGGGCCAGGGATCCCAGCCGGGCCGGGATCTCAGGGGATCCCGCTTGATCCACCCGCACAAAGACCCGACCGCTGCCGACAGGAGCTGGATGCAGGCTGCAGCGAATCGGCAGGCCGGTGTGCAGGCCAACGCCTTCTAGGGAAATAGAGCTGGCTAAGGTGTGTTGCCGGCCTCTCATCGAAAACCCTGGGTTTGAAACCCCGCCCTTAGGCCTACGGCCCGCTGACGCGACAAGGGCGGCTTTGTTACCAACCATAAAACCTCCAAGAACAAAAGCTTAAATGGCGCACATCGGCCTTCCTAGCGTTTTGAGTCAACCTCTTTCCATCCTCCAGCCGGTGGAGGCTGAGCTTGTTACCCGAACTACCGCCCACAAAAGCGAGTCCCCATTTGGGGTGACGTACCAAACTCCCTCGCTTTAAGCCTAAACTTAGCGTCCCCCCATAAGGTGTTCTTCTCCCCTTTTTGTCCGGTTGCAAACGGTGCAACTGCCTGCGGTGAAAGCGAAGGGGAGCAAGGAACAACATTCGTTTATTGTCCGGTAGCCTGTGCCCACCAACCGCGGAGTTTGCTAACACCCAAGCATCTACGCAGTGCGCCTTAAAAACTTCAGCCGTCTTTTTGTTCGTTTTCTTGAGACCTAGAGCATCTCGCATCTGTTTAGTCGCCCAACCAGAACAAGTGAGTACCTGCCCCAGTTCGCTGAGTTGCCGGTAAAACCATTGCTTTCCTACCTCTAAGGGGGAAAAAGAAGTGTCCCAGCGACGTTGACCTTTGGTTTTCGCTTGGATGTCCTCAACTACAAACGTAGTGACCGGAAATAGCTTAATTAACCAACTGGCTAAACGGAGTTTCCACTGCCACCTTGCTTTGGTAGAAGGGGGAAGCCCACCTCTAGCTCGGTTGCTTCTGGGCTGACGACAAGGGGTTTTGCGGTAACGGCGAGTACGCCGCATTTGACGGCGTTGCTCTACATGTTCTTTCACCCAAGTCACAGCATCGGCTTGGATGTTTAGGTAGGTATGGGCTGCAGACTTAACCGACCAACCCTCTTTTTTACCAAAAACCTGGGTCTAAAGCCCCGCCGTTTACGGCGGCTTTGTGCTAAACTAAGAACAGAGGTAAGGGTAGTTAACCTCTCTAAAAACCCAGTAGCCTAACGGCTAAAGAGCCGACCTAAGTTTTTTTTGTGTTGGTTCAACGGTACCTAAGGGCATTGGGGAACCGGCTCGTAAGAGCGAACGCTTGGGGAGACAAGCACCTCTGTCGTAGAGGGGAAACCTGATACGGTAAGTGCTGTCGTGGAACCAAGAACAAGAATCCTCTGCCTTTAGGCAGGGGGTATGTCAACCTTGCGGTTTCCGGCTGGCTAGACCCTACTCCCACAAGCCCCCAGCTTTAGCTGGGGGTACTTGACCGTGCTCCGCAGTGCTAGTGCAAACGCTCTTGGCCCCGGTCGAAAACGCGGTAGTACAGCTCCCGATAGCCCACGCGCAGGTTGCTGCTGGCCTCTGCCAACTTGGCTTTGTGACTGCGGGTGCCGTAGGCGCTGAATACCTCGTAGGTATCTCCCTCAAAGAAAAAGGAAGAGACATCGGACACCTCTTCGCCCCCCAGCAACTGCCAGCGCCCTTGGCGAAACTGCAGCCGGTAGTGGGCTCTATCCAAGCTGCCGGAAGGACGGTCAATCATGGCGTCGATGCTGCCCTCGTAGAGGGGCTCGGCACCACCACCGGGAATGGACAGATCCACAGGCCACACGTTCACAGCGATATCTCGGTAGCGACAGTTGGGCCGGTTGCACAGGCGAATCGAGCGCATGGCCTCGGCAATGGCTTCCAACCGCTGCCGCGCTACAGCTAGGGAAGAGTGCTCTGCACCCCCATCGCGAACGAGCTGGGGCGATACCTGAGCTGGCTCTGCCGCTACGGGGAGCGATGCATCGGCAGCCAACGCCGGGGATCCCCAGCAGCATCCCAACAACACCAGACAGATCAAGCTCAGCCAACAACGGCATGCGGATCCCATGGACACAATCTATGACAGAATCAAGCTCCTCTTCTCTACTCTAGGTACTCTGGGGGATCCCGACCTGGTGCAGATATTAACCCACTCTGGCCCTGAACAACTGGCGCAGGTGCGGCTGGTATTGGTGCAGCCGTCTGGGCCGCGCAATGTGGGCGCTGTTGCCCGCATCATGAAAAACATGGGCCTCAGGCAATGGGTGCTGGTGGATCCCCAATGCGATCCCTTGGATGCTGAGGCGCTCACTGCAGCCGTGCATGGGGCGGACTTGCTTCACCAAGCCCAGAAGGTGCAAACCTTGCCCGAAGCCCTGCAGGGGTGTGTGCAAGTTTTCGGGACAACGGGGCGCAGCCAAACCTACCCACTCGAATGGCAAATTCAGTCTCCTCGCCAAGCCTTTCCTGCCTTGCTGGCTGCTGGTCCTGCCGCCCTTGTGTTTGGCCCTGAGGATCGCGGTTTGAGCAACGAGGAGCTGGCCCTCTGCCATCGCCAGATCCAGATCCCCACCGATGCGACCTATCCCTCTTTGAACTTGGCCCAAGCTGTGGCCATTTGTTGCTATGAGCTGTACACCCTTGCCTGCCAGAGCCCTTCTCCCCCTCCTCCTGTGCCCTCACCGCAAAAGCTTGCCCCCTTCGAGCTGCTGGAAGGCTTTTTTGGCCACCTGGAAGCGCTGTTGCTGCAGATTGGCTACCTGCGCCCCCACACAGCTCGCCGCAAAATGCTCAAGTTTCGCGCCCTGTTCCAGCGGGCCGGCCTGACCGTGGCCGAGGTGGCCTTGTTGCGCGGGATCCTACGGCAACTGCAATGGAGCCAGGGATCCTCTTATCAGAAACCTCTGGAAGCAAGTAAGGATCCCATCCCGCCGACACGACCGGATTCCCGTGGAATCCCCTCTTAGAGCTTGAGGGCAGCGCGAGGATCGTAGGATTGAACCCGCTGCAGCTTTTCGTAAAGTTCTCGCTCTTCTTCGGAGATCTGGGTGGGCAAATGGATCTGCACCACCACGTAAAAGTCCCCCCGTTCTCCGTTGCCTTTGGGAAATCCCCTTTCCGCCAGCCGCAACTTTCGCCCCGGCTGCATGCCAGGTGGAATCCGCAGCTTCACCACCCCATCCAAGGTAGGCACTTCCACCTGGGCACCCAAAACCGCTTCGCTGGGGCTGATGGGCAGATCGCAGTAAACATCAAACCCCTCTAGGCGATAGAAGGGGTGGTCTTTCAGCTCGATCTTGAGGTACAAATCACCGGCACCGCCGTTGGGGTTGGGGTGACCTTGGCCGCGCAGGCGAATCCGCTTGCCTGGAGTAATGCCGGGCGGGAGATTGACCTCTAGCGTGCGATCCCCGCCTACCCGCAGGCGGCGCTTGCCCCCTTCAAAAGCTTCTGGGATGCTGATCTGGATGGTGGCCTCAGCATCGTAACTGGTGTTACCGGTGGATCCTGAAAATCCGCTGCTACGGTCTGTGGTTTGGCCGCGCACCCGGCCCAGCAGTTGATCAATGAAGTCTTGAAAATCATCAAATTGGCTGAAATCGACGCCACTCCCCCCAAATCCGCTTCCCGCAAAGTCTTCGCTGAAGGGGCTGCCACTGTAGGTGTAGGCATCGCGGCTGGAGCGGAACCCGCCCTGCTGATGGTATTGGCCAAATTGGTCATATTGCCTGCGCTTGCCGGGATCCGAGAGGACTTCGTAGGCTTCGTTGATGTCTTTGAACTTCTCTTCGGCAGTTTTGTCGTTTGGGTTAACATCTGGGTGATACTTGCGGGCTAGGCGCCGATAGGCTTGTTTGACCTCATCGGCAGTGGCCGTTTTGCTGACCCCCAAAATCTTGTAGTAGTCCTTGAAATTTTGCATGGAGGCATTCGCAGGTTGGTCAAGTGAGAATGGGCAGGCAGCGTCGGGATTGAGAGCTTAGAAACTGGGACACTTCCCCCAACCCGCCGATTGGCCCATTGAATAAGAAGAAAGCGGGTTAGACGCCATCGCCTACCCCGTCTCTTCCCATTATCAATCACTGCTTCCGGTGGGGAAGGGATCCACCTGAGGGTGGATCCCGGAAGGGTTACTTGGTCTCGGTGAAGTCAGCGTCGATCACATCATCGCTGCCGCCGGAGGTCTTCCCTGAGCCGGAAGCCGAGCTAGAGGAGGCCCCCGGCTGTTGATACAGCTCGCTGCTCATGGCGTAGAGGGCCTCTTGCAACTCCCGCTCTTTGCTCTGGATGGCGCTGTCGTCTTCCCGCTGGATGGCATCCCGCAGCTCTCGCACCAGGGTCTCGATTTGCGTGCGTTTGCTGGACGAGATCTTGTCGCCCAACTCCTTCAACTGCCGCTCGGCCTGGTAGGCCAGAGAATCGGCTTTGTTGCGGCGCTCGATTTTCTCCCGGCGGGCCCGGTCTTCGGCAGCGTATTTTTCCGCCTCGGCAATCATGCGCTCCACCTCTTTGCTATCCAAAGTAGAGGCGCCAGTGATGGAGATGCTCTGCTCTTTGCCGCTGCCTTTGTCTTTGGCCGTCACCTTCAAGATGCCATTGGCGTCGATGTCGAAGGTAACCTCGATCTGGGGCACGCCACGGGGGGCCGGTGGGATCCCGTCCAGCTTGAAGCGGCCCAGAGATTTGTTGTCGCGAGCCAGCTCTCGCTCCCCTTGCACCACGTGGATTTCCACAGAGGTCTGCCCATCTTCGGCAGTGGAGAAGATCTCCGACTTGCGGGTGGGGATGGTGGTGTTGCGCGGGATCAGTTTGGTGGCCACGCCGCCCAAGGTTTCCACACCCAAGGACAAGGGAGTGACATCCAGCAACAGCACATCTTTGACTTCGCCTGCCAGTACGCCAGCCTGAATGGCAGCACCGACGGCCACCACCTCATCGGGGTTGACGCTCTGGTTGGGTTCTTTGCCCAGCAGCTCCCTCACCAGCCGCTGTACCGCCGGAATGCGGGTGGATCCCCCCACCAGCACCACTTCGTTGATGTCGGCTTTGGTGAGCTTGGCATCCCGCAGGGCTTGCTCCACCGGCCCCTTGCAGCGCTCCAGCAGGTCGGCACAGAGGTGCTCAAACTGGGCGCGGGAGAGCTTCAGCTCCAGGTGCTTGGGCCCATCGGCAGTGGCAGTGATGAAGGGCAGGTTGATGGTGGTTTCGGAAACGCTGGACAGCTCGATCTTGGCTTTTTCCGCGGCTTCCGTTAGCCGTTGCAGCGCCTGCCGGTCTTGCCGCAGGTCGATCCCTTCCATTTGCTTGAACTGCTCGGCCATCCAATCGACGATCTTCTTGTCGAAGTCGTCGCCCCCCAACTGCGTGTCGCCGCTGGTGGATTTCACCTCGAAAACGCCATCCCCCACTTCCAAGATGGACACGTCGAAGGTGCCGCCGCCCAGGTCGAAGACAAGGATGGTCTCGTTGTTGCGCTTGTCCAAGCCATAGGCCAAAGAGGCTGCCGTCGGCTCGTTGATGATGCGCAGCACTTCCAAACCGGCAATGCGGCCCGCGTCTTTGGTGGCCTGCCGCTGCGAGTCGTTAAAGTAAGCAGGAACCGTGATCACCGCTTGGGTGACCGGTTGGCCCAGGTAGCGGCTGGCGTCATCCACCAGCTTGCGCAGCACCATGGCCGAGATCTCTTCCGGCGCAAATTCCTTGTTCAGGCGGGGGGCGTACAACTTAACATTGCCCCGCTCATCCCGCCGTACTTGGTAGGAGACCCGCTTGGAGTCGGCATTCAGCTCATCGTACCTACGACCGATGAACCGCTTAACCGAGTAAAACGTGTTTTCGGGGTTGAGCACTGCTTGCCGGCGTGCCATCTGGCCCACCAGGCGCTCTCCATCTTTGGTGAAGGCGACTACTGAGGGCGTGGTGCGAGTGCCCTCAGCATTGGCAATGACGGTGGGGACACCCCCTTCCATTACGGCGACAACCGAGTTGGTTGTGCCCAAGTCAATTCCTACGACTTTTCCCATCGGCTTTTTGTTCTCCTCTTCAGTACGTCGCTCCGGTTACCGCCGCCAGGCTGTATGAAGTAGCTTGGGCAGCCAATCCGTGAAAGTCCAGCAGGTAACTTAACCGTTTTCTGGGTCGATCCTATCCGGCCTAGCCGCTTGGCCAGGGCGAGAATGCCGCCCATTTCTCGGACTTGGAAGGCAGACCCATTACGGATCTCCGTACCTGCTGCATCTGGGCAAGCGGGATTGGTGCGGTTTTGGCAGCTAGCTTTGAATAAGCTGCAGGGCTTCGAGGCTGCGGGCCACAACGGTTTCGGCCAAAGGAAGGTAACCCATAGTTTCGGCCAGGGGTTGTCCTTCGGTGAGGGCCCAACGCAGCACAGCTTGCAGGGCAGCGGCCATGGCGGGATCCGAGTACCGGCGGTAGGTCAGGATCCAGGTGTAGGTGACGATGGGATAAGCCCCAGGGCCAGCGGGATCCGGCACAAAAGCTCGCAGGTTTTCCGGCAGCTCAATTTCGCTGAGGGCCAGGGCCGAGGCTTCCGGTGAGGGGAGAATGAACTCGCCGCGGCGGTTCTGCAGAGCCGCCACCGACAGATCCAGCTCGCGGGCATAGACCGACTCCACATAGCCGATCACCCCTTCGCTGAGGAGCATTTGGGCACTCATGCCCTCGTTGCCTTTTACCCCAATGCCCACTGGCCACTCCAGCGACATACCCACACCGATTTCCGAGGCCCAAGCCGGATCGATGGCGGCCAGGTGGCGGGTAAAGGTATCGGTGGTGCCGCTGCCATCGGAGCGGTAGCAGACGGTGATGGGCAGATCGGGAATGGTCAGCTCTGGGTTCAGGGCCAGGATCTCCGGATCCCGCCACTGATCGATTTGGCCGCGAAAGATCTTCACCAAAACAGGTCGAGACAGCTTGAGTCCAGAAGGGATCCCCGGCAGGTTGTAGCCTACGGCAATGCTGCCTGCGGTCATCGGGATCATCACCACACCCCGCTTCACCTCGACGATCTCGGCATCGGTCATGGCCACGTCGCTGGCAGCAAAGTCCACCGTTTGGTCGATAAATTGCCGGATCCCGGCAGCACTGCCCACCGGTTGGAAGTTGATCTCCACCTTGGGATCCACCTGGCGGTAATCGGAAAACCAGCGCAAATAAAGAGGAGCCGGAAAGGTGGCTCCGGCCCCGTTGATCAGCAAAACCTTGTCGGCGGGCTGGCTGCGGGGGGCAGGAACGGGATCCCTGCCGCTGGGTTGGTCAGAACGGGATCCCCTTTGGCAAGCACTCAAGGTAGCGCCGGTGGCCAGCAAAGAAAGCAACACTTCTCGGCGACGGAAGCGGGGCAGTTGAGCCATGGTTCAGGTTCTCCGAGGTCACCGCCCCGATCCTTGTCTTGCCCACGGGGCCCTGTCAAGGGTTGCCGGCAAAAGCCCCTGGGATCCCGTGCGTGGGCCCACTTTCCCCAGGTAGTTGTCTTTCCCTCTGTACCATCCCCGTATTCCTCGCTACGCTTCCCGGCAAAAGTTGGGATCCAACCCAAGCCCAGAAAGGAAAGACAGAAAATGCAGAATTCAAGAGAAAAATAAAGAAAAACGGCGTAAACAAGAGATTGAGCGATCTGACTTCTGTGGCAATTGGACAGGGATCCTCAAGCCAAAGCCTTGTCGGGCAAGGCTTAGCGGTTTTCGGGCCTGAGTCCCCCCGCATCGGAAAAATCTTGACATATTCTGGAATAGGGCAATATATTGTGGACTCTGTGCAGAAATCCTGCGCTGTTCACATCTCGGTATCTGGGGGACTACTATGCCGACTTTGACTCGTTCTCCCTGGACACTGCGAGACAGCGAAAAGCTCTATCGCATCTCAGGTTGGGGGGATCCCTACTTCCGTATCAACGCCGCCGGTCATGTGGAGGTGACCCCACAGGGCTTACAGCAGCAGGAACCGGGCATTGACCTGTACCACTTGGTGATGGATCTGGTGGCGCGGGGCCTGCAGTTGCCCCTCTTGATTCGCTTTCCCGAGATTGTGGCCGACCGCATGCGGCAAATTTGTGAGAGTTTTCAGCAGGCCATCCAGCGCTTTGGCTACCCCAACGTGTATCGAGGGGTCTATCCCGTCAAGGTGAACCAGCAGCGCCACCTGGTGGAAGAAGTGGTGAAACACGGTCGCGCCTACCACTTTGGCCTGGAGGCGGGATCCAAGCCGGAGCTGTTGATTGCCCTGGCTCTGCTGGATACTCCTGGGGCCTTGCTGATCTGCAACGGCTACAAAGACCGCGACTTTATGGAAACAGCCCTCTTGGCCCAGCGGCTGGGGCGCACCCCGATCATCGTTTTGGAGCGGCTGCAAGAGCTGGAGCTGGTGCTGGAGGCTGCCGATCAACTGGGCATTGACCCCATCTTGGGAGTGCGGGCCAAGCTCTCGGCCCAAGGGAGCGGGCGCTGGGGTACCTCGGCTGGGGATCGGGCTAAGTTCGGCCTGACGGCCACCGAGATTTTGCAAGTGGTGGAACGGCTGCGAGCAGCGGGCAAACTCCACTGTCTGCGCCTGCTGCACTACCACATCGGCTCCCAGATCTCGATGGTGAGTGTGCATGGACGAGCCGTGCGGGAAGCCAGTCAAATCTACATTGAGCTGGTCAAGCTGGGGGCGCCCATGGGCTACCTGGATATCGGCGGTGGCTTGGGGGTTGATTACGACGGATCCCAGTCCCCCAATCCTTTTTCCCAGAGCTACAGCATGGAGGACTACGCCGCCACCGTGGTGCAGACCGTGCTCACCGCCCTGGAACCCCGCGGGATCCAGCCGCCGGTACTGGTGACCGAAAGCGGACGCGCTCTGATGTCCCACCAGTCGGTGCTGGTGTTTGACGTGCAAGATGTCAACGCCGCCAGCCCCTACCCAATGCCCACCCAGCTCACTTCCGATGCGGAGGTGATCCAGAAGCTAAACCAGCTTTACTACCAAATCCAGCCCGATACTTTGGTGGTCAATTACCGCCGTTGTCAGGAGCTGAAGGAGGCTGCTCTGCGTCAGTTCACCGAGGGATCCCTCAGCTTGCAGGAGCGGGCCGAGGTGGAACGCCTGTTTTGGAACTGCTCCGACAAGATCTGCACCTTGGCCTACGAACAGCACCAAGCGGGGCATCCGGTGGCGGTGGATCTCTTGGATCTGGACGAAATGTTGGCCAGCATCTACTACGGCAATTTCTCCCTGTTCCAATCCCTGCCGGATAGCTGGGCCATCGACCAGGTATTCCCTATCATGCCGATTCATCGTCTGGATGAGGAGCCACGCCAATGGGCCACCTTGGCCGATCTCACCTGCGACAGCGACGGCAAGATCAACCGCTTCTTTGGTGAAGATGGGCAGATCACCTCGGTCTTGCCGCTGCACGACCCCAACGGGCATCCCTACCTGCTGGGGGTGTTTCTGGGAGGCGCTTACCAGGAGATTCTCGGGGATCTACACAACCTGTTTGGTGATACCAACGCAGTGCATATCCGCTCCCGTCCTGGCGGCTACCACGTTTCCCAAGTCATCAAGGGGGATACCATTGGCGAAGTGCTGAGCTGGGTGCAGTACAACAGCGAAGATCTGGTGGAGACCCTCCACCACGCCACCGAAGCCGCCCTACAACGGGGGCAGATCAGCCTATCCCAGGCCCGCGCCTTGCAACGGCACTTCGAAGACAACTTGCGAGCCTACACCTACTTGCACTGAAGCTGGCCTCTCCTGGCCGACCTGGACAGTTGGTCAGGAACGGCCCCAGAACCCAGGCCAAAAACAAAAAGAGATCCCGGTTTTGGGCCGGGATCTTTCATTTTTGATTTGATCTGGCGGTTGGGGGAAGGGGATTAGACGTGGCCCCCTACAGGCGCAGCGGGCTATCCAGGGTCAGGTTAATCACTTGATTGGGGCGCAACACCACCACCTGGGGAGCAGTGATATTGCCCACCGCCACTCCGACTCCGGCTCCGCCAATGACCCCCAAGGCAGAAACGCCTCCTGTGAGCAAGCCCAGCACCGTACCCCCCACAGCACCAATAGCTGCGTCTTGAGCAATTGCTTCGGCAGAATAGTGGCGCGGGTCTTTCTCGTCGTGGATCAAATCAGAAGACATCTGTACCGAGTAAAGTCGCCCGTTGGCAATCAAAGCCGTGCCAAAGAACCTGGCCCCTCCCTGAGTCGGTCGTAAGCTGCCTCGCACCTCGCTGCCTGCTGGGATTACCAATTGGCCGCTGCCGTTGTAGATGTCCTGAGACACCCGCAAGGTAAGCGGATGGGTGCTGTTGGGGCTAAAGTACTGGGGCTCCTGACCCTCGACGCTCTGGACGGGAATGATCGTGCCTGGCTGCAATTGGCGCACGCCCACATCAAACAATTGCTGAGCAGAAGCAGGGGGCAAGGCAAGCAGACCCAAAGTGGGGGTTGCCAAGCCAATCATCGCCGCCGAAAGAACACGAATGTTCATAAAAACTCTCCGGTAAATGTTCAATCAGGATCCCAAGGAAAACGCAGATTCTTGGGAGCCACTTGCGAGCCACCTGAAGGTCAAGCCCGACGAATGAAGCTGATCAAGGCCAACAGAACCAAAGCCCCAATGGTGGCCATCAGCAAACTTCCCAACAGGCCGGTAGCCGGCAGGCCAAATAAGTCGAAGAGGAATCCCCCAAAAAATGCCCCGCAAACACCAACGATTATGTTGCCTATCAATCCAAAGCCGTAGCCGCGTCGAATATTTCCTGCCAGCCAACCTGCTAGGGCTCCGATCAGGAGAAACCCAAGGATACTGTTCATAGAACCTACTTCTCCAAAGTATGCTGTTTCTACAGCATACCCATTGTTGTGGGAAAATAAATTCTCTGAGAACTAACCTTCTGTACACTTGGCACACTTGACGCCCGCTTGACAAATTGTTAGCCTCTGCCGAGAATAGATGGTTATTTGTCTTTTAATATACAGACTCTACAGAAAAGAAGATGAGAATCTCATGAATGATAGAAAGGGATCCCCTACTTGCTGCAGTTTCACAATACCTAAACCTCAAACAAAAAAAGACTGGCAGTGTGAGGTCTACCAGTCTGAGTCAGTTCCCTGTGAGTGAGCTGATGCCGTCGTTGCCAACGTCTTCAACCCGATTCCCAGTTTGTGTTGCTTTTTGCCATTTCGAAGTGATTCAGATCACTTGCAGCTTGAGGAGCCGGCAGCTTTGGCGAGCACTCCTGTCCTGATTTCTTCCGCAGGGATCCCCATCCCCACGAACCCTGAGGCAACGAAGGGAGCATCTCAAAACAAAGGCAACTGCTCCTCTTCCACTGGGGCAGGGGTTGAAGATCCCAGCTCCTCCCAGTTGGGATCCCAGTCCTGCAAGGGATCCGCATATTCCTCCAACAACTGACGGGCGGCGGCCAGCAAATCGTTGTGCAAGGGGGCCAGATCGCTGCGGTCGGCCAGATACTGCTCCAGAGCCGTCAGGGGCTCCAGTCGGCTGGGATCCAATCCCGGCAGACGGATGCGGCTAGGGCTGACCACTTCCGGGGCAATGGTGTAGCTAAAAGCAGGGGCAAGAGCGTTGTGCAAAGCCCGCTCATCAATGCAGTCTAGCTGGTCGGGGCGTATGCGGTAGATCAACCGCAAAATGGAGCCGGCCACGGGGGCCTTGGCGATGGCAGCCAACAGCTTGGACTGCACCTGCTGGGGGGGATCTGCGCTTAGATCCAGGCGAATGGTGTGAAAGGTACGGGTTGGCAAAGGCAAAAACTCATAGCTGGCTCCCGTAGGGGTGACTTCCACCAGCACGCAGCCTTTTTCTTCTTTTTCTTCGCCAAAATCCACCCGCTCAATGCTACCGGGATAGAGTATCAAGGGATCCCGACACAGCACCTGGTGACGGTGGACATGTCCCAAGGCAACATATTGGTAGGCAGGCCGAGCCAGCAGCGAAAGGGGCACCGTAAATCCTCTGCCCACTGAAAGGTGGCGTTCTGCTCCGTAGCGGGCGGTCTCCACCATGACGTGAGCCAACAAAATTGCCGGGATTCCTGGTTGCAGGGTGCGGATCTCCCCTTCCAGGGCTAGGTGGAGGCGCTGCAAAAGCTGATGGGCAAGGATTTCCGCCTCAAGGCCCAAGCTCTCTTGTTGGGCGAGTAAAGCAGAGCGACTCAGCCAAGGTAAGGTGGTCACCTGCACCGGGCCACTGCGAGTTTCAATCCAATGAGTTTCCAGCCTGTCTCCCACAATAAAGCCTGAGACTCCCAAAGCGCGGTAGATAGCCAGGCTGTTGCCTCCCTGTCCCTGCCCGTACTGATCGTGGTTGCCTACCAACAGGACGGTTGGGATCCCTGCATCGGCCAAGCGGCGAAACTGTTGGGCAAAAAGCTCCTGATGGAGAGGGGGAGGTGTCGCATCGGGAAAAGCATCGCCCCCAAACAACACCAGATCCACCGCTTGGTTGAGAGCATGGTCAATGCACAGGCGCAAAGAAGCTACAAAATCTTCCAAACGGGTATTCAGTCCAGTGGCCGGGTTAATGTGGCCGTAGGCAAGGCCACTGCCCAGATGAATGTCGGAAAGATGTAGCAGCCTCACCACCTTGAGCACTCTTGGAGACTTTGCAGCTCTCCCATCTGTTGGGATAAAACTTGCCGTTCGCGTTAGCGGGACGGAGTCCTTTGGTTGTCCTGAATCGCAGACCCAGGGCTGAACAATCTCTGCTTAAGCTTGCCGGCGGGGCCTGGCTCGATCCAAACGCAAAGGCCGGCCCATAAACTCCTGCCCGTTTGCGCTCTCGATGGCTTCATCTTCCTCAGCTTCGGTTGCCAGATCCACAAACGCGAAGCCTCGTGTCTGCCCGGTTTCTCGATCTATCGGGATTGTAACCGACTTAACGTTCCACCTCTGCTGGAAGAAAGCTTTTAGTTCTTCTGTTGAGGCTTTATAGTTCAGGTTTCCCACAAAAATGGTCATAGCAATTAATTCAAGCAAAGTAAGTCACCAATCAGCAGGAGTGGCAACAAAGCTCCAGAGTACTTCACTTCTATCATGGAGGCTTGCCAAATCGCCGAACATGACAGGATGTAAAGGGATCCCTGCCAGAAAATCTTCCCCCTTCCCCATCCAAAATCCACCTTCGTCAAGGGCCTGTACTTTTTCTGCCCCTGGGTTAAGTTTCTCTACCCTTGCCTCGGCCAAACTCCCTTCTGGCCCGCTGGGATCCGGCATCTTGTCAAGTTGTTGCAATTTGTTAAGATATGTATTATCCTGCTTGCAGCACCTGGCCCGATCTGCGCCGTTGGAACTTTTTGCAGACCTCTCTACCTGAGTACCCTAAGGTGATAATGATGGATGAAACGCTAGAGCTCTCTTTGGAGCAAGAATTTCGCCAGCGGGCTTTCGAGACCTTGGTTTCTCGCATGAGCCCCGAGCAGGCTAAGGACATTTTGGTCAAACTGCATAAGCAGATGCTGTTGCAGGAGGCCACTTACCGCCAACTGCTTCGTCATTCCCTCAGCGCCTGATGCACGCCCTTTCGCTTCCCACCTGGTGGATTCACATTGCTAGCGTCTTGGAGTGGATCGCTGCCATTGTTCTTGTGTGGCAATTTGGGGAGCGAGTGGGCCAGCCCGAATGGCGGAGTTTGAGCTGGGCAATGCTGCCCGCCTTGTTGGGGGCAATGTGTGCAATTACCTGGCACTGGTTTGATAACGACCCCAAGTTGGACTGGGTGGTGACTGCCCAGGCCAGCTTCACCTTGCTGGGCAACTGCACCCTGGCTGGGGCTGCTTACCACATTTGGCGGGCTGAAAGGGTGGACGAGCCTGCACAGGAGGGGGATCCGACTCAGCAATGAACAGTTTGTTTGCCCTTTCTTTGTTCCCTTACCTGATCTTTTTATTCTTCCTGTCGCGGCTGCGCCGGATTCCACGTTTGGCCTTGGTCGGATTTTGGCTGCTGTTGCTGTTTGTTGCCGTCAGCATCCCGGCAGGGCTGTACGCTCAGATTCATTACGGCACTTCCCTGGCCAATGTGGATCCCTTGCATGGGGGGGCAGAGGCTTTTCTCACCCTCTCCAACGTTTTGGTGGCCCTGGGCTTTAAGCAGGGAATTGACCAGCAGGCCCAACGACTTCCAGGGGCTGGCGACGGCAACCCTGAGCCATAGTCATCCCAAACAAGCCCTTACCCCCTCTTCAAAACCAAAAGGAGAAGAGGGTTAGGCAACAATCGTTTCGGCGCAACTGGGACTGGATGTAGAATGGGGATCCAGGTCTAATGCCTGCTGTTTATTCTGAAGAGATCTGCCGGATGGTGGCTACCCTTTCTGTTGCTGTTCCCAAAGTGAAGCTGAAGCATCCACCCCTGCGCATTTATCGCATGGGGGACAAGGTGCTGCGGCAGCCGGCCAAGCGCGTCAGCCAGATCAATGAGGAGATCCGCCAGCTTGCCCGGGACATGCTACAGACCATGTACAGCTTCGATGGGATTGGTCTGGCGGCTCCGCAAGTTGGCATTCCCAAGCGCATGATTGTGGTAGATCTCTATCCTGATAAGCCGGAGGTGCCACCGCTGGTGCTGATCAACCCGGAGATCCGCGAGTACATTGGTGAGGCCGTTGCCGGACAGGAGGGTTGCCTGAGCATTCCGGGGGTATTTTGCGAGGTCATGCGCCCAGAAGGGATTGTGGTTTCGTTCAAGGATGAAACGGGGCGGCCCCGCATCCTTCGAGCTGATGATTTGCTGGCGCGGGTGATCCAACACGAAATCGACCACCTCAACGGTGTGTTGTTTGTGGATCACGTGGAAAACGAGCTGGTACTGGATCAAGAGCTGCGCAAGCACGGCTTCCAGATGCAGGATGTGCAACGCAAAGGCAAGCCCTCTGCTGCCCCCCGCTGAAGCCTTGCCAGACCAGTCCAGACGAGTGTCGGTTGGGTTTAGTGTTGCAAGCGCTGGGCCAAGAGTTGCTCCTCTAGGGCGGCAATGCGGTTGTAGGCGGCGGTTAACTGGGCGCTCAAGCGCTGTATTTGGGCTTCGGGGGCCAACTCATGCCCCATGCTGCGGTTGCTCACTACGGTGGGTTCATCATCCAGCAGGAAGTTGTGGCTGCCATCTTCCACCAAGTCTGAGATGAGAACGCTGTAACGGGAGGGGGTGGGGGTGTTTTTTTTGGCTTCCTGGGTAGCCAGGAGAACAGCCACCACCTGCTCGGGCATCCGCTCGATGGCAGCTTTTAGCTCCTGTATTTGCGACTCCAGACGCTCAAGATAGTGCTGCACTGCTTCGCTCATAGCTGCGCCAGCTTTCGACTACCTTCATTGAAAGAGGCAAATTTCTGATCCCCTCTTCTTCCCCCAGATCATTTAACGATTGCTTCCAGGAGGTGTTCTCCGAAACTCATGGGTTCTCTCACAAGCCACAATTGAGGTGTGCATTTTCCGGAGATTTTGGTTTTCTGGTCATCCATTTCCCAAGCAAAAAGCTGTGCAGATGCAGGATGCTGTTCAGGGATCCCAACCGCGGGGCTACACCTTGCCCGTTTTCGCCGTTGCCTCGGCCAGGGCTGCTCTTCACCACCTTCTGGGGATCCCTTTGGAGAAGGAAGGGGGGCGCTTGGCCATTGCGGTGCAGGCTGAGCTCCCGTCCCCTGAAGCTTGGATCTGCATCCCAGTGGAGCAGGTAGCTGCTTTGGAGAAGGCAACAGCTCTGGCCATTACCCGCTCGGATCCCGGCCCCCACCTGGATCTTACCCGCGACACGCCAGTCTGGGCTTGGGCCAGGCTAGAGGATAGGGATCCCGAGGATCCCCCCTTGATCTTGGAAGCCGGGGAAGGGCTGGGGCGATGCACCGATGGCAGTCCGGCCATTTATGCTTATGCCCGCCGCTTGTTTGAGATCAATCTCTTGCCTCGGATCCCCCCCGATTGCCGGTTGCGGGTTCGCATTATCTTGCCTGAGGGAAAGCTGCTGGCCGAGCGCACGTCCAATGCTGCTTTTGGGGTGCTGGAAGGGCTGGCCCTGTTGGGAACGCGGGCGGAAGTGGAGCCTTCCTCAAGTGTCGAGAGCTTAGAGCAAGCCCGCCAAGAGCTGCAGCAGAAGCTGGAGCAGCACAAGCATTTGACCTTTTGCGTGGGCAGCCATGGGCAGCAAGTGGCGCTGCGGCAAGGGATCCCAGTGGATCACATCCTGCTGGTGGCCAATTGGATAGGGCCGTTGCTGGTGGAAGCGGCGCTGCGGGGGGCAGAATCCATTCATCTGGTTGGCTACCACGGCAAGCTCATCAAGCTGGCGGGGGGGATCTTCACCACCTCCAGCCACGTGGCCGATGCCCGCTTGGAAATTCTAGCGGCAGCCCTGATCCGGTGCGGGGGAACGGCAGAACAGGCGCGGCAGGTGCTGGAGTTGCGGACAGTAGATGCAGCGGTGCACTATCTGGAGGGCCTTGGCTGGGCAGCACCCGTGATGCAGAAGCTGGCCCACCAAATCCTGGAGCGAGCCACAGCCTATGTGCGGAAATACGCCAGCCGATCCCCGTCCTTGCAGGTGACGCTGTTCGATCGACAGGGGCAAATCTGCGCTCAGGCTGGGATCCCAGAATCGGATCATTCCGACTAGGACGAGGACATCGCAACCCCGCCCAAATCCTCAGCCGCAGCAAGCCAAAGACCTTCCCTCAGACCTCCCGCCATCTCTGCCCGCAGGTTCAGCCCTCTGTTCCTCAGCGAGCAGAGGATCTCTGAGGTGAGTGGTTAAGATCACGGGTATCCCCAACCCCATCTGCTCATGGATACTGAACTGTTGGTTCCCGACGTTGCCGACCTCGTGACTGAGGATGATACCCCGGTGGATAATTTCGCCTCTGAAAAGCAGCAGCGCCTCTTGACAGGGGCTCTCTACAGCGCTTTGCAGGGCAGAACCTTTTTGGCGGCGGCAAATGTGGGCATCTACACCGCCATCGGTCGGCCCCCGATTGTGCCGGATGTTTTTCTTAGCCTGGACGTCACGGTGCCGGAGCAATGGTGGGAAAAGCAAAACCGTTGCTACCTGCTCTGGCAATTTGACAAGCCGCCGGATGTGGTCATCGAGATCGTCTCTAACCGCGAAGGCGACGAGCTGGAAGGCAAGCTGAGCCGTTATGAGCAGATGCGAGTCAGCTACTACGCGGTCTTCGATCCCAATCATGAGCTGGGGCCAGAGGAGTTGCGCATTTTTGAGCTGCGGGGCCGCCACTTTGCGGAAATGACCGAGACCTGGCTAGAACAGGTGGGACTGGGCCTGACGGTGTGGGAAGGCGTTTTTGAGGGGAAACAAGCCCGCTGGCTGCGTTGGTGTGATGCCCAAGGGCAGTTGCTGCTGACCGGCGATGAACGGGCTGAGTTGGAGCGGGAACGGGCCGAGCAAGAACGCCAAAGAGCTGAACAAGAACGCCAAAGAGCCGAGCAAGAACGTCAAAGAGCCGAGCAAGAATGTCAAAGAGCCGAACAAGAACGCCAAAGAGCCGAGCAAGAACGCCAACGGGCGGAGCGTCTGGCGGAAAGACTGCGGGCCTTGGGTGAGGATCCCGATTGGGAGAGCTGAAGCCAGGGATCCCTTTCAGCACCCACCCTCCACTACACTCAGAAAGGAAACTGCTGCCAGAGTGGCAGGGATCGTTGGACTTGCAGATGGGCTATCGCCGCCGAGATTGGTTGGCCTACTGGCTGCTCAAGTGGCTGGTGGTCAACCCTCTATTCCGTGGGCTGTACTTTGGGCGTACCTGGGGGCAGGAAAAGGTACCCCGTCAGGGATCCCTCATTATCGTCAGCAACCATGCCAGCCATCTGGATCCACCGCTGGTGGCCAATGCGGTGCGCCGTCCGGTGGCCTTCATGGCTAAGGAAGAGCTGTTTCGGGTGCCGGGGTTGAAGCAAGCGATTCAGCTCTACGGGGCCTATCCAGTCAAAAGAGGCGGCTCCGACCGCGCTGCCTTACGAGCCACGGAAGCAGCCTTGGCACGGGGATGGGCGGTAGGGATCTTTTTGAATGGCACCCGTACCCCCGATGGCCGCATTCCTCATCCCCACTTGGGAGCGGCTCTGGTTGCAGCGCGCACGCAAACCCCTCTGTTGCCTGTAGCCCTCTGGGGTACCGAGAAAGTGCTGCCCAAGGGATCCCGGTGGCCGCGTCTGTTTTGCCCCATCACGGTGCGCATTGGCAACGTGATTCCCCCCCCTCCTTCCAGCGATAAGGCCGATTTGCAGCGGGTGACGGCAGAGTGCGTACAGGCTATCCATGCCCTTCTGGATCAGGGGCACTGAGAGTATCCTGGGCTACCAGATACTCAGCAACAGGGATCCCTCCCAAGATGTGCTTTTGAAGAATTTCCTCCACCACCTCCGGCGTGACCGAGTGGTACCAAAACCCGCCGGGATAGACCAGCAGCACAGGGCCGGGAACAGCATAGTCGCATGCCCGCAGGCAGTTGGCTTTGGTGCGATGCACCCGCAGGGATCCGGCGCTCCCGATTTCCAGATCCAATTCCTTGATCCGCGACTTTAAATAGTCCCAGGCTTCCAGCCCCACAGCTTTCTCACAACATTTGGGCTTGGTTTGATCGGCACAAAGGAACAAGTGCCACTGGTAGGTTGGAATGGAAGCCGACTGAGGCGCTGAACCTGGGGATCGGGTTGCCGAGGTGGGGTCTGGGATGGGGAAAGAAGCAGCAGGACGCGACATAACAAGATGGGTGGGCTTGGCTACGGTTGTATTATCCCCTGTTCTCTAGGTTCTTGCCGATGCGGATGGATAACCCCAAGCAGCGACTGTTTCTGGCTCTGCTTCCCCCTCCGGCCCTGCAAGAGCAGGTAACGGCCATCAAACAGCAGTTTGCCGAGCAATTTGCCAGCCAAGCAGCCCTGCGCTCGCCTCCCCACATTACTCTGGTGCCGCCGTTCGAGTGGCCCAGTTCTGACCTGCCGGTCTTGACGGGATCCCTAGAGGTCTTTGCCAAACAGCAGGCCCCCGTCTCCATCCAGCTATCCGGCTTTGGGGCCTTTGCGCCGCGCGTCATTTTTATTCATGTTGTGCCTTCCCCAGAACTGCAGCGGCTCCAAGCGCAAGCCCATCACCACATGGGGATCCTTCTCAACCAGAAAGAGACAACTGCTCAAGCCCGTCCGTTTGTGCCCCACATAACCGTGGCCTTCCGAGACCTAACCCCTGCCCACTTTCGCGCCGCTTGGCCAGAGTTCAAGACTCGTTGCTTTGAGGGTGCCTTTGTGGCGTCAGCTTTGACGCTCCTCCTCCACAACGGCAAACGTTGGCAGGTTTTTGCCCAGTTCTCAATGGGAGAATGATGGAGAACAGAAGATGGTTGCCAACCAAAGCAGCCTACTCCACCCAGTGAGCGGCCATATACTCAGCCAGATCCACCACCCGCTGGGAGTAGCCCCACTCGTTGTCGTACCAAGCCATCACCTTCACCAGATCCCCATCCAGCACACTGGTCATCTCCGCATCCACAATGGCCGAGCAGTCATGACCACGATAGTCAATCGAGACCAGCGGAATATCGGAATAGGCAAGGATCCCTTTCATCGTAGTTTCTGAGGCTTCTTTGAGGGCCGCATTCACCTCTTCGGCAATGACGCGCCGCTCCGTTTGCACCACCAAGTCCACCAGAGACACATTGGGCGTGGGAACCCGTACCGCCACCCCATTCAGCTTGCCCTTCAGTTCCGGAATCACCAAAGCTACGGCCTTGGCCGCCCCTGTGGTAGTGGGCACCATACTCAACGCTGCTGCCCGCGCCCGCCGCAGATCACGATGGCCCCCATCCAAAATCCGCTGGTCGCCGGTGTAGCTGTGAGTAGTGGTCATGGTGGCGCGAAGGACGCCGAACTTGTCCAGCAACACCTTGATGATCGGGGCGAGGCAGTTGGTGGTGCAACTGGCATTGCTGACAATGTTGTGGCGCACCGGGTCGTAGGTGTGCTGGTTAACACCGTAGACAAACGTGGGAATGTCTCCCCCCTTGGCCGGAGCGGTGATCACCACCTTTTTGGCTCCCGCTTCTATGTGCTTAGAGGCGCCCTGGTAGTCGACAAAAACACCTGTAGCCTCGATAACAAGATCCACCTTCCACTCTTTCCAGGGCAGGTTGCTGGGGTTGCGGTCGGAAACGGCATGGATGTGCTTGCCGTTCACCACCAAACCATTTTCTGCAGGCTCAACGTCTGCTCCCTGCAACGGCCCAAGGATGGAATCGTACTTGAGCAGGTGGGCAGCCGTGCGAGCGTCTGAGGTGTCGTTGATGGCGACGATGTCGAGGTTGGACTGGGAGCGACCCAGCCAACAGCGCAAAAAGTTGCGACCAATGCGACCAAACCCGTTGATGGCTACCCTGACCACTGCTCCTGACCTCGCTGCTTGAAATTTCCTGGGGGCTGCTTAGCACATGATATCGCAACCCCTGAACATTCTGAAGACAAAATTTGGGATCCAAGGGGGGCGTCTTCGCGGACGTTCACCTGCAAACCCTATGCAGAGCAAGGATTGAGCCGCTTTCAAGAAGGATAGCGCTGGTGCAGCAGAGCCATGGCCGAGGCTACATTTTCTACCCCTCGCTGCTCCAGCAGATCCGCGAACATGCTATCCAGCCAGTAAAGGTGTTCGCTGATGATCTGGCTCCAGGCGCGGTAGAGTTTCACCTGTACTTCCAGGGGCAGCAGGATCAGCCCTTCGCTGGAAAGGCGCAGGGTTTGCACCTCGGTCATGCTCACTGCCGTAAAGGAGCGCCGCCGTCCCGTCAGCAGAGAAAGTTCCCCAAACAGGCGCCCGGCGTGCAGCGTAGCCAGCCAATAATCTCCCGGATGTCGCACATACTGGCGACGCAGCTCCACCACTCCACTGAGGATCATGTATAGGTCACTACTGGGATCCCCTTCCTGGAAGATCACCTGGCCTGGGGAAAAGCGGCTGGGCAACAGGGCAGCCGTCAATGCCTTCCACTCGGCATCTTCCAAGGATTGGAAGAGCAGATGCTCGCGAACACGCTCAAACGGATAACGGGTGCTGCTCATCGCATCGGTGATCCCAAGGGGGGCTTGAGGCCGGCTCTGTCTCATCCTACCCTCGCCAGAGTTGCCCTGAAGGGGGTCAGTCCTGGCGGAAGACCTCTCTTAAGCTTTCCAGTACTGCTCCCGTCAGCTCAAAGAAGCGGGTGGAGCGCCAAGTCTCGAAGCCGCGTGGCTGGGGTAGATCTACCGGGATCACCTTGGCAATTTGGCCGGGGTTGGGAGTCATCACCACCACTCTGGTGGCAAGAAACACAGCCTCTTGAATGGAGTGGGTAACGAAAAAGACCGTTTTCTGGGTGGTCTCCCAGAGACGCAGCAGCTCCAGGTTCATTTTCTCGCGAGTGATCTCGTCTAGGGCCCCAAAGGGTTCGTCCATAAACAGCAGCTCGGGGTCAAAGACTAAGGCCCGCGCCAGCGAAACTCGCTGTTGCATACCTCCAGACAGTTGCCAGGGGTAGCTGTGCAAAAAGTTCCCCAGCCCCACCCGCTGCAACATCGCTTTGGCCCGCTCCTGACGCTCTCCTTTGGAGAGGCGCATCACCTGCAGCGGCAACATCACATTCTGCAAAGCCGTGCGCCATTCCAGCAAGGTCGGGGCCTGAAAAATATAGCCGTAGAGCCGCTCCTGCCGGGCCTGTCGGGGGCTTCGTCCTGCAATGGACACGGATCCCTCGCTGGGCTGCTCCAGATCCGCCAAAATACGCAGCAGCGTGGTTTTGCCGCAACCGGAAGGGCCAATCAAGGCAATAAACTCGCCCCGCTGCACCTCCAGATTGATATCCCGCAGCGCCACCACTTCCCCTACAGGGCTGGAGTACCGCTTACCAACCCCACGCAGGCTGACCAGGGATCCCACCTCACCGGCCCGCAATCCTTGACATTCTCCCTCGCCTAAAGGCGAAGGATTCTTTCTCAGGTTGCAGGACAATTCCCACCTCCTGAGCTACACCGGGTATGAGGCCGAAACCTCAACCCGATGGGGGATGCCATAACCCCAACTACTGGGACATGGAACTGCCCCAGATACTTTCGTCTCAGATTTACCGCTCCCACACCGTCCCGATGAAATTGAAAACCACAGGCCCGGCATCGATACTCCCTGCCACTGGGCTTGTGGAGCATGTTGCAGCGCGGGCACTTCTGTGAGGTGTACCGCTCCTCCTGCAGCACCACCCGCATCCCCAACCGCTCTGTCTTGTAGGTGAGCATCTGCCGCACCTGCCCCGACAGCATTTGGTGGATTTTCTGATTAACGACCTTGTTGTAGTTGGCCAACTGCCGGATATCCCGGATGTCCCCAATCACAACTGTCTGCACGCCTCTTGCGTGGAGCGCGGAGACCAGCCTAGTTGTCTGCTTGTGCAAAATGTCCGCAATTTGTTTGCGCAGCTTAGCCAACTGCTTCTGCTTGGAACGAATCAACCGCTTCCAGCGCCGCGAGCCCCTTTTCTTGCGAGCCATTAGCCTGGAGAGCTTGCCCTTTAGCTGGTTCTGGTAACGCCTTTTGGAACGCAGCAGCCGCCCGTTGGTAATCAACGTTGCCGCTCCATCGTGAGCCGTTGCCAAATGTACTTCTCCCAAATCCACCCCCGCTACTTCTCCATTTTGCGGGGTATCTGCTACCTCTTTTCCTTCCTTTTCTGCGGCTTGGCTCAGGCTGTAACAAGCCCGCAGTTCATACTGCTTGCCGTCCCAACCAATTTCCACTTGCACTGGGGTATCCCATGGCCAAGGGATCACTACAGGTGGGTTACTCTTGCCATTAGAAAGAAGCAACTTGCCGTGTTGTACCTTGATGGCAGAAGATTTCCAAATTACCTTGAAATACCGCCGCCTTCTCTTGGGCGGTTTAGCATTGGGATCAGCTTTGCGTCGCCTGCGCCAAGACTGCAAAGCGGCAAAGAAAGTCTGTATGACCGCATCGGCACTGTGGCTGTGCAGCTCGTTTTGGTTACTGTTGGGAAACCAGCGCATGAAACTGGCAGGTTTCAACCACAAACCTTTCTTGCGTACCACCCGCCAGAAAGCAACCAAGGTTTTGGAGTACAATTCTCCAGCCGCTAAAGCCAGTCGCTCTAACTGCTCCGAAATTCCTAGTTTTAACCTGCGAACAACGTACATCTAAAAATTCTATTGTCGCCTAAGAGCAGTTACAACACAAAGCCGCCCTAGTCGCGTCAGCGGGCCGTAGGCCTAAGCGCTCCACGCCGCTAAAGCGGTCGCGCCGCGTTGCGTAGCAACAAAGGGCGGGGCTTGAACCCAGTTCTTTGGCCAGAAACAAGGGAAGGGTTCATGAAAGAAGACGAAGGTCAGAACAGCCATCCACCACAAAAAACCAAACGGTTAGTTACAGACCTAACTGGGTGCCTATTCCTCAAGCACGTAGGAAATGGCATTTTTGTTGACGCAGATAAACTCCGCATGGGCAACACGGCGGCCATTGATAAACATTTCTGAGTCAGTCATGGGCACGAAAGTGCGTTCGTCGTTGAGCAAGCTGGAAACCCGTCGCTCGAACTCAGTTCCTTCCAGAAACACCTCGCCGCGAATGTCGGTGCCATCCAAGGTGCGAACACGGATGCGTCGCCGCTCCTCTCCAATGGCCTGGGCAGTTTCATAGGCTCCTCGTCGGGCTGCTTTCTTGATTGAGCGACCCGCGGTGCTCATGGCCTCTTGCAAATCATCCAACTGTTTGTCGCTCATGTGCCCACCCTAGAACTCAGCACGGGGCCGGAAAGCAGCCCAATCCTCTCCTGTGGAGTTAAGACTAACACAACCGATCGCTCCACCTTACAAGCTGAGGCGCTAACTCTTGCAAAGCTATGCTCTGCACGTCTGTTGTGGGGCAAGACGAGCAACATCATCAAAAAAGATGATGAAAGGTGGTTTCTCTCCGCCAGAGCACGGACTATGTCCCAGATTCCCTGCTGATGAAGCCACTGACAGCTCAGGTGGTACTGCGTGTAGGTTAGGAAAGAAACCACGGCCCTACTCGTGCCAACGCCGAAGAGGGATGGGTGCAAGGCTACTTAGCTTTTCTTAGTGGGCCCCCGATGGAGGCTGCATGCATCCTGGATCGATTGTCTGCTGCCGAAACCGCAAATGGGTTGTGATGCCCGCAGACACGGACGAGACGATTGTTCTCCGCCCCCTCACCGGCACCCCGGAGGACGTGGTTTACCTTCACCGGGAACTGATGAATCTGGTGGGCGGTACTCTGCCGTTTGAGCGAGTCACGCCTGCATCCTTCCCGCTGCCCACAGCCGAGGACGTTTCCGACGCCACAGGTGCTCGTCTGCTCTGGCAAGCTGCACGGCTTACGCTGCGCGAGGGGGCTACTCCGCTTCGCTCCCTGGGGCGCATTTCCATCCGGCCACGGACGTACCAATTTGTGCCTCTCCTGATGGCCCTGCGCCTGGATCCCGTGCGGCTGTTTATCGCCGACGACGTTGGCGTAGGCAAAACCATCGAAGCACTGCTGATAGCTAGGGAGCTTCTAGATCGGGGCGAAATCCGGCGCTTTTGTATCCTCTGCCCACCCTACCTGTGCGAACAATGGGCTAGGGAGCTGGCGGAAAAGTTCAACCTTGAAGCGACCATCATCCGTTCGGGAACCGTTGGGCAGCTTGAGCGTCAGACACCTGCCGGATGCAGCCTCTATGAACACTTCCCCGTCCAGGTGGCCAGCATTGATTTTGTGAAAACAGAGCGCAACCGCCATCAGTTTCTGCACTTCTGTCCTGAGCTGGTGATTGCTGACGAAGTGCATGGAGCGGCAGCAGCTAATTCCGGTAGAGCTCAGCAAGAGCGACATGAACTTCTCAAGTCAATTGCTCAAGACCCCAAGCGCCACCTGATCCTGCTGACGGCAACTCCCCACAGTGGTATCGAAGACGCCTTTCGTTCCTTGCTGGAACTGCTGCGACCTGAGTTTGAAACCTGGGATCCCCAGGCGCTCGAGGAGGCCCAGCGGATTGAACTGGCTCGTCACTTCGTCCAGCGCACGCGGCGGGACATCGAGCGGATGTGGGAGGAAACTCCTTGTTTCCCGATACGGAAGGCCACCGACGAAACCTACACCCTTTCCGAGCAGCAGCGGGAGCTGTTCGAGCGCACCTATGCGTTTTGCTCGGAAATCGTGCGTACCGGCGAAGCATTTGGAAAGGCGTCGGCGGCGGGTGCGTTACTGGGGCGCTTTGGCGCTCTTGCGCTGCGTTATGTCCAGCCCAGCAGCAGCCCTGGTAGCATTGGCCCCTCGGGCCGGAGTACCGCTGGCCGAAGAGGAGACAGAGGAATTTGGGCATCTGGTGTTCGAGTCGGCAGAAGGGCGCACCGACGACGAATCGCCCACTTTGGCTCTCGAGGCCACCGGCGCAACTCCGCAAGAACAAGAAGCAGACCGCCGCCAACTGGGCGAACTCACTCAATTGGCCAACAAACTCCACGGCACGGACGACGACACCAAGCTTCAGCGGGCCATCAAGATTGTGCGGGATCTGCTAAAGGAAGACTTCCATCCCATCCTGTGGTGCCGGTATGTTGCTACGGCGGAGTACCTTGCAGAGCACCTGCGCCAGTCGTTGGGAACCACAGCCCAAGTGGTGTGGGTCACCGGTCGCATGGGCGACGATGAGCGGGAAGCGAAAATTGCCGAAATCGAACCTGGCCGTCCTCGGGTGCTTGTGGCAACGGACTGCCTCTCGGAAGGGGTGAACCTGCAGGAGAAGTTTACGGCTGTTGTTCACTACGACCTGCCGTGGAATCCCAATCGGCTAGAGCAGCGGGAGGGCCGAGTGGATCGCTATGGCCAAAAGGCCAGGCGGGTTAGGGTCATCCGGTTTTTTGGGCGCGACAACCCCATAGACGGCGTGGTGCTTGAGGTGCTGCTCGACAAAGCACGGGAGATCCACCGCACCCTGGGCACCCATGTGCCTGTGCCGGAAGCCAGCGAGAGCGTCACACAGGCCGTTCTCGAAGCCCTCTTCCTGCGCAAGAGACACGGGTCTGCCGAACGCCAGCTTGTGCTGGATCTTGGCGTGCCAGAAGTGGATGAGTTTCATCGGCAGTGGCAACAGTACGCCGAGCGCGAGCAGATCAACCGCACCCGGTTTGCCCAGCGGGCGCTCAAGCCCGAAGAAGTGCAGCGAGAAGTCGAGGCCACCGATGCTGTGCTAGGGGATCCCACGGCTGTGCGCGAATTTCTCTTGGCGGCAGCAGAGCGCATTGGTCTGCTTGTTGCCCCGGACAACCGAACGGGTGTCTTTCGGGTGAGCGTCACTCCAGAGGCAACCAGAACCCTGCCTGAACTGGTCAAGCTGGCCCTGCCCTCCCCCAAGGACGGGCGGTGGCTCATTAGCTTCGACTCGCCCACACCTGAAGGGGCGGAATACATTGGCCGAAACCACCGCTTCGTGGCTGCGCTGGCCCGCTACCTCTTTGAGGCAGCCTTGAGCGACTCCAGCCCCAATAGCAGGGTGGTCTCCCGCTGCGGCGTCCTGCGCACCCGTGCCGTAACCAAACTCACGACCATCCTGCTGCTGCGTGTGCGCTACCTGGTCGAGCAACCTGCCGCCCGATCCCTTTTATCGGAAGAAGTCCTGGTGCTCGCCTATGTTGGCCTAGGAGGCAGCAATCCCCAGTGGCTGGAGACCGGCGATGCCCTGCGGCTGCTGGCAGAAGCCCAGCCGGAGGACAACCCCCCTCTGGCTGAGAAGCGGGAGCTGATCCAACAGGTGCTCGACAACCTTGGTAGCTGGCACAGGGATCCCCCCGCAGCCTGGGGCACAGGGCACCTGCTGCAACAAGCCATCCGGGATCAAGTTATCCGCCGCGCGGACGAACTGACCGCTGCTCACAAACGCATCCGCCAGGCAGTGGCACTGCGGGTGCGGGGGCTTGAGGTCAAGCCGCAATTTCCGCCGGATCTTCTGGGACTCCTTGTCTTGCAGCCTATGGTGTCGCGATGAGCCAGTTCCCTGCTGTACGCCTTGAAGGGGGGCTTTTGGGCCCCGATACGCTGGAAAAGCTCCTTGCCGGTGGGCTTACTGGGCAGAAGCCAAAAGACTTTGGGCTGGACAACCGGCGCAGCTTGACGGACGAGATTGCCAGTGTCTTTGCCGATGCCCGCGCCCAGTGGGAGGTCTTCCGGCGTCGCCTAGAGCGTCTGCCGGAGAGCGACTTGGCCACCTCGGTTACTCGCGATAGCTGGTTAATCCCGTTTCTGAGCCTGCTGGGCTATGAGCTGCGCTACAACGCCCGCGCTTACGAAATAGACGGTGCCACGTTTGCCATTTCGCATCGAGCTGGAGAGGCGGAGGATGCGCCGCCAGTCCACATTGTCGGGGCCCGGCAGGAGCTGGGGCGTCTGGCTCCCAGCGGTCGACCTAGGCTTTCGCCCCATTCGCTGGTGCAGGAGTATCTCAACCGCAGCGATCACCTCTGGGGCATTGTAAGCAACGGCCTGAGGCTGCGCCTTTTGCGAGATTGCACCTTCGTGCGCCGCCAAGCCTACATCGAGTTTGACTTGCAGCAAATCCTGGAGGAGCAGCGCTTTAACGACTTTGCCATCCTCTACCGGCTGCTGCACCGCAGTCGCCTGCCGCACAGGGCTGAAGATGCCCCAACTTGCCTGCTGGAGCAGTACTACCGGGACGCCTTGGAACAGGGGGGGCGGGTACGGGATCGGCTGCGGGATGGTGTGGAGCAATGTCTGAAGCGCTTGGCCAACGGCTTTCTGGAGCACTCCAACAACACTGACCTACGGAGGCGGCTTGACCCAAAGGCCGGCAGCCCAGAGCCCCTCACCCCAGAGGAGTTCTATCGGCAACTGTTGCGCTTGGTCTATCGCTTTCTGTTTTTGCTGGTCTCGGAGGAGCGGGGGCTGATTAGCGACAATCCTCTCTACCGGGATCACTACAGCGTGACGCGGCTGCGGCGGCTTTTGGATCGGCATGGTGCCTACACCGAGCATGAGGATCTGTGGTGCAGCTTGCGGGTGCTGTGGAGGGTGTTCTCGAAGGAAGAGCTGGCCAACCTGTTGAAGGTCTCTCCCCTTAATGGCGAGCTTTTTGCTCCCCTCGATCTAGACAGCTACAGCCTCAGCAATCGGGCTCTGCTGGAGGCCTTTTGGCATCTATCCTACTATCGAGAAGATGCTTCCGCCCCACCTCGGCGCGTAAACTATGCGGCGCTGGATGTGGAGGAACTGGGCTCGGTCTATGAAAGCCTGCTCGAATACCACCCTCAGATTGACACCTCGGGAAGGATCCCCCGCTTTGAGTTGGCCTTCGGGTCGGAGCGCAAGAGCACCGGCTCCTACTACACCCCGCCGGAGCTGGTGGCAGAACTCATCCGTTCGGCGTTGGAGCCGGTTCTAGCAGAGCGGCTGGCCGAGGCTAAGCGAAGGGCGGATCCTGAACAGGCCCTGCTCTCCCTCCGCGTCCTTGACCCTGCCTGCGGATCGGGACACTTTCTTTCTGCTGGCTGCTGCCCGACGGCTGGGCAAAGAGCTAGCCAAAATCCGCACCGGCGAAGAGGAACCTGCTCCTGAGCACGTGCGCGAGGCCATCCGGGATGTGGTGGCCCACTGTCTTTATGGCGTGGACAAAAACCCCTTGGCCGTGGAGCTCTGCCGTGTGGCCCTCTGGCTGGAGGCCCACTGTGCCGGCAAGCCTCTGACCTTTTTGGATCACCGCATCAAGTGCGGCGACTCGCTGGTGGGGGTGGTGGATCTCAAGGTTTTGGAAAGGGGCATCCCTGATGAAGCCTTCGATCCCGTAAGCGCCGACTCTAGGGAGGCTGCCCGCTCTCTGAAGAGGCGAAATCGCACAGAGTGCCAAAATTTGCAGACGGGGCAGCTTTCCCTTCCTCTTGGCACTGAGCAGGTGGTGGCCGAGCTGAGCCAAGAGCGACAGAAGCTAGAAGCCATTCGAGACGATTCCCCGGCAGATGTGCGCCGCAAACAGGATCTCTATAGCCGCTACTGCCAAAACCGGGAACACCAAAGGCTGGTGGAAGCCTGCAACCTGTGGACGGCAGCCTTTTTCCAGCTCCTGACCTCTGACTTCTCCAGAGCCATTACCACCAAGGTGGTGGTTGATCGGCTGGAGGATAGAACCCACCCCCAGGCCCTCGCCACCGCCGCAGCCCTAGCCCTAGAGCATCGCTTTTTCCACTGGCCACTGGAGTTTCCCGAAACCTTTGAGCAGGGCGGTTTCGACGTGGTGCTCTCCAATCCGCCGTGGGAAATGATACAGCATGACCCAGAAGAATTTTTCACCACTCGCGAGCCAACAATTGCTGCTGCTCCTAACATGGCCAAAAGAAGAAAATTGATTGAGAGCCTGCGTAGTAAAAATCCATCTTTATACGACGAATTTTTGAATCAACAGCGCATTAATGACTGTTACAAAAACTTTGTTCATGTTTCAGGTAGATTTGCACGCACTGGCAGGGGCAGGATGAATACTGCCTACGTTTTTGCTGAACTTAGCTTAATGCTCATTGCAAAATCAGGCAGAGTAGGTTTGGTAGTACCAACGGGACTCATGACTGACTCTTTTGCCCAAGAATTTTCTTCCAGTGTCATTGAGAACAACCAGCTTGTCAGTCTGTTTGATTTTGAGAACCGCCAGGCTCTCTTTCCAGGTGTGCATCGCAGCTACAAATTCTGCCTCCTCACCCTGGCAGGGTCATGGCAACCGACGCCAGCCGGCGTGCGCGAAGCGGCGCCGATGGTCTTCGCCTTCTTTGCCACCCATGCCAATCACCTGCGCGACCCGCGTCGCGTTTTCACCCTCACAGCGGACGACATTGCCCGCATCAACCCCAACACCCGCACCCTGCCGGTCTTCCGCACCCGGCAAGACGCCGACCTGACCCGGGCCATCCATGACCGCGTGCCAGTGCTAGCCAATAAAGAGGAAACTGAGAATCCTTGGGGAATCAAGTTCAAATTGATGTTCATGATGAACACTGACTCGCACCTCTTCCGCACACGGGCAGAATTGGAGCAGCAGGGGTATCGGTTGGTGGGGAATGTGTTTGTCAGGGGTGAGCCATCCACCGCAACGCACTACCTCCCGCTCTACGAAGCCAAAATGATCTGGCACTACGACCACCGCTACGGCACGTATGAAGGCGTGGATTCGCGTTCCAGCACCCAACTGCCCACCCCCGACGAGCGCCAGCATGCCGATCCGCACTTCGTCGTTCTGCCCTGGTACTGGGTGCCCGCTGAAGAAGTAATGAAGCGCCTGGGCGACTGGCAGCGGGGATGGCTGCTTGGCTTCCGCGATGTGGCACGTTCTACCGACGAGCGCACCGCTATCTTCAGCCTGCTGCCCAGAGTCGGGGCAGGACACAAAGTGCCCCTCATCTTTTCCGAATCCCAATCCTCTGTGCTTATCACAGTATGGTTGGCAAATTTCAGCAGCCTGGTCTTGGATTTTGTCACTCGTCAGAAAATTGGCGGCACCTCGCTTGGGTTCTTCATTCTACGCCAACTTCCCGTCCTGCCGCCTGTGGCCTACACCCCCGAAGACCTGCGCTTTATCGTCCCGCGCGTACTGGAACTGACCTGCACCGCCTGGGATCTCAAGCCCTTCGCCGACGATGTGTGGAACGAAGCTGATGACGGGTTGCGGGCAGCCATCCATGCTGCATGGGATGCGAACTGTATCGCTACCGGCGGGCATGAAGGGCGCCTGCCATCCTGGATCAGCGCTTACCCGGAGATCGAAACCAACCCGCAGAAAGGCATCCCCTTTCCGCCCTTCCGCTGGGACGAAGACCGCCGCGCGGTGCTGCGCGCCGAACTCGATGCGTACTACGCCTGCCTCTATGGCCTGACCCGCAAGCAACTGCGCTACATCCTCGACCCGGCGGATTTGACCGAACGCGAGCTTGCCGACATCCTCGACCCGTGGGAAGAGGTGCGCGACCTGCTCGACCCGGCGGGGTATGCTGCCCGCGTTGCCGCCAGCACCTTCCCCGGCGAAACCTTTCGCGTGCTGAAGGAGAAGGAAATTCGGCAATTTGGTGAGTACCGCACGCGGCGGCTGGTACTGGAGGCGTGGGAGAAGCTGGCGCATCACTCAATAAAAGCTTAGAATACACATAGATCTGCATTTCTATACACACAAGGCGCTCCTCATGCGCACCAACATCGTCCTGGATGACGACCTGATCGAGCGTGCCCGCCAGGTAACCGGCCTCAAGACCAAGCGCGAGGTGATTCACGAAGCGCTGCGTGTCCTGATTCGCCTACACGAGCAAGCTGAGATCCGCAACTTACGCGGCAAGTTGAAATGGGAGGGCAATTTGCAGCAGCAACGCCTGTCGCGCCTGCAGGACTGAGGATGATCCTGGTAGACAGCACCATCTGGATTGATTACTTCAACGGCATTTCATCGCTTCACACCGACTATCTGGATTGGGCCCTGGATCAAACTCTTATCCTGGTGGGCGACCTGATTTTGGCAGAAGTCTTGCAGGGCTTTCGCAAAGATGCCGATTTCGAGCAGGCTCGCTGTGCTCTGGTGAAATTGCATCAGGTGCAAATGGTTAACCCCTCCCTGGCGGTGAAAAGTGCGCAGAACTTTCGCTTGTTGCGTCGCAAAGGCGTGACGGTGCGCAAAACAATAGACAGTTTGATTGCCACTTGGTGCATTGAGAACAATGTTCCGCTCCTCCACCACGACAGTGACTTCGATGGCTACGAGGCGCATCTAGGATTGCGGGTTATTCGTCCATGAGGCGGAGGTGGCCTTCTGCAGACCAGCTTTCTCCTGACATACCCCCTGCCTAAAGGCAAGGGATTCTGGTTCCTGCGTTCGGAGAACGCTGCAGCCGTCGGCGGGTACTGGAGGTGTGGGGGAAGCCGGCGCATCGCCGATCCCACTTCAGAGATATCTTTTTGCCGTTCAGCGGGCCGTAGATCTTGGTGGGTGCGGTTTCAAACACCACTTGCGGCATCTTCAAGCTAGGCTTGAGCTAACCAAGCGGGCCTTAAGGGCAGATCCGATGTCCACCATCTTTGATCTCCACGCCACTGTTCTGGACGACTATCGCGATTTTGCCCGCTCCTTTTTTCTCATTGCCGACCAACGGGCGCAAGCCTTTGTGAATCAAGCTCTAGAGGAAGGGATCCACCTCTGGCCAGAGCCTCTCATCCAGCTAAGCCCTGCTTATGTACCCGGCCCAACCGTAGACGAGCTGGCCGAGGCTGGGCGCATTGCCCAAGCAACAGCCCGCATTTTCCGCTTTGAAGATGGCAGGCCCTTTCGCCTCTACCGCCACCAGGAGGAGGCCATCGCCAAAGCCTTGGCAGGGGAAAGCTTTGTGGTTACCAGCGGCACCGGCTCCGGCAAAAGCCTTTGCTACTTCCTGCCCATTCTCGACAACTGGATCCGCCAGGGGGGATCCCGTCATCAGGTGGTGGCTATTGTGGTCTACCCCATGAATGCCTTGGTGAACTCTCAATACCAGTCTTTGCAAGCCCTGTGCGAGCGGTACGAGCGCAACTACCATCGCCCTTTTCCGGTGCGCTTTCCAGATACACCGGGGAAACTTCGGAAAGCGAACGAGACCAGCTACGGCGGGATCCACCTCAGATCCTGCTCACCAACTACGTGATGGCAGAACTCCTCCTGGTTCGCCCTGAAGATCAGCGGTTTTTGGCTCCCGAGATGGGCGGGCTGCGCTTTCTGGTCTTCGACGAGCTGCACACCTACCGGGGTCGGCAAGGGGCGGATGTGGCCATGCTGGTTCGCCGCCTGAAAGGACGCTGTGGGGCCAAGAACCTGGTTCACATCGGCACCAGCGCCACCATGATCTCCCGACCGGAAGCCGACGCCCAGGAGCGCCGCCAGACGGTAGCCGCCTTTGCCAGCCGCTTCTTCGGCCATTCCTTCGGGCCGGAGCACATCATTGAGGAAACCCTGGCCCCCCTCACCGAGGGCGGCCCACCCACGGTGGCAGAGCTCAAAAGCGCCCTGGACTTGCCTTGCCCCGAAAACCTGGCCGATCTGCGCCGCCATCCCCTGATGCGCTGGCTGGAGCATGAGCTGGGCCTGGAGCAAAGTCCCGATGGCAGCTTCAGGCGCCGCGTGCCCAGGGAGCTTTCCAAGGTAGCCGCCCAACTGGCCGAGGTGGCCGCCAGGGATCCCGAAACCTGCGCCCAATCCCTGCGCCAGTTTCTGGCCCATGCCAGCAGCCTCAAAGAGGGCAGCACCCGGGGAGTTGCCTTTAAGCTGCACCAGTTTATCTCCCAGGGCCGCACCCTGTACGCCACCTTGGAGAGCCGGGAAAAGCGGCAATTTTCCCTGGAAGGGCAAATGCCAGCTGGGGAAGGAAAGCTGTTTTTCCCCGTCAAGTTCTGCCGCCAGTGCGGGCACGACTACTACCATGTCCTGAAGGCAAGGGGGCAGTTTTTGCCCCATCCCATCGAAGAAGAGATGGAGGAGGCTGAAGACCAGCAAGCCGGCTACCTGAGCCTGGATCCCGTTGAAAACGAGTGGTCGCCAGAGCAGATCCCTGAAGATTGGTACACCCCTGAGGGCAGGCTCAAGTGGAAAAGCCGCGTCCCCCAAGCATTCTGGGTGCGCCCCGACGGATCCTTTTCCGAGCAACCCCAGGCGGAGGCCCAGAAGATGTGGTGGCAGCCCCAGCCTTTTTCCCTCTGCTTGGCCTGCGGCGAGTACTACACCGCCCGCGAGCGGGAGTTTGTCAAGCTGGCTTCCCTCTCCAGCGAAGGCCGCTCCAGCGCCACCACCACCCTTGCCACCTCTCTGTTGCGCCATACGGCCCAGACGCAAGCGGCTCGCGACAAGCTTCTGACTTTTACTGACAATCGCCAAGATGCCTCGCTACAAGCCGGCCACTTCAACGACTTTGTCCATGTGGCCCTCCTGCGGGCCTCGCTGTATGCCGCCCTGCAGCCGAAAAAAGAGTTGGGCTTCGCTGAAGTGGCCCGAGAAGTGGTGCGGGCCTCAGGTCTTAGCCTTGCTGACATTGCCCAGAACCCCTCCTTGGATCCCCAGTCTTCCCTTGCTCAGGACGTTTGGCAGACCTTTACAGACCTGACAGAATACCGTCTCTACGAAGATCTGCGGCGCGGCTGGCGGGTCACCCATCCCAACCTGGAACAGGTGGGGCTGCTGAAAATCGAATACCGCGGGCTCAAGGAGCTTTGCCAAAGCCCTGCCCTGGCTTCCCTTCACCCTTGGTTTGGCCAAGCAACCGTTGGCGAGCGAGAGGGCCTGCTGCGGGCCGTATTGGATCAGTTTCGGCGGAAATTGGCCATCGATGTCCGTCTGCTCGAGAAAGAACCCCAGAGAACGCTGCGCCGGCGGGCCGAGCAACATCTCAACGAGTTTTGGGGCCTAGAGGAGCATGACGAGCTGCGGACGGCTAGCTGCTTTGTTCGCCAGAGCCAGTCCCGGCAGGACTCGCAAGTTCATAGCTTGGGCCCCCGCAGCGCTATTGGGCGCTTTCTCATCAAGTATCTCGAGCTGACCAGAGAAGCTTACGACGAGCTTCTGGGATCCCTTCTCTCTTTGCTGGTCGGCTATGGCCTGTTGAGATCTCACCAGAGAAATGGCCAAGAAGCCCATCAACTGGATGCCGGATGTCTCCTCTGGTGCTTGGGAGATGAATCTGCCCCCCTTGCGGATCCCTTGTATTCCCGCCGTGCCCAGCAGGAGGGCTACGCTGCCCCCCCCGCTCTGTCAACTCCTTCTTCCAACGCCTGTATCGAACTGGAGCAGTAGGGCTGGGATCCCTGGAGGCCAGGGAGCACACTGCCCAAGTGGTTCGGCCAGGAGAGCGGGAGCAGCGAGAAAGGCGCTTTCGCGGGGAGGATCAAGCTCGACCCCTTCCTTACTTGGTGTGCTCGCCAACCCTGGAGTTGGGGGTCGATATTGCCGATTTGGATCTGGTACATCTGCGCAACGTCCCTCCAACGCCGGCCAACTACGCTCAGCGCAGTGGACGCGCAGGCCGCCAGGGGCAACCGGGGCTAATCGTAACGTATTGCAGTGCTTTCAATAGCCATGACCAGTACTACTTCCGCCGCCGCGCCGAGATGGTGGCCGGTCGAGTGCGACCTCCCCGCCTGGATTTGGCCAACGAGTCCCTAGTGCGGGCTCACATCCACGCCGTTTGGCTGGCCCGCGTGCGCCTGCCTCTGGGCAATTCCATCGAAACCGTCATTGACTTGGATCATCGGGAAGAGCTGCCCCTCAGAGAGATGGTGGCCCAGCAAATCCAACTGGGGGAGGCCGCCCGGCGAGAAGTGGAGGAGCAAGTGCAGAAGCTGCTGGCCGCCGACCGGGAACTCCTAGACAGAAGTGGCTGGTTTAACAAGCGCTG
>Ga0101945_1000393_pt1 | contig 77499 bp, 75 predicted proteins | sample DewCreD2012metaG_2_FD_75246 | JGI IMG/M metagenome (GOLD analysis project Ga0101945, IMG submission 75246) | Hot spring sediment bacterial and archeal communities from British Columbia, Canada, to study Microbial Dark Matter (Phase II) - Dewar... ... | reverse complement strand
TGACCCAGCGCACCTGGTGGCGCAGGCCGTAGCGGCGGGCCACCTCGGCCGCGAGCGGGGTCTCGTCCAGCGGTGTCCCCGCATATTGGTGAAACCCCAGGGTCAGCGCTTCCAGCGGGCCCGAGGCCGCCTCGGCCGCCAGAGCGGCCACCGTGGCGGAGTCCTTTCCCGAGGAGAGGAACACCCCCACGGGCACATCGGCCACGAGGTGATGTCGGACGGAGTCGAGCAGGGCGGGACGCAGGAGCTCGCGGGCCTCGTCGGCGCTCTTCGGGGCTGGCGAGCTCGGCGGTTCGCGGAGTTCCCGGCCAAGGTCGAAGAAGACGAGGGTCTTCCGCCGACCGTCCTTGGCCACCCAGAGCGCCGTGCCCGCCGGCAGGGCCCGGATGCCGCGGTAGAGGGTGAAGGGGTCGGGCACGTGACCCCAGAGGAAGAAGCCCACGTGGCCCGCTGGATCGGGCGCCGTGTCCACGCCGCCTCCGGCGAGCAGGGCCTTCACCTGCGACGCGAAGCGCAGCGTCCGGCCGTCGTCGGCGTAGTACAGGGGCTTGATCCCGAACGGATCGCGGACCAAGAGGAGCCCGCTGCTCCCGTTGTCCCAGATGCCGAAGGCGAACATGCCCCGCAGCTGCGGCAGCATGCCGAGGCCACGGGTCCGATAGAGGGCGAGGAGCACCTCGGTGTCGGACTGCGTCCGGAAGGTGAAACCCTGTGCTTCCAGCTCGCAGCGGAGTTCGCGGTAGTTGTAGATCTCGCCGTTGAAGACGATGACGTTGCCGGTTTCGGGATCCTGCATGGGCTGGGCGCCGCCCTCGGAGAGATCGATGATGGCGAGCCGCCGGTGGGCGAGCCCCACGCGCCCGTCGCCGGCCAGCCACTCGCCGGCGCCGTCGGGCCCGCGCGCGGCCATCCGCTCGCGGATGCACCGGAGCTCTTCAAGATCTACAGGCGGGGCGCTCGCCGCGTAGCCGAATAGACCGACAATGCCGCACATGGGGGTCTACTGCGTGTGCGGGAGCCTATTCCCCGAGCATTCGGGGGTCCACAGCCGACGGAAAGTGGGTATTCCCGTTTTCTAGAACTCAACCTTTGGATTCACTGGGATTCGGAGGTTCGCCTTGGCCCAGAATAAGCCTCTCACCAAGCTCGTTCGGCCCCTGGCCAAGGGGCAGATCACCCTCCCTGCAGAGTTTCGACGCCGGTTGAAGATCGACGCAGACACCCTCCTGAGCCTCACCCTGAAGGAGGGCGCCATCGAGATCGTTCCTTTGCGGCCGCTTGCCCCGGAGGAACGCCTGCGGGAGTACGGGGACGACGAGATCGAGCGCTTCCTCCACGAGGACAGGCTAGATCCGGACACGGCGGCCCGGGTCCGTCGCCTCCTCGGTCGGAAGGGGCCCGCGTGAGGGGAGTTCCCCGCCTCTTTCTGGATACCAGCCTCCTCATCGCCGCCGCCGGCTCCTCGGCCGGAGCCTCGGCTCTGGTCTTGGAGATGTGCCGACAATGGCCAGGCTCAGGCCTCGCGACTGACCGAGGCAGATGCAGTCAGGCCTTCTTTGCGGCGGTCGCCGCCTTTTCCGCCTTCTCCTCCGGCCCGTAGTAGTGGGAGTAGTAGTAATAGCCGTCCCGGCGGCCGGCCTCTACCCCGTGCACCACCACCCCCACTACCCGGGCGCCCACCGTGGCCAGGCGCTCCCGGGCGCGGCGGGCCGCCTCCCGAGGGGTGCGGCCCAGCCACACCACCAGCAGGACGCCGTCCACGTGGGGGGCCAGCACCGCGGCGTCGGTGACCGGGAGGACCGGCGGAGCGTCAATCACCACGGCGTCTGCGCCGCTTCGCGCCTGCTCCAGCAGGGCGCGCATCTTCTGGCTTCCAAGCAGCTCGGCCGGATTTGGGGGTATGGTGCCGCTTGGCACAAACCAGAGGTTGTCCACCTCCGTCCCCTGCAGGGCCCGGTCCACGGGGACCCCGTCCACCAGCAGGTCGGTGAGGCCAAGGGTCCCCTCCGGCCCCAGCGTCCAGCTCAACCCGGGCTTGCGCAGGTCGGCCTCCAGCAGCCACACCCGCCGCCCGGCCTGGGCCATCGCCGCGGCCAGGTTGACGGCCACCGTGCTTTTGGCTTCCTCCGGGCCGGGGCTCGTCACCAGGAGCAGGCGCAGCGGGCGGTCTGGGCTTAGATAGAGCAGGTTGGTCCGCAGGTGGCGGAAGGCCTCGGCGAAGGGCGACCGCGGCTGGGAGGTGGTCAATAGCGGCAGGCTGTCCTTGTCGTTGCGGCGGCGCCGGATCAGGGGGATCGCGCTCAATAGCGGCAACCGCAGGTACCTGGCGGCTTCCTCGGCCGTCTTGAAGGTGGTGTCCAGCGACTCGGCGAGGAAGGCCCCTCCCATTCCCAGCATGAGCCCCACGACGCCGCCCAGAACGGTGTTGAGCCTGATCCGGGGCTTCACCGGGGAGGCCGGCGGGACCGCGGCGTCCACGATGCGCAGGTCCCCGACGATGGCAGCCTCGGCGATGCGGGCCTCCTGCAGTTTCTGACTGAGCAGCAGGTAGGTCTCCTCCGCCACCTTGACGTCGCGGGTCAACCGGGCGAGCTCCACCTCCTTGGGCGGCAGGGTCTTCAGGTCCCCGGCGTAGGCACCGGCCGCCGCAGCCAGGGCGCTCTCCCGCGCCTGCAGGGCCTGGCGGTCTACCTCCAGCTTGATCACCTGCGCGGCCAGGTCCTGGTGCAGGGGGTTCAGGGTGATCTGGCGGGACAGCAGCGTCTGCGCCGCCTGCTGGCGCAGCCTGCCCTTCACCTCGTCGATGCGCGCCTTTGTGGCGATGACCTGTGGGTGGCGGTCGGTGAACTGCTTGCGCAGGCCGACCAATTCCACCTCGAGTTTGGCCAGGTCGGCGCGCAGTTGGGTGCTCACGGGGTCCTCGCCCTGGAGGAAGGTCGCGGCGACGGTCGGGGCCTGCCGCTTCAGCGCCGCGCGGACCCGCTGGAGGCTCGCCTCCACGCCCCGACGTTCCGCCTCCGCGGCCCGGCGCTGCGCCTCGAAGTCGGCCAGTTTCTCCAGGGCCAGGGTGGTCTGCTCGGAGAGGGAGACCTGCCCGCCTTCCACCTTGTAGCGGGCCAGCGCGTCCTCCGCGGCGCGCAGCTCCCTGCTGAGGGCGGATAACTGCTTCTCGATGAACTCCTTTCCGGCGCGGGCCTGGGAGCGGCGCGCCCCCAGGTGCCAGTCGATGAAGGCGCGGCTGACGGCATTGGTGTTGGCCGCGGCGGCTTCGGGCGTGGGGCCTTCCGCCTGGATGAGGATCAGGTCGGTGTTGCGGGTTCGCCGCACCTGGAGGCCCTGGCGCAGGCGGCCTACGGCCTCCTCCTCCTGCAGGGGGTCCACCCCCAGCAGCCGGACGGCGAGGGTCAGCACCGCCCGGCTCTTCACGATCTCGGCCAGGGTCTCCACGAAGGTCTGCTGGCTGATCCCGGTGATGTCCGGGACCAGGCCCAGGGCAGAGCCGCCCCGGTCCACCACCACCGAGGCCTGCGCCCGGTAGACTGGCGGGGCGGAGATGCTGAACCCCAGCGCCGTGGCGCCGGCGATGATTGTGCAGACGGCCACGAGCCACCAGCGGCGCAGGAAGACGTCCAGGTAGTCGCGCAGCCCCGGCTCGCCCTCTGCGGCGTACACCTCCGGGTCGACGCGCGCATCGTGACCCACTCGTGCTTCAAAACCCCGCGCTTCAGAATCCATAGGAGGCCTCCCACATGAAGAACCAGTCCTGGCGCGAGGCGCCGGAGACGTGCCCGGCGTTCGCGACGGTGCTGTACCTGACGCCCACGGTGTGGCTGGAGCCCCGCGGCCGGGCGAAGGTGTAGGCGGCCCGCAGAGCGTGCGTGGTCTCCACCAGCCCCGAGAGGTACAGCCTGGCCCATGCGTCGGCGGCGTCGGTCCACGTGTCGCCGAGGGCCCCCTGTCCTTTGCGGATCAGGTCGTAGCCGACCTCCAGGGTGCGGTCAGGCGCGACGATGCGGGCCGCCGTCAGTGACCACAGTTCGCAGTCGGGCGCGCACCAGTGGCCGGGGGGCCGGCCGGCCTTGATGTAATCGGCGGTGTGGCCGGTGACCGCGTAGACCCAGTTGGTGACGCGGCTGTGCTCGAGACGCAGCGTGGTGCGCCCACCTCCGAAGGGGTCGCGCAGGAACAGGCCCACGGTCCCGCCGATGCGGTGCGGGAACGGGTTGTCTGGGGTGAGGATGAGGTCGTCGGCGTAGAGTTCGCCGTAGAAGACAACGCCCGGCCTCAGGGCCCAGTCGAAGTCCAGCGCCAGGTTGTAGTTGTCGTTGAAGCCGGCGCGGCCGCGCAGGTGCACCAGGGCCGCGTAGGAGACGCCGGGGACCGGGTTGAGGGCGTAGAGCCAGTAGGGCCCGCCCTGGCCGACCACCACCTCGCCCAGCCCCAACCGCAGGGTGTCGCTGGCCCGCCAGTCCAGGCGCAGGGCGTAGAGCCAGCGCTCGGGGTCGGCCACGGGGCCGATGACCTTGGTGAAGCGGAGGCGCTCGCCGGTGGCGGAAAGGCGGAGGAGGTCGAGGGGGCCGGCGTTGTCGGAGAGGAGGAAGGCGCCCCGGGCCCCCGGCCCCCACCGGAGGGTGTCGCGGCCGGCCTGCAGGGTGACCTCATCCAGGAGGCCGGCGAGCGTCCCCCGGCTCCCCTCCGACGTCTGGGTTCCGCCGGGGCTCTGCCTCCGCGCCACGCGCCCAGCCAGGTAGAGGCGGCCGAGCTCGACCCCGCTGCCGCTGTGGCGGCTGTCCCGAGGGGCGGTCCCCGAAGAGAGCCACCCCGTGACCCCCAGGCCCAGGCGCGGCCCGGCGGGCGGGGCCTCGCCCGCAGCGAGCATCCGGAGTTCCTCGGCGAACTCGGCCTGCAGGGCCTCGAGGTCGAGGAGGTCGCCGGGGCCGGGGGCGGCGGTCCCTGCGCTCTGGCTGGCGGCGCCGGTGGTTGCGCTCTGGCCGGGGGAGCCGGTCCTTGCGCGCTCGGCCGCCTGGGCCACCATCACGGCAACCTCACCGCGGGAGAGGGGGCGGGCGGAAGCAGCCCAGAACGGAGCCAGGCCGGAGGCGGCCAGGCGGTAGAGGGCGGCGTAGGCCCAGTGGTTGTAGGGGAGCACCTCCCGAGGGTCGGCCGCGGCGGGGGCGGCCGGGCCGGCGGCCAGCGCCAGGGCGAGGAGGCAGGCGAGGGCGAAAGCTGCCGTCTTCATGAGGTCCGCAGATAGAGCGTCATCCGGTTACCTGAAGATCGCCGCCAGCCCTGCCAGGATGTTCAGGATCACCTGGAAGCCGGACAGGCCCGACTGCGGGACCACCACCACGTCGCCCGGCTCCACGGACACGTCACGGGAGACCTCGCCTCCGCGCAGCAGTGCCTGCAGGTCCACGGTGATCAGCGTCCCCCCGTTGGGTAGCGGTTCCACCTTGGCCGTCCCGGCGACGATGCGGTTCTGCGTGTTACCGTTGCGCCGCACCACGTGCGCCGTCCTGGCGGTGGCCGCACCGCGCGGCACCGGGCCCCCCGCCATGGCGATGGCCTGGAGAAGCGTCACCGGCGTCTTGAGCACGAAGACCCCGGGGCTGTTCACGTCGCCGATGACGTAGACCTTGTTGTTGGTCTCCTCGGGGATCATCAGGGTGTCGCCCGGTTGAATCCGGATGTTGTAGGACATATCCTGATGTAATAGCAGGCGGTCGAGGCCCAGCCGTCCTGTCTCACGGGAGGCGCGGACAAGCCGGGCCTCTGTCACCGAGGCTTTCTCGGTGAGACCGCCTGCTACCAGCAAGATGTCCAGTACCCGCATCTCGCCCTTCAGCCGGTAGCGTCCGGGCCTGACCACCTCGCCCAGGACGTTCACGATGTTCACCAGGTCCTCCGGGACGACCAGGGTCTCCCCGCCGCGCAGCACGACGTTGGCCTCGGGGTCGCCGGCGAGCAGCCGCTCCAGGTCCACGGGTGTCGCCGGCTGGCCGGGCCGGATGAGCTGCGCCTCCTTCAGCGAGGCCACCTCGGTGGGCCCGCCGGCGGCGGAGAGCAGGTCGAGCAACCTCGAGCCCGGCGGCAGGGTGTAGGTCCCCGGCTTGGCCACCTGCCCCAGCACCGAGACGCGGATCTTGCGGAACTCCCGGACGATCACGGTGACCTGGGGGTCGCGAATGTAGGCGGCGTAGGCCTTGGTCAGGATCTGGGTGAGCCGCTCCACCGACAGGCCGGCCGCGGTGACGGTGCCGACAATGGGTAGGCTGATCCTGCCGTCGGGGCGGACGGTGACGAGGCGCGTCAGGTCCGGGTAGCCCCAGATCGTCACCTCGAGCACGTCCTCCGGCCCCAGGATGTAGCCGGCCTGCTGGCCCAGGACGGGCGGGCCGGTCACGAGCGCGATCAGGGCCGCGGCCACGAGGACCGCGGCGGGGCTGCACATCCGTCGGGATGTGACCATCGTGCGCATGCTCCTCGCCTCCCTACTGGCGGATCCACGGTGCTGTCGAACGATCTTCGGCGACAGGCTGTCGCTCACAGACGGGCTGTCGGCCATGGAAAAGAGAAAGGGGCCGGTCGGTCGCCGCCGCAGCCGCGACCAGCCGGCCCCCTCCCGTCTCATCGGGTCAGGGACCCATCTTGCTATGCGGTTGTGACTAGCCTGGCTCCTTTAGCTATCCCGGGCCTCACCCGTATCGACCCGTCGGCGTTTCGTGCATAATGGTCCTGCAGGCTTCGTGGGCTCTCCGTCTTGCAAGCTTCGTGGGCTCTCCAGGCTGCGGGTGCACCCCTCAGGCTACGAGCGACAGACTACGGTCTTCCTGACGAAGAGATCACAATCGCTCCCGTCTGCGCGGCGGCTTCCCGCGCAGACGGGTGAATGACGAAACCAAACAGCACCGTCACGGGACGGCCCGGGAGCTGGGCGGCCAGGCGGGCGGCCTGGCGGGCGGTCAACTCCACGTCCCGGCCGTAGATGCGGCTGCGCACTTCCCCGACCACGGCCACCGCCTCGCCGTCGCGCCAGCCCTCGCCGTAGAGATCGACCTCCACTTCCTGGCCGTCCACCGTGAAGAAGCGCCGGTCCACCGCTCGTACACTGATGCCGTAGTGCTGCGCGAGGTAGGCGGGGGTCACCTCTCGGGCGAGGTCCTCCAGGGTGAAACCGATGGTCTCCGCAAGGCGGGCGACCTGTCGAGCCAGGTCGTCCATGCGCTCCACCAGCGTCCGAACTGTTTCCTCCGTCCGCGCCTGGGCTTCCGCCAGCCGGACGAGGGCGGCCTCCACCCGATCCATGCGCTCCTCCAGGCGGGTCAGGCGCTCCTCGGCGCGCGCCTGCGCTTCCGCCAGCCGTAAGACGGCGGCTTCGAGCCGCTCCATTAGATGCTCTAGCCGGTCAACCCGGCGGCCCAATTCCATAGCAGTCCCTATCATTATATCGTCAGTCGTTGAAGTACCGGTCTTGACATATTCTTGACATACATTGTCGTTCAATGTAATCTCTTGAATGACCGCGTTGAACTGCCGCCTCTAGGCGCGGGAAGAACTCATGGCCACCATTCAAAAGAGCCTGCGGATGCCCAGTAAGATCGCCAGTGAGGTCGAGGACTTGGCCAAGGCCTCGGGTCGGGATTTCTCGTCCATGGCCAACGAGTTGTTGGCCGAGGCCGTCAAGATGCGAAGGTGTCCTGGGGTCATCTTCGCCGATGGCCCATCGGGACGACGGCCTCGCCTCGCCGGCACCGGCCTGGATGTCTGGGAGGTCATCGCGACGTACCAGAGTCTCAACCGCGACCTCGACCGCCTGCGCCAGGCCTACCACTGGCTCTCCGACGCCCATCTGCGGGCCGCCCTCGGCTACTACAGCGCGTACCCTGAAGAAATCGACCGGCAGATTGCCCGGAACGAGGCCTGGACCCCGAGCCGGCTTGCCGAGCGACACCCCTCGCTCGTCGCAGAGCGGCGTTGAAATACTACCTGGATGAGGATCTCAGCCAGAAGGTCGCTGAGCTCCTCCGTAGTCGAGGCGTAGATGCCATCAGCGCCCATGAGGTAGGGGTCGAAGGGCTTTCTGACCGTGAGCAGCTCGAGCGGGCTGCCCGGGAAGGCCGCTGCTTCGTCACCCGGAACCGCGACGACTTCATCCGCCTGACGATCGAGTTCTTTAACGACCAGCGTCCCCACTTTGGTGTCTTGATCGTGCCCCATACGCTGCCCGCCGACCAGTTCTCCCGGCTCGCCGATGCGCTGGCAGCGCGTGCGACCCGGCATCCCGAAGGTCTCTCTGCCTACGCTATCGACTTCCTGTAGTATCGAGCATCCGCCGCCGACGTGTTCCGAGGGACGCTGCATCGCTAGGGTTGACGAAAGCTCTTTTTCCGACTAGTCTGAGACTAGTCGGAATTCAGAGGACAACCATGGGATCCGTAGGAGCATACGAAGCCAAGACCCGGCTGGCGCAACTGCTCGATCGGGTGGCCCTAGGGGAGCGCATCACCATTACGCGCTACGGCGTCGCTGTGGCGGTGTTGTCCCCCGCCGAGCCTGCGAAGAGCGCGACCGTCGACCAGACAATCGGGGCGCTCCAGAGGTTCCGCCGGAAGCACAGGCTGGGCGATATCTCTCTTCGCCGGTTGATTGAGGAAGGGCGCAGGTATTGATTCCCCCCGCCGACGCCGAAGCCGCCTTCGTCCTGGATGCGTCGGTGACTGTAGCCTGGTGCTTCGAAGACCAGGCGTCCGGGTACGCGGACCGGATCCTGCAGCGGCTGAGGGACCAGGCGGCTGTTGTGCCCCACATTTGGGCTCTCGAAGTGACCAACGCTCTGCTCGCCAGTGAACGAAAACGGCGGTTGCGGCCTGCCGATTCGGCACGCTTCCTCACCCTGCTCCACAGGCTCCCAATTGTCCTGGAGACAGAGCCATCCTTGCGGGAGATGGGGATCGTCCTGTCGCTTGCGCGGGAGCAGGGGCTTTCAGCATACGACGCCGCCTACCTTTATATGGCGACTACCCGCGGGCTGCCCCTTGCGACACTTGATGAAACCCTAAAGCGGGCGGCAACCACCTGCGGGGTCTCCCTGGCCTAATCTATCCAGGCCCCTCGGGCTCGTCGCCTCATTCCGGCTCCCCGCCCCGCTCCTCGCCGGTTTCCCCGCCCTCTTCGGCGCCAGCCTCCAGCTCTTCTACTGCCTGGTCGAAATCCTCGCCCAGGTCCTCTCCCATCTCCCGACCCATCCGGCGCATCCAGCGGGCGACGCTGCGCGGGTCGGACTCGTCCACGTCCGCAAGCGAGGCGTCGTCGGCCAGGCTCTCCAGCCGGTCCTCCTCCGAGCGCACCGTGGCGAAGCGCGAGAGCACCCGACGGGCGCGGGTGCTGCCGCAGTGCCGGCAGCGGGGGTGGGGCCGCTCCGGCGGCAGGAAGAAGACGGAGAACTTCGTCCCACAGTCCTCGCAGCGGTACTCGTAGATAGGCATCCTACTTGAGCTTCTCCTCCGACACGCGGTTCGCGGTGACCCGGATCAGAACCGGCACGCGATCCTGGTACTCGATGACCAGGTGGACCTCGCGGGTGCCGAACTCCACCGCCCAGTGGTTGCGGATGTATGAGAGCAGCTTGGCTTCGCAGGATCTGAGGGCGGGTTCCGGGCGGGCTGCCTCTGCTGCGCTCGCGCGGACGCCGTCACGGCCGGAAGGTGTCACGTCGGACCCTGCCACCACACACCCCCCTTTCCCCCATCGCCACCAGCCCGGGTTGGCCGGGGCGCTCCGCTTCGACCCCGAGGCGGCTGCGCTCCTCGGACGGGCATGGCTCCGCCCTGAGGGTACATCCCCTGACCCCCGGCGGACCTGCCGGTCCGAACCCGGTAGACCTGTGCATTGTCCTGCAGAGCCCCGGGATCACCCGGCGCCCCGGATCTACGCCAGCGCCAGCTCGTCGACGTGGACCTCGACGGCCACCGGCGTGTGCATCAGCAGCAGCAGCACGCGCACCCGGTCGGCGCGCGACGCCGGACGGTCGATAACCCCTTCCAGCAGCGCGAAGGGCCCGCGCCGGAACCGCACCCGAGTCCCTGAGACAAACGGCTCGCGCGGCACGATGAAGCCACGCTCTCCCTGGCGCTCGCGCAGGTACTCGATGACGTCGTCCGCCACCGGGATGGGCCCGTCGTCGTCCCCCAGCAGGCGGCGCACCCCCGGCGCCCAGCGGACCTGGTGGATCAGGTGGGGCGTGGGCTGAAAGCGGGCGAAGAGGTAGCCGGGGAAGAGCGGCTCGGGAGATTCCCAGCGGCGGGAGCCGTGGCGGTGACGGACCAGGAGGCGGGGGAGAAACGTGTCGATATCCTTGCCGAGCAAATGGTCAAAAACCCGCTGCTCGGCGCGGACTTTTGACTGTATAGCATACCAGAAAGCGCCGACACTCATGGCCCCCACGGCCTCCGGTAGCCGATTCGGGCTGGCTCAACCCCCTCCGGCCGGGAAGACAGCCCCCTGAAGTTGTACTTTCCGTCTTGCTCCCGTGAGACGAAGCCCCAAAGACTTGCCGGGATAATTATCCAGCATCTATCGATTTTCCTGCTGCCCTCCTCCAATTGAGCCATAGTCCCGCGGCGAGGTTGCGCCCGCCCCGTCCTCCTCCAGCAGCCGGACAAAGGCCTCCACCACCTGAGGGTCGAACAGGCGTCCGGCTTCCCGCTGCAGGTAGGCCAGCGCCTCCTCACGCGAGTAGGCGCGACGGTAGGGCCGGTCGGAGGTCAGCGCGTCCCAGACGTCGACCACGGCGAAGATCCGCGCCGCCAGGGGGATCTCCTCGCCGCGCAGCCGCTGCGGGTACCCGCTGCCGTCCCAGCGCTCGTGGTGGGAGGAGGGGATGTCCAGCGCCGGGCGCAGGTAGGGGATCGGCCAGAGGAGGTCGCGGGAGTAGTGGTGGGCCGCGCCTTGGCTGCCTCCACGAACTCCTTCAAAGTCTTCCACGGGGTGTCGGCCCGCACGCTGAGAGCCCCCGGCTCGTTCCCGAAGAAGACGATGGGCTGCAGCTCCTCCAGCTTCACCGGGTTGGGAATCATGTACTGCTGGGCGATGGCCCCCGAGCCGAACATGCCGATGGTGTAGCCGTCCGGCCGGGCGTTGGCGATGTCGCGGTGACCGATGGCTCCGGCCGCGCCCGGCTTGTTCACCACGACCACCGGCACGCCGAACTGCTTCTGGGCGAACTCTGCCACAAGGCGCATGCTGATGTCGCTGCCCCCGCCGGCGGGCCAGGGGACGATCAGCGTGATCTCCCGGCTGGGGAACTTCTCCTGGGCCATCGCCCACGGCCCGGAGGCCAGCACGGCCACCAGGGCCACGGCCAGGACGGCCCGCACGACCTGCCACCTACTCTGCATCATCCACTCCCCCTTTCCTCATGTCCTCCGCACTACAGCGCGCCTTCCACGAGCGGGCGCACCTCCCGCGCGAAGCGTCGCAGCATCTCACGGCCGGCGGCGTCGTCCGACCACACCTGCACCGTGATGTCGCTGGCCCCGCCGCGGGCCAGGGCCAGGCACCGCGCCGCTACCGCTTCCGGGTCGCCCACGATCACCACCCGGTCGACCTCCTCCTCCCCCACGAAGGCCCGCGCCGCCTCGGTCCCGCCGTCGTGGAAGGCCCGCAGCAGCGGGTCGATGACCTCGGGCCGGATGCCCATTTGCAACGCCACCTCCCGGGTGGTCATCCCCAGCAGGTAGGCGACCCACCCGCGCACCGCCTCCACCGCGGCCGGACGGTCGTCAGTGACGACCACGCTCTGCCAGGCGACGACCTCTATCCCTTCCAGCGTCCGGCCGGCGGCGCGGGCGCCGGCGGCGGCCGTCTCCAGCCCGTAGGCCTGCGCCTGCGGCGTGACCAGCGCCTCCAGGATGAGCCCGTCTGCCACCTCGCCGGCCACCCGCAGCATGCGTGGGTTGCGAGTGCCGATGAAGATAGGCACGTCCACCGCGCCCTCCCGCTCCAGGCGTATGCCGTGGAGGGTCCAGGTGCCTTCGTGCTCCACCCCCTCCCCCCGCAGCAGCCGCCGGATGAGAAGCGTCGCCTCGCGCACGCGGGCGGCCGCGCCTCGACCGTCGATCCCCAGGCGGTCGAGGACGTGCTTGCGGTTGCCGGCGCCAAGCCCCAGGAGGAACCTCCCCCCGCGCACCTCCGCCACGGTGGCCGCGGCCCGGGCGATCTGCACGGGGTGCCGGGTGTAGGGGTTGGTCACGGCAAGCCCCGTCTCCAGAGCTGGCAGCGCAGCGGAGACGGCGGTGAGCACGACGAAGGGGTCGGGGTAGTAGGTCTGGTCGGGGACCCAGAGGCGGTCGAAGCCCAGGTCATGGCCGTAGCGGGCGAAGTCCACGAACCGGCTCACCGGCCCGGCGGGGACGCGGGTGAAGGAGAAGCGCACCGGGCCGTCCCGCACGCCGTTACCCTCCCACCCCGATTAGCCGGGCGTTCGGCGTCCCCGAGCTCAGCCCCCGGCCGGCCAGCGTGGCCAGGTAGAGCCGGTGCAGCTACGCGGTGCGCACCCCCGGGCGCAGGCGCTCCTGCACCCGACGGTGGGCGTCCACCAGCACGCTCCAGATGCGGACCTGCTCAGCCGTGGGCGGACCCACCACCGCCGTGCGGGCGACGTCGCAGTGGCACCAGGCCCGCCCCGCTATCAGGTCCACGCGGATCACATCCCCCGGCGCGATGGGCCGATCGGTGGGGGCAGCGTTGGGGTGGGCGCTGCGCGGCCCCGCCCCGACGATGGGACGGCAGTAGTCGGTGCCTGGACAGGCGTCTGCCAGCAGGCGAGCCAGGTCCCGCTCGGTCATCCCCGGGCGCACCCGGGCGAAGGCCTCGCCGTGGGCGCGGGACGCCAGCGCGGCCAGGTCGCGGATGGCGGCGACTTCTCCTGGGGTCTTGATGCGCCGGGCTTCGAAGAAGAGGTCCCCCGCCGGCACCAGCTCCGCGCGTGGCAGCGCTGCGGTCAGGCGCAGGTAGTCGGCTGCCGGAAGGTGGTCCAGTTCCACAGCCAGCCGCCCGCCGGCCAGGCCGCGCTCCGCGACCAGGCCCGCCAGCAGGGCCATGGGGTCCTCGGTGAACTCGTTGTAGGTGAGCAGGTCGATGTCGCCCGCCTGCGCGCGGGCCAGGCTCTCCTCGACGTTCACCACGACCAGGGCGGGCCGACCGTCGCGCGGGGTGAGGCAGAGGGTGCGGCGGAAGCGGTTGCTGAGGTGGGAGGGGACGGTGAAGGCCGCGCTGTAGACCACGTTGTCCGGCGAGCTGGCCACCACCCCGTCCACCCCGCGGGCGTCCATGGCCTGGCGCAGCCGCTGCCGCCGCTCCACCCTCACCCTCCCCGGCGCCCTCTGTGGCGCGCCCCTCGCCGCTTGAGCGAGCGCACCTCCTCCACGACGCGCCGCACGTGTGCCTGCATCGCCCTCCGCGCCCCCTCGGGGTCCCGCCGCCGCACCGCCTGGAAGACGGCGTCGTGCTCGCGCATTGACCGCTGGATGCGGCCGGGAATGGCCAGGGTGGCCTCACGGCTCTCGACGATGGCGGCGGCCAGCCCCTGCAGCAGGCTGTGGAGGAAGTCGTTGCGCGCCGCCTGCGCCAGCGTCTCGTGGAAGGCCTCGTCCAGGCGCACATAGGCCGCTAGCACCCCCTCGTCCAGGGGTCGGCCGCGGCGGCCGGCCAGCAGGGCTGTTCCCTCCACCAGCACGCGCTCCAGACGCCGCAGGTCGGCGGCCCTGGCGTGGAGGGCGGCCAGGCTGGCGGCCTGGGCCTCAACCGCCTCCCGCACCTCCAGGACCTCCAGCAGCGACGGCGCGTGCTGCAGCAGCCACTGCATCCAGCGGCTGGACCAGACTCCGTTCAGCGGATCGCCGCGCCGCAGGTAGACCCCGCTGCCGTGGCGGATGGAGATGACGCCCATCGCCTCCAGGGTGCGCAGGGCTTCCCGGAGCGTGGACTGGCTGACGCCCAGGCGGGCCGCCAGCTGGCGCACCGGGGGCAACCGCGTCCCGGGCGCGAATGCCCCCTCCCGGATCTGGGCGATGAGGCGCTGCACCACCTCGTCCGAAAGGCGGCTGGCGGAGACGCGCGGGGAAGGAGCGCCCACGGCCATGAGGAAGAGGAAAGTGTTCAGGTGATCAGATCACTTGCCTAAACAGGATAGAGGAGGTCCATCCGGATGTCAACGAGGACGGTGGGGGGCGCCCCGGTCTCGCTACGGGGAAAGGTCGTCCTGATCACCGGCGCCCGGGGGGAATCGGTCTGGCCATCGCCGCCCGGGCGGCGCAGGCAGGGGCGGAGGTGATCGTGCACGCCAGGGAACAGGCGCAGGCGGAGGCCGCGGCCCGGCAGATTGCCGGGGGCCTGGACGGGGGCTACCTGCTGTACGGCGGGTGGGAGATGCCTCAGGCCGCGCAGGGCACCTGAAGGGCATCCGCCCGGGCCTGGTAGCCCGGGAGGCGTAGCTGCCCCCGCGCGCGGGCCTGATAGCCCAGACGCCGCAGCTCCTCCCGCACCCGGACGATGCGGTCCGGCAGCGCGGGGTGCGTGCGGAAGAGCACCTCGAACTGGGAGGGATCCCGCCCCTCCGCCGCGCGCAGCCGCTCCATGAACTGCAGCCCCGCATCGGCACGGAAACCGGCGCGGTGGGTGAGGCGCACGCCCACCTGGTCGGCCTCGAACTCGGCGCTGCGGCTGAATCCCCGGCTGAGGAGGAATCCCACGAAGTTGGCTACCTGCGTCGCCGTGGGGTCTCCGCCGAACAGCAGCGAGATGACGATACCCATAAAGAAGTGCCGCTCCAGCAAGCTGACGTGGTGGCGCTGGTTGACGTGGGCGACCTCGTGCCCAAGGACGAACGCAAGTTCGTCGTCCGACCGAACAAAATCCAGCATCCCGCGGGTGACGTAGACGAAGCCTCCCGGCAGGGAGATAGCATTGACCGTCCGTTGGTTCAGGATTCGGAAGGTCCACGGCAGGTCGCGCCGGTCAGAGACCCCAGCTAGCCGTCCACCGATGGCCGCCACGCGGGCTGTCGCCTCGGCATCACGCACCACCCCGAAGCGACTCTCCAGGTCCCGCGCCGCCTCCCGGCCGATGGCGACCTCCTGCTGTGTGCTGATCAGTGCGGCGTGGGCGGGCCATGGGACGGCCCCCACCGTCAGGAGCGCCACGAGGGCGGCGGCTAGGGCTGTCTGCTTTCGAGAGGCGCCGGGCTGCATGCTGCGAACGTCAGGGCTCAGACGTCATGATACCAGCCAGCGGCCGGGGGCGACCCACATAATACCCCTGGCCGTAGTCGACGCCCAGGGCGCGCACGGCCTGCAGCGTCGAGCTGTCTTCCACCCACTCGGCGATGGTCGCCCGCCCCAGCCCCTGGGCGAGTTCTGCGATCGCCCGCACGATCTGCCGGTTCTGCGGGTCGGCGACCAGCGTGCGGATGAAGCTGCCGTCGATCTTCAGGTAGTCCACCGGCAGGTGCCGCAGGTAGTACAGCGAGGAGAAGCCGACGCCGAAGTCGTCCAGCGCATGCTGGCACCCTCGGGCCCGCAGGGTCTCCACGCAGCGCAGGGTCTGCGCCACATCGGCGACGGCCGCGGTTTCGGTGATTTCCAGCACCAGGTTGGCCGGAGGGACCTTGGAGGCGTCCAGCGCATGCAGGATGGCCTGAATCGCCGTGTCGTCGCCGACGGTCTTGGCCGATAGGTTGACGTGCACGCGCAGGCCGGCCCGGGCAATCAGCCGCAGGGCCTCCCAGCAGATCCAGACGTCGATCTGCTGGATGACGCCCGCGCGCTCGGCGATGGGGAGAAAGGGCGCAGGATCCACGACCTGCGACCCCTCCGACAGCCGGACCAGCAGTTCATACTGGGTGACCTCGCCCCGGCGGAGGTCGAGGATCGGCTGGGCGTAGGCGACCAGCCGATCCTGCGCCAGCGCGTCCGCCAGCCGCTTGGCCCAGCCGGCGGGGATCCGCAACCGCTCCCGCCAGGCGGGATCGGGTGCGAAGACCACCGCCCGGTCGCCGCCCTGCTACTTGGCTGCGTACAGGGACAGGTCGGCCGCCGTGAGGATCTCGTCGACGGTGGCGCCGTGCTGGGGGAACAAGGCGATCCCGCAGCTGGCGGTCAACCGCACCGGCCGCCCCTCGACGAGCACCGCCTGCTCTCGCACGGCCCCCAGAATGCGCTCGGCAACCGCCAGGACCTGGCCCGCGCCCACCTCCGGGACGGCGAGGCCAAACTCGTCCCCGCCCAGGCGGGCAAGGACGTCGGACTCCCGCAGCCGGTGGCGCACGGCCCGGACGACGGCCCGCAGCAGGTCGTCACCGGCCCGGTGGCCAAGGCGGTCGTTGACTTCCTTGAAGTTGTCCAGGTCCACAAACAGCAGGGCACCGGCCTGGCCGGCCCGCTCGGCCTGCGCGATCAGGCGGTGCAGCTCCTCCTGGAAGCGGTGCCGGTTGAAGACGCCGGTCAGCGCGTCGTGGCTGGCCAGGTAGAGCACGTCCGCCTCGAACCGCTTGCGGGCGGTGATGTCCTCCGCGCTGCCTTCGTAGTACGCCGGGTGCCCGGCCGCATCGCGCACCACCCGGGCCGACTCCCGCACCCAGATCACCGTGCCGTCGAGGCGGCGCCACTGCACCTCGAAGTCGCGCAGGACGCCCTCCCGGTCCATCAGCTGCTGCCACCGCGCGCGGTCCTCGGGGTTGGCGTAGACCTGCACCGCGTTGGTCGCCTGCAGCGCGGAGCGGTCCGGATAGCCCAAAAGGCGGACCAGCGCCTCATTGACCTCCAGCAGCCTGCCGTCAGGGGTGGACCGGTACAGGCCCACCGGGACCCGCTCGAACAGCGCGCGGTTGCGCCGGTGCTCCACGGCCCGCTCCACCGCCACGGCCACCACCCCGGCAATGAGCGTGGCAAAGCGGACCTGGTCCTCGCCGATCGCCCGCGGGGTGAGGTAGTCCGCCACGAGGACCCCCGTCGGCCGGTCGCCGGCGATCATCGGCATGTTCAGGCACATCTGCACACCGGCCCGCCGCACCGGCTCGGGCACGGCAAAGCGCGCATCCGGCCTGGTGTGGTCCTCGACCACCGCCTGGCGCGCGTGCAAGGCCCACGCTGGGCCGCTGCCCTCCGGCGGGTGGAGGGCCAGCTGCAGCCGGCCGACGTGGGCCTCGCTCCACCCCCACCCCGCTGCCAGCTCCAGGAAGCTGCGCGAGGGGTCGGCGACCAGGAGACTCAGGGCTCAGGCCGGAGGCGCTCCCGCAGAACGGCGAAGGTCGCCGCCCCGATCTCCTCCAGCGAGGTGAGCCCCAGCAGGGCCTGCGCGAGACGAGTGGCGGCCTGGGACTCCTCCCGCCGGGCCGCCTCCACCTGCGCATGGAGCCGGGCCCGCTCGATGGCCACCCCCAGCGTATCCGCCACCAGGCCGAGCAGCCACCGTCTCCTGGTCCAGCGGCTCTCGCCCGGCGCGGGCGAGGTTGAGCAAGCCCAGCACCCGGTCGCCGGCCCGCAGGGGGACGCTGGCGTGCACGTGCAGGTTTCCTGCTTGTTCGGCGACCACCTCGGCCGAGGCGCCGGCCAGCGCCTGATGGATGCGCTCCAGCCGCTCGCAGTCGACGATGTTCGCAGGCCCGCTGAGCTCGCCGGACAGCAGCATGCGCTGGCAGCGGCACGGCGTCCAGCGCAGCGCGGCGCGGTCGTCACTGGCCAGCGCGGGGGGCAGCCCGTGCGCGGCGGCGGAGACGAAGCGGCCTTCGTCGTCCAGCAGGACGATCCAGCCGGCGTTCAGGTGCAGCAGCTGCAGGATGAGGGCCAAGGCCCCCTCCAGCATCGGCTGGAGTGTGACCTCGCGGTTGAGGTGCTCGGCCACGGCGCGCAGCACCTCAAGCCGGTGCGGTGAGCGATGGGGGGCGTCGGGCACCGGGTCCTCCTGGGATTTCCATTTTAGTTTAGTTACTATAGGTTCCCGACTGGCCTCGCCCTCCCCTCTGACCCTGGGGTACAATGACGGCGGTCCCGGCCATGCGCATTGCCGTCCGCACCTTCGCCGCCTACCGGCAGGCTATCGGGCAGGGCGAGCTGACCCTCGACCTTCCAGACGGCTCCACGCCCCGGCAGGTCTGGGCCATCCTGGCCGAGCGCTACCCGGACCTGAAACGGTTTCCCCCACCCGCCCGGTTCGCGGTCAACGACGAGTTCGTCGGGCCGGAGCAGGCTCTGGTGGAACGCGACGAGGTGGCGCTCATCCCCCCGGTCAGCGGCGGCGACGACGGCCCTCAGGCCCGACCCGTGGCCGCGGAGATCCGCGTCGGCCTGGTGCGTAAGCCCATCGACGTCGCCGACCTGGTCGCCTCCGTGCAGCACCCTCAGGCGGGAGCAGTGGTCCTGTTCTGCGGCACCGTGCGGGCGCGCTCCCGCGGCCGTGATGTGCGGTTCCTGGAGTACGAGGCCTACGAAACCCTGGCCCAGCGGGAGATGCGCCGCATCGCTGAGGAGGCGGCGCGACGCTGGCCGGTGTTGCGGCTGGCCGCCGTCCACCGCCTGGGCCACCTGGAGATCGGCGAGGCCAGCGTGGCCGTCGCCGTGGCCGCCCCGCACAGGGCCGACGCCTTTGCCGCGGCCCGCTACGTTATCGACACGCTGAAGCAGACCGTGCCCATCTGGAAGAAAGAGGTCTGGAGCGACGGCGAGGAGTGGGTCGGCTCAGGCGGATAACTCAGTTGCAGTCTCAGGTCACCTGCAGCACGACCTTGCCGAAGTGCCGGCTCTCCTCAACGATGCGGTGCGCCTCCGCCGCCTCCTCCAGCGGTAGAACGGTGAAGACCACGGGGACGAAGCGGCGCCTCTGGATCAACCGCAGGACCTCCCGCATCTCCGCCTGCGTGCCCACCCAGGTGCCTACGATGGTGAGCTGCCGGGCGTAGATGTAGCGGATGTCCACCTGCGTCTGCGGACCGCTGGTGGCGCCACAGACGGTGAGCCGCCCTCCGGGGGCCAGCGCCTTAATGCTCGTCTCCCAGGTGGCCGCCCCCACGTGGTCCAGCACCACGTCCACCCCCCGGCGGCCGGTAGCGCGGCGCACCTCCTGGAGCACGTCCTGCTCCCGGTAGTTGATGACTACATCGGCGCCTATCTCCCGCGCCCGGTCCAGCTTCCAGGCCGCGCCCGCCGTGGTGATCACCCGCGCTTCGAAGAGGCGGGCGATCTGGATCCCGGCGCTGCCGACCCCGCTGCCCGCACCCCAGATGAGCACATCCTCACCGAAGCGCAGGCGGGCGTTGGTCACCAGCATGTTCCAGGCGGTGAGGAAGACCAGAGGCATCGCCGCCGCCTCCTCAAAGGAGAGGTGCGGCGGTTTGGGAAGCAGGTTCTGCTCGGGCACCGTGATGTACTGGGCGTAGCCGCCGGGGATGTGCTCGCCTAGGATGGAGAACTCCGGGCAGCGGGTGTCCAGGCCGGCCAGGCAGGCCTCGCAGCGCCCGCAGGAGACGCCCGGATGGAGCAGCACAGCGTCGCCCTCCCGCCATCCGGTAACGCCGGGGCCGAGGCCGGCGACTTCGCCGGCGATGTCCGCGCCCAGGATGTGCGGGAACTCCACGCGCAGCCGCGGCAGGCCTCGGCGCAGCCACAGGTCGATGTGGTTGAGCGCCACCGCCCGTACCCGCACCAGCACCTGGTGCGGGCCGGGCTGGGGCGTTGGCACCTCCTCCAGCCGCAGGACCTCGGGGCCACCGTGCTCGTGGATGCGGACTGCCTTCATGGCGAGCCCTCCAGAGGATTGAGTGTGCGCAGGCCTGCGAAGAGACGAAAGCTCCGGTCAGTGGTGCACAGGACCAGATTGTGCTCCAGACCTCCCCCCACGGTACCGACACTGCCGCCTGCTTAACCCGAGCCCACCTGTTCCGCAGCTCCGGCCTCCTGCCCCACCTGGGGGAACTCCTGCGCCAGCAGGGCGGCCAGCGTCTCCACCAGCACCGCCACTAGCGCCTCCCCCCGCTCCGGCGAGGCGCCTGCCGCCGTATAGAGGATACCGCTGGGGGGGACCTGGCCGGCGGGCTCGGGGAAGACCTTGTGCCGCGGCGGGACGCGACGCTCGCCCGGCTGTTGGGGGATGCGCTCTGCATGTACCAGGGCGGGGGCCAGCGCCAGCATCAGGGAGCTCTCGGTCAGGCTGGCGTGTTCCACCTCCCAGCCGGGAAACCCCTCCGGAAACAGGTCGCGCAGGACGGCCTCGGGCACGTGCTCCCACCAGTTCACCAGGACGATGCGGCGGCCGGAGGTGTCCTCCGGGGGCAGGACTTCGCGGGCCGCCTCCGCCAGGAAGGCGGTGTTCTCAAAGTGGCCGTTCAGCAGCACGAGATGTCTGGCCCCGTGGCGGAAGTACTCCCGCAGCACGTCGCCAACCAGGCGCAGCAGCGTGCTCCCCCGCAGGCTCATGGTACCCGGAAAGCGCTGTCCGCCTCCGCTGGCCGGGTCCGAGGGGGCCGCGTACCAGATGGGGGGAGCGATCAGGGCGGGCAGGCGTCGGGCCAGCCGCTCAGCCAGATGCCAGACGATGAACACGTCCGTGCCCAGGGGCAGGTGCGGTCCGTGCTGCTCCACCGAGCCCACGGGGATGAGGACCATGCGCCGGCCGATCTGCTCGGCGAACTCCGGCCAGGTCAGGCGCTCCACCAGCATCTCCGACATCATACACCTCCAGATGACGCTCAGGCCGTGGGGCCCCGCCGCTGGACGATCTGGGCCACGACGCTGAGGGTAATGGAGAAGACGAAGACAATGGTGCCCACGGCGCTGATGGTGGGGTTGATCCCGGAGCGCATCATCGCCCAGATCTTCACCGGCAGCGTCACGTCGAATCCTGAGACGATCCAGGCGATGAGGAACTCGTCGAAGGAGAGGGTGAAGGTGAGCAGGAAGGCTCCCAGCACCGCGGGCAGCGAGAGCGGAAAGACCACCTCCCAGAGGGCGCGCAGTCGCGAGGCTCCCAGGTCCCATGCGGCTTCCTCGTAGCTGCGCCGCAGGGTATTCAGGCGCCCCCGGATGATGAGCATGGCCAGGGGAGCGGAGAAGACCGTGTGGCTGATCCACACGGTCAGCAGGGACTTGGGGATGCCCACCGTGTTGAAAAACACCAGCAGCCCCAGCCCCAGCAGGATCCAGGGGACGGCCAGGGGCGAGATCATCACCAGCATGAACACGTCCTGCCACCACACGCCCGCCCGCGTCAGGGCGTAGGCTCCTGGGAAACCCAGGAGGACCGATGTCAGACCGACGGCCGTGGCCACCAGGATGCTGTTGCGCAGGCCTACCAGCAGGCCGGGGTTGCCCACGGCCTGCTGGTACCAGTGCCAGGTGAAGCCCCGCCAGGGAAGGGCGACGAAGCGATCGGCGTTGAACGAACTGAGAATGGTCACGGCGATGGGGGCGAAGAGGAAGGCGTAGGCCAGCACCAGGTAGCCCTGCAGGATGCGGTCCCAGAGGAACTCCGCCCGCCCGCCCCGAAGCCGGGGCGCCCCGGCTCCCTTCCCCCCGGCCCACAGCCTCCGGGCCCCGGCCTGCGGGGGCACGCCGGCGCTCACTGGCCGATCCCCCGCCCGAAGCCGGCAAACCGCATCCACCGGCCGAATATGGCGATGGTACCCAGGATCGTCACCACCATGACCACGGCGAAGGCCGAGGCCTGCGGCCAGTTGACGGTCCACTGCACCGCGTCCACGACCAGTTGAGGGAAGACCCGCTGCGCCTGCCCCCCCAGCACGGCCGGAGAGACGAAGTCGGCGAAGGCCAGGACGAAGGTGAACATGCTCCCTGCCACCAGTCCCCCGGAGCCCAGCGGGAAGATCACCTCGGTGAAGGTGCGCAGCCGGTTGGCACCCAGGTCGGCGGCCGCCTCCAGCAGGCTCTTGTCAATCCCTTCCAGCGTGGAGTAGAGGATGAGAGTCATGATGGCCAACAGGAAGTGCACCAGTCCGATGCGCGCGGCGGTGAGCGTATAGAGGACATCCAGCGGTGCGGAGATCACCCCCAGGCGCAGGAGGAGGTAGTTGAGGACGCCGTTGTTGGCCAGGATCGTCTGCCAGGCGTAGCCCCGAACCAGGTAGTTGGTCCAAAAGGGCGCGATCACCGCCACCAGCGCCACCAGCCGCACCCGCGGGGGCACGCAGAAGACCAGGGCGTAGGCGAAGGGATAGGCCACCAGCACCGTAAGAAGGACCGTGGACGTGGCGAATCCCAGGGATAAGACGTAGGCCTTGAGGTACATGAACTCTTGGAAGAAAACCCGGTAGTTCTGCAGAGTCCACGCCGGCGTCAGTCGGTACTCCCGCATAACCCAGAAGCTCGCCATGAGGAGAAAGACGGCCGGCGTCAGGTAGAAGAGCACCTGCCAGGAGGTGATGGGCAGGAGAAGCCACAGCGCCCAGCGCTCGCGGCGGGCGGGAGCGGGCCGACGCTGGAGGATCATCGCGCGCCCGCCAGCGGCGCCTCCACGGGCACAGCCGCGGCCTCGTCGGGAATGAGCATGGTGTCTGCCGGATCCCAGCGCAGCCAGAGCTTCTCCCCCAGGGCGTACTGCTGGGGACCCAGCTCCAGCACGCCGACCGTCTCCCGACCCACCTGCAGCGTGTACCGCGTGGCCGTACCGGTGTACACGGCATGCCTGACGGTAGCGGCCAGGACGTTGGGGCCCTCTCCCCGTTCACGCGCCAGGCGGATACGTTCCGGCCGGACGCCCACGGTGACGGGCTTGCCCGCGCGAACCCAGGCGGCGTCGGGGGACGGATCAGCCCACAGGTAATCCGCCCCCACCTGCGGCACGCGGACGGCCACACCTCTCGACCCGGCCTCTGCCACCGCGCCCGCCAGCATGTTGCACTCCCCCAGGAAGCCGGCCACGAAGCGCGAAGCGGGCCGTTCGTAGACCTCCCGCGGCAGCCCCACCTGCTCCAGCCGCCCGTCCCGCATGATGGCCAGGCGGTCGCTGATGGTCATCGCCTCTTCCTGGTCGTGGGTGACGTAGAGGAAGGTCATGCCCAGGCGCTGCTGCAGCGCCTTCAGCTCGATCTGCATCAGCTTGCGGATCTGGGCGTCGAGGGCTCCCAGCGGCTCGTCCAGCAGCAGCACCGAGGGGCGGATGACCAGCGAGCGGGCCAGCGCCACGCGCTGACGCTGGCCGCCGCTCAACTGGCTCGGCATCCGCGCGGCCACGTCGGGCAAGTTCACCAGCTCCAGCACCTGGCGCACCCGCCGTTCCTGCTCCGCGCGGGGGACCCCACGCATCTTCAGCCCGAAGGCGATGTTCTCCCCCACGGTCTTGTGGGGGAAGAGCGCGTAGTCCTGGAAGACCATGCTCGTGTCCCGCCGGTGCGGCGGCTCGCGGACGACGGCACGGCCCTTTATCCGGATCTCACCACTGGTCGGCGACTCGAACCCGCCGACCATGCGCAGCACTGTGGTCTTCCCGGACCCGCTGGGGCCCAGGATGGTCAGAAACTCCCCCGGTCGCACCCCCAGGGAGATCCCATCGACGGCCAGCACATCTCCGAACCGTTTCGAGACGCTGACCAGCTCGACGTCAAACGGCTGCTCCACGCACCACCACGGTTACCGGCTCTTGAACCGCTCCCAGATCAGCTTCCACTGCTCCTCGTCCGGCGGAATCTCCCGCGTGGCGATCCGCTGCAGGATGCGCTCCAGGCGGGAGGGGTCGTCCAGCCAGAGCATCCTGGCCTGCTTCTCCGTGAGATACTTCCGCGCCAGCTTGTTGGGAACCATGGCGTGGAAGGCGTTGGCCCAGGCCAGCTTCGCCTGCACCTCCGGGCTGGTTACGTACTGGATGTACGCCTTGGCCGCGGGGACGTTCTTGCTGCCCTTGAGGATGACCAGGGCCTCAGTCCAGCTCACCCCGCCTTCGTCAGGGATAGTCAGCTCGATGGGCCGACCCTGCTCCTTCAACAGCACCTGCAGCCACTCCCCGCCGAAGCTGAGCCAGGCGCTCTCGTTGGCCAGGGCCTGGATGGTATCTGAGTTCGTGGCCGCGATGATCCCCACCTGCGGCCGCAGCGAGTACAGGGTCTGCTCCAGCTTCTTCAGGTCCTCGCCGCGGATGCGGTAAGGCTGCTGGAACCCCAGGTAGCGCCCGATCATCCCCATGTTGGGCAGGTACCAGTCGAAGAGGACGATCTTCCCCTTGTACTTGGGGTTCCACATGATCTTGATCGACCGGGTCTCCTCCGCTTTGACAAACTTGGAGTTGTAGACGATACCGTAGAACCCGAAGCGGCTGACGACGCTGTACAGGGTTCCCTTCACGAAGTTCTGGTCGAACTTCTGCCAGCGGGTGAAGAAGTTCTTCACCTCGGGATACTCGCCCGGGTTCAGTGGGAGCAGCAGGTCGCTGCTGACCAGCTTGGCAATCCAGGGCGTGTCCGGCGTGGCGATGTCCCACTCTCCGGGCCGCGCCGCGCTTAGGATGGCAAACATCTGGTCGGAGCTGGGATAGATCTTGGAGTTCACCTTTACGCCGTAGCGCTGCTCGAAGGGCTTGATGATCTGCTCCTCCTCGTAGCCCGGCATCACCAGGATGCTCAGCGTCCCACCGATGCGTTGCTGCGCCTGCACGCCGGGCCCGGCGAGCGCAAGAGCCACCAAGACGGCGGCCAGGCCGACGACGGTAAGACATGCCCGCAGAATTCGCATTGTACCCCCTCCCCTCCTGGCTGTTCCTGGCGCGCCGCGGGACGGGATCCCGCGGCAGCGCGCCTGAAAGATTACCCCGCTCAGCCGCGGGGGCGGCGGCGCGTCATACGTGTCCCATCCCGCCCACCCCCTTCCCCTGCCGGCCCCGCGCCACCCGTGCGCAGCAAGGCCGCGGGCGCCCCCATGAGGCGGCTGGCCGCGGCCGCTGCCGCCCGAACATGGCGCTGCATCTGGGCCAGGCGCGGCAGGACCCGCGCGCTCGGCCCGGAGATGCCCACGGCCGCCACGACCCGGCCGCTGGCGTCCCACACCGGACCGGCCACGCAGGCCACCCCCAGCTCGTGCTCCTCCCGGTCCACCGCGCAACCCGCCGCACGCACCGCGGCCAGGGCCCGCCGCAGCGCCGCGGGCGTGGTCATCGTGTGCGGGGTGAAGCGGCGCAGGCGCAACCTCCGCAGCAATCCCTCGGGGTCGGGCGCATAGGCCAGCAGCACCTTCCCCACCGCGGTGCAGTGCAGCGGCACACGCTGGCCGATCTGCGTGAAAAGCTTGGCGATGTTCACGCCGACGATGTGGTCGATGTAGACCGCCTCGGCCTCATGGAGGATGACCAAGTTGGCCGTCTCTCGCGAGTGCGCCGCCAGGGTGGCCAGCACGGGGCGCAGCCGTTCCCGCAGGTCCGCCGCGGCCAGGAAAGCGTTTCCCACGCGGAAGGCCTGGATGCCCACGCGGTAGCGGCCGCCCGCGGTCTCCTGCTCCACGAATCCTCGGTCGCGCAACGTGGCCAGCAGCCGATAGGTGGTGCTGGCATGCAGGCCGACGCGCTGGCTGACCTCCAGCAGGCCGAGGGGCTGGCCGTGGTCGGCGACCACTTGCAGAATGCGCAGGGCACGGTCGGCCGACTGGATCGGTCCGGTCACCCCGCCACCCCCTCCCCGCTCCCGGGTCTGGCGGCCGCGCCCAACAGGCGCGACCTGGCGGCGTCCAGGCGTGGCAGGAGCAGGTCCGCCAGCGCTCCGGCGGGCCGCTCCTCCAGCCGGTAGAGCACCCGGACGACAGGGCGGGCAATGGGCAGGACACGCCGCAGGTCTACCGGGGTGGCACAGACCACGACGTCGCAGGGGACGGCGTCGATGGTCGATGCCAGATCGGCCAGTTGCTCCTTTCCGTAGCCCATGGCCGGCAGCAGGGCCCCCAGGTGCGCGTACCGGGCGTAGACCTCGGCGATGGAGCGCACCGCCCAGGGACGGGGGTCGACGATGGTCGCCCCGTGCTCGCGCGCCGCCAGCGTGCCGGCCCCGTAGCCCATCTCCCCGTGCGTGAGCGTGGGGCCATCCTCGATGACCAGCGCCCGTCGCCCGCGCAGCAGTTCCGCATCGTCTACCTCGATGATCAGCGCCCCCTCGACGACGACGGCCGCGGGGTTGAGGGCGGAGATGGAGGTGCACACCGCCTGCAGGGCCGCGGGGGAAGCTGTGTTTACCTTACTGATGAGCACCACGTCGGCCATGCGCAGGTTGGCCTCGCCGGGATGGTAGCGCTGCTCGTGCCCCGGACGGTGCGGGTCCACCACGACGATGTGTATGTCCGGCCGGACGAAGGGGAGGTCGTTGTTGCCGCCCTCCCAGACGATCACGTCCGCTTCCTGTTCGGCCGCCTGCAAGATGCGCTGGTAATCCACGCCGGCGTAGACGGGGGTGCCCTGGGCGAGGTGGAGCTCGTATTCCTCCCGTTCCTCCAGCGTGCACCGGTAGCGCTCCAGGTCCTCCCAGGAGGCGAAGCGCTGGCACGCCTGGGCGCTGAGGTCCCCGTAGGGCATGGGGTGGCGCAGGACGACGGCGCGCCACCCGGCGGCGCGGAGTATGCGCACGACGCGCCGGGTGGTGGGGCTCTTCCCGGCCCCGGTGCGGACGGCGCCGATAGAGACCACCGGCCGGGCTGCCGGCAGGGCGGTGCGTCGTGGGCCGAGGAGGGTGAAGTCGGCCCCCGCCGCCAGCGCGGTGGATGCCAGGTGCATGACGTGCTCGTGACTGACGTCGCTGTAGGCAAAGACCACCGTATCGATCTGCTGGCGGCGGAGCAGCGTTGCAAGCTCCTCTTCGGGGAAGATGGGTATGCCCTGGGGGTAGAGGGCGCCCGCCAGCTCGGGCGGGTAGCGGCGGCCGGCAATGTTGGGGATCTGCGTGGCTGTGAACGCCACCACCTCGTACTCGGGGCGATCGCGATAGCAGACGTTGAAGTTGTGGAAGTCGCGCCCGGCTGCCCCCAGGATGACCACACGCGTCCTCATGGCCCGCCCGCCCCCTGAAGCCGCAGATCATCCACGGCGTCGGCGAAGATGCCCAACCCGGCAGCCAGTTCTTCCGCGGTCACGGTCAGTGGCGGGATGAACCGGATGACGTGAGCGGCGTAGCCGGCCGGGTAGAGGATCAGACCGCGGCGCAGACACTCCTCCAGGACCGCCCGCACCGCTGTCCCCGAGGGTTGCCCAGCTCGCTGCGGGTCGACGAACTCGATGCCGATCATCAGCCCTTTCCCCCGCACATCCCCGATGTGTGGCGAGCGCCGGGCCAGATCCGCCAGCGCGCTCCACGCCTCGGCGGCGCGCTGACGAGCGTTCTCCAGGACCGCCTCCTCCCGGAAGACCTCCAGCGTTGCCACCGCCGCGGCGCAGGCCACAGGGTTGCCGCCGAAGGTGGTCCCGTGGGCCCCGGCGGGCCAGCGGGCCATGAGCTCCGGAGGGGCGGCCACGGCGCTGAGCGGCAGCCCTGAGGCGATGGACTTGGAGAGCACCATGATGTCGGGATCGACCCCGAAGGTCTGCGCTGCGAACATCTCCCCCGTGCGCCCGAACCCCGTCTGGATCTCGTCGAAGATGAGCAGGATGCCATACCGGCTGCACAGCTCCCGCAGCCGCGGCAAGAAGTCCGGCGGGGGGACGATATAGCCACCCTCGCCCAGGACCGGTTCCACGATCACCGCGGCCACCTCTTCGGGGGCCACCACGTGGGTGAAGAGCCGCTCCAGGCTCACCCACGGCTCGTCGCAGCATCCCTGCGCGGGGCGCCGCGGGCAGCGGAAGCAGTAGGGATAAGGGACGTGGTAGACGGAGGGGAGGAAGGGCTCGTAGTGGCGGCGGTACTTCACGGACGAAGTGGTGACCGACGCCGCGCCGTAGGAGCGCCCGTGAAAACCCCCGATGAACCCCACGATGGCCGGCCGTCCGCTGGTATAGCGCGCGAGTTTGAGGGCGCCCTCCACAGCCTCCGTCCCGCCGTTGCTCCAGAAGAACGCCGTCAGCCCGCCGGGCATGACCCGCCCCAACTCCTCGCATAGACGGAGCACGGAGTCGTACATGTAGACGCCCAGGGGACCGTGGATAAGCGCCTGCAGCTGGTCCGTGGCTGCGGCCACCACCCGGGGGTGGCAGTGGCCCAGGTTGCACGCCGCCATCCCGGAGACGAAGTCCAGGAAGCGGCGGCCGTCAGCGGTGTAGACGTAGCTGCCGGAGGCGCGAACGACGGGCAGGCAGGGCCAGTCCTCGGCCAGGCTAGGCGCGAGCCACTGGTGGACGTGCAGGAGACGCTCCGCGAACTCGGCCATGGAGTGCGGCCTCGTTACGTATTATGAAACCGATTTGCACCATTGTCAAACCAAAGCGCAGCATTGTCGGGACAAGACAACCCGTACAGGAGCGTCTCCGGACGGGCAACCGGCTTAGCCGGTCCGCTGTGCACCAGCGGCTTGCATGGCCCGCTGCACCACCTTCCGGACGTCCGCGCGGCCGGACAGGAGCGGGCCGCACAGCCGCAACAGGGCCTCCACCGCCTGCGCAATCAGGACTAGCTCGCCGTTTGCCACCGCATGCCCCGTCCAGCGCGCGTGCTTTAGCAGCACCGACTCCGCAGGCGCGTAGACGAGATCTAGGACCACGGCCTCCGGGCGCAGGCGCATGGCCCGGCGCAGCGAGATCTCCAGGTTGCGGACTATGCCCGGCCAGGCCCTCTCCCACCAGGCGGCGGGGGGGGCGGCCGGCGCGGCGGGGGCGGCCGGCGCGGCGGGGGGGACGGCCGGGCTGGCAAGCCCGAGGCCGGGCGCGCCGGAGGCGGGAGGGGGCGGGAGCAGCGGCGGGGCGGCGGGACCCAGAGGCGAGAAGGGCTCCAACCACGTCACCCCTTCGGCGGTGCGGATGGGGCCGGACATCCCCACGCTGGTGGCGTTGACCACTGCGCCGACGTCGGGCAGCACCTCCTCCAACTCCTCGGGGGGCACGGTGAGGACCTCTGCGCCGGCCCCCCGGATGATGGACGCCGTCTCCTCCGCGCGGTCGGGCCGGCGGTTGCACAGGACCAGGGCTCTGCCCGGCATTCCCCTGGCTATGGCCGCGCCAACCGCCCGCGCCGCTCCACCCGCGCCCAGGAGGAGCACAGGGCGCGGCCGGTCGCCTGCAGGTGCGCCACCCTCGAGCCGCTGCAGCACCTCCAGCGCCGCCGGGCCGTCCGTGTTGGCCCCCACCAGCCTCCCCTGCGGCGTGCGCACAACCGCGTTCACGGCGCCCACCGCCTCCGCGTCGGGGTCGACACCGTCGAGGGAGGCCAGCACCCGCTCCTTGTACGGCACTGTGACGCTGAACCCCAGCAGCGCGGGCGCGGCCCGGCAGGCGGAGAGGAACGCCTCCAGCCCCTCCGGCGCCACGTCGAAGGCGGCGTACACCGCAGGCAGGCCCAGCGCCTGGAAGGCGGCGTTCCACAGCAGGGGGCTACGCGAGTAAAGCGAAGGATGGCTGCCCAGCACGCCCGCCGCCCAGGTCGTGTGCACCGAAGGCAGGATGTTGTGGACATGCGGCCGCAGCGGGGCCAAGGGGTCCAGATCGCCTCGGGTCACGGCGCCTGCTCCTGCGGGATGGTCAACCGCAGCGGACCCTCGGCCACCACCCGCCCCTTCCCGTAGTCCACGGTGACGCGCTGCGCCCAGAGCGTCCGGCCGCGCTGCGTGACCTGCACCTGCCCGGTGAGCACGGCCCGCTGCTCGGGGACCAGGAGGAGTATACGCTCCGCCGTCGCGGAGATGTCGTCTACCCGCAGGGCCGCGGTCCCCCAGACGGTGACCTCGCGGCGGCCCAGGCGGGCCTCCAGGCGATCCCCCTCGGCCACGCCGCGTGTCGCCTCCACGTGCACGGGTCCGGCCATGGTGAGCAGGTCGTCCTTCAGACGGTAGAGGAGCCGTGCCCCCCGCACCTGCAGGTCCGCGCCCGCCCACACGCGGACGCCTCCTGAGGCGGCGACGGTTTCCTCAAGCAGGTGCAGGTCGATGGCGGCGGCGGCAACACGCACCGCCCGCGCGGCAAGGGTGGCCTCCCCCTCCGCCCGCACCTGGGTGAGGCGGGCGGAGGCGTAGCGCGCGCTAATCCGCCGTCCGCGCAGCACACCCTGGGAACCGCGCACCATCCCCGGCGTGAGGAGGATGGTGCGGCGGCGCAGGTCCACCTCTACGCGGGCTCCCTCGGCGGCGGTGGTCCCGTCGGAGATGCGGACGCTTCCGGCGGCCACGATAACCCCCGCCGCGTCCATGGTCAGCTCGTCGGCCGTGATGGTGATGGCGCTGGCCCCGGGCACCGGGACGGGTGTCCCGGCTGTGGCCGTGGCCTCGGCTGCCCCAGCCCCGGCTGCGACGGCCAGTGCCGCCAGCAGCAACACCACCCGGAGGCCGCAGCGCACCGGTCGGTCTACTCCCGGTCGATCTGCGCGCGCTGCAGCCGACCGCTGTAGTCGATGTAGACGGCCTTCCACTCGCTGAAGACGTCGAGGGCCTGCTCGCCGCCCTCCCGATGGCCGTTGCCCGTATTCTTCGTCCCGCCGAAGGGCAGATGCACCTCGGCGCCGATCGTCCCGTGATTCACGTAGACGATGCCGGTCTCGATGTCGTCGACCGCCGCCATGGCGGCGTTGATGTCCCGGGTAAAGATGGAGGCGGAGAGACCGTACTGGGTGCCGTTGAGGATGGCCACCGCCTCCTCCAGCGAGCCGGTCTCGATCAGGTCGGTAACCGGCCCAAAGATCTCCTCCTGCTCGATACGCATCCCCGGGCGAACCTCGTCGAAGATAGTCGGGGCGTAGAAGTAGCCACGGCCCAGATCCCCCTCGGTGACGCGCGTCCCGCCGGTCAGAAGGCGGGCTCCTTCCGCCTTGCCGATCTCCACGTACTGGTGGACGCGCTGCAACTGGCCCTCGCTGACCACCGGGCCGACGTCGGTATCCGGCTGCAGCCCATCGCCCAGGCGCAGGCGCCGCGCCCGCTCCACCAGGCGCTCGGTCAGCTCGGCCCGCACGTCGCGGTGCACGATGATCCGGCTGCAGGCGGTGCAGCGCTGCCCCGTGGTGCCAAACGCGCTCCAGATCAACGCGTCGGTGGCCAGGCCCAGGTCGGCATCGGGCAGGACGATGGCGGCGTTCTTCCCTCCCATCTCCAGGGAGACCCGCTTGCCCAGGCGGGCGCACTTCTCCGCCAGGGCCAGCCCGGTCTCGGTGGAGCCGGTGAAGGAGATGACGCGCACCTGAGGGTGCTGCACCAGAGCCTCCCCCGCCGCCCCGCCGGGGCCGGTAACGACGTTCAACACGCCGGGGGGCAGCCCCGCCTCCTCGAAGAGCTCCACGAACTTCAACCCCACTAGCGGCGTGTAGGATGCCGGCTTGAAGACCACCGTATTGCCGCAGACCAGCGCCGGGAGGATCTTCCACGAGGGGATGGCCATGGGGAAGTTCCACGGCGTGATCACGCCCACCACACCCAGGGGCGCGCGCAGGCAGTACGCGGCCTTGTGGGGCATCTCGCTGGGGGTAGTGTAGCCGTGCAGCCGCCGCCCTTCCCCGGCGATGAAGTAGGACATGTCGATGGCTTCCTGCACGTCGCCGCGGGTCTCCGTGAGGACCTTGCCCATCTCCTGGGTCATCAGGCGGGCCAGCTCCTCCTTGCGCCGCAGGATCAGCTCGGCGACGCGGAAGAGGATCTCCGCGCGCCGCGGCGCGGGCGTCCGCCGCCAGGAGGGGTAGGCGCGGGCGGCCGCCTGCACCGCGGCCTCCACGTCCTCGGGCCCGGACTCCGGCACCAGCCCCAGTACCTCGCCGGTGGCCGGATTGAGGGTCTCCATCACCCGCCCGGACTTCGCCGGCACCCAGTCCCCGCCGATGTAGTTCTTGTAGGTGGCCACCTCAACAGCGCTCATACCCATCACCTCGAATGGGATCAGGCGTGCAGAGCGACGCCCTGAGTCACAGCGCCAACAGCCCTCGCGCCGGCCGGTACGCCCTCAGCCCACCCGCGCCGGCAGCCGCTCCACCAGCCGTGCTGCCACCTGGTGAAAGGCCCGCGCCGCCGGGCTGTCCGGGTGCGTGGTCACTATCGGCTCCCCGGCGTCGCTGCCCTCGCGGATGGCAGGGTCCAAGGGGATCTCCCCCAGCAGCGGCACGCCCAGCAGCTCCGCCAGGCGCAACCCGCCCCCCCGGCCGAAGATGTACACCGGTGGGGCGCCCGGCGCCGCCTGGAACCAGGACATGTTCTCGACGATGCCCAGCACCTCCATGTTCACCTTCTCCGCCATCCGCGCGGCCCGCCGGGCCACGTTCACCGCGGCCGGCTGCGGGGTGGTCACCACCACCATGTGCGCCTGGGGCAGCGTTTGAGCCAGCGTGATGGGAACGTCGCCGGTGCCGGGCGGCAGGTCGATGAGCAGGTAGTCCAGGTCGTCTCCCCAGTGCACCTCGCCGATGAAGGTGGTGATGGTCTTGTGCAGGATGGGTCCGCGCCAGATCACCGCCTCCCCCTCGTCGGGCAGGAGGAAACCGATGGACATGACGCGGATCCCGTCCTTCTCCAGCGGGATGATCATCTGGTCGATCACGGTAGGCTGCCCGTCCAGCCCCAGCATGCGCGGGATGGAGAACCCGTAGACGTCAGCGTCGATGATCCCGATGCGCCACCCGGCCTGGCGCATGGCCACGGCCAAGTTCACGGTGACCGTGGACTTGCCCACGCCCCCTTTGCCGCTGGCTACGACGATGACGCGCGTGGGGGATTCCGGCGTGAGGAAGGCGGAGCGCTGCTGCGGGCTTGTGGAGCCGCCGCGCAGCTTGCCGATCAGGGCCTGCCGCTGCGCGTCGCTCATGACCCCCAGAGACACCTGCACGCCGCGCACCCCGGGCAACCGGCGCAGGCGCTCCTCGATGGAGAGCTGGATCGTGTCGCGCAGAGGGCAGCCGCCGATGGTGAGCAGGGCCTCGACGGAGACCACGCCGTCCCGGATGCGGACGTCTTTGACCATGTCCAGGTCGACGATGCTCTTGTGCAGCTCGGGATCCTGGACGTCCCGCAACGCCTGCAGGACCTGCTCTCGGCTCACCTGATCCATGTGGTCGACCTCCCACCGCTACCTATTCATACTAGCACACGGATCTCGCGCCCCCCCGTAAGCCCGTACCTACTTGCCGATACTTCAGGTATGATGCACTCACGAGGAGGTTGCCAGGCCGATGGAGTCGGTGGAGGTCCGCCTTGCCCGGCTGGAGGGGAGTTATGAGCAGGTCGACCGGCGCCTGGGCTCAATCGAGGACCGGCTGGGTCGTATCGAGGTGAAGCTCGACGAGACGGCAAACCGCCTGGACGGCAAGATCGAAGCGCTCGAGAGCCGCCTCGACGGCAAGATCGAGGCGCTCGAGGGCCGCCTCGACAGCAAGATTGAGGGACTCGAGAGCCGCGTGAACGGGAAGATTGAAGCGCTCGAGAGCCGCCTCGACGGCAAGATTGGAGCGCTCGAGAGCCGCCTCGACGGCAGGATCGAGGCGCTGAGCGGGCGAGTCCACGCCCTGCTTTACGGCATCGTCGTGGCTATCCTCGTGCCGATTCTGATCAGGGTGTTCTTCCCGTAGGTGCGCCCTCCGTACCGCCCTTCCCCCGCGCGGCGGTGCACTCGACGCACTCGCAGATCTCGTACCGCAGGTAGGGAAAGGTGTAGATCCCGGTGTTGTGCCCATCCGTCCAGACCGGACGGAGGGCGTACGCGCCGACCCGCTCGACGCGCAGCGCCCGGACGTTCTCCGGAACGGAGGCCGGATCCAGGTCGCGGCGGATGTTCCACTCGCCCCTGCAGGCCGCGCAGGGGCAGTGCAGGCGCAGGGTGCGCCAGCCGTAGACGGAGTGATGCCCGTCCGACCAGACGATGCGAAGGGCGGGCTCGACGACGCTGCCCACCTCGGTGGGCGTGACCATCTTCGGGCTCACCGCGTATGCCTAGCCTCCCGGCGGCGCTGGAGGAGCGTTGCCCTCACCCGGCGGCGGGGCCGGCGAAGACCCCATAGGACGCCGGCGGTGCCGCCGGCGCCGGCGCCGCCCCGCACGACGCCGCGCTCCTCCAGGCGCCAACTCCTCGGAGGGCGGAGGAGCCGGGGGTGGCTGCGCTGGGCGGCTCACCGCCGTCTCCGCAGCCCCCTCCTCGGTGGAGGACTCAACCGCGGCCTCCTCCGGTGCGGCGCCCTCCTTCGACGCAGCGGCCTCCGGACTGGCTGCGGCGAGTGCGGACCCGGCGGGGGCGGAACGCCTCGTCGGCACCAGCCTGGGCAGGTCCCGCTCCGCGGCGTCCCTGACCCTGTTCAGCAGGCGCTCAACGGAGGCGCTCAAGGCCATCTGTACCGCCTGGTCGCCGAGCATGGGAATCCCCGCCTCCACCTCCATCCGCGCCGTCAGACGGGCTCCCGGTCCCTCCGGCTCGATGACATACTCCCCGCGTAGCGCCTTGAACGTCCCCCGCAACTGGCGGAACTCTACCCGCCCGGGCGGGCGCAGGCTCAGCCGCTGCACCGACTCCACCGGCAGCCCTCCGAAGTAGCCGCGAAACTCTGCCACCACCTGGCCGCCCCCGCGCTCCAGGACGTCCGCCACCAGCCAGATGTCGGCAAAGCGCGGCAGGCCCTCCACCCGGCTCAGCAACTGGTAGACGCGCTGCTGTGGGGCGCGGATGCTGCGCTGCCGCTCCACGCGGATGGGCCTGGTCACGGCTGGAGGGTACCGGTCACGGGCGAATCGGCCGGGTCACGGATCGAGGGGTGTGGGCGCCTCGCGGCGCAGGACCTGCACGAGGTGCAGTACGCGGTCGTAGCGCCCGAACGAGGGGATCAGGTAGAAGCCCTGCACCCGCGGGCGGACGGCGGCCACCAGCTCCTCGGCCAGGCGCAGGCCCAGCTCGCGGCTGTCCCGGGAGGCCTGGCGGAAGGCGTCCCGCAGCGCTGCGGGGATGGACATCCCAGGGACCTCGTTGTGCAGGAACTCGGCGTGACGCAGCCCGTGCAGGGGGAGGATCCCCACCAGCAGCGGCACCGGCAGAGTCCCCACGCGGTCCAGCACGCGGTCCAGCGTGGCCGGCTCGAAGATGGGCATGGTGCAGAGGAAGTCCACACCGGCGCGCAGCTTAGCCTCCAGGGCGCGCAGCTCGCGGTCCAGGTCGCGCGCCCCCATGTTCAGGGCGGCACCGACCAGGAAGGTCGTGGCCTGCCCCAGCTCCCCGCCGGCCAGGTCGCGCCCCTCGTTGAACTGCTTGACCAGGCGGATCAGCCCCGAGGGCTTCACGTCGGAGACCGAGGTGGCGCTGGGATAATCTCCCAGTTGCGGGGGGTCGCCGCGCAGCACCAGGATGTTGCGGATGCCCAGCGCGTGCAGGGCCAGCAGGTCCGACTGCATCCGCAGCAGGGTGCGGTCGCGGGTGGTGAAGTGCAGGATGGTCTCCATCCGCGCGTCCGCCTGGATGCGCAGGGACATGGCCCACGGACTCATGCGCAGCCGGGCCATGGGGTTGTCCGGAACGTTGATGGCGTCGGCGCCCGCCTGGCGCAGGAGGCGGCAGGCCTCCAGCTCCGGTCCTTCCTGCGTGCCGCGGGGCGGCGCCACCTCCACGCTGAGGACGAGGCGGTGGCCCAGACGCGCGGCCAGGGCGGTGGGCGTCGGCCGGGGCGGAGGCGGCGCCGCGGGGATGGTGACGCGCGGGCGCAGGCGCGGCGGCGGCGGCGGGGAGACGGTGCGCAGCACCTCCCGCATGGCCCTGATGTGCTCGGGCGTCGTGCCGCAGCATCCACCCACCACGCTCACGCCCAGCTCCACCATCTGCCGGGCGTAGTCGGCCATGTACTGCGGGGTGGAGAAGTAGAGGATCCGCCCGTCCACGTAGGCGGGGAACCCGGCGTTGGGCATCGCCGACAGCGGTGTGCGGCTTACGAGGACCATCTGCTCCATGACCTCGAGCACGCCCTGGGAGCCCACGCTGCAGTTGGCCCCGATGACCGCCGCGCCCAGCGCCTCCAGCCGGGCGACTATCTCCCCGGGAGTGTGCCCAAGCAGCGTCCGCCCCTCGTGGGTGAAGGTCATCTGCGCGATCACCGGGAGGGCGGTGACCTCCCTCGCCGCGGCCACGCCCTCGGCCAGCTCCTGCAGGTCGCTGAAAGTCTCGAAGATGAGGACGTCGACGCCTCCCTCCTCAAGGGCCCTGGCCTGCTCGGCGAAGGCCTGGCGCGCCTCGGCGGGCTTGACCGCGCCCAGCGGAGCCAGCGGGCGGCCGATGGGACCCATGGAGCCGGCGATCCAGACCCACCGTCCCGCGGCCTCCCGGGCCTGGCGGGCCACCGCCGCACCGGTGAGGTTGATCTCGCGCACGCGGTCCTCAAGCCCGTGCAGGGCCAGCTTGAAGCGGTTTGCGCCGAAGGTGTTGGTCTCGATCAGCTCGGCGCCTGCGGCGAGGTACTCCTCGTGGATGGCCCGCACCAGCTCGGGCCGCTCCACGTTCAGCGCGTCGAAGCACTGGTCGAAGGGGACGCCTCGGGCGTAGAGCATGGTGCCCATGGCTCCGTCCGCCAGCAGGGGCCCGCGCTCCAGGCGCGCCTGGAAGCTCTCCGGTACCTGACCGGACATCCTACCCTCCGAGTGCGGAGTCAGTCCCTGCTACTCACTCTCCGATGACCGATTTGGCGATGATGATTCGCTGGATCTCCGAGGTTCCCTCGCCGATTTCCGTGAGCTTGACGTCGCGGTAGATGCGCTCCACCGGGTAGTCCTTGATGAAGCCGTACCCCCCGTGGATCTGCACCGCCCTGGCCGCTGCGCGGGCCGCGGCCTCCGAGGCGTACAGCTTGGCCATGGAGGCCTCCCTGCGGAAGGGACGCCCCTGGTCTGCCAGCACGGCGGCACGGGCCACGAGCAGCCAGGCGGCCTCCAGCTCAGCCGCCATGTCCGCCAGCATGAAGGCGATGGCCTGGTGCTCGACGATGGGCCGGCCAAACGCCCGCCGCTCCCGCCCGTACTCCACGCTGGCCTGCAGCGCCGCCCGCCCCAGCCCCACGGCCATGGCGCCGATGCCGATGCGCCCCCGTTCCAGCGTGCGCATCGCCTGACGGTAGCCGTCGCCGGGGCGGCCGATCAGGTTCTCCTCTGGGACCTCGCACTCGTCGAAGACCACCTCCGCGGTGTCGCTGCTGCGCACGCCCAGCTTGTCTTCTTTCTTTCCCACGCGCAGCCCGGGGGTCTCTCGCTCCACGATGAAGGCGGAGATCCCCTCCCGCCCCCGCTGCGGGTCGGTCACCGCCAGCACCACGTAGATCCCGCCCACCGAGCCCTGAGTGATGAAGACTTTGGTCCCGCTGATGTACCAGCACTCCCCGCGGCGGACGGCGCGCGTCTGGATGGCGGCCGCGTCGCTACCGGCGCCTGGCTCGGTGAGACACCACGCCCCCAGGGCCTGTCCCGAGGCCAGCTGGGGGAGGTAGCGCTGTTTCTGCGCCTCGTCGGCGAAGTGCACGATGTGCCCGGTGCACAGGGAGTTGTGCGAGGCAACCGCCAGGGCGACCCCTCCGTCCCCCCAGGCCAGCGCCTCGATGGCCAGGGTGGTGCTGAGCATGTCCAGCCCCGCCCCGCCGTAGCCGGCGGGCACGGTCATCCCCCACAGGCCCAGCGCGGCCAGCTTGGGCACCAGCTCCAGAGGGAACCTCCCCTCCCGGTCCCACTCCCGCGCGTGCGGCCGGATCTCGCGCGCGGCGAAGTCGCGAACCGTCTGGTGGATCAAGCGCTGCTCGTCCGTGAGCTGGAAGTCCACGTCGTCTAGCCCTTCACCACTCCGATCGGCCGGGCGCGCACGACGCGGCGGCTGATCCCGGCGTGGTGGCAGACGTCCACGACGTCGGCCACGTCCTTGTAAGCCGGCGAGGCCTCCTCAGCCAGCAGTGAGCGGTCCTGCGCCCTCACGATGATCCCCCGCTGCCGCAGCTGGTCGGCCACGTCCACGCCGCGCAAGGCGCGCACCGCCGCCTTGCGCCCCAGCACCCGCCCCGCGCCGTGACAGGTCGAGCCGAAGGAGACGCGCATGGCCGCCTCGGTGCCGGTGGCGACGAAGGAGTAGCGGCCCATGTCACCGGGGATGAGCACGGGCTGCCCGATGGCGCGGTAGCGGGCCGGCACCTCGGGGTGGCCGGGGGGATAGGCGCGCGTGGCCCCCTTGCGGTGCACGCAGAGGCGCAGGCGACGCCCCTCCACCTCGTACTCCTCCACCTTGGCGATGTTGTGGGCGACGTCGTAGACCAGATCCATGCCCAGGTCGCGCTCGCTGCGGCCGAAGACCCGCTCGAACGCCTCCCGCGCCCAGTGGGTGATCAACTGGCGGTTGGCCCAGGCGAAGTTGGCCGCGGCGCACATGGCCCCAAAGTAATCCTGCCCCTCCGGCGAGCGGAAGGGAACGCAGGCCAGTTGCCGGTCCACCAGGTGGATGTGGTACTTCTGCGCGTTGGCCCGCTCGGCCACGCGCAGGTAGTCGGTGCAGACCTGGTGGCCCAGCCCTCGGGAGCCGCAGTGGATGAAGACCACCACCTGCCCGGGGAAGAGGCCCAGCACCTCCGCCGCCGCCGCGTCGAAGACCTGGTCCACCACCTGGACTTCAAGGAAGTGGTTGCCCGAGCCCAGCGTCCCCACCTGCGCCTTGCCGCGGGACTTGGCCTGCGCGCTCACCTTGTCCGGGTCCGCCTGCGGCAACGCGCCGCCGGCCTCGCAGGTCTCCAGGTCCTCCGGCCGGCCGTAGCCCTGGGCCACCGCCCAGCGCGCCCCGTCCTTGAGGGCGCCATCCAGGCGGGAGGCCTCCAGCTTGAGGCGGCCGGTGGCGCCCACTCCGGATGGGACGGCGCGGAAGAGGACGTTGACCAGCGACTCCAGGTGGGGACGGACGTCCTCCTCGCGCAGGTTGGTGCGGATGAGGCGGACGCCGCAGTTGATATCGTAGCCCACACCCCCCGGTGAAATGACCCCCTCATCGAGGTCAAACGCCGCCACACCACCAACCGGAAACCCGTAGCCCCAGTGAATGTCAGGCATGGCCAGCGAGTAGCCGACGATGCCGGGCAGGGTGGCCGCATTGGCCACCTGCTCCAGCGCCTGCTCTTCGGCGATCTGGCGCAGCATCCGCTCGTCGGCGAAGACCAGGCCGGGCACGCGCATCCCAGGCTTGTAGGTGAGGGGGATCTCCCACCGGTAGTCGTCGATCTTGCGCAGGAGGCGGGTCCAGGGGGTCCGGCCGACCCGCTCCGGAGCCTCCTCCACGTCCTGGTGCAACTCCTCCCTCATGGCTACCTCCAGCATTCCCCTGCCGATGAAAAGGCCCCTCATGCTCCCATGAGGGGCCCGGTGATCGTGGCGCGCGGCGCACCTAGAACGGCATCGCCTCGACCGCCTTGACCTCCGGGACGTACTCCTTGAGGATCCGCTCCACTCCCGCCTGCAGAGTCATCATGGAGTACATGCAGCCCACGCAGGCGCCTACCAGCCGCAGCTGCACGATGCCGTCCACGATGTCAACTAGCTCCAGGTCGCCGCCGTCGCCCTGGACGGCGGGGCGGATCATCTCCAGGACCTCCTCCACCCGGGCGCGCAGCGCCTGGTCGGCGTCGGTCGCGGCCTGCGCGCCGTTGATCACAGACATGGCATCAGCCATGATGGCCTCCTATGTCCGCCCGGCGGAGGTCTGCCCTCCGCCGGCAGCCTGTGCCTCGTCGCAGGGGTCGGCCTCGCCCGGGTCGTCGGCGGTGGTGAAAGAGTGACCGCACCCGCAGGTGGAGATCGCGTTGGGGTTACGAAGGGTGAAGCCCTCTCCCATCACCGACCGCGTGTAGTCGATCTGCGCGCCGCGCAAGAGGCGCGCCGCCAGCCCGTCCAGCAGCAGCCGCACGCCGTGCTGGTCGACGATCTGGTCTCCCGGCTGCACCTCGGTATCCAGGGTCATGCCGTAGGTGTAGCCGGAGCACCCGCCCCGGCTGACGAAGAGGCGCAGGTGCGTCCCCTCCGGCTCCTGGGCCAGGAACTCCTTCACCTTGGCGGCGGCGGCTGGAGTGATGCTGACGACGGGTTCCTGCGTGATGGCCATGGTGGCTTCATTCTAGCCGCGGGCGTTTCGGCCTGTCAAATTGACCGGGGGGCTTTTCGGGCGAACAGCGGCTCCATGTTCTTGTCGGTAACAGGAAATATGGCGCGACGATCCGGCCCTCGGTAACCGTTACTTACTTATGGCTCGACGGGCCCCCAGCAAAGACGGGGAGGGCTGACAAAGATGGGCGGGAGCGCATCAGGGGCGCGGCGTGAGCCCTTCCAGACGCGCCGCCACCGCCAGGCGATGGTCGAAGACGACGATCTCCCCCCCGGGGGGAGTCCCCGCCCACAGCAGCGCCGCAGCCAGCTGCAGCGCGTCGGATGCGTGAAGCGCGTGGAGTCGCAGCAGCCTGCCTGCCTGCCGCCGCACCTCCTCACCCGGTGTGATCTCCACCCACGCGTCCTGCAGGACCTGCAGCATCCGCCGCGCCGTCTCCTCCCGCTGGGGCACAAGCACGCCTTCGCGCCGCAGCCGCGCAAACGCCGACCAGCACTCGACGAGCGACCCCCACCAGACGACCATGCTCCTGTCCTCCGCCAGAAGCGCCCGGGCGGCAGACGAGGACGGCTGCTCCAGGCACAGGAGGACCAGCGCCGATGCGTCCCAGAACTTCACCGGTCCTCGGCGCGCTCCTGGAGCAGCGCGGTCAGACCTCTTCCCTCGGGGTCCGCCGGGCCGCGCTGGCGGAGGAAGGCGGCCGGCAGCCGCCGCCGCGGCGGTCGAGCAAGGCCGGCGCGGAGCAGCATGGCAAGATGGGACTCCTGCTTCGCCGGGGCCTCCACCGGCGCCAGCCGGGCGATGGGACGCCCACGCTCGGTCACCACGATCTCCTCCCCCGCCTTCACGGCGTCCAGGTACTCACTCAGCCTGGCCTTCAAGGACGCTATCGACGCCTGACGCACGGATTCACCCCGGTCCTCTTTGCCGGCGCTAGAAATTCATGACCAGAATAGTCAAGTTGCGTTTGCTTGTCTAGCTTACGTCCCGGGTTCGTCAACCGGACGGGGCGGGTCGCGTTGCGCGTCCACGGAGCACAGGAACCCGAAGGGCTCATGCGGGTCGGGGTTCTGGAACTGGTGCGCCTCCTCCGGAGGCACGTAGACCAGGTCGAAGGGCTGCACCTCGAAGGTCTCCATCCCCACCCGCACCCGGCCGCGCCCGCGCAGCACCAGGACCGCGTGGGCGTGGTTGTGTAGCTCCAGGCTGCTGAACCCCCGGGGGGCGATCTCGAAGTAGCGCAGGTGGAAGGCGACGGGCTCCGCGGAGGCACCCACCAGGACGTGGCGTACCACGCCCTCCCAGGCCAGCGCGCTGTCCACCGCGGGCTTGTACGCCTGCTGCGGCACCCCCTCCCAGGAGAACGTCGCCGGGTCGAACCGCCGCAGGCGACGCAGGGGGCGGAGTTCGGTCTCGGGGACCTCGCACGAGGAGGCAGGGAGTGGAGCCGCGGGCCTCGTCATGGACGCACCACCACCTTCAACGCCCGGCCCGCCGCCACCAGCCGGTAGCCCTCGGCGACCTGGTCCAGCCCCAGCCGGTGCGAGATCAGGGACTCCACCGGCAGTCCTCCAGCGATGGCGCTTAGCGCCTCCCGAGTGTCTTCCGGGCCGGCGGAGTACGTGGGTACGACCTCCACCTCGCGAAAGAACAGGTCGTGCAGCGGTAGCGGCCAGTGCTCCTCCGGGGGGACGGGGCTGAAGATCACCAGCCGGCCGCCTGGAGCCACGCATTCGTAGCCCAACCGCACCGCCTGCAGCGAGGCCGGCGTGACGAATACCACGTCCGCGCCCCCCTCTGTCGCCTCGCGCACCTCGGCCGCCGGCACAGCCTCGTCGGCTCCGGCGGCACGGGCCGCGGCAAGCCGCTCCTCCAGCAGGTCCGCTCCCACCACCCGCTCGACGGGCAGCCGGCGGGCCAGCAGGACGTGCAGCAGGCCCATCACCCCCAGGCCGACCACGGCCACGCGGTCCCCCGGCTGCAGGCGGGCGCGGCGAAGGGACTTGATCACGCAGGCCAGCGGCTCGACGAAGATCCCCGCGTCGTCGCTGACCTCCGGTGGCAGGGCCAGCATGTCCGCGCCAGCGATCTCCCCAGGGACCAGCGCGTGGTCACACAGGCCGCCGGGTACAAGACGCGTGCGCCGCCAGGTCTGGCAGTGCACATACTGACCCCGGCGGCAGGCGCGGCAGCGCAGGCAGGGCGCGTGGTGGTGGATGAAGACCCGGGTGCCCGGTTCGAGCGCCACACCCGCCCCGGCCGAGGCCTCCTCGCCGGCAGCCACCACCTCGCCCACCGGCTCGTGCCCCAGCACCAGAGGAGCCTTGCGTCGCATGTACCAGGCCAGCGTCTCGCTGCTGCATAGCCCGCAGGCCCGGATGCGCACCAGCACCTCCCTCGGCCCTGGGGCGCGTAGCGGCAAGATCTCCAGCCGGATGTCGTCCGGGGCGTGGAAGACGGCGGCGCGCGTGACGGAGGGCAGCGTCAGCACCACTCCGCCGCCTCGGGCATGATGGCCACCTTCACCGGACCGCCGCGGTCGAGCTCCTGGAAGACTCCGACGATCTCGTCCAGGGGCCGGACGGCGCTGATGATGGGCCGGACGTCGATGCGCCGCCCGGCGAGCCAGTGGTAGGCCTCGGTGACGTCGGCGGGCGTGTAGTGGAAGGCGCTGACAAGGTCCACCTCGCCGTAGTGCAGCAGCGCGGCGTCGAAGGTGACGCGACTGCCGCCGGCCAGCCCGCCGAAGAGCAGGACCTTCCCGCCGGGGCGGACCCACTCGGGGGCCTGCTCCCAGATGTGGTCGGTCCCCGTGGACTCCACGACCACGTCGGGGCGCCTCCCCAGCGCCTCCTCCACCTGCAGGGGGATCTCCCCCTGCTCGATCTCCACCGGCGCCGCGCCCAGCGCCGCTGCCAGCCGCAGCCGCTCCGGCCGGCGTCCCACAGCGGCGATGCGGTGGCCGAGGACGCGGCCGGTCAGCACCTGCAGCAGGCCGATGGCCCCAAGCCCGACCACGGCCACGGTGGAGGGGGCGGACAGCCCCAGCCGCCGCCACCCGTGCAGCACGCATGCCAGCGGCTCGAGGAATGCCGCCTCGATGTAGGAGAGGCCCGCCGGCTTGGGCAGCAGGTGGCGGGCGACCACCGGAGGGGAGATCAACAGGTAGTCGGCGTAGGCGCCCAAGACGATGTCCCGGAATAGGCGCTCGCAGTGGTTCTCCGCGCCGGCGAGGCAGGCGCGGCAACCGCCGCATGGTGCGGTGGGAACCAGCATCACGGCGTCACCGGGGGCCACCTCCTCTACGCCGGGCCCGGCGGCCACCACGTCGCCAGCGCACTCGTGCCCGAAGGGACCCGCCGGCAGGCGGGGGTGGCCGCGGCGGTAGGTCTTCAGGTCGGTGCCGCAGGTGAGCGCGGCGCGCACGCGCAGCAGCACCTCGCCCGGGCCAGGACGCGGCACCGGCCGCTCCTCAATGGTGATCACGCGCGGGGATTTCAGGACCGCCTGGCGCAAACGGGGCTACCCGTCCCCCGTCTCCACGGGAAGCTGCTGGTTCATCCACTCAATGATACCGCCGCGGACGTTCAGCGCCGCCCTGTACCCGGCGCCGCTAAGCAGCCGGACCACCTCCGCGCTGCGCGAGCCGACGGCGCAGTGGACGAGGACCGGCCGCTGCGGGTCGATCTCCGTCAGCCGCTGCGGCACCTCCCCCTTGGGGATGAGCACAGCCCCGGGGATGCGGGCCAGCGCCCACTCCCATGGCTCTCGCACGTCGATGAGCTGCGCCCCTTCCCGCATCAGGCGGTAGGCCTCCTCGGGCTCGACCTCCGGGACCACCTCGCCGTCGCCGGCCGCCGCGGCGTGCCGGCCCGGCAGGCCGCAGAAGGCCTCGTAGTCGATGAGCTCCGTGATGGTGGGGTGGTCGCCGCAGACCGGGCAGTGGGGGTTGCGCGCCCAGCGGACCACGCGGAACTCGTTCTCCAGCGCGTCGAAGAGGAGGAGGCGGTTGACCAGCGTCCGCCCGTGTCCCAGCAGCACCTTCACCGCCTCGGTGGCCTGCAGCGCGCCCATGAAGCCGGCCAGCGCCCCCAGGATTCCGCCCTCGGCGCAGGAGGGGACGACACCCGGAGGCGGCGGCGTGGGGAAGAGGCAGCGGTAGCACCCGCGCCCGGGCAGAAACGTGGTCGCCTGCCCCTCCCACCTCAGGATGCTGGCGTCGATCAGGGGCTTGCGCAGGAAGACGCAGGCGTCGTTGACCAGGTAGCGGGTGGGGAAGTTGTCGCTGCCGTTGACGACCAGGTCGAAGTCCCGGATGATCTCCAGGGCGTTCTCCGAGGTGAGCGTGGTCTGGAACGGGATGACCCGCACATCCGTGTTGAGGGCCTGCAACGTGCGGCCGGCGGACTGGGTCTTGGGCTTGCCCAGGTCCGCCGTAGTGTGCAAGATCTGACGGTGCAGGTTGTTGAGCTCGACGCGGTCCCCGTCGACGATGCCGATGGTGCCCACGCCGGCCGCCGCCAGGTAGAACGCGGCCGGGCTGCCCAGCCCCCCCGCGCCCACCACCAGGACACGGCTCTCCAGGAGGCGCCGCTGCCCACCCAGGCCGACCTCCTGCAGGATGATCTGGCGGGAGTAGCGGTCCAACTGCTCCCGGGAGAGCAGTGGAGCATGGCGATTCCTTACATCGGTGCTCATCTTTCGCAGAGTCTACAATGACAGAGGCCCAAAAGCCCTGTCAAGGAACGACTCCCGGCACCCGGCCTCTGTGCTACCGCTGCCCTGTTTCCCTCTGCACCAGCTCCCGGTAGGCCTGTCGCAGCCTGGCGGTCACCGGCCCCGGTGCGCGGCGCCACTCCTGGTCGATCTGCCCCACCGGCAGGATCTCGATCCCGGTGCCCGTGATGAACGCCTCCGCCGCCGCCGCCAGGTCGCTCAGGTGCAGCGCCACCTCGCGGCACTCGATTTCCAGAGAGCGGCAGAGTTCCAGCACTGCGGCGCGGGTCACCCCCTGCAGGATCCGGTTGTCCGCAGGATGGGTGCGCACCACCCCGTCGATGACGGCGAAGAAATTGGCCGCCGTGCATTCGGTGATGGTCCCCTCCGGCCTGTACAGCAGCGCCTCGTCCGCTCCCGCCCGCGCCGCCTGCTCCCGCGCCAGGACGTTGGCCAGCAGCGCGGTGGTCTTGATGTCACAGCGAGCCCAGCGCAGGTCCGGCTGGGTGATGAGGCGTGCTCCCCGGGCCGCCAGGGCCGCATCCGCCGGCGGAGCCTCCCGCAGGGTCATGATCAGCGTGGGCCGCGCCTCCCGGGGGAAGGCGTGCTGCCGCGGGGCGGTCCCTCGCGTGATCTGGATGTAGAGGACGCCCTCGCTCAGGCCGGAGACGGAAAGCAACCGCTGCGCCTCTGCGGCGATCTCCCCCAGCGGCAGCGGCGGCGCCAGCTCGATGGCCTGCAGGCTGCGGGCCAGACGCTCCAGGTGGGGCCCGAGGCGAAAGTACCTGCCGCGCTCACAGTGCACGACCTCGTACACGCTGTCCCCGAACTGCAGCCCGCGGTCCTCGACCGGGACGCGGGCCTCCTCGATGCTGGTGATGGTGCCGTTCACGTAGGCGAGCCCTGACACCGTTCACGCCCCCTTCGCCGCGGTTCAGCCACCCAGGTAGGCCCTGCGCACGCGCTCATCGGCAACCAGGTGCGCCGGCGGCCCCTCCAGGGCAATGGTACCGGTCTCCAGCACGTAAGCGTAGTGCGCCACCCGCAGCGCCATGTGGGCGTTTTGCTCCACGAGGAGGATCGTGGTGCCCCCGGCGCTGATCTGGATCAGGACGTCGAAGATGTTGCGCACCAGCACCGGCGCCAGCCCCATGGACGGCTCGTCCAGGAGCATGAGCCTGGCGCGGCGCATCAGCGCCCGGCCCAGGGCCAGCATCTGCTGCTCCCCGCCCGAGAGGGTGGCCGCCAGCTGGTGCCGCCGTTCGGCCAGCCTGGGGAGGATGGTGAAGACCCGCTCCAGGTCGGCGGCGACCCCCGCCGGATCCCTTCGTCCCCATGTGGCCAACCGCAGGTTCTCCAGGACGGTGAGGTTGGCAAAGATGCCCCGACCTTCGGGGACGTGGGCGATGCCCAGCTCGACGATGCGGTGGGGCGGCACGCCCTTCAGGTCCGATCCGGCGTAGACGATGCGTCCCCGTTCGACGGACACCAGCCCGGAGATGGCGCGCAGCGTGCTGGACTTGCCGGCGCCGTTGGCTCCGATGAGGGTGACGACCTGCCCCTCCTCGACCCTCAGGGAGATGCCCTGGACGGCACGGATGTTACCGTACGAGACCCACAGGTCCTCCACCGCCAGCAGCGGGGATGCGGCGCCCATCAGGCCACCACCGCCTCGCCCAGGTAGGCCTCGATCACCCGGGGGTGGCGCTGGATCTCCGCGGGGGAGCCCTCGGCGATGGTCGCCCCGAAGTCCAGCACGGTGATGCGCTCGCAGATCCCCATGACCACACGCATCTGGTGCTCGATCAGGACCACGGTGAGCCCGAAATGCTCCCGCACCCAGCGGATGTGGTCCAGCAAAGCGTCGATCTCGCTGGGGTTCATCCCGGCCGCCGGCTCGTCCAGCAGGAGCAGGACGGGCTCACAGGCCAGGGCGCGGGCGATCTCCAGCCGGCGCTGCTCCCCGTAGGGAAGGCCGCGGGCCGGGGCGTCGGCGTAGCGGCCGAGGTGGAACAGCTCCAGCAGCTCCAGCGCCCCACGGCGGATCTCCTCCTCCTCACGCCGGGCGGCGGCTGTGCCCAGCGCGGCGGCCCACAGAGAGTAGCGTACGCGGGCATAGCGGGCGATCCGTACGTTGTCCAGCACGGAGAGGTCCTTGAACAGCCGGATGGTCTGGAAGGTCCGGGCAATTCCGCTGCGGATGATCTCGTGGGCTGGCCGGCCCACCAGTTCCTGGCCCCGGAAGAGCACGCTTCCCGCCGTGGGACGGTAGACACCGGTAATCAGGTTGAAGACCGTGGTCTTGCCTGCGCCGTTGGGCCCGATGATACCGATGATCTCTCCCGGGAAGACTTCCAGGTTGAAGTCCCAGACCGCGCGAAGCCCGTCGAAGTAGTGGGTCAGCCCCCGCACGGCCAGCAGCGGCCGGTCCCCGCCAGCAGGCACCCCTCCCCCTGCTCTCCGTGCAGGGTCCGCACCAGCCGACGCCAGAGCCGCCCGGATTCCCTCCGGACGCTCCTCCGGAGGCACGAGAAGCTTCAACTCCCTCAGTCCCATCATCCCCCGCGGCCGGAAGATCATGAGCAGCACCAGCAGCAGCGGTCCGATTACCCACCGCCATACCTGCAGCGGCCGCAGCAGCTCCAGGACCACGGTGAAGGTCGTGGCGCCGAGCACAGACCCGGTGAGGCTGCCGATCCCCCCCAGGTAGACCATGACCAGGACGTCCGTGGACTTCAGGATGCCGAAGGAGCGGGGGTTGATGAATTGCAGGACGTGGGCGAACAGTCCGCCGGCCACCCCGGCGAAGAACGAGGAGAGCATGAAGGTCATGACCTTGACCTGGCGGGTGTTCACGCTGACCAGCGCCGCGGCGGTCTCGTCCTCGCGGATGGCCTGAGTTCCCCGGCCGTAGTTGGAGTAGATGTAGTTGCGCAGGACGAACAGGGTGAGCAGCACCCAGATGTACACCCAGGCCACGCTGGTCAGCCGGGACATGCCCATCAGGCCCCGCGGTCCGCCCACGGCGTCGATGTTCTCCAGCACGCTCTTCACGATCATGTTGAAGGCCAGGGTGACGATGGCCAGGTAGTCGCCACGGGTCTTGAACGAGGGGATGGCCACCACCAGGCCCGCCAGCGATGCGGCCAGGCCGCCGGCGACCACGGCCAGCGGGAAGACCAGCGGCCCCCACTCCCGGGGGAAGACCCACAAGGTCATCAGAGAAGCCCCGTAGGCCCCCACGGCCATGAAGGCCGCGTGCCCCACGGAGAACTCCCCCATGTACCCGTTGACCAGGTTCAGGCTGGCGGTGAGGATGATGTTGATCCCCACGTACATGAGGACCTGCTGCTGGTAGAGGTTGAGCAGCCCCCACCGCGGCAGGAGCACCGCCAGCGGCAGGAAGGCCAGGGCGATGAGGAAGCCGCGCCAGCGCCGCACCGGCCCTCACACCTTCATGGCCACCGGACGGCCCAGGATGCCCGTCGGGCGGAAGATGAGGAAGACCAAAAGCAGGGAGAAGGCGACGAAGTCGCGGTAGGTCGACGGCAGGAGGATGGGGGTGAAGATCTCCACGGCCCCCAGGATGTAGCCGCCGATCATCGCCCCGCGGATATTCCCGATGCCTCCGACGACCGCGGAGATGAACGCCCACCAGCCGATGCGGATGCCCATGTAGGGGTCGATGGTGTAGGCCATGCCGTAGAGCACCCCGCCCACGGCGGCGATGGAAGCCCCCAGGGCGAAGGTCAGGGTGATGATACGGTCCACCGGGACGCCCATGAGGGGTGCGGTGAACTTGTCCCAGGAGACCGCGCGCATGGCCATCCCCGTCATGGTCCTGCGCACGATGGTGTCCAGGAGCAGCATCACCAGCGCCGAGAGGACGATGGTCTGAGCCTGGACGGTGGAGATGACCACGCCGCCCAGGACGATCCGCCCCACGGGTACCAGGGGAGGGAGGAACCGCGGCTCGGGTCCGATGGTGGCCAGGGTGAAGTTCTCCAGGAAGAGCCCCACGCCCAGGGCGGTGATTACCGCGGAGACCCGCGGCGCCTGGCGCAGGGGCTTGTAGGCCACTCGCTCGATCACCGCCGCCAGCGTCGCCGTCCCCAGCACCGCCGCCAGCATTGTGGCCAGGAACACGGGGACCGCCCCCAGGTGCAGCGCCGACCCCAGCAGCGCCACCCCCACGAAGAACGCAATGTAGGTGCTGACCATGAAGATGTCCCCGTGGGCAAAGTTGATCATGGTGAGGATGCCGTAGACCATGGTGTAGCCCAGGGCGATCAGCGCGTAGACGCTGCCCACCTGCAGGGCGTTGAGGAGGTACTGGACGGCCAGGCCCACGGCGCCCGCTCACGTTCCCCGCGGGGGGCTCCCCGCCCGGCCGCAACCGGACGGTGGAGCCCCCGCCTCTTCCCTCAGGGCTGCGCGGTGGAGTGGTAGCGGAACTTGCCCTCCTTGATCTGGATGATCACCGCGCTCTTTACCGGATCCCCGGTCCCCTTGAACTGCATCACGCCGGTCACCCCCTCGTACTGGGTGATGCCGGCCAGCGCGTCCCGCACCGCCTGACGGTCCACCCGCCCCGCGGCGCGGATGGCCTGAAAGGCCAGGCCGAAGGAGTCGTAGGTCAGCGCCGCCACGTCATCGGGGGTCTTGCCGTACTTGCTCTCGTAGGCCTTGATGAAGGCCTGGGCCTTGGGCGTGGCGATGTCGGTGGCGTAGTGCGTGGTGAAGTACAGCCCCTCGCACTCCTTGCCGCACAGCGTGATCAGCTCCAGGTTGCCCCAGGAGTCGCTGCCGAAGATGACGCCGGTGAAGCCCAGGCGCCGTGCCTGCTGCACCTGCAGAGGCACCTCGCTGTAGTAGTTGGGCAGGAAGAGGGAGTCTGCGCCCGCCGCGCGGATCTTGGTGAGCTGCGAGGAGAAGTCCTTGTCGCCGGTGGTGTACGTCTCGAAGGCCACCACGGAGACGCCGGCGGCCTCGATGGTCTTCTTGTACACCTCGGCGATGCCCTTGTTGTACTCGGAGGCCACGTCGTAGAGCACCGCGGGCCTGGTGGTCTTCAACTCCTGCAGCGCGAACTTGGCCGCCACCACCCCCTGGAAGTCATCGATGAAGGCGGCCCGGAATACGAACTTCTTGGGCTGGCCGGTGGCCGCGTCGATGGTGGTCTTCACCGCCGTGGACCAGGGGCTGATCATGGGGAGCTTGGCCGACTCGGCCACCTCCGCCGCAGGGATGGCGTTCCGGCTGGCGTTGGGCCCGATCATGAGCAGCACGCCGGCGGTGTTCAGTTTGTGGGCCGCGGCGGCGGCGGACTCGGCCTTGTCCTCGTTGTCCTCCACCAGCAGCTCCACCCGGTACTTCCGGCCGCCGACCTCCAGCCCGCCGGCGGCGTTGACCTCCTCCACGGCCAGCTCGGCGCCGTTCTTGCACGACGCGCCCACCACCGGAATGCCTCCGGTGAGCTCGGCATTCAGGCCGATCCGGATCACCGCGGGCGTCGGGGCCCGGGAGCGGACGGCCAGCACGACGATGACGGCTGCTACCACCACGACGACAGCCGCGACCAGCAGGGACCGCCTCCTCATCACGATCACCTCCCGCTATCGTGTGCCGTGCCCGATCTGAAAGGGGGTAATAGAGGAGCCGCGCTGCGCTGGCACGGCTTCCGGACTCAATGCTCGCACGGGGGAATCCGTGCCGTCAAACGGGTGTTGCCCGCAGCCCGCTCCGGTAGGCCAGCACTGCCCGGGCCTGGTCGTCGGCGTGGTAGGAGGAGCGCACCAGCGGCCCGGACTCCACGTACTTGAACCCTCGGCGCAGGCCCTCTTCCCTCAGCGTGCGGAACTCCTCCGGGGTGTAGTACCGCCCGATGGGATGGTAGTCCGGGCCGGGGCGCAGGTACTGACCCAGGGTCAGCACGTCTACGTCCACCGCCCGCAGGTCGTCCATGGTCTGCAGCAGCTCCTCCCAGGTCTCCCCCATGCCCAGGATGATCCCGCTCTTGGTGAAGCAGGTGTAGCCCCACTCCTTGACCCGGCGCAGCAGCTCCAGGGAGCGGTCGTAGCTGCCGCCGTGGCGCACGATCTTGAAAACCCGGCGGACGCTCTCGATGTTGTGGCCGAGGATCTCCGGGTCCGCATCCAGCACGGTGCGCAGCGCCGCGGCGTCCCCCTTGAAGTCGGGGATAAGCACCTCCACGGTGCAGCCGGGGAGGATCTCGCGGATCCTGCGGATGGTCTGCGCGTAGATCCCGGCGCCGCCATCGGCCAGGTCGTCGCGGTTCACCGATGTGATGACGGCGTGGTGCAGCCCCATGGCCGCCACAGCGCGGGCGACGCGCTCGGGCTCCTGCACGTCCAGCTCGGTGGGCAGGCCGTGGGCGATGGCGCAGTAGGCGCAGTTGCGCGTGCACAGGTTTCCCAGGATGAGGAAGGTGGCGGTGCGCCGTCCCCAGCACTCGCCGATGTTGGGGCAGCGCGCCTCCTCGCAGACGGTGTGCAGCGTCTGCGTGCGCATGATGCCCACCAGGTCCTGATAGGCGCCGCCCCCCGGCAGCCGGACCTTGAGCCATTCAGGCCGGCGCGCGCCGTCAACGGAGGGAACCGTGGCCATGCCTACAGGTCTGCGACCGCGGAGTCGCCGCCGCGGAAGCCTTCCAACCGGTTCTTGATGTGATTGAGGAACCGGTCGGCGACCGCGCCGTCGAAGACCCGGTGGTCGAAGGAGAGCCCCAGGTGCATGATGGCGCGGATGGCGATGGCGTCTGCCGGCTTGCGCGATTCGCCTGGCGAACGGCCGGAAACCGCGGGGACCACGACGGGCCTCTTGACGATGGCATCCGTAGCCAGGATGGCCGCCTGGCCGGGGAGGATGATGGGCATCGACCAGATGGAGCCGAAGATGCCGGGATTCGTCACGGTAAACGTCCCGCCCTCGACGTCCTCGAGGGTCAGCTTTCCCTCGCGGGCCCGCCGGCTGATGTCCTCCAGGTCCCGCGCCAGGCCCAGGAGCGACTTCCGGTCGGCGTCCTTGATCACAGGGACGATCAGGCCGTCCTCCAGGGCCACGCCAACGCCGATGTTCACCCGTCCCCGAATCAGGATACCCTCGTCGGTCCAGGTGGAGTTGACGATGGGGAAGGCGCGCAGCGCCTCCGCCGCGGCGCGCACGAAGAAGGCGGTGTAGGTCAGGCCGACCCCGTGCCGGGCGCGCCACTCGTCCTTGTATGCCTCGCGCCAGCGCACGACCTCGGTCATGTCCACTTCGATCACGCCGTACGCATGCGGGATCTCCCGCTTGGACTGGGCCATGCGCTGGGCGATGGTGCGCCTTAGCGGAGAGAGCTTGAGCAGTTGGTCGCCCGGAGCGGCAGGGGGGGCCGGCGCGGGGGCGGCCGGGGGGGCGGCCAAGGGCTCGGCGGGCGGAGCAGCGGCCGCGGGCGCGATGCCTGCCGCTAAGGCCTGCCGCTGGGCCACGTACCTCTGCAGGTCCTCCTTGGTGACCCGCCCGCCTGCTCCACTGCCGCGGAGCTGCTCCACCTCGGCCAGAGGAATGTTGTGCTCCTCTGCCAGGCGGCGCACCAGCGGGGAGAGCCTGACGCCGGCCTGGCGCGGTGGCGGCGGTGCCGCCGGGGGTGAAGGAGCCTCCGGAGCCTCGGGGGCTGGGGGGACCGCAGGGGCCCCGGGGGGCGCAGGGGCCCTGCCCTCACCTGCTGCCACCGCGGCGCCTTCGGCCGCTTCGACTTCCAAGAGCGCGATGGGCGTGCCCACGCGCCTGGTCTCACCTTCAGCCACCAGGATCTCCTTCAGGACGCCGCCGTAGGGCGAGGGCATCTCCACGTTGACCTTGTCGGTGATGATCTCGACCAGGGGCTCGAACCGTTCCACCCGGTCGCCGGGCTGCTTCAGCCAGCGGCCGATGGTGCCCTCGAATGTGGACTCGCCCAGTTGGGGCAGCGTGATCTCAACCGGCATGCCCGTATCCCCCGGGTGTCATGGCCCCATTCTACACAACTGGGACCAGACCGAGTTCTGGCCGCTCAGTAGGCCGCCAGCCGGCGCATCGCTGCGGCGATACGGGCCTGGTCGATGAAGAACCACTCCTCCAGCGGCTTGCTGTAGGGGATGCCGGGCACATCGGGCCCCGCCAGGCGCATCACCGGAGCGTCCAGGCTGTCGAAGGCCTCCTCGGCGATCAGAGCGGCGATCTCGGCGCCGTAGCCGCAGAAACGGTTGTCCTCGTAGATGATCAGCGCGCGGTTGGTCTTGGCCACGGACGCAAGAATGGTCTCCTTGTCCAGCGGCTTGAGCGAACGCAGGTCCACAACCTCGGCGCTGATGCCCTCGGCCGCCACCGCCTCCGCCGCGCGCAGCGCCTCGTGCAGCATCCAACCGAAGGCGAAGACGGACAGGTCGCTGCCCTGACGGCGCACCGCTGCGGGGCCGATGGGCACCGTGTAATCGCCCTCGGGGACCTCCCCGCGGACGATGCGGTAGGCGCGCTTGTGCTCCAGGAACAGGACGGGGTCGGGGTCGCGCACCGCGCTCTTGAGCAGGCCCTTGGCGTCGTAGGGAGTGGATGGAGCCACCACCTTGAGCCCCGGGACGTGGGCGTACAACGACTCGACGGACTGGGAGTGGTAGAGGGCTGTGCCGTGGGAGCCGCCGTAGGGCGCGCGGAAGACCACCGGGCAGCCGTAGCTGCCGTTGGAGCGGTAGCGCATCCGCGCCGCCTCGCTGACGATCTGGTTGAAGGCCGGGTGGATGAAGTCGGCAAACTGGAACTCGGCGATGGGCAGCAGGCCGTTGGCGGCCATGCCGATGGCCACCCCGGCGATGGAGGACTCCGCCAGCGGGCTGTCGATCACCCGCTCCTCCCCAAACGCCTCGTACAGCCCGGCGGTCACCCCGAAGACGCCGCCTTTGCGGCCCACGTCCTCCCCCAGGACGACCACACGCTCGTCGCGGGCCATCTCCTCGTGGTGGGCCTGGTTCAGGGCGTCGACGTAGCGCAGCTCAGGCATCGCCCTCATCCCCTCGTCCGAGCCCCTGCGGGCCGGAGCCGGAAGACAGCCAGGGATGCGGGGGGTGCGGCCCGGGGATCTGGTCGTCGGGACGGTAGAACGCGGGGTCGTGTTGGGTAGCGAAGAGATGCCGCAGGGCGGTGGCGGGGTCGGGGAGCGGCTCGGCCTCGGCGGCGTCGGTGGCCTCGTCGATCTCGCGCCTGATCCGGGCCATCAGGGCCTGATAGCGCTCCTCGGTGAGCAGGCCGACGCTCTCCAGATACGCCCGGAATGTCAACAGGGGATCGCGCTGGCGGGCGGCCTCGATCTCCTCCCTGGGGCGGTAGCGCTCCTGCTGGTCGTCGCTGGAGTGCGACCCCAGCCGCTGCACCCGGTACTCGATGAGCGTGGGGCCCTCCCCGCGCTTGGCCCGCTCGTAAGCCTCCCTGGCCACGCGGTAGCACTCGAGCACGTCGCTCCCATCCGCCACAACACCCGGCATCCCGTACCCGGCGGCACGGGCTGCGATGTTTTCTCCGGCCACCTGTTTTCTCAAAGGCACGGAGATCGCGTAGAAGTTATTCTCCACGACGAAGATGACCGGGAGCTTGTAGATCCCCGCCCAGTTCAACGACTCGTGCCAGTCGCCCTGGCTGGTGCCGCCGTCGCCGATGGACACCATGGTGATCTCGCCGGTCTTGCGCAGCTTCGCCGCGTAAGCGATGCCCACAGCGTGGGGGTACTGGGTGCCCACCGGGCTGCTCGTGGAGAGAATCTTCAGACGGGGGTGGCTGTAGTGACCGGGCATCTGGCGGCCGCCGCTGCTGGGGTCGGTGGCGCGGGCGAACAGCCCCAGCAGCATATCCTTGGGCGTCATCCCCTTGACCAGGCAGGCGGCCACCGACCGGTAGAAGGGCACGAACCAGTCGTGTTGCTTGTCCATCGCCCACATGGCGCCAACCTGGCAACCCTCGTGCCCGGGACCGGAGATGACGAACATGGCCTTGCCCGCCCGCTGCAGGACCCACATGCGGTCGTCCAGCGCCCGGGCCAGAGCGATGTAGTAGTACATGTCCAGGACGTCCTGGTCGCTCAGGCCCAGCGCTGTGTGGAGGGCTGCAGTCCTGGTCTCGTGCACCGCCACGACGCCCCCCTTCAGATGTGGATGGCGCGGCCCAGGGCGTCCAGGGCCGCTTCCTTCAGCGCCTCGGCCAGCGTAGGGTGCGAGTGCACCGCACGGCCCAGCTCGTGGACGGTCCCCTCCAGGGACCTGACGGCGACCCCCTCTGCCAGCAGCTCCGTGACGCCGAACCCGACCATGTGTATGCCCAGAATCTCCCCCACCCGGGCATCGGCGACCACCTTCACCAGCCCCTCGGTGGCGTCCTCGATGGTGGCCTTGGAGTTGGCCTGGAAGGGGAAGCGCCCCACCTTGACCTCTCGGCCGGCATCCCTGGCCTGTTTCTCGCTCAGCCCCATGGTCGCCACCTGGGGGATGGAGAACGTCGGCCGGGGGATGGCCTGGTAGTCGATGGGCGGCGGGGAGGCCCCAGCGATAGTTTCGGCCACGTAGACCGCCTCGTCGGAGGCCACGTGCGCCAGGCGGTAGGGCCGCCCCAGAACGTCCCCGACGGCGAAGATGGTCGGCGTCGCGGTGCGCAGGTGCTCGTCCACCTCCACCGCCCCCCGCTGGACCACCACCCCTGCCTCCTCCAAAGCCAGCTCCTGGTAGACCGGGGCCCGTCCCACCGCCACCAGCAGGTAGTCCGCGGTGATGGCGGTGGTCTCCTCGCCCTTGCGCAGCGTGATGACCAACCCGTCGTCGCGGTACTCGGCGCGGTCCGCCGTAGACCCCGTGTGAACCTTGATCCCGCGGCGCTCGAAGGACCGCTGCAGCTGCCGGCCGATCTCCTCGTCCTCCAGGGGCAGCAGCGTCGGCAGCAGCTCAACCAGCGTCACTTCTGACCCGAAGGCGCGGAAGAGGCTGGCCATCTCCACCCCCACCGGTCCGGCGCCGAGGATGGCGATGGCCCTCGGCACTTCCTCCAGGCCCAGCGCCGCGGTGCTGTCGATGATGCGCCGGTTGTCTATGGCGATACCGGGCACGCTGCGCGGCGCGGAGCCGGTGGCGATCATGAAGTGCTTCCCCCGCAGCGCCGTCTCCGACCCGTCGGCCAGGGACACGGCCACTTCGCCGCTGCTGAGGAAGCGGGCCTCGCCGTGGAAGACGTCGACCTGGTTCTTGCGCAGCAGGTACTGGGTGCCCTTGTGGAGCTTGTCCACCACGCGCCGCTTCCTGGCATGCACCGCGGGCAGGTCCAGGGTTGGAGTGCCGGTGTTGATCCCCAGGTCCCGCCCTCGGCGCAGTTCGTCGAGGACCCCGGCGACGTAGAGCAGAGCCTTGGTGGGGATGCAGCCGTAGTGCAGGCAGGTGCCGCCCACCTTGTCCCGCTCCACCACCGCCGTGCGCAGACCCAGCTGCGCAGCGCGGATGGCCCCCACGTAGCCGCCGGGCCCGGCGCCGATGACGACAAGATCATAGGGTTCGGGCATGCGCTCTCCTTTCTACGTCCCCACGCGGATGCGGATGATGTGTTGACCGGTCGCCCCGTCTGGCAGCGGGGGCGAGGGCTGTGCCGTCTGCAGCACCCCGGCACCGTCGCGCGCCCGCACCCGCACCCGATGCTCCCCCGGCCCCGCCGGCTTCCACACCATCGCCCACAGCACCCAGGTATACGGCCCCAGCGGCGCCTTGACCTGCGCGGGCAGCCAGGTCTTGCCGTCGTCCGGTGAGACCTCCACCGCCCGGATCCCCCGGGCACCGGCGTAGGCCACCCCGCCCAGGCCCACCTCCTCCCCGGCCTTCGCCCGCAGCGGCGAGGGGACGGTGAACTTGGACATGGTCTGCACCACCGCCTGGTCGCTCCATCCAGAACGCTCCCAGAACCCCTGGAAGTCGAAGTCGACCGCCTCGATCCTGGTGATCCACTTGGGATTCTTCATCCCAAACAGCCCCGGCACCAGCAGCCGCAGCGGGAAGCCGTGCTTGGGGGGCAGCGGCTCGCCGTTCATCTCGTAGACGAGCAGGGTGTCGGGGTGCAGCGCTTCGGCCACCGGCAGCGACTCCGTGTAGCCGTCGGCGCAGCGGAAGACGAGCTTGATGGCGGTGAGCGGCAGGCCCCCGGCTCTGGCCACGACGTCCCGAAGCCGGACGCCGCGCCAGTAGGCGTTGCTGATCAGGTCGCCGCCGACCTCGTTGCTGATGCACTCCAGGGTGTGCGGCCGGCGCACAGAGGGCATGGCCTTGAGGTCGTCGAGGGCCAGCACCAGCGGGCGGTCCGGCCGCAGGGCCACCTCCAGCCGCCAGCGGTCGGCCCGCAGCACGGGGTCGAAGCCCGGCGGGTTCTTGCTCACCACGTAGAACTGGCCGTTGGGCGTGACCTCCGGCGGCAGCCCGCGCACACGGGCAAAGACGCTCTGGGCTCCTGCCTGGGAGCGTGCCTGCGCGGGAGACCGTGCGGTCGCGGGGGACCGTGCGACCGCTGGGGACCGCGCAGCCGCGACCAGCCACTGCCACGCGCTCGTGCCCACCAGGGTGCTGACAGCGAGCACCAGCCACCGGCCCACTAGCTCGCGGCGGGCGCGGTTTCCCCCGTCCGCGGACCCGGAGTGGCCACTGCGGCCGGCCCCGCCCGCGACCTCCAGGCGACGGGCCGAAGACCACAGGACCGAACCGGCCACGAGCAGGGCGAAAAGGCCCGCATAGACCGCCAGCGCGCCCAGCACCCTGGCGGCGACGGTGGCGGGGTCGGGCTCGAGCACGCCCATCCCCTGCAGCCTGCCGCGCATGTACTCGGTGCCCGGGTTGAACGTCAACCCCACGAGGGGCAGGAACGTTGCAGGAAATGCCACCAGAAACGTGACGGCAGCGCCTCGCACAGCACCGCTACGGCCTCCCCCCGCCGCTCCGCTTTGCCCTACCGCCGGCCGACCCCACGACGCCCGACCGAGAAGGTACCCCAGCAGCGCCCAGGCGGCCACCACCGTCCCGAGCATCCCCCAGAAGGCCAGCGGCTTGGCCAGGAACTTGAGGCGGACGATGAGGAAGCCGAAGACCTCCATGGGCAGCATGCGGAGGGTCCGCTCCCACAGGGCCACAGCCACCACCGGGAACCCGGCGGTGAAGGTACCGCGCAGCATCAGCGCCACCGCCACCACTCCGGCGGTGGCACCGGCCAGCGCGCCCCGCGCGCCCCCGCTCATTCGCTGACCCCTACGTGCGCTCTCCCAGCCCGAGTCCCTCGATCTCGCGCTGCCGCTGCTCCGCCAGGGCCCGGAGCCACTCCGGGTCCTCGAAGACATAATCCTTGCGCAGAGGGTGTCCCACCCAGTCGTCGGTCATCATGATGCGGCGGAGGTTTGGGTGCCCCTCGAAGGTGATCCCCAGGAGGTCGTAGGCCTCCCGCTCGTGCCAGTCTGCGCCCTGCCAGATGCCGGTCACGCTGGGCACCCGGGGGTCATCGCGCGGGACGCGCACCTTGAGCAGCAGCTCGTGCCGGTGACGGAAGGAGAAGAGGTGGTAGACGACGTCAAGGCGTTGCTCCTGCGGGTAGTCCACCCCCGTGACAAACGAGAGGTAGTCCATGGCGAATTCCGGATCGGCGGCGACGAAGCGGCAGACCTCCAGCAGGCGGTCCGCCGGCATCCACGCACCGGGGGTCATGTAGACCGGGGCCTTGGCCTCCTCCCGACGGGGAAACGGCTCCACCTGGGGGAACCGCCGGCGCAGGCGGTCCACCAGCTCCCAGCTCACAGCACCCTCCCCCTGACCACACCGCGGGCCACGGGCTCCTTGGGCGCGGCGCGGTGCAGGTCCTCCAGGCTGTAGAGGAGGTTGGCCCGGTTGTAGGTGCTGGCCTCGTAGTGGGGCACGAAGACGATGGCCTCGGTGGGGCAGACCTCCACGCACAGCCCGCAGTACTGGCACTTGTCCATCTCGATGTCGAAGCGGGTGAGCACCCGCTCCTTGCCCCGTCCCGTGGCCTCGATGTGAATGCAGCGGCTGGGGCAGACCCGCTCGCACTGGAAGCAGATGATGCACTGGTCGTTGCCGGTCTCCGGGTCCACGGGCAGCGCCAGAAGCCCGTGCCAGCGCGGGGAGATATCGTTCTTCTCCAGAGGGTACTTTACCGTGTTCTTGGGGCGAACCAGGGCTGTGAAGGTAAGCCGCAGCCCCTCCGCCAGAGCCTGCGCCCCCTGCCACACCCGTCCCAGGGTTACGGCCACCGCCTCACCCCCTGCCGTCCCTCGTCATCGGCCGCATGCCAGCCCGCGCCATGGCCCACGCACGCCTACCGATCCACGTCCGAAAGGACGATATCCACGCTGCCAAGGATGGCGATCACGTCGGCGATCTTCCAGCCGCGCATCATCTCTGAGAGCGCGTAGAGGTTGCTGAACGCCGGGGCGCGGATCTTTACCCGGTAGGGGTGCTCCTCCCCTTCGCTGACCAGGTAGACCCCCAGGTCCCCCCGCGGGGACTCCGTGCGCGTGTAGACCTCGCCTTTGGGCAGGCGCAGGGTGATGGGGATCTTCGGCGCGCGGATCTCGCCAGGAGGCAGCTTGGCGATGGCCTGCCGGATGATGCGGGTGGACTGGCGCATCTCCTCCACGCGCACCTGGTAGCGGGCGAAGCAGTCGCCGGCCTGCTGCACCGGTATGTCGAATTCCACCTCGGCGTACTTCTCGTAGGGGAAGGCCTTGCGCACGTCGAAGGCGATCCCGGACGCCCGCGCCACCGGCCCCGACGCACCCAGGTTGACAGCCACGTCCCGGGGCAGCACCCCAACCCCTTTGGTGCGTACCTCAAAGATGGGATTGGCGGTGAACAGCCCCTCGTACTCGGCGATGCGCCCGGGGAACTCGTCGCAGAAAGCCAGCGCCTGCTCCACCCACCCATCGGGGATATCGTCGCAGACGCCGCCGGGGCGGAAGTAGACGTGGTGCAGCCGTCCGCCGGTGGCCCGCTCGAAGAGGTCGAGGACCTTCTCCCGCTCGCGGAAGCACCAGAGGAACATGGTGGTTGCTCCCAGGTCGGCCCCCCAGGTCCCCAGCCAGACCAGGTGGCTGGCGATGCGCTGCAGCTCCAGGAAGATCACCCGCAGCCACTGCGCCCGCTCCGGTACCGTGATCCCCCCCAGGGTCTCCACCGCACGCAGCAGCGCCTCCTCGTTGGCCAGCGCCGCCAGGTAGTCCATGCCCCGGTCGGCCAGGGAGACGGACTGCACGTAGGTGCGGTACTCCATCATCTTCTCCACGGAGGAGTGGAGGTAGCCTATGTCCGGGGCCACCTCCACGATGTTCTCGCCTTCGAGGGTGACGATCATGCGCAGCACGCCGTGCGTGCTGGGGTGCTGGGGGCCCAGGTTGAGGATGAGCTCTTCGGTGCGCAGCGCCATGATCTCAGGAGGCCGCCACGCCCGCGCGGCGCCGCAGGAAGGGCTCCTTCTTGATCTTCTCCTGGAGCTTGAGAATGCCCTCGTAGAGAGCCTCCGGCCGCGGCGGGCATCCCGGGACGTAGACATCCACCGGGATGATGGTGTCGATTCCCTTGAGGATGGAGTAGTTGTCGTAGTAGAAGGGCCCGCCGCAGGTGGCGCACGACCCCATGGAGATCACGTATTTGGGCTCGGGGATCTGCTCGTAGAGGCGGCGGACGATGGGGGCCATCTTGATGGTGCAGCGGCCGGAGACGATGATCAGGTCGGCCTGGCGGGGAGTGCCGCGGAAGAAGGTGCCGATGCGGTCCATATCAAACCGGCCGGCTGCCGCCGCCATCATCTCTATGGCGCAGCAGGCCAGGCCGAAGCCCAGCGCCCAGACGCTGCTGGCCCGCCCCCAGTTTAGGACCTGCTCTACCGATGAGAGGATGACGCTGCCCCCGGGTAGGAGGTCGATCATCTCGACCAGCCTGTCGATGGGCGTGGCGGTGCTGACGCGCAACGACCCGTCCCCCTGCCCGCCGGGCTGGGATCTCTCCTGATCGGGCATCCTGAACCTCCCGGCTCCCGCGACCGGTCAAATCCTAGCATGAGGATTTCAGAGGGGTCAAACGAGCCGGAGGACACCCGCGCAGGTAGCGTTGCCTCGACCCTTCAGCCTACCGCAGCATGAGGAAGCTCCGGCGCAGCCTGGCCAGGCCCTCCCGCCCCTGCGGCCGCCCCGCGGCCTCCAGGCGCACGCACTGCTCCAGGCCCGCAGCGATGAGGTCCAGGGCGACGCGGTCCAGGGCCGCGCGCGTGGCCGCCACCTGCTGGGCTACTTCGGCGCAGTCCCGGCCTTCGGCCAGCATGCGCTGCAGGCCTTTGACCTGCCCCTCTATCCTCCGCAGTCGAGCCTGCACCGATGCGGTCATCTGCGCGTCCAGCTGCAGTAGGGCCACCGTCCTCCCTCCCTTCTACGCTGCCGCCAGTCTACGCCGCGGCCTTCAGCACCGCGGCCAGGAACTCCGTCTCCGGCACCGCCCCCTCGAACGCCGTGGTCTCGTTGATGACCACCTTGGGCACTCCGTAGACGTTGTACCGCCGCGCCAGGTCCGGGTACTCGGTGGCATCTATTACATCGGCCCGCACCCGTACCGACTCCAGCGCCATGGCGTGGGCCAGCCGCGCGGCCCGCGGGCAGTAGGGGCAGGTAGGGGTGACGAAGACCTGGATGTGCACGTCGCGGGTCAGCCCGGCCAGCGCCTGCCGAGTATGCGGGCTCAGGCCGCTGTCCCCTCGGGAGACGGCAACCAGGTCTTCCAGGAACGCAGCGAATTCGAAGCCGGCCGGGATGCCGTAGTACCGGATCCGAGCCGCACCGTCGTCGAGTGCGCCACCCGCGGCGACGCCAGGGCCCTCCCTCCTCCCATCCTGTGCAATGAGAATGGCCGGGATCCGTTCGACGGCCGGCGCGCCGGGGCTGCCGATGACGCCCCGGACGCGCAGCCGGATGCGCGGGTCGAGCGCGGCGACCTCCCGGAGTAGCTGCTCGGTGGCGGGGCAGCTCTCGCACTCCACCCCGGGGATGGTCAATCCCCCGGCGGAGGCGGTGACCAACGTCACCTCCACCTCACCGACCAGATCCTGCTGCAAACGCCGGCGCACAGCCTCGGCGTCGGCTCCCCCCGGCTGGGCGGGCATAATGGTACGCGCTCTGGGCGAGGGCGGGACCGGGAGGAGCGCGTGAAAACCTGCGGTGCAACGGCGACAGGCCGGACTTCGACCCCTGGGAGCAGATCTTCTACGGAGAGTTCGACGGGCGGCGATGCAAGCGGGTCCTGGTGAAGATCATCGGGGAGTAGTTCCCCCTGTGGTCACCGCCCCCTCAGAGGCCGATGAGACCAAGCGGGCGTACTTGGCCAGCGCCGGGCCCGGGGAGGGCCGCACAGGCGGACGCCGCTCCCGCAACCTCCGCGCCAGCTCCGTCTCCGATAGCTCCACCGCCAGGCGGCGGGCCGGCACGTCGATCGCGATCATGTCGCCGTCGTGCACCGCGGCGATGGGTCCACCTGTGGCGGCCTCCGGGGTAACGTGGCCCACCATCAGCCCGTGGGTGGCCCCGGAGAAGCGGCCGTCGGTGACCAGTGCCACCGCGTCCCCCAATCCCGCGCCCACCAGCGCGCCCGTCACCGCCAGCATCTCCCGCATCCCGGGCCCGCCAACCGGGCCCTCGTAGCGGATGACCACCACGTCCCCGGGCCGGATGGTCCCCGCGCGCACGGCGGCGAAGGCCTCCTCCTCGCTGTCGAAGACCCGCGCGGGGCCGCGGTGGGTGGTGCGCTCGTGCCCCACCAGCTTGACGACGCAACCCTGGGGAGCCAGGTTGCCGCGCAGGATGGCGAACCCTCCGCTGGCCCGCAGAGGGGCGATGAGAGGGCGCACGACTTCCTGGCCGGGGACCTCGGCGGCGTCCGCCACCTCCTCACCGAGGGTGCGCATGGTCACGGTGAGGGTGTCGGGGCGGAGCAGCCCCCCCTCCAGCAGCCGACGCGCCAGCAGGCGCACGCCCCCCGCACGGTGCAGGTCGGTGGCGACGAAGCGCCCCCCGGGCTTCAGGTCGGCCAGCACCGGCGTGCGGGCGCTGATGACGTCGAAGTCGTCGAGCTGCAGCGGGACACCCGCCTCCCGCGCCACGGCCAGCAGGTGCAGCACCGCATTGGTGGAGCCGCCGCTGGCCGCCACCGAGGCGATGGCATTCTCCAGGGCAGGTCGGGTGACGATCTGCCGCGGACGGACGCCGGCGCGCACCAGGTCCACGGCCAGCCGGCCCGCCGCCTGAGCCACCTCGTCCCTGGCCGGATCCAGCGCCGGGACGGTGCAACTGCCCATGGGGGAGATCCCCAGCACCTCGAAGGCGATGGCCATGGTGTTGGCGGTGAACTGCCCGCCGCATGCCCCCGCCCCGGGGCATGCCCGCGCCTCCAGATCAGCCAGGTCGGCGGCGCTCATGGCGCCCCGCTGGTAGGCACCCACCGCCTCGAAGACATCCTGGATCGTCACCGCCTGACCGCGGAACTCCCCGGGGGCGATGGAGCCGCCGTAGAGCATCAGCCCAGGCAGGTCAAGCCGCACCAGGGCCATCACCGCCGCGGGGATGGTCTTGTCGCATCCCGTGATCGCCACCAGCCCATCCAGCAGATGGCCGCGGACCACCAGCTCGATGGAGTCGGCGATGACCTCGCGGCTGACCAGGGAGGCGCGCATCCCTGCGGTGCCCATGGAGACCCCGTCGGCGATGGCGATGGTGTTGAACTCCACCGGGGTGCCCCCGGCTGCGCGGATCCCCGCCTTCACCTGCGCGGCCAGATGGCGGTGGTGGTAGTTGCAGGGCATAACCTCTATCCAGGAGTGGGCGACGCCGATCAGCGGGCGGCGGAACTCCTCGTCCCCGTAGCCCACCGCGCGCAACATGGCGCGGGCCGGGGCCCGCTCCGGCCCGTCCAGGAGCACCCGGCTGTTTGCGCGCGGGTCGCTGTTGGTGCGCGGGTCAATAGTCTCGTGGTCTGCGATCACCGCTGTGCACCTCCTCCCAGAACCAGGGCGGCGATGCGCTCGCCCACCTGGGCTGTCGTTGCCTCCCCACCGAGGTCGGGGGTGCGCACCCCCGCGGCCAGGACTCGGGAGACCGCCTCCTCCACCAGGGCCGCCTCCTCAGCGAGCCCGCAGGAGTGGCGCAACAGCAGGGCCGCGCTCAGGATCGCGCCCACCGGGTTGGCCACACACCGTCCGGCGATGTCTGGAGCGGAACCGTGCACCGGCTCGTAGAGCGCCGGCGGGCGCGCCCCCAGGCTCGCCGAAGGCAGCAGGCCCACCGAACCCACCACGCCCGCGGCCTCGTCGCTCAAGATGTCGCCGAACATGTTCTCCGTAAGCAGCACGTCAAACTGCTCCGGCGCCCGCACCAGCTCCATGGCCGCGGTGTCCACCAGCATGTGGCGCAGCATCACGTCGGGAAAGGCGCGGGCTTCCTCCTCCACCACAGCCCGCCACAGCTGGGAGCTGGCCAGCACGTTGGCTTTGTCCACCGACGTCACCTGCCTCCGCCGCCCCCGCGCCTGCTGGAAGGCCACGCGGGCGACGCGGGCGACCTCCTCACGCCCGTAGCGCAGGGTGTCCACGGCCTCCTCGGCCGTCCGGCCCCGGGGCTCCCCAAAGTAGAGTCCTCCGGTCAGCTCGCGTACGATCAGCAGGTCCACGCGGGCGGCGCGCTCGGGGCGCAGCGGCGAGGTCTCCACCATCCCGGGGAGGACCCGCGCCGGCCGGAGGTTGGCGAAGACCCCCAGGGCCCTGCGCAGTTCCAGCAGGCCGCGCTCGGGACGCCGCTCGGCCGGTAGGTCGTCCCACTGCGGCCCTCCGACGGCGCCCAGGAAGACGGCGTCCGCCGAAGCGCACGCCCGCAGGGTCTCTGCAGGCAGAGGCGTGCCGGCGGCCTCCAGGGCGGCGCCGCCTATCAGCCCCTCGCTGAAGAAGAACCGCAGGCCGCACCGCGCCTCCACTGCACGGAAGACGCGCACGGCCTCTGCGGTTACCTCCGGCCCGATCCCGTCCCCGGCAAGCAGAAGTATGCGGTAGGCCGCATCGGCGTTACCGGTCACGGGGGACGGAGCGCCGCCAGGACCTCCTAGAAAATCTCCTGGATGCACTCCGCCAGCCAGCGGACCCCCTCCCCGCCCCCCGGCCGCGCCGCACCGCCCATCGCACCGCGCTGCAGCGCCGCCCGCACGTAGCCCACCAGGCCCCCGCTTGCCAGAAGCCGCTGCATGAACTCGGGCACGGGCGTGGCGGGGTAGGTCTCGTCGCGGGTCAGGTTGACGATGCGCCCCTGCTGCAGGTCGCAGAGCAGCTCGTCCCCGTCAGCCACCCGGTCACGGGCCTGGGGCGACTCCAGCAGGGGCAGCCCGATGTTGAAGGCGTTGCGGTAGAAGATGCGGGCAAAGGAGCGGGCCACAATGGCGCCCACCCCCAGCGCCCGGATGGCGATGGGGGCGTGTTCGCGGCTCGAGCCCTGGCCGAAGTTCTCGCCGGCCACCAGGATGTCGCCGGGGCGGATGCGCTCCCGCAGAGAGGGGTCCAGGTCCTCGAAGACGTACCGGGCCAGTTCCTGCGGGTCGCTGGTGACCAGGTAGCGCGCCGGGATGAGCACGTCGGTGTCGATGTGGTCGCCCAGGGTGTGGGCCCGGCCTCGCACCTGCAGGGACCCGTTCATACCGGCACCACCTCGCGTACCACCTCGTCGGGGTGGGCCAGACGGCCCCGCACCGCGGAGGCTGCAGCCACCGCAGCGTTGGCCAGGTAGACGCGGCTGCCGCGGTGCCCCATCCGACCGGTGAAGTTGCGGCTGCTGGTAGAGACGCACACCTCCCCCTCTGCCAGCACCCCCATATGCCCACCGATGCAGGGGCCGCAGGTGGAGGTGCTGACCGCAGCACCCGCCTCCAGGAAGACCTCGATCAGCCCCTCCTCCATGGCCTGGCGGTAGACGGCGGGGGTGGCGGGGATGACCAGCAGGCGCGTCTCGGGGTGCACCCGTCGCCCGGCCAGGACGCGGGCTGCCATGCGCAGGTCCTCAATCCGCCCGTTGGTACAGGTGCCGATGAAGCACTGGTCGACGCGTACCCCGGCGGCCTCGCGCACGGAGACCACATTGCCCGGGGAGGGGGGCGCGGCCACCATGGGCTCCAGGCGGGAGACGTCGTAGCGGTGCACCTCCGCATAGGTCGCCTCCGGATCGCGGCGGTGCACGGTGAAGGGACGCCGGGCGCGGGGACGGATCCAGGCCAGCACCTTCTCGTCGGCCTCCATGATCCCGTTCTTGGCGCCTGCCTCCACCGCCATGTTGGTGATGGAGAAGCGCTCGTCCATGGTCAACTGCTCCAGGGCCTCACCGGCGAACTCCATGGCGGCGTAGCGGGCGCCGTCCACCCCGATGTCGCCGATGACCCGCAGGATGAGGTCCTTGCCGGTGACCCAGGGCTGCAGCCGCCCGGCGAAGAGGTAGAGTACTGTCTCCGGGACGCGCAGCCACAGGCGGCCAAGGGCCATGGCTGCGGCCAGGTCCGAGGAGCCGACCCCGGTGGCGAAGGCGCCCAGCGCTCCGTGGTTGCACGTGTGGGAGTCGGCCCCCAGGAAGACGTCGCCCGGGCCGACGAACCCCTCCTCGGCCAGGAGGACGTGGGCGACCCCGCTGCGCCCCACGTCGTAGAAGTGGGGCAACCGGTGGCGGCGGACGAACGCCCGTGTCACCGCGCACTGCTCGGCGGAGGCGATGTCCCTGGCGGGGACGTAGTGATCGAAGACGAAAGCCACCCGGTCGGGGTCGAAGACGCGCTCGGCCCCCATGCGCTCGAACTCCTGGATGGCGAGGGGGGCGGTGATGTCGTTGGCGAAGACGAAGTCCACGCGCGCCTCGATCAGGTCTCCGGGCCGGACGGTGGCGACGTCGGCGTGGGCGGCCAGGATCTGCTCGGTCAGGGTCAGCCCCACTGCCGGCTCTCAGATGCGCACGCCGCCGGCGGCGCCCTCGCGCACCTGCCGCGCCAGCGCCACGAGCTCCTCCACGGTCACCCGCTTGCGCCGGTCGGCCAGCGCTTTGAAGGCGGCGAAGGCCCGGTCCAGCGCCTCCTCCGGCAGGTGCACCCCCTGCTCGGCCAGGACGCGGGCGAAGGCGTGGCGGCCGGAGTGCTTGCCCATCACCAGCCGGGTGGCCGGCACCCCCACCTCCTCGGGCCGCATGATCTCGTAGGTCAGGGGGTTGACGATCACCCCGTGCTGGTGGATGCCGGCCTCGTGGGCGAAGGCGTTGGCGCCGACAATGGCCTTGTTGGGCGGCACGGCCACCCCGGTGATCGCCTCCAGCATGCGACTGGCCCCGTAGATCCCCTGCGTCCGGACGCCGACCTCGGCGCCGAATACATCACGGCGCACCACCAGCGCCATGACCACCTCCTCCAGGGCGGCGTTGCCGGCGCGCTCCCCAATTCCGTTGACGGTGCACTCCACCTGCCGGGCCCCGGCCTGCACCGCCGCCAGGGAATTGGCCACGGCAAGCCCCAGGTCGTCGTGACAGTGGACGCTCACCGTCACCTGCTCGATCCCCGGCACCTCCGCCCGCACCCTGCGCACCAGGGCGGCAAACTGGTCGGGTGTCGCGTACCCCACCGTATCAGGGATGTTGATGGTCGTCGCCCCGGCGGCAACGGCCGCAGCGAAGACCCGCACCAGGAAGTCGGGATCGGAGCGGCTGGCGTCCTCCGCCGAGAACTCCACTTCGGAGACGTAGCGGCGGGCACGGCGGACCGCCGCCGCTGCGTCCGCCACCACCTCGTCTGGGGTCTTGCGCAACTTGCTGCGCATGTGCACCTCGGAGGTGGCGATGAAGGTGTGGATACGCGGCCGTTCGGCCCCCCGCAGCGCCTCCGCCGCGGCGTCGATGTCCTCGGGTGCGGCGCGGGCTAGGGCTGCAATCACCGGACCGCGGATCTCGCGGGCCACGGCGGCCACGGCCGCGCCGTCGCCCGGGGAGCTGATGGGGAAGCCGGCCTCGATGACGTCCACCTGCAACTCCGCCAGCGCCCGCGCCATCGTCACCTTCTCCTCCAGCGTCATGGAGAAGCCGGGCGACTGTTCTCCGTCGCGCAACGTGGTGTCGAAGATGGCGACGCGTTCGGCCACGGAAACTACCTCCTCCCCGTGGCGCGGGCCGGGGCGGGAGCGGGCTCGGCCGGCGTGCGGACGGGTCCGCCCGCAGATACCGGCGCCCCCCGGGTAGGCTCGCCACCTCCCGGTGCGGGGGCAGCCCCGGGCACCTCCACCCGGCGCAGCCAGGGCATCATGGCCCGCAGGCGGCGGCCCACCTCCTCGATGGGGTGGCGCGCCTCCTCCGCCCGGCGGGCCTCCAGGACCGGCCGTCCGGCCTGGTTCTCCAGGATCCACTCCCGGGCGAAGGTGCCGTCCTGCACCTCGCGCAGCAGGCGGCGCATCTCCTGCCGGGTCGCCTCTGTGATGATCCGCCGCCCTCGGGTCAGGTCACCGTACTCGGCGGTGTTGCTCACGGAGTAGCGCATCCAGGCCAACCCGCCTTCGTAGAGCAGGTCGACGATCAGCTTCAGCTCATTGAGGCACTCGAAGTAGGCGATCTCCGGCTGGTAACCCGCCTCCACCAGCTTGTCGAACCCCGCCTTGATCAGCTCGGTCACCCCGCCGCAGAGCACCGCCTGCTCGCCGAAGAGGTCGCTCTCCACCTCCTCGCGGAAGGTGGTCTCGATGACGCCGGCCCTGGTGCAGCCGATGCCGCGGGCGTAGGCCAGGGCCAGCGCCTGCGCCCCGCCGGTAGCGTCCTGGTGGACGGCCAGCAGCGCCGGCACGCTTCCTCCTTCCGCGAACATGCGCCGCAGCAGGTGGCCGGGCGCCTTGGGCGCCACCATGAAGACGTCCACGTCGGGCGGGGGGACCACCTGGTGGAAGTGGATGGCAAACCCGTGCGAGAACCCCAGGGCCTGGCCGGCGCGCAGGCGGGGGGCGATCTCCTCGCGAAAGACCTGCCCCTGGCGCTCGTCGGGAATGAGGATCTGCACCACGTCCGCCTCCTGCACCGCTTCGGGCACCGTGCGCACACGGAACCCGTCCGCCTCCGCCCTCGCCCAGGAACGGCTGCCGCGGAAGAGGGCCACCGTCACCTGCACGCCGTTGTCGCGCAGGTTCTGCGCCTGGGCGTGCCCCTGGCTGCCGTACCCGACCACCGCCACATGCCGCCCCTCCAGGGGCGCCAGGCTGGCATCGCCGTCGTAGTAGATCCTGGCCATAAGCTTTCCCTCCTTAAAAGAAGTGGTCTGCGCCCGCCCCAGGCGGCTTGCGCCCCTACGTTGTCTGCGACCCGCGGGCCAGGGCCACCCGCCCCGTGCGCACCATCTCCCGGATCCCGTGCCTGCGCAGCAGCGCCTGCAGGGCGTCGATCTTGTCCGGCTTGCCGCTGACCTCCACCACCACGGTGTGCTCGCCCACGTCCACCACACGGGCGCGGAAGATCTGGGCCACGTGCAGCACCTCCTGGCGTGTTCCCGGGGTGACGCTGACCTTGATCAGGGCCAGCTCCCGCTCCACGGTGTCGCAGCCGGTGAGGTCGTGGACGCGGCGCACCTCCAGAATCTTGTTCAGGTTCTTGACCACCTGCTCCGCCTGCTCGTCCCCCTCCAGGACCACCAGCATGCGGGAGACCCGTCGGTCGTCGGTCACCCCCACCGAGAGGCTGTGGATGTTGTAGCCGCGGCGGCGGATCAGCCCGGCGATCTTGGCAAGCACACCGGGACTGTTCTCCACGAGCAGCGAGATGCTGCGTACCGTGGCCAGAGGCTGGCCGTCGGGCTGTCGCCGACCGCGGGCGCCGTCCATCACTCCAGGATCATCTCCTTCACCGACTGCCCGGATGGGATCATCGGCAGGCAGTTCTCCTCCGGATCCACCAGGACATCCAGCACGACGGGAAGGTCCTGCACCCGCAGCGCCCACTCCACGGCCTCCTCCACCTCGTCGGGGCGGCGCACGGTGCGCCCCGCGGCGCCGAATACCTGGGCCAGGCGGGCGAAGTCGGGGTTCTGCAGCATGACGTGGGAATAGCGCCGGCGGTAGAAAAGCTGCTGCCACTGCCGGACCATGCCCAGGGAGCCGTTGTTGATGATGACCACCTTCACGGGCAGGCGCCACTCCACGGCCGTAATCAGGTCCTGCAGCGTCATCTGGAATCCGCCGTCGCCCACCAGCGCCACCACCGTCCGTTGCGGGCAGGCCATCTGCGCCCCCATGGCCGCGGGGAAGCCGAACCCCATGGCCCCCAGCCCGCCCGAGCTGATGAATGTGCGGGGCTCACGGCAGCGGTAGAACTGCGCCGCCCACATCTGGTGCTGGCCCACGTCCGTGACCACGATGGCCCGTTCCCCGGTGAGGCGGGCCAGGGTCTCGCAGACGAACTGGGGCTTGATCACTTCGTCGCCCTGGCGGTAACGCAGCGGGTAGCGCTGGCGCCACTCCTCGATCTGCCGCAGCCAGGGCTCGATCTGCGGCGGGCTGGTGATGCGCTCCACGAGGGCGGCCAGGACCAGCTTGGCGTCGCCGACGATGGGGATGTGCGCCGGCTTGTTTTTGCCGATCTCCGCGGGGTCGATGTCGATGTGGATGAAGCGGGCGTGGGGGGCGAAGTCCTGCAGGCGGCCGGTCACCCGGTCGTCGAAGCGCACCCCCACCGCCAGGATCAGGTCGGCCTCGTTGATGGCGTAGTTGGCGTAGGCTGTGCCGTGCATCCCGAGCATCCCCAGGCAGCGGGGGTGGTGCTCGTCGATAGCGCCCTTGCCCATAAGCGTCACGGTGATAGGGATCCCCGTGCGCTCCACCAGCCGCGTCAGCTCCTCGGAGGCGCCTGCGGAGATCACGCCGCCGCCGGCGTAGATGATCGGGCGCTGTGCGGCCTGCAGGGCCTCCGCCGCCGCGGCGATCTGGGCGGCGTTGCCCTCGCGGTGGGGGCGGTAGCGCGCGGCGACGTCCTCCACGGGGCGGGGGACGACCCGGGATTGAGCGACGTCGCGTGGCACATCCACCAGCACCGGGCCGGGCCGTCCCGCGGCGGCCACATAGAAGGCCTCGGCGATGACCCGGGGAATGTCGGCGGCGTCCCAGACCTGGTAGGCATGCTTGGTGACCGGCATGGTGATGCCGATGACGTCGGCCTCCTGGAAGGCGTCCCGACCGATGACGGCGGTGGGCACCTGGCCGGTAACGGCCACCACCGGCACCGAGTCCATGTGTGCGTCGGTCAGGCCGGTGACAAGGTTGGTGGCCCCCGGCCCGGAGGTGGCCATGCACACGCCGACCCGCCCCGAGGCCCGGGCATAGCCCACCGCGGCGTGGGCCGCCACCTGCTCGTGCCGCACCAGGACGTGCTGCAGTTCCTTGGCGTCGTAGAGGGCGTCATAGATGGGCAGCGAGGCGCCGCCGGGAATGCCGAAGATCACCCTGGCGCCCGCCTGGCGAAGGGCCTCGACGAGGAGCTCCGCCCCTGACCGGGTTACCTCCTGCCGGGCGCCAGTCAGCCTCCCGCCGGGGCGGTCCGCTCGGGCACGGGTCGCCCGCGGGCGGGCCACCCCTCCGTCTGCCGTGCGCCTTGCAGTGCGGGATGTGGTTATCGTCATGCTCTGCCCTCCGGTGAAAACAAAATGAGCCGCCCGTAAGGACGGGCAGCTCCCGTGGTACCACCTTACTTCCGGAAGCCCCCAGTTGGGGTCGCGAAGCGCAGCGGGGACCGCACGCTGCGCAGCCGTCCCTTCCCGGAGATTCCGGAACTCTCCGCCCGCTATCGGGGGCGAGGGCGGCGGGACCTAGTCCCGGGGGACATCGGTCCCGCGGCTCGGAGACGAGTTCGAGCGGTCACCGCGGCGGCCAGCTTCCACCTAACCCGGCTCTCTCCACGCCGCGCGCCGCCTACTGCTTCCCCTCATCGCCGGCAAAGCGGTTAAGGCGCCAGATCCGCCAAAAACGAAAGCCCGAGGTGACAGATTCCGCGAGGAACCTCCCCCTCAGGCTTCTGTCCTGACGGTGTAGCGGTGACCGATGCACCGCCTGCGCCGCTTGGTCCAGGCCGGTCCCGGTTGGGGACCGCGGAACCCTAGGCGCACTTCCTCGGTCGAGGAACTGGAACCCTATGAACTTGCCGCAAACGCTACCAGAGCCCCGCGCGGTTTGTCAAGCCCTGAATCCTGCCCGGAGGCGTCCCGGGGGACGACCTTGCGGAAGAGGCCGGCGGCAGCGGGCCAGGCCTCCAGCAGTGCTGCGGCGCGCCGGCTCCCGGTGTGCGTCAGGTGTTCGACCAGCAGGGCGCGAAGCTCCGCCAGATCTTCCTCGACGACGGCTCTGACAGCCACCGTCTCCTGGTTGCACCGGCTGGCAAATTGACCGTCCTCGTCCAGGACATAGGCCCGGCCGCCGGTCATCCCCGCGCCGAAGTTGTAGCCAGCGCGTCCCAGGACCACCACCACCCCTCCCGTCATGTACTCGCACCCGTGATCCCCCACCCCTTCCACCACGGCCACCGCGCCGCTGTTTCGAACGGCGAAGCGCTCGCCGGCACGCCCTGCGGCGTAGAGGCGGCCTCCGGTCGCGCCGTAGAGGACCGTGTTGCCTGCGATCACGTTCTCGTGGGAGGCGCCGGCAAAGCCGCGCGGGGGGCGGATGGCAATCGTCCCTCCGCTCATCCCCTTCCCCGCGTAGTCGTTGACCTCGCCCTCCAGCTCCAGCACCATACCCGGGACGCAGAACGCGCCGAAGCTCTGCCCCGCACTCCCGCTGAACTGGAGGACGACGCTACCTTCCGCCAGCCCGCTCTCCCCGTAGCACCGGGCGATGGCTCCAGCCAGGCGCCCGCCCACCGTCCGGTCCATGTTGGTGATGGGGTAGGCCAGGTGCACGGGTGCGCCGCGCTCCACGGCCGGCCAGGCGTCCGCCCAGATGCGGTCGTCCAGGGTGGGGCCCTCGGGCCGCTTGTTGCGCGGCTTGGCGCAGCGCAGCGCCGCCTCCGGGACCCCGGCGGAGGTGGCCAGGAGAGCGGAGAGGTCCAGGCGCCGACCGCGGAGGGCCTCGTCTGCGGGATACAGCAGCTCGCTGTGCCCGATCACCTCCTGCAGAGTGCGGGCCCCCAGGGCCGCCAGGTGGCGCCGCACCTCCTCGGCGACCCCAAGCAGGTATGCCTCCACCCGTTCCGGGCGTCCGCTGAACCTGCGCCGCAGGTCCTCCCGCTGCGTGGCGATCCCGGTGGGGCAGGTGTTGAGGTGGCAGGCACGGGCCATCACGCAGCCCAGGGCGACCAGCGCCGCGGTCCCGAAGCCGAACTCGTCGGCGCCGAGGAGGGCGGCGACCACCACATCCCGTCCCGTCTTCAGCCCCCCATCGACGCGCAGGCGGACGCGTCCGCGCAGCCCGCTCGCCACCAGCGCCTGCTGCGTCTCCACCAATCCCAGCTCCCAGGGCAGACCCACGTGCTTGATGGACTCCAGGGGCGAGGCACCCGTGCCGCCGTCGTGGCCGCTGATCTGGATGGTGTCAGCAAAGGCCTTGGCCACCCCAGCAGCGATGGTGCCCACGCCGGCCTCCGCCACCAGTTTCACGGCCACGCGCGCCAGGGGATGGACGCGCTTGAGGTCGTAGATGAGCTGGGCCAGGTCCTCGATGCTGTAGATGTCGTGGTGAGGCGGTGGAGAGATCAGCGTGATCCCAGGCTGCGCGCGGCGGATGGCGGCGATCTCGGCGCTGACCTTGTGGCCGGGGAGCTGGCCTCCCTCGCCCGGCTTGCTCCCCTGCGCCATCTTGATCTCCAGTTCCTCGGCCGACACCAGGTAGGCTGCGGTCACGCCGAACCGCGCTGAGGCCACCTGCTTGATGCGGCTGTTGGCACTAGTGCCGTAGCGGGAGGGGTCCTCGCCCCCCTCTCCGCTGTTGGAGCGGGCACCCAGGCGGTTGGCGGCGATGGCCAGCGCCTCGTGCGCCTCACGGGAGAGCGCGCCGTGGGACATGGCTGAGAGGACGAAGCGGCGCACGATGGCATCGGCGGGCTCCACCTCCTCCAGGGGGACGGGCTCCCGCCGGACGAAAGTCAGCAGGTCGCGCACTGCGGTGGGCGGTCGGGAGGCGACCAGGTCGGCGAAGGCGGTGTAGGCCGGGCCGCGGCCCGACTGCGCGGCCTGGTGCAGCCGCTTCACCACATAGGGGTTGAAGGCGTGGTATTCGCCGTCGCGGCGAAAGCGGACCAGTCCCGGGTCCTCCGGCGCGCCGTCACCGGCGAAGGCGCGCGCGTGGCGGGCGGCCGCCTGGGCGGCCAGGTCGTCCAGGGAGACGCCGCCGAGGTGGGCGGGCGTGCCGGGGAAGTAGCGCTCGACAACCTGGCGGTCCAGCCCCACCACCTCGAAGACCTGCCCCCCTAGGTACCCGGCGAGGGTGCTTATCCCCATCTTGCTCGCGACCTTGAGCAGCCCCTGCTCCAGGGCGCTGCGGTACTGGCGGACCGAGGGCCGGCGGCCGTTGGCGGAGGGGAGCGCGGCGGCGGTCTCCAGGGCCAGGTAGGGGCAGACCGCCTCGGCCCCGTAGCCCAGCAGGCAGGCCACCTGGTGGACGGTGCGCGCCTCCCCGCTCTCGATCAGCAGCCCCACGCGCATGCGCAACCCCTCCCGGATGAGGTGGTGATGGACGGCGCTGGTGGCGAGAAGCATGGGGATCGGGATGCGTTCGGCGCCAGCGGCGCGGTCGCTTAGGAGAAGCAGCCCCGCCCCTCCTGCCACCGCGGCCTGTGCCTCCGCTACCACACGCGTAAGCGCAGCCTCCAGCGGCTCACGCTCTTCGTGCCAGGTCGCGTCCACGACGACCACCGGCCAGGGGGCGTGGGCGCGCACCCAGGCGAGCTGGTCCGGGAGGAGCACGGGCGAGGCAAAAGCCAGCAGGGCGGCGTGCTCGGGGCCGTCCTCCAGCCAGTTGCGCCGAGGGCCCACCCAGGCGGATAGTGACATGACCAGCCGCTCCCGCAGCGGGTCAATCGGTGGGTTGGTTACCTGGGCGAACCGCTGGCGGAAGTAGTCGTAAAGGAGGCGGGGCCGCCCTGCCAGGGCGGCAGGCGGGGTGTCGTCGCCCATGGAGAAGACGACCTCCTTGCCCTCGGTGGCCATAGGCAGCAGGAGGTAGGTCACCTCCTCGGTCGTGTAGCCGAATAGCGCCTGGCGGCGCCGCAGGTCGACCCCAGGAGCGTCGCGCACGGTCTTTGGCCTGCGACCAGGATCACATGCGGCCGACGGCGCGCCACTCTCACCTGCGTCCACTGGCGGCGTACCGGTCTCGCCCGCAGCGTCAGACGTTGCGGGATGCCCTTCTCCGTCCGGGACGCGGACGATCCGGCGCGTCCACTCCCGGTAGGGCCTGGCGGCGGCCGCCTGCGCCTTTATCTCCGCATCCGCCAGAACCTCGCCGGTTGCCGTGTCCACGGCCAGCACCTGACCCGGCCCCAGCCGCCCCTTGCGCACCACCCGCTCCGCCGGAAGCGACAGAACTCCCGCCTCCGACGCCAGCACCACGAGCCCCTCCGCCGTCACCATGTACCGGGCGGGACGCAGCCCGTTACGGTCGAGGGCTGCGGCGACGACGCGACCGTCGGAGCAGGCCAGCGCTGCGGGACCGTCCCACGGCTCGGTGAGGCAGGCGTGGTACTCGTAGAAGGCGCGTACCTCCTCCGGCATGTCCGGGATCGCCTCCCACGCCTGCGGCACCAGCATCAGGAGGGCGTGGAGCAGGGAGCGGCCCGAGGCCACCAGCAACTCCAGAACGCTGTCCAGGTGGGCGCTGTCGCTTCCGCCCTCCTGAAGCAAGGGGACGAGGTCCGTCCACCGGTCGGCCCATGAGGATTCCCGAAGCATCACCTCCCGGGCACGGGTCCAGCTGAGGTTGCCCTGCAGGGTGTTGATCTCCCCGTTGTGCGCCAGGTAGCGGAAGGGCTGGGCCAGCCACCAGCTTGGGGAGGTGTTGGTGCTGTATCGCTGGTGGAAGACTGCCAGCCGGGTTGTGTAGGCGGGGTCAGTCAGGTCTCGGTAGAAGCGCCCAAGCTGCGGGGAGACGAAGAGGCCCTTGTAGACCACCGTCCGGTTAGAGAAGGAGACGATGTAGGCACCAAGGCCGCACTCTCGCAGGCGGCGCTCCGCTGTCCTCCGTGCGAGGTAGAGACCGCGGACAAAGGCGGCGTCATCGTCTCCCGGCCGCCGCCCGACCGCGAGCTGGCGGATTACAGGCTGGGTGACGCGCGCAAAGGCGCCAAGCGCATCGGGGTCCACGGGTACCGGCCGCCAGCCGAAGATGCGCAACCCCTCGGCACTGGCGGCCTGCTCGACGATCTGCGCGGCCTCGTCGGCGGCGGCGGGGGACAGGAAGACCATGGCCAGGGCCAGATCCTCATCCCGGACGTCATCCAGCGGGAGGTCGCGGCGCAGCAGGCGGTAGGGGAGCTGCGCCAGGACGCCAGCTCCGTCCCCCGACTTGCCGTCGGCGGAGACAGCCCCGCGGTGGCTCATCCGGGATACAGCGGAGAGGGCGGCGGCCAGCACCGCGTGGCTGGGAGAGCGGTGGGCCACGAACCCCACGCCGCAGGCGTCGTGCTCCGCGACAGGCCTGGTCACTTGAACTCCTCTAGACTCCCTCAGGGCAAGCTACCCATCGCCCGCAGCTTCCGGGAAAGCCGCCGGTTCCAGAAGCCCTCCGTTATGCATGAAGCCCGAGGGCGAGGCACCCACCGGACGGTGTGGTCCGGCGCGCGCAAACCTCTCCCTCGGGCTTCTCTCCCGATGGTGGGCCGGCGAACCTCACCCGGTCCGCTCAGGGACCGGTCCGAGGACCAGCGGGTGTTTCGCAGCCGGCCTGCGCCGCTTGAACCAGTCCTCCCCCTGGTGAGGGAAGCGGAACCCTAGGCGCCTCTCGCGACTAGCGCGAGGAACTTAGCGCCATGGTTGCAGCCGGCCGCGATCCTGTCAAGCGCTTAGTTCGCGAAAGGCGAACATTGTGGCGAGAAACCCGGAAGATCCACGCATTCGCCTCCAATCTCCGCGAGGCAATCGTACGCCTCTTCTGGCCGTGAGGGGCACGGCTACTCCACAACGCGGATGACGCTGCCCACCACCTGCACCACGTCCATCGCCCGCAGCCGCGCCACCACACGGCGCATCGCCGCCTCCTCCGCCTCGTGGGTCAGCAGGATGACGTCGGCCACCTCGCCCCGGCTCTTCTGCACGATGGAGGCGATGCTCACCTGCTCTTCGCCGAAGACGGCAGCGATCCGGGCGAAGACGCCTGGGCGGTCGGTCACCTGGAGGCGCAGGTAGAAGGGGACGACCAGACGCTCCATGGGGTGGACGTCGCGGCGCACCGAGGGTGCGGAGAGGGTACGGCCGCCGGCCCCGCGGAGGTGGTTGCGCGCCGCGTCAATGATGTCACCTACCACGGCCGCCGCCGTGGGCGCTCCTCCCGCTCCCGGCCCGCTGAATAGCACCCGACCGCAGG
>Ga0101945_1000390_pt1 | contig 77991 bp, 77 predicted proteins | sample DewCreD2012metaG_2_FD_75246 | JGI IMG/M metagenome (GOLD analysis project Ga0101945, IMG submission 75246) | Hot spring sediment bacterial and archeal communities from British Columbia, Canada, to study Microbial Dark Matter (Phase II) - Dewar... ... | reverse complement strand
TAGAACTGACGGTAGATGACGATAGCGACCCTGACTACGATGCTCCTGCTAAGGAAGTCAAATGCGCCAAATGCACCGAATACTCCAACCCTGACGACCCCGCCGTCAAAGATTGGGTGAAGGTAAAGATAGCTACTTATGATCTGGACATAGATAGCGATAATAACAACGATTTAAACCTTCCCGATCGCAGCGAGATTGAGAAAAATATGGAAGATGTCGTCGGCGACGATTTCTGTCCCGGTAAAGTTATCCTCGTCAATGACATAGACTGCGACGAAGATGGCGTCGCAGATTGGGCGGATGGATTTGACTTGGATCCATTAATCCCCGACGACAATGTTTCAACTAACTCGCAATTCGTTCCTGTTATCTTGGAAGTCTCAAGCATTGATTTCGCCAATGCCAAGATACGCATTCACTACGATGCCTTCGATCCTTCCTTGATAGATATCAACGCCGTTGATCCTTCTACGATGTTGCCCCATTTGCCTTCTGGGAAATTGCGCCTTTGGCGTAAAAATGGGAATGAACCGCGAAGCAAGTTGCCCTTGAGTCAAGGCGGAGACTTCATAGCACCAGGTGTCTATTCTCCTGCACAATTGGGACTTAGCCAGACGCAAACTGTGACTGTCTTTTTCGTGGAAGCGGTGCGAGCAAGTGACCAAGTTGCTGACTTGACTATCTCGGTGGAAATTGATCCGACAGGTGATAAAGGATTTACCCTGCGTGATCAGGTGCGGCTGACAGCGATTCGCATAGAAATCATTAGCGCAGATTTCATTGACGGAAAGGAAAAGGCTGACTATGGCTTCATTTTGTCTGATGAAGAAGATGATGCGTGGACACAAGAAATATATCAAGTAATCATCTATGATCCTCGCACGAGCATATCTCCCCGTTTGTTTATTGCAGGTCAAGAATTGCCTCTCCGAAAGCAAGATAATTTCTTTGAGACCCCAAAATTCATAACTTTGATTGAAGGAACAAATTTGAGTGATATGCATTCCAAATATCATTTTGTTGTCCTGAAAGAAGGACAATGGTTTATGGAATATACTTGGCTTGATGGAGGAATTGTGCTCTTTCACCAACAACCCGAAATTTTAAAACGAATACAACGCAAAATTCAAGTTTGGCGCCTCCAGCGTTTGAAACCAGACCAGCAAATGGCACATGCCGTCAAGTATGTAGTAGGATACATAATCAATAACGGATGGACACCCCAAGATACTTCTCAATTTGGAACAGTAGTTCATCAAAAGGTTGCAGAATATCTTGAAGGTGTTCCTGGATGGGTCTTTAATGTGTGGGTTGGTCCTGATGGAACAATATTGTCCATAGGTGGGTATCCTCAAGGTCGAATCCCTAGTGGCACGACCCAAATTGATGCGCTATATTTGAGGCAGCCGATAAAAGTTGGCGAAAAGTTTGACCCCAATAAGGTAGAAAGGTTATATGAAATCAAAAGCGGAGCACGAGGATATGTAAATAGAAACCAGATAACAAGGCTGAAAGCAGTGATGGGAGGACGAGAAATCATGATTGTGAGGTCACACATCAACTGGGATGAGAAAAATCGTTGTTGGGTGCTTAATCGTAAGTTTATGAGGTCATCTATTATTATGAAAGGGATAGTGGCTGCGATGGGTTTACAGGAAGTTTGGTCCTTTATCAATACAGACCGACAGGATGAATTGCTGGATGAGATGGATCAGTCCATTAATTTGATCCGTTTTCACGCTCAACAAGGTAATTGGGAGCAAGTAGCGTCGGAAAAAGCCCAATTTATCTATTTGCTCAGAGAATTCTTTGAACCCATTAGTCCCTCTAATCTCACTAACTTGATGTGGAGAAGGTTGGCGGAGGAAGTATTAAGCCGATGGTAAGCATGTTGGGAGGTGCAAAAGGGATGGCAGAAACATTCTCGGTGTATGGTAGGGGTGAACTCGTTTTCTACACACGCTGGTGCTTTGGTGATCCTGTGGAAGGTCCGAAAGAATTGATTTTGCAGTTATGTCAATTGAGTGGAGTTGAGAGGGTTGAAACTGTATGGTCGCTCTTCGGGAAGATGCGATGGCTTTCTGAGGAGGGTCGGCAGGATATCATTTACTTCCTTGAGTCACCCGCCACAGGCTGGATTCGTCGGCGAAGAGAGGTAGATATTGAGGTCATACCCCTTAGCGGAGGAGAGGAGGCTGGTTTTGAAGAACTGGGTAGCAATATGCCGATAGAAAAAATCCCGGAATTTTGGGACAAAGGGAAATGCCTTTGGATTAATCTTGGCATACATTCTCCGATGAGCAAAAGAATGTTTGAATCGGTAGAGAAAGGTATTCCTACCGATGTGAGAGGGTTCTTTGTTCCGGGTTTTGATGGCATGAATTTTACCATCGGATATCATGGCCTGTATGGTGATGGTCCAGGAGGACCGCGATATCTTGGGATTGTTTTCCTATCTATTGCTTTTCCAGGAATTGGTGTGGCTAAAGATTGGTATGCTTTTGAGGAGTTAGTATTTGAATTGGAAGAAGTGGAGAATATTAGGAGGGAATTAGAAGAAGTAACAGGTCCTTTAGAACAAACTGTTCTTTGGGATATCTAAGATTTGAAGATGATGTAAGAAATAAAGGTGGTGGAAGATTGCCGAAAAAAATCTTGGCAGGTCCATAAAGGAAGGAGACAAGAATGGCTATCTGGGGAGAACTTGTCCTTTATCCACTTCATGGACCCCCAAATCCCGAGGAATGGATTCCTCAATTGTGTCGTCTCAGTGGTGCTCAGTCCGTTAAGTGGGTAAGTTACTTGGAAGAGGAGGAACGATGGTTCAAAACGCTTGAAGATTGGGAACTCATTGAAGATGATGTTGAGGAAGTCGGAGCTATCATTGAGATTGTTGGTCCAATTCCTAAATTAATAGAAAATATGCCTATTGAAGAAATAGTGAAATTTTACAATTCCGAGGAATGCCTTCATATTAGCATTGGGATATGTCCACTGTCTCATAAGGTGTATGAAGCCACGCAAAAGATTCCTGAAGAACTTTGGAAGACGGAGTCGTATCATTTCATTCCCGGTTGTCAAGGATTGTCTATAGAAATTGGGTATCACGATCTTTTTGAGGTGCCCTCTGATCCCAGTGGTGTTATCCGTAATGTTTTTTGCTCGGTTCATTTTAACAGTTACGGTTTCCCGACGGATCATAAGCGTTACGAAGAAATTCTTTTTTCGTTGCCAGAAATTCAGGAAATCAGGGGAAAATTGGAGGGAATCTTTGGGTCGGTGTGGAGCGCTCTGACTATTAACCCATAAGTCGTGTTAGGGGGCAAATTTACAGGTCATGATCCTACGAGAGGGAGCCGGAATTGGGAAGAGAATTCGGGGAGTAAGAATGCCTTGAATTGAAACTTACGGAGGTGAGTTAGGTATGTTGAGATTGCGCCTTTTGTGGTTAATGGTTTTGTTTCTTTCAAATATCGCAAATGGTCAGACAAGTGAGGAATCCTCGTTACCTATGTTTGATTACAAGTTCAAGGGCACAATCTTTGATTTTACTCATCGTTCTTTAAGTCCTAAAGAGATAAAAGCTTAACGATTCTCTCGTCAAGAAAGCCTTTGATCTCTCAAAAAGGCTGGCTAAGAACATAAGTCAACACACTAGGACTATGGCTTATTGGGCTTCATGGCAATTAGAAAAGAGCCCTCATATCAGGTCAATAAGACCGCTTGCGGAGTTCATTCGCCAACTTCAACCCAAACATGCGGAACAATTAAAAACTCCTTCCTTAGGGCAAAGAGAGGTTGTTATCTTAGCTCGTTGTGCAGATCCTAAGGTAGTAGAGTTGCTAATAGAGTTCTTGGAACATCCATTGAGAGGAGTAAGAGCCCAATCATTAGAAGAACTCCAAAAAAAAAATTCTTGGTCGCTATTTACCTGAAAATACAGGCGTGGTCAACTAAGTTGGTTATCTTTGGAAGATGCTAGAAAGTGTAAAGAAGTTGCAAGGTTTTTGAAGGATTGGTGGGAAAAGAATAAAGAGAAAGTCAAGATAGATTGGGAAGGGATATATGAAGTGTTTTGATGCAATTGGAAAAACGATAGTTGAGTGTAGAACTGGGACAACCACGCCCACCTTCACAAAGACCACCAAGTTAAACCCGCCTTGGAGATAAACGATGATTGGAAAACACTTAAGTTGCTCCTCAATTGGGCGCCGATGCGCCCTGGTCAGGAGTTTCGCTATCAAAGAAAAGACCCTGACTCTGGAGTGATGACCGATCAAGTTTTCCCTGACCTCCCTGAACCATACCGACGCTTCTCCCCAGCGAAGCCGCAGCGTATCTCCGAGTTAAAGTCAGGGTTCAAGTTTATGACAACCCTAAGGCAAACCGCAAAATTTATCTTCGTCTCCTTGACCCCGATGACCCCAGCGCCCCAGATACACCTGAGGAAGATGTCATTGACCCAAACGACCGTGATGCTATGGGCAATCTCTATCCTCGCGGTGGAGATAACCGAAGTGATGCGTGGATCAGCAGCCCTCAAGGGACATTTGTGAGATTGCGTTTAGACGGGAGCGAAGAAAACCTCGGCTCAGACACAGAAGTCGTGACAAACGAAAATGGCTATGCGGAAGCAATAGTGCGTCTTTCCATTCAACCCGGCAACAATTTCAAAGTTGGAGGGGCTTTTGAAGCCTCGGTTCGTGACCAGATGCGGATCGGGGAGGGAACGCAGGAGGCAGACTTAAGGATTTTTGTGGGAAATCAGATGGTGCCAGAGGGGAGTAAAGAGCCTGATATAACCCCTGTCGCCAGGGCAACCCCTTTGCTAACGGTTTGGCGAAGGCTATGGGTGGAGAAGGATCGCATGGCTCCGGCGCCCAGCGGGACACAATTTGGCGAAGATGACCGTCCACTGGATAACTTTGGTATGCCCCTTAGTGCCCTTAAACAGGCGATGATGGAAGCCTATGTTGAGGTGAGGGAGTATCAATGGAACGCAAACTCTTTGACCTGGTGGAAATACAACTTCGTTGTCAATGATAATGAGGATGTGACAGACGATGAAGACTGGCAATATTGCATCACAGGTTTGCAAAATCACCCGCCGACACGGGATAGCAGAAATGACGAGGATACTGACTACTTTTGGTGTGTCTATGTGATTGGGGTTTACGAATTGGGGCGCGGCGCAGGGAAAGGGATAGGGAACGACGGTGACCCGATACCTAACGATTTGGACAATGACCCTAACACCGAAAATCCTATAATCCTTGGAATCACTTTGCCAAGAGAACCCGAGGCATCTTTGATTTCAAGGGAACAAGTAAGAGATGTCGCTGTGGAAGAGGCTCTTAATTTAGATGCGCTTTGGGTGCTTATCATAGGTCATGAAATTGGACATCAGTTTGAGTTGCGCCATAATGAAATTCAAGGTCATTTGATGTGTGAGGATATGCGAGGCTGAAGACCAAGGTGGCTGCCAAAGCACATTGATGCAATTCGCAGCCTATACCACCCGTAAGGGGGGCGATGGTCATGAAGTGGCAGGGTGTTTTAACGATCGCTCTCTTGACGGTGATAGGAGCGATAGGCTTATGCCAGCAAGGAGGGCACAAGCAACAAGGGGAAGACCCTTATCGGGAATATGGGACGACGGAAGAAGAAGTGAAGCAGAACTTAGCCCGCATGCACCCAAAGGACCGAGCCTTTCTGGAACTTTTTTGGATGGCTCGGAAGGTTTGGCGGAAAGACGAGCCAAAAGGGAAATTGACCGACTATTGCCGTCGGGAGTTAAGACCCGAGGAGAAAGAACTGATAGAGAAACTCATCGCCTTCGCGAAACAGCACGAAAACGATTGGGTGGACGGGAACTACCGTGGTTATAGAGCGAAAGCAATAATGATATTGGCTGACCATCCCCATGTATGTATGATAGACGCCCTGAGGGAGTTAGCATGGAGCCCTCCCTTGAAAGATGAACGCCCGTGGCGATATCGCCTTAATGTTCAAATTGAATGCGAAGTAAACACGGAGGCGGTGATAGCGTTACATCGGATAGCGGATGAGCGGGTAATTCCGATTTTGATAGAGTTACTGGAGCATCCTGGAGGCAGGTTTGAGTGGGCATCAAAAGCGGGGGAGGGCAAGGGATGGCAGAAGTCTTTGGGAGATGAAGACACCGACTTTGGCGACGATGCTTCGCTTTCTTAAAGCGGCAGGGGTAGAGAGGATAGAGGTTTTTGATCCCCTCAGTAGGGTGAAGCATGAGTTGCCGATGAAGAACCAATCAAGTTTGAACTGGAGTTAGAGTTGGATACAACCCCAAGTTGTGCTGACCATCGGAAATTCAGGGAGCCTTTGTTTTTTGCGTCATCAAGGTGGCAGAATTCCTGCGATGATGAAAGGGAACGCTGGCAGTTTTGAAGGATGGAGGATGCTGGAAGGCTTAACCTTTGCTGGACATCACCGATTTAGGCAGTTGCATCATGATTGCGACTTGGCAATGTGAGGTGGTGACGAACGATGAGGCATTGCAGGGCAGTCGGGGTTTGCGTAACTGTCGTGGCTGTTGTGTGCGGCGTTGCCCTTAGTGGGCGAAGTTTTGAGCAGCCTAACGGGTTGCCTGAAAGTGTGTCGCAAGAGTTAATTGACGCAAGTTCGGTGCCCAAAGGGCAGTTGCAACTTGTCGCACAATGGGAAGCGGAGAAAGATTTCGCTCACAATGCCGGGCGAAAAGTGGACGACGAAGACGCAAGCGGCAAGGCAGCGTGGGAAGTTCGGGCGGGCGAGGATAGCCCAAACGCCCATGCCCTTTACGGTCCCTATGCTGATATGCCCGCAGGTGACTATGTCGCTTTCTTCCGCATCAAGTTGTTGGATGAACCTGTCCGCGATTACGCCGTTGAAGTTGATGCTTGCGTTGAGTATGGCAGGCGGGTGCTGAACTCGTTGGAAGTTGCCGATGTTGACTTGGTGCGAGGCAAATATGTGCAAGTGCCGCTGGCTTTCCGCTCTCCCGAAGGCAAGTTGGAGTGCCGAGTTTTTTGGCGGGGTAATGTCTCCTTGCGTGTTGACAAAGTGATGCTCTTTCGGGTTGAAGGTGTTCGCCCGGAGGAACTCATTCGCCGCGCGCCGCAACCAGTGCCATCAGGCGAGCCGAAAGGTTTGCCCTACCGCAGTGAGTCTCGCCCGTTCCCAGAAATTTTCCCGCGTTCCAAGCCGCCATCGCCGCATTTGCTTGTCGCCGACATTCGCCAACTTCCCGCCGATTGGCAACTGGCGCTCATCACATTGCAAGGCTTAGTCAACCGAACCAAACCGCAACTTTACTTGCTTTTCAACGAAACCGACCCCTTCTGGCTTGATTGGCTGAAAAAGCGGGGTTGGATCAAAACGACCGAGGTTGTTTCTAAGCCGCAAGATTTGTTGCGTCAATTCCGCCATGTCGTGAAAGGCATGGTCATTTACGACCCGTTGCTACCTGCGACGAAAAATGTTGCGACGATGATTGGCAGCCTTGAAGATGCTATCGCTGTCTCACCGCGCCTTGCGAAGCAGTTGAACTTGCCCGTCATCGCCGATTTGCGTGACCGATGGCGAACAAGTGCTGAAGCCTATGCGTGGGCGTTTAACAACCTCTATGGGGCGGGGGACGAGGGACGCGGGACGAGGGAAACGAAGTTGAACCACCATGTCATCGCTTGTGCCTACCCTGACCACATCGGGATGCGCGATTACTTTGTCCAACACCGCATCTTCATCTTCTGGATTTCGGGTCCGATTGACGGTGCTCGTCGCGGCGGTGACCCGAACGCTGAAGTTCGGCTGATGGAGAAAATTTTCGCTCAAATGCCCGTCAACATTCCCGTCATGAGTTATCCTTGGGCAGGTCAAGATGTTGGTATCGGCGAGGGCGCAGGCGTGACGCTTTTTTCGGAGTTCGGCAAGTATCTCGTCGGCTCAATCAACTGCAGTAACTTGAGCGTCCATTCGGGTATTCCAATCCCAAAGTTGCGCCAGCGTGAAGCACCTCCAACGCCGCCGTTGAGGCTTGACAAAGTTTACTACGCCTTCATCATCTCCGACGGCGACAATTTGCCCGTCTTGACAACTTACAACTTCCCACAACTTTGGCGAAGCCCTGTGCGTGGGGAATTGCCGTTAGGTTGGACGATTTCGCCGTCGGCAATAATGCTCATCCCTGCCATTGCCGATGCCTACTACGCGACGGCGACACCTAACGATTGCTTCCTCGGCGCTGTTTCAGGAATTGGCTATTGCTATCCTGACCATTACGGCAAGCGTTTCCGAGAACCAGACAGGTGGTGGGTTTTTGACGAGTTCCTTAGGCAGACGGCGAACTACATGGAGCGGATGGATTTGCGCGAACTTTGGGTCATGGGCGTGACGAAACCAGAACTCATTCGCCGCTACGCCGAAAAAATTCCGAACTTGAGGGCGCTCTTCGTTGACTATGGGCGAAGGATTATTGACCCTTCGGAGGTTACCTACTTGACAAGTCGGCGTGTTGCGGTTTTTCACGCTGTCACAGGATGGCGTTTGGAAGACACCCACGAAGAGCGCGTCAACAGGATGGTCAAGGAAATTCGGACGATGACGCCGTCAACCCGTCCCGCTTTCTTGCATGTGTTCGTTTTGAACTGGGGTTTTGATTTGGAGACACTGAAGGAGGTGGCGAAGAGGCTTGGCGACGAATATGTGCCTGTCCGTCCTGACCATCTGGCTCAACTTTATCGCCAGTGGATGGAGCGGCAGAAAATCTTCATCCGAGCGCCTGAACGCATCCCAGTGGTTGCGGAGGGATTTCCGATGGCTTTTGAAGTGAAAGTCCTAAATGCTGAGCCCAAAACCGCCACCATTAAGGTGAAGGTTTTGGATGGGTTGAAAGGTGCGAAGGTTTCACCGAGCCAGCAAAGGTTGAGGGAGAGCGAGGGGGCAAAGTTTTTGGTCATGGGAACGCCAGTTGGTGACCGAGCAAAAATCAATGTGAGTGGGGAGTTCGTTGCGCACGAATTTGAAATCTCGTTGGAGAAGTTGCCTTCACGAGAGTTTGTGGAGCCACTGCCGAAGGGTGTCACCCTGAAATTTGTCGCTCAATTTGAGGCAGAGAGCCTTGCTCATTTGACAGGCGAAGAGGTTGGTGACGCACAAGCCAGTGGCGGAAGGGTCTGGTTGGCGAGGAAAAATCGGCACAAAGTCGGGCATATGGCTTTCGGTCCATACTCGCCCATTGATGCAGGGCGCTACATTGCCCTTTTCAGGTTAAAGCGCTTGGGTGAGGGTGAAGGAATCATCGCCATCGTTGACAGTTGCGTCGGTGGTGGGACGCCAGTGACGGCACAACGGCAATTGCGGGCAGACGAGTTACCGTCGGGGCAATTTTGCCTTGTCCCGTTGCTTTTTTCGCACCCGGGCGGTCCGATAGAAACTCGCGTCTTTTGGACGGGGCAGGAAGATTTGGCGGTGGATTGCGTGATGATGTGGCAAATCGTTGAAACCCATTGACGGAGGTGGTCAACGGTGCGCTGTTGGTTTGTCGGTGCGATGATAGCGTCGTGGGTGTTGCAACTATCGGTGGCTGTGGCGCAAATCTCGGTGACGGAAGAGCAAGAGGGTTTCATGCCTTTGTTCAATGGCAAGGATTTGGACGGTTGGGAGGTCATCGGTGATGCTGACGCTTGGCAAGTCAAGGACGGTGTGATCGTTTGCACTGGCAAAGGCGGTGGATGGCTGAAGAGTCGTTGGGAGTTTGACGACTTCATCTTCCGCGTGGAGTGGCGGATCAAGAAAGGCGGCAACAGTGGTGTCTTCTTCCGCGCCCGACCTGTCGCTGACCCTTGGGTGCACGGCTTTGAGGTGCAAATCTTGGACGACGGAGGACAAATTGGCAAGACAAATTGCGGGGCTATTTATGGCGTGCTGGCGCCGAAAGCCAACCCAGTCAAGGCAGGCGAGTGGAACACCTATGAAATCCGAGCCATTGGTGGGCGGGTGCAAGTTTTGTTCAACGGTGTGTTGGTGCACGATGTGGATGTGAGCCAAATCCCTGAGTTGGCGAACCGTCCCAAACGAGGTTACCTCGGGTTGCAAAATCACGGTGACCATGTGGAGTTTCGCAACCTGCGCATCAAGGAAGTCGGCTTCACTTGGCTGTTCAACGGCAAGGATTTATCGGCATGGAAAACGGAAGGGGCGGGCGAATGGGAAATCTTGCCCGACGGCGTGTTGCATTACACGGGCAAAGGGACGCATCTTTGGACGCGGCAGAGTTTCCGCAATTTCGTGTTGCGGTTGGAATGGCGGATTGAGAAGGGGGGCGATAGTGGGATTTACCTGCGGGGCGATGCGACAGGACGGGCGCAAGTCAACATCTGGGAACACCCGATGGGCTCAGGGCAAATTTGGGGCTATCAGATTGCTCCCAAAAAGCGAATGGACCGACCGACGGGCGAGTGGAACTGCATGGAAATTCGCATGGTCGGTAACAAGGTGAGTGTTTGGCTCAACGGCGAATGGGTCATTGAGGATGCCGAGTTGCCCGGCGTCGCTTCCGAAGGTCCCATCGCCTTGCAGCATCACGGGACGCCTTTATGGTTTCGCAACATTCGCATCAAGGTATTGCCATGAGGCGCTGGGTTAGCCGTCGCCTTTGGTTCACGCCAACCCATCCCGCTTGATGAAAGTCAAGGGAGGGGCTTGATTGCGCCCTTTGCCTTTGGGGTCAATGTCCGAAAGATACAGCGCCGTCGCATAGACATGCCCGTGATTGGGGATGAAGGATTGCGGGTTCTTTTTCATCCCTGGCTTCAGTTCGCCCGTAACGGGGTCGTAAGCGGGGTCTAAACTGCCGTCGGGCAAGATGGGGATGGGCATCAGCGTCTTCTCACCAACACCGCCGAATTGCGCGTTGCCCTTCACCTTTCCGCCCAGAAACGCCGCTGAGGTCACTGGCCAGTGCTGGCAAATGTCTTGTTCCTCAATCATCCGCTTCTTGGCGTCTTCGGGGATATTGAGTTTCAGGATGGCGTCCACATCACCGTGAATGGTGCGTCCGAACTCGGAGGTGATGACGATGACGGTGTGGTCAAAGTAACTGGTGCCCGTGTTGCCGTATTCCGTGTTCTTCAGCAAGTCTACGAGCGCTATCAACGGTTCCCACAAGTTGCGCCGAATCATTTCGCTTTGGTCGGTTTGACCGACGGGGCGACCTGCGCTATCCCACAGGGCGCGGCGGGTTCGGTGGCTGTCAAAGAGGCGGATGTCGCGGTTCTCAATCCAGAAGGCGCACGACAACCCGTTGCGGATCAACTCCCAAGTCATCATCGCCTGCACATTGGTCATCGGTGAATACTTCGTCCGCGCCTTGTTGCCATTGACGCTGGTGTAAGTGAGGAGTTCGTCTTCGGGCTTGATGTTGAACTTCTCCCGCAAAACGGGGTCGGTGAAGAGGCGGGAAATCATCCCTTTGTCCAACCGAAAGCCTGTCGCCATCAGGTTGCGGTAAATCTGCAGGGCTGATTGGTAACTTTTGACGGCTTCAATGTGGGTGTCCTTGAGGACGAGGCGATGGGCTTCGTCCAAGAAGGCTTGGACGGCTCGGTTGACGACATCACTGGTCGTGCTGTGCAACCGCAGCAAAAACTGTTTGAGGTTGTGGGGCGTGCCCGCATAAATCGTGTGTGCCCAGACAGGTCCGAGGGCATGGTAGTAACCCTTGCGTCCCGTAAATTGCGCTTCGTTCAGTTCGCCATCCGCCAGCCAGTAATGCCATGAGATGTTGGGCAAAAGGTATGGCTGCCCGTAGACTTCGCAGAAGGCTTGGGTGACGGAGCGTTCGTCATCTTCACGGTCTGCCGTGATTTGCAACCGATATTCGCCCATGTGTGCCTTCAACCGTTCGCCCGAATGGAAAGTGCCTGTGCTCATGGAACTAAGCACCGCCATGTCCTTGAAAAGCGGTTTGCCCGGCTCGGCGAGGAAGCCGTAACGGATGTTGCCGTAGGTGAAGATGCCGTAAGCGGGGTCTTGCTTCCACTTGAGGACGCGGTAGCGCTCCTCGCTGATGTTGGCGAGGCGCTGAAGGACATTGTTGGGTGTGTCCACAGGGCTGAACATGTCGTAACTCATCCAACCGCCTTCCAAAAACCAGTAGATGAGGAAGTGAGGGTTGTCGGCGCGTTTGCTCGCTTGCGCTGCCATCGCATTGGCTTTGCTGGAAACGGGGGGCAAGCCGAAACGCAGGAAGTAACTGAGGAAGTCGGCGCAAGTGAGGGTCGCTGTCGTCACCAGCGCGTTCCGCAAAAATTCTCGGCGCGTTTGAAGGCAACGCTTCGTCATCGGGTTCGCTTTCTCTTCCTTGAGCAAATGCCGCCCATCAATCAAAATCGGCTCCACCTGACACGACTTCATCGGCAAACACCTCCTGTGGTCTCCCGCACCCTTTTGGCATCGCCATGTCGGTCACCTGCCATCTCCCTCTTCTACCCATTCCAGTTGCACCTGTCGGCGCTTGGCGCAAAGGAAGACGGCAAACTCGTTGAGAACATCTCGCCCGAGAATGTTTTCGGCGATGTCATCACGGCAATCAACTTCTACCAAGATGCTATGACCGGCGATGTGGACGATGGCAGCATAAAGTTGTCGCTGCTGTGGTGGTGACCCGATGCCCCGAATAAACGCTGTCCGCCACGAAGAGTCCCAAAGTCCCAATCGGTCAGCAACGATCGTCTGAAGGACAGTGATGTCTGCCCCAGTGTCCAAGATGAAGGAGACATCGGTCGTAAGATTTCCCGTCATGTGTCCTACCGTTGCCGTGACTTTCGGGATGGGATGCTCATGGCTTTCATCAAAATGTCCTGTCACTACTTGACGGATGGCGTAAGTGCGCTCTTCATCGCCGACGCAGGCGACATAGCCGACGGTGCTGCCTGTCTTGCGGAAGGCTTCCCAGATGACGGCGCGAGCGCTATCGCCAACGGCGACAACTTTTCCGTTGACGATGGCGACCCATTTGCCCCGATATTGACGGAGCAATTCGTCCCGTTGCTGCCAGTAAGCCTCTTTCTCCCGCTCAAACCGTTCCCGAACTTCTGTCGGCATCGCCATGTCGGTCACCTGCCGTCTCCCTTTTGCAACGAAGCGATGAGCCATTGCCACCTCCGATGCCATTGGGCGGTGCGGCGACGCATTTCGGACGGGCTGGGCTGCGGCGGCGCTAAGTCTACGCCACCGTTGAGGTATTCGGGCGAAAGGACGATGGCTTTGATTAAGCCTTTGATGGTGAAGTTGGTGCGATGGACAGCCTCCCACAAGCGCTTGTAGAGGATGCGTTCGTCTTTATCCCAGCGCATCCCCCGACCGAAGAAGAAGAGGAAGTGGGTGTCAATCATCGTTCGGATGAAGCGTTCCTTTTTGACGGCTTGGGTGGCGAAGGCTTCCATCCCACGCCCTTTGAAGGGATACCAAGCCACTTCGTTTCGGTCGCTGTCGTCAATAAGGTTGCCTTGCTCGTCCTTCTCCCGATATTGACCGTCGTCCGTCCAACGCAGCCGTTGGTAAGCCAACGGCGTCAGGAGTTTGTGGCAACTGTAACAGACCGAACCTGGCTGCGTCGTCGCTGCTGCCGTCGCTGTCTGGCGCGCCTGCACGATTTCAGGCGGCACCTCAAAAACATAGCCCAGAAACTTCTCAGCGACGATGGCGGCGTAATTGAAATGGGGCAGACCGGGCTTGCCCTTGATGAAACCTTTCATCGTCAGCAAGCCCGTCTTACCGTGATAGGCGGGACGCTCCTTGCGTTGCCCATTGGCGTCCACCATGTAGTCGGCGGTGAGGATTTCTTGGAAGGGTCGGTCGTTGAAGGCGACATAGCACCAGAGGCGGACAGGTTCGTCATCTTCCTCCGTGCCGTGACTTTCCAGCAACAGGCGGATACGACGGAAGTAAAACTCCCGAAACTCCGACGAGTTCAAGTAGTCGTCCACCAGTTGCGCTATGGAAGCGCCTTTGTCTATTCGTCTCAGTTCCTGTTCCGTCGGCGGTCGTCCCACAAGGTCTTGGGCGATTTTGACGAGTTGCAAGCGGCGTCGCTGCCGCTCGTCTTTGATGATTGCCAATGAGGGCGGGCGAGTGAAAAGGAAGTCAGGGTGCTTCATCAATGCCCGGCACAACCCTTCCCATGCCGCTTGATGCGGCGTTAAATGAGGGGCGATGAAGGTGACCGTCGGGCGATGGGGATTGTCAAGGCGCACTTTCGGTCCGCCGATTTGCCGCCAAGTGAACCGCAGCGGTGTTTGCTGAACATTGTAACTGCCTGAGGCATCCAAAGTGACCGTCGCTCCCACATGCGCCCGCACGGGATAACGCACCCGAACGATGGGCGAGGAAGCAGAGGCGCGAATGGTCACGGGCGTTTGGGTTTCATTCCCCGCTTTGGCGGGATAGGTGATGTGGACGAAGTAAAACTCGTCGGCTTTCCATTCCTTGCGCACCGATGGCTTGTAAAGCAACCGCAGTTCGCCTTTCCGCTGGTTACGGTCGGAGAGCAACTTCGGTCCGACGGTGTTGTAGGCTTCAAAGCCACCGTGTTCAAATTCCTGCCATTGCTCGTTGCCTTCCGCTTCGTTGGCACGCACCAGCAACGGTTCGCCTCCGTTGATGGGCACGAAACGCACCGCATCGGCGACGACTTGTCGCAATGTCCCTTTGTTGCTGATTTCCACGCCCTGATGAGGGTCGCTGAAGCGGAAAGCCGTCTTGCTGTCCCAATAGGGAATGGTGTCAACGGTTTGGTCAACGGTGAAATGGGCTTCGCCTTTTGGCGGTGTCGGCAGTGCGGGTGGAAGAGCCAGTTGGTGCTGCTGGTCGTAAGACAGCACCTCTATCGGCACCACCTTCGCCATGTAGCGGTTGGGGAAGACGCGGTAAAGCACGGTGACTTGATATTGCCCGTCTTCGTCCACGCGGATGGGGAAGACGATGTGGCTGCTGCCTTTGTTCTCGTCGTTGTCGTGGTAGGCATCGCCCGCTTTACGCCACGCACCTTGCAACTCTGCCGCACCGTTGTCGGTGACATTGATGCGTTTGACCGTTTCCTTCGGGAGCGGACCGCGCAACTCAATGCCGACGACGGAAACGACGCCGTAAGTGCCGGCGTTGCTGATGCGCACGCATTGTCCCTCGCTCGTTTTGTCTTGCCGTTTGAAGGTGAAAATGCGGGAGAGGGTGTGGCGTCCGATGCCATCTTTGTCGGCTTGTGTTTCGTCCACGAACTCTTGAGTGAGGGCGTAAGGCGTGTTGAGGACGGTGAGGGCGATGGTGCGGGTCGTCTTCATCCCTTGTTCGTCTTCAACGGTCAACTCAAATTGCAAGTCGTAAAAGTCGGGCGTCAAGTTTTGTCCTTCACGGTAAACCGATTGCAGAAAGCGAAAGGCTTGTTGCATCTCTTGCTCTGTCGCATTGCGGAACAACAAGCGGTTGTAAAGCAAGTTGATGGCACGACGATAAGCGGCGTCGGGGGCTTTCAGTTTCGTCGGGTCGGGCAAATTGTCAGGGAAGTTGCGAAACGGTCCTGAGTTGTTCAGGTAAGCGAGGGATGCCACATCGCGGGCGAGCATGTCCAAGCCCGTCAGGAATTGTGCCGTCGGGCGATTGGTCTCGCTGAAGTAGCGGCGGAAATCGGCACCGCCGAAGAGGGCGATGTTTTCGGCGAACAAATCCCGCTCATTGCGCTTCCACTCGTCGCCGAAAATCGTCTTAACCTTTTGGCGCAACGGGTAGTAGGACAGGAAAGTGTTGTCCATGCCTGCCGTCGGCTTTGCGCCGTCGTAGGGCAGCAACAGCGAGAAGGGAAAAACTTCGTCGGGTTTGATGCCTAACTGTCGCAGGGCGATGTTCACCTGCTCGCAAAAAGTCCTCAGGTGTTGGATATCCTGTTCGCTCCAAGCAGAGAAAGGGTCAGGAGGCATCCGTTTTTGTGGGTCGGACATGCTAAGGCGCCCTAACAAACCGCTGGGTGTGTCGGTGCGGAAGTAATCGTGCTCCAGCAAGGTGCGAAAAGCGGCGAAAGGATTTTGCGGCAACTCCAACGGCGAAGGGTTCTTTTTGCCGTGACAAGTGAGGCATCCCGTTTGTTGAAAGAGAGCCCAAAACTCTTGGACAAACCGTTGCTCTAAACTCGCCAATGGTTCGGGCAAGCGAGCGCTGACAGGCAAAGGCGCGTTGAACTTTGGGGCGGTTGAGGATTGGGAATGCTTTGAAGGGGATGGCGGGGCAAGCGAAAGAGCGAGCGTCACGAGCCAAGCGACAGCGAGGAAGGCGCTGCCGCCGATTTGCCAGCGCCACCAGTGTCGCATCTTCGCATCCACCTCCATGTGCGGCATCCTTGGATTCTTAGACGCAGGTGCACTAAGTTTGTCATCTCCAGCGCCATTTGTTAGCGCGGTTGGAGTGCGTTCGGAGATTGAGCCAGACAGTGTGGACGAACCTCTTTGCTCGTGGCTAATAGCCACTCCGTCGTGGCTGATAGTCACTCCAACAACGAGCAACCCGAAACTCCCTTCACCTTCGCTGAAAAGCCGACGCTCCATCCAACCTTCTGTTAGAGCGACTATTAGCCGCGACAATAGCAAAGTCCGCTGCAACGAACGGCGGTTATTCAGGGCATGATTTTCCGAACATCTTCATGCAGTTGGAGGGTGCTTTTCAGCGAGGTAGCAAAGACAAAGTGGGTGTTGGGGTGCTCATCCTTGCGGGAGTGGCTATTAGCCACGACAACCTTAGCTGCGACAATTTCAGCGATGACGAATTCTCATCGCCACTTCTGCGTCGTTATTGAGCCAGTTCTTGCAAGATGCGCTCTGCGCCGATCACCCACTCATGCTGTGGGTCGTAGCGGAAAAAGAGGTTGCGCCCTTCTCCTGCTAATGCCCAGAGGTAATAGACGCTGTAGCCGGGCGGGGCGGCGACAGGGTGATAGCCCTTTGGGATGACGACAGTGTCGCCATCGCGGACGATAAAGGCGTCCCTCAGTTCGCCATCACCGCTGTAAAGCAACTGGACAGCGAACCCGTTGGAGGGGAAGATGCGGAAGTGGTAAACCTCTTCCAACCGCGCCTCAAAAGGCGGGTCGTTGACTTCGTGTTTGTGGGGTGGATAGGATGACCAGTTGCCCGGCGGATTGCGGGTTTCGCCGACAAGCAATCGCTTGGCGGGAAAAGAGGCGTCCACGAGGTCGTCAATGTCGCGCCGCCAGTTAAATTGTCCGACGCTGCGGCTCTTGATCAGGTCGGGCGTGATGGCAATCACTTCACCGCCTCTTTGGGCGGGAGCGCCGATGAGGGCGATTTCAACAAAGGTGTGAGCGCGCACCCGAAATTTCGTCGCCGTCGGCAAGTAAACGCCGAAGGCTTTACCGCTGAAAACATCGCGGCGTTGCCCTGAAAATCGCTTGCCATCGGCTTCCACTTCCGCAATACCTGTCAGCAGGACAGCGACGACTTCATCGCCTCCTGTCTCGCCGTCATACTCACTGCCCGCTTCCAAGCGCAATAGTGCCAAAGAAAGCCATTGTGTTTGTCCTAACTGCGGCGAGACGACGGGCAACCGCCCTATCCCTTCTGGTGCGGGCACATAGAGTTTCTCCCGCGCCACGACCCCTTCGCCTCCTTTACGCCCTTAAGGCATGTCCCAGTCCCCAAAGCAGGTAAACGCCAAAAGCCACGCTGATGATGCTTGTCGCCGCCAGCAGCACATTGTAGGCGCGTTGAAAGCGTTGCTGCGTCAGCCAAACGGGCAGGCTCAACACGAACGCTGTCGTTGTCATGCCTGCGATAGACCCGATGCCGAAGATGGCAAGGTAGAGAATGCCTGAGAGAAGCGAGGATGCCGTCGTCATCACCATGACCGCCGCCGCACCACTTCCCGCCAACCCGTGCACCATCCCGATGAACAACGGACGCCAACCCGTTGACCAATGAGGATGTTCGTGGTGATGGGCATGGGGATGTTCATGAGGCGTGGTATCATGCTCGTGAAAGTGCAGGTGTCGGATGCCGTCATGGTCGTGCCAATGTAAGTGAACCCGTCGTCGCCAAAGGCGCCAAAGGGTCGTCCCACCTAACACGATGAGCACGAGACCGACCAACCCTTCAAAACTTGCCTGCACCCTTTCAGGCAACTTCATGCGCAACAGTAACAACGGCACGCCGAAGAGGAGGAGCATAAGGGTATGCCCGATGCCCCAAATAGCGCCGACACGGGCGGCAGGACGAAAACTCCCACTTTCCGCCACCATCACGGAGACGGCGACGAGATGGTCGGGGTCTAACGCATGGCGCAGCCCCATCGCCAAACCCAACAGCCAAAAACCCAACCCACTCATGTCCCTTCACCTGCCAGCCCAATTGTGACGCACCACCGAAGGGGCGGCTATTATCTCCGACAGTGCTAATCCTCGCACGGAGGCGAAGGAGCGATGGTCATCGGCAGTGTTCCCTTTCTGAACGCTGTGCCCTTGACTTGGGCGCTGCCTCAGTTGGGTTTTGATGGCACCCTCGTTTACGGCACGCCCGCGCAACTGGCGGAATGGTTGCAACAAGGAAGGATTGATGTCGGGCTCATTCCCATCGCTGAATATTTGCGAGGCATCGGAGAAATCATCGTGGACGGCTTAGGCATCGCTTCTGACGGGGCTGTCCGCAGTGTCGCCGTCTTTTCCCGCAAGCCTATTAGCGAAGTTCGCAGCATCGCCGTTGACTCAGGGTCGCGCAGTTCGGTCTTGTTGCTGCAAGTGCTGTGGGCGAAACGCTTCGGCATTTTGCCTTCTTTGTCGCCGATGGCGCCCGACTTGGAGCAAATGCTTTCGCATGCCGATGCGGCATTGCTCATCGGCGACACGGCTTTGCGGGCATCGTTGAAGGCAAGTTTGCTCGTTTGGGATTTGGGGGCAGCGTGGAAGGAGTTGACAGGTTTGCCCTTCGTCTTCGCCGCTTGGGTCGCACGAGACGAACAGATTGCCCGGCAAGCAGCCCTGTGGCTTGTCGCCGCCCGCGCCGAAGGACGACGCCATTTGCCCGCCATTGTCGCCGAGGAAAGTGAGAGACGCCGCTTGCCTCCCGATTTGGTGCAGCGTTATTTGACCGAGCACATCCGCCACGATTTGACCGAGCGACACCATCAAGCCGTTGACCTGTTTGCTCAGATGGCGGTTGAGTTGGGCTTGTTCCCCTCGGTTCGCCCCATCCGATGGCTGACACCCTGACGCTTGCGCTCTGATGGAAGGAAGGCGTTACCACGAGAAATTCACTTGTCGTCGCTTCCCGAATTCGGAGAAGTCCCTTTCGTTGCTTCGTTCCCTTCTGGCGGACGAGGGGTTCTGCCTGGGGGATCAAGGGCATTTGGGGGCAATCCTTCCAAGATTTGCTCAAGGGGCACCGACCAATCCTCTGTGGGACGATAACCTTTGGTCAAGTCATTGGCAGAACTGTCACGAACTTTACGAAGCGGTGTTTTCGCCATCGTCGTCACCTCCTTCAGGCACAACAAATTTTACCATGACTGTTTGACTGCCTTCTATCCAAAGTCCACCTGCATAAGGGTCAACACGAAAACGCCCTTCCGCATCCTGCACCAAGACACCTCCCAAAAATAAGTCTCGCCTATCAGGGTCAGACGAGGCAAGGGGAGTTAGTCCCATAGATGCCACGAACGATTGTGCCGTCTTTCAACACAATGACCAAAAGACACGGCTTTTTGCGAACCCAGAAAGCCTTGTCCCACGCAGTTGAAGGCAAAGGCAGAAAGAAGGTAGCCCAAGATTGCTTCATTGCGCTCCCAGCGCAAGAAGGGAACAAAAAGCCGAAAAACAACGGAGAGGATGAAACCAGGCACTAATCAACTAACGGCAATCTCCAATGCCTCGCGGGTCGTGACTTCCACGACATCTCACCTCTCCCACCGACCGTGCTTTCACTGCACTGCCACTTCATACCAAAGCGTTCGCCATTGCGGTCCGATGGAGAGGGTAGCGTTGCCGTTGGGGTCAGAGTCAACGGGGATTTGTTCTTTGCGTTGTCCTTTTTCGTCAAGGGCCCAAGCCTGCACCCGCTTTGCTGGGAAGGGCAAAGCGATTTTTGCGGGAATGCCTTCAACGAGGGAGGGCGGTTTGCCCCAGTTGCGACCGCAACTGGACTTGGGCGGGTAGCCCGAAACTTCTTTCCAACCCATCTCGGTGTTCTCGGCATAACCTGTCGCCGTGATGAGCAAACGGACGGGACGAGAGACGCGGGGCGAGGGACGGGTCGGTAAGTTCCCTTCCATCGCCGTGACCGTGATGGCGCACCAACCCTCTTGCATCGTTTGCCCTGGTTCAATGACCACGCCGCCTAATTCAAACCGCTTGCCCCCTGCAAAACCGATGACCGCTTTGCTGTTTTGCCCATTGACGGTGACGACGCCACGCCCTTTTTCCGTCAAGTCCCACACCAGTTCGCCCGTGTCGGAGACGAAGCAATCGCCTGCAAGGTTTACTTGTTCGGGCTTGAGGGCGGTGGGTGGCACTCGCTTCCCTTCAGTGGCGATGGCGATGCGATGAACGAGGGCGGCTTCATTGAGGACGCCGAGATGTCCCGCATGGACGAGCAGCCACGCCCAACTGCGCCGCAGCAAGTCAACCTCTTGCTCTTTCGTTAACTTGACAACCACCTGTTGCTTGGCAGGCTTTACATCGCCCCGCAAAAACATCGCCGCTGCCGGGATAAGGGTGACCATCTTCGTCGGGTGTTGGTCAATGTCAAAGAAGTTGGGGATGCGTCGCAAATCCCAATTGTCGCGCCGATGGGAGTAACTGAAGGCATAGATGGCGTCCCAGTCCTGCAACGCTCCGTAGGCAGCCAACAAGAGGAAGGCTTCACTGCAGTAAGTGTTGGGCGCAGGGTGATTGTATTCGGTGACGGAGTGGGGTTTGCCCAAGACCCGTCGCAAAGCCAAGCCCGGCAGCGTCCCACCCCGTTCGTTGACCATCGTTCGGTTGGGCACGATCCAGTCTTCAGCGTCCCAAGGGCGAGAGGGGAACAACGGATGTTGCCAATAAGCGTGGGTGTCAACGCAGTCCAGTCTCGCCATCAAGTTGGGTGTGCTGCAGCCGACGATCGTGCCCATGACTAACGCCCGCACCTTCAACTCGTCCTTCAGGGAGCGATACATCGTTTGCCAGTAGTGGTCTTCCGTCTCCCAAAGGAAGCGCAACCAATCTCGTTGGGCTTCCGCTGTTCGCTCGCCAAAGTGTCCCCGAAGGAAAATCGGCACGCTGCTGTCTTCCAACCGCTCGTTGTCAGCCAAACCGATGACACCGCCGGGGCGCAGAGAAGGTGCGGCGAGCCAATATGTCGTCGTCTGGCTGCCGAGGTTACTGAAGATGAGACGGGCGTTGTCATCACCTTGCGAGAGCATCCCGGTGAAGCGAAACTCCCGCCATTCTTGCGTCAACCGCACATTGGCTTGAAAGCCGAGGTTTTGCCAAGGCTCATGGGCTTGAGAGATGCCGACGGTGATGGTGCAAGGTCGCTCCGCTTTTGCCCAGAAGGAGACGGTGTAAGGGCGGTCGGCTTGGACTTTCAGGTTGGGTTGGTGAAATTGCACATGCCAACCTTGCGTTCCTTGTTTGGTGACGGTGATGCGGACGAAGCGCCGCCCTTTCAGTTCGGGGATGGGTTCGGCGACGACTTGCGCATCGGCTTCGGCACCGAAGTGCCGCTCTAAGACCCAGTTTTGCAAGCCTGCCTCAAAGTTGGCGTTGCGCAACATCTCGTCGCCCAGCGGCTCTTCTTTGACGCCCCAAACTTTTCGCAATTTCTCCGTCGTCCCGTAACGCTTTTTGAGCCACTCGTTCCATTGCCGTTGCAACTCCCGCAAGAATACTTCGGGCAAGTTGTCCACTTGCCCACCCAGCCATGCGTGGATGAGCCCGTTTTCGTTGTTGATTTCCACGAAGGCGACGGCGGGGTCTTCGGCGTAAGTGAGCCCTGTGTAGGGGTTGCGGTGCGTCAGCAACTTGCGGGCATACTCCTTTTGCAACTCAAGGCATGGCTCGTAGAAGAAGCCGACGATGTGGCGTTCCTTCCAACCGAGTTGCTCAATCTCTTTGGGCAAACCGTCGGCGGCGTTGAAGGGGCGGGAGACGAGCAAGTTCAAGTTGACATAGATGCCGTTGCGTTTCAGTTGGGCAATCAGGTAGTCCAGTCGGTCAAGGGCTTCAGGGTCAAGGTCACGAGTGTGCGGGACGCCCCGACGGCGAATTCCGTCGGGGAACTCCTGCATGTCCATGTGATGGAAGCGGACGATGTTGATGCCGAACTTTGCCATCCGAGGGGCAATCTTTTCGGCGTCTTCTTTGCGGGGGAAGCAAGCGCCGAAACACAAGTTGACGCCCAAAAAGCGAACCCGTTGCGTGCCCGCATAAAGGTGACCGTCGGTGCCGACGCGGATGTGACCGAACTTGCCGGCGGGTTTATGCAGCCAGTGGCTGATGTCGGTGACGGACGGCGTCGCATCGTCCCAAGGCAAAACGAAGGGAAACAAATTGGCTGCCGACGCTGAATTCGCCGTGCGCATGCTCCACCATCCCCCCAAACCTGCCAGTGTTGCTAACCCGACCAACAACCACCAACCTCGCATCGTCCATCGCCCCCTTTTGTGTGTCGCCAAAGGGTGTTCGGAAAATTGTGGCTTTGAACCAAAACTCCCTACCCTCCTGCGCTGGAGCGGCTATTAGCCGCAACGGGCAGTTACGGCGAAGTTTTCTTCAAGGCGCAACTTGCCGAACACCCGCAAGTTGCCGTGCAAGGCGCTTACCCTTCTCGGCTCATGCCGCTTCCACGACGGCTTTTTGATGGATGAGGGCGTTGAGTTTTTGCATCAATCGGGATTTGTAGCGGGCGGCGGTGTTCTTTTTGATGACGCCTTTGCTGGCGGTTTTGTCAATGATGCGGCAAGCGACATAGACTGCCCTTTGGGCTTCGTCCACGCTCAAATTCCCTTTCGCCGCCGCTTCCAAGGCAGCGCAGGCGCGTTTGATGAAAGTGCGCATGCGGGAGCGATGGGCTTGGTTGCGCAATCGCCGTCGCTCCGATTTTCGCAAGGCACGCAATGCCGACTTGGTGTTGGGCATCAAGACCCCTCCTTCATTGGAGTGAACGGTTTGGTTTAGCCAATGGGTTGGCGTAGGGATTATAGCACTGGCTTATGCCCAAAAGGGCAAAGATGGGACAAAATGGAAGGCAGCGGGGAGCGTGAGCAACGATGTGGCGATGGCTTGGGCGATGGTTTCACCGTTCACCGCCGACGGCGGAGGAATTGCGTCGTCAAGCCCAGCACTATTTACGCCGCCGAGAAATCAAGCGGGCATTGCCGCTGCTGCAAAAAGCCTTGGAGTTAGAACCGTCCAACTTGGAAGCCCACATTAACCTCGGCGTCGCCTTCTACTTGTTGCAGCGTTATGACGAGGCGCTGCCCCATTTTGAATTCGCCGCCGCTTTGGATGCCAACAATCCGACGGCGTTGATGAACTTAGCCGCCACTTACGACGCTCTGGGACGGTTGGATGACGCCTTGGCATTGCTGCGACGCATCGTAGAGCGTTTTCCCGATTTGCCCGATGTGCACTACAATTTGGCGGTCGCTTTAGCAAAGAAAGGGGAGCAGGCTGAAGCGGTTAGCGAATTGCGACGAGAGTTGGAACGAAACCCTTCTCACCCTCACGCTTTGCGCCTCCTTCAAAGCCTCATGAACAAGAGACAGTGAGGGAGCATCGGCAAGAAATGGCGGCATTGGGACGCTGGAAGTTGCCCATCAAGGAGGGACGAAAGAGTGGGAGAGCCAACAGATGAACGGGAACGCATCGCTCAATTGGAGCGACGGGTCGCTGAATTGGAGGCGGAACTTGCCCGAACCCGTGCCGAGTCTGCCCAACGTATTCGCGAGTTAGAGATGATGTTGCACTTAGCCGAGCAAATCAACCAGTCGCTGGCATTGCCCGTCGTTTTGCACAGCATCATGCAGGCGGCAGAAACCCTGACGAGGGCGGAAGCCAGTTCTTTGCTCCTTTACGACCCAGAGACGGACGAACTGTTTTTTGAGGTGGCGACGGGTGAAAAAGGCGAAGAGGTTAAGCAGGTGCGCATCAAACGGGGGCAAGGGTTTGCAGGACATGTGCTGGCGACAGGGGAAGCCTTGCTGGTCAACGATGTCGCCAACGACCCCCGCCACGCCAAAGTCGTAGACCAACAAAGCGGTTTCGTCACCCGCAACCTTATCGCCGTCCCTTTGCGCATCGGCGAGACGGTCAAGGGTGTTTTGGAAGTCCTCAACAGCCGAGATGGCTTCTTTGCGCCCTCGGATGTCGCCGCCTTGCAAACCCTGTCCACGCTATGTGCCATCGCCATTGACAAAGCCCAAGCCCACCAAGCCTTACAGGAACTCTTTTGGGACTTGGTGCGGGCGATGGTGGCGATGCTGGATGCCCGCAATCCCTACACGCGAGGGCATTCAGAACGGGTGACGGAGTTTTCGGTCGCTATCGCCAAAGAGATGGGGCTTTCCGATGCCGATTGCGAACGCATCCGCTTGTCCGCACTGCTTCATGACATCGGGAAGGTGGGCATCCCTGATGCTATCTTGCTCAAAGACGGTCGGCTCACCGATAAAGAGTTCGCCATCATGAAGCGACATCCTGAAATCGGCTACCGCATCTTAGAGCCCATTGACCAGATGCGCCCTTATTTGGCAGGCGTCCGCTACCATCACGAGCGCTTGTCGGGGAAGGGTTACCCGTTGGGCTTGAAGGGCGACGAAATTCCGTTGGACGCCCGCATCATTGCCGTCGCCGATGTCTTTGATGCCCTCACCTCCGACCGCCTTTACCGACCCGCCTTAGCCCCGACGGCGGCGATTGAAATCATCCGCAAAGACACTCCCAACGACATAGACCCCGATGTCTTCGCCGCTTTCCTTCGGGCATGGGAGAAGGGCTTGATCGTGGAGCAAAAACGCCGTCCCCCAACGCCCAGCCCCTTCGCTGTCATGGAAGAAATCGCCTCATAAGAAAGGCTTTGGGACTGACCCTCACTCCTGCCAAGAGGGAGGTGTCATCGTTTGCGCGTGGCGGTTTTGGGTGCGGGAGCGGATGTCGGGCGCGTCATCAGCTTCGCCCTCGCCCAAAGTGACCTTTTGAAAGCAGGCGACGAACTTGTCTTGATCGGTCGGCGGGAAGGCAAAAGTGCCTTTATCGTGCGGGGTATGGCAGAAGATTTTTCTGAAGCCTTCGCCGACAAGGGATTGCGCGTCATCCCTTCCCTTGACCCCAATGAGGCATGGGGGGATGTCGTCGTGGTCGTTGCCAGTGCCCCTGACCCCGCTCATTTCACCCGCCTCTTTCACCGCGAGCGTTTGGCGGAAGACAATTGCCGATTGCTGGTGAACCTGATGCCCGTGTTTCGGGCGAACCGAGAGCGCATCGGCTGGGTTATTGCCGTCACCAACCCCAACGAGTTAGCCGTCTGGTTGCTTTCTGAGGCGATAGAGAGCGAGCGCGTGGTAGCGACGGGGGCGTTGGTGGACAGTTGGCGGTTTCGGTTGGAACTTGCCCGCGACCTAAATGCTGAACCCTGTCGCCTTCAAGCGTGGGCGGGTGGAGAACACGGACCGAACATGCTCTTTTTCTGGAGCACTGTGCGATGGGAGGGCAACCCGTTGCCGATGGAAGTCCTTCAACGGCTGCGTTGCCCTAACCGAGAAGCGCTGGAACGCCAAAAGGCGGAAGCCTTCGCCATCGCCGAGGAAGTGTTAGGCGCTGAGGGGTTGGACGCTGCCTATCGGGCATTGCGTCCTTTCCCGCCTGAAGTCCGCACGATCGTCAAGTCTTATCTGACACACACTTCGGGCGCTAAGACAGGCGGCATCGCCGCCCAAGCGGTCTTGCACCTTCTGCGGGCAACGAGAAGCGAAACGCCGATGTTGCTGTGCGCCCAATGCGTTTCGCCTTTCGGAACTGTCGGGTTGCCTGTCGCCATCAGCCGCTTCAGTTTGACCCCTCGTCCCGAGTTACTCAGCGACGACGAGCGCCAAAGCCTTCAGCAAGTCGGGGCGGAAGTGAGCCAGAAGTTGCGTCGGCTGCGAGAAAGCGTCACCCGATGACGCCCAATTTGCGCAACAAAACGGCGCCGCAGGCGAGGTCTTGGAGGGCTAAACCTGTGGAGGAGAAGACGGTGATGTCGTCGGGAGAGGTGCGCCCTTGTTTTTTGCCGACCAAAACTTCGCCCAACTCGCCGATGATGTCCTCGGGTTTCAGCAACCCTTGTCGCAAGGGCACATTCACTTCGCCCGATTCCATCCCTTGCGCTAAATCATCCAGAAAAATTCGGGCGCGTTTGAGGAGGGCGGGGTCTAACTCCTGTTTGCCGGGCGCATCGGCGCCGATGCAAGTGATGTGAGTGCCTGCCGACACCCATTCGTTCAGGACGATGGGTTCTCGTGAGGGCGTCGCCGTGATGATGACCTGAGCGCCCCGAACGGCATCTTCGGGACGGGAGCAAACTTCCAAGGCGAAAGGCAGTTGGGGTTGCATCTCTCGGTGCAATTGCCATGCCAATTCTTCATCGCGGCTCCAAATTCGCACTTTTTGCAAGCGGGGCAAAACTTCCTGAAGCGCCAAGAGTTGGAAACGCCCTTGAACGCCCGCCCCAATGAGCGCGGCAACTTTCGCATCGGGATTGGCGAAGGTGCGGATGCTCAATGCCCCTGCCGCCGCCGTCCTCAATGCCGTCAAGTAAGTCGCTTCCACGACCGCCAAAGGGAAACCCGTTTCGGGTTCTATCAGCACCAACAGCGCCATGACCGTCGGCAGCCCTTTCGCCCGATTGGCAGGATGGGAGTTGACGACCTTCACGCCTGCGATGTTTTGGCGGGGCAAGTAAGCGGGCATCGTCCGAAAATCGCCCTCAGGCAGGGGAACGATCAACTTCGGCGGCATGACGGCGTGCCCTTCGGCTTTATCGCGAAACGCAGCCTCCACCGCTATGATGGCTTCGGGCAAGGTCAAAAGTTGGCGGACTTGTTCTTCTCGGATGAAGTGCGTCTGGCGCATCACAGCGGTCACCTCCATTGGCTATTATGGCAGGGACACTCCCCCTAACTTGACGGTCGGAAATCGGTGGGGCAAGGTTTAAAAGCGCCTGAGGTGATGGGGAATGCCTGCCAACTTGACGCCCGAATACTTGCAAGCCGAAGAGGATTTCCGCAAGGCGACGACGATTGAGGAGAAAATTGAAGCGTTGCAACGGATGTTAGCATTGCTGCCCAAGCACAAGGGCACCGAACGCATTCAGGCGGACATTAAACGCCGCCTCGCCAAGTTGAAGGAGATGGAACAGCAACAACGGGCAAAACGGGGCGGCAGCGCTGACCCCTTTTACATCCCTCGGCACGGCGCAGGCCAAGTCATTGCCGTCGGATTTGCCAATGTCGGCAAATCGGCGCTCCTTAGCGCCCTGTCAGGGGTGCCGTTGGAAGTCGCCGACTACCCTTACACCACTCAACGCCCCCAACCCGTCATGATGCCCTACGAAAATTTGCAAAGTCAACTGGTGGACACGCCGCCCATCCTCGGAGAAGTGGAGCCTGCCTTTGCGGGAATGGTTCGGCGCGCCGATGCGGCATTGATCATCGTGGATTTGTCCACGGACGATTGTTTTGAGCAAGCGGACTTGCTTTTGCAAGGGATGGAAGCCCGACGGGTTCGGCTCGTGGGTGAGCCTTTTGACGACAACCCTGCCAACCCCGTCGTGGAACGGGCTGCCATCCTCGTCGGCAACAAATTGGATGCGCCCGAAGCCGAAGAGCGCTTTTTGCTGTTGCGGGAAAATCACGGCGAACGGCTGCCGACCGTCGCCGTCTCAGCAAAAGAGCGGGTCGGATTGGATGAACTGAAGCGGCTCATCTTCCAGCAATTGCGCATCATCCGCGTCTATTCCAAACCGCCAGGCAAACCGCCAACCTTAGACCGCCCCTTCGTCCTCAAACGAGGAGCGACGGTGTTGGACTTCGCTGAAGAAGTTCACCGCGAATTTCCCGAAAAGTTGCGTTATGCCCGCGTCTGGGGCTCGTCAGAGTTTCCCGGTCAACCCGTCAGCAAGGACTATGTGCTCCAAGACGGCGACATCGTAGAGTTGCATGTCTCCTAATGCCATTTGCCTGCCATCATCAAGATGCCCAGAAGGATGAGCAACCCGCTGACGAGCCAGCGTTCATGGCGTTCCTCCAACTTTCCCAAAGTTTGCTCCCAACCCCGCTCAGCACCCATGACGATGCCGACCAGCAAAGTGACGGTAATCAGGCTGGTGGTGGTGGCTAAGACCAACGCTGCCGTCCATCCGAATTTCACCGAGGTAGCGAAAAAGACGGGAAGCAAGCCCTCACACGGTGAAAGTGCCAGCGTCAAAAACAATCCGCCCAAAGTAACCGCTTGCCCATGATGGGCATGCTCGCATTCGGGATGGTGAATGTGGCGGTGACCAAAGAGGCGAGGGAATGCCAAGAACGAACTGCCCAATGCGAGCAAAATCAGTCCCGCTATCTTGGGAGCATGTTCGTGGAAGAAGTGAGCGACGCCCGTCCCCAGCACCGCTACGAGGACGCCTAACAGCACGGTGACGAGGGCGTGGGTGCTGGCGACCAACAAAGTGAACCCCAACAACCGCTGCCGACTCCATCCATGCGCCCGCGCCGCCGCCAAAAAGGGCAGCCAATGGCTGGGCAGCAAGGCATGAGCGACCGCTGCCAGAATGCCCGCGCCGAAAAAACCTAAGAGCGTTTGAGGTGACGAAGGCATTCTTTTTCGCCCTCCAAACGATGGTGACAGGTGGCAAAAACGCGTGGCAAAAAGTCAAGTGACGAAGATTTTGGCTCACAACCTCTTCGTTGGAACGGCTATTCCCCCCGCAAAATGGCGACAGGGTCTAAGCGAGCGGCTCTGCGGGCAGGAAACCAACTGGCAAACAGGACGACCACGAAAGCAGCGCCGGCTGGCAACGCAAAAATGTCCCAACGCTTCAGCATCGGGAAAGTCTCGCTCTCCACAAAAGTTGCGAAACCCCGCAGCCCCGTCGGCGTTCGGTCCAAAATCTCCACGCTAAGCCATCCCACCAACTCGCCCAGCAAAATCCCTGCCCCTGCGATGAGCAAACCCGCTGCAAGGAAACCGAGAGCGATACGCTGAGGTGTCATCCCCGCCGCCTTCAAGACGCCAATCGTCCCCCGTTTTTCGCTGACTAACAGCACCAAAGTGATGGCAATCCCAAACCCTGCGACGATGACGATGATGACGACGACCAAAGTGACGATGGTGTCAATCATGCGGAAGATGGCTAAAACGCTGCGGCTCATCGTTTGCCAACTTTGCGCCTCCAAACCCGTCCCTTGACTGATGCGCTTTGCCATCCCTTCGGCAGCATAAAGGTCGGTCAATCGCACGGAAAGAATGTCCACTCGGTCGGTGTCTTTCAACCGTTGGGCGGTGCGCAAAGGCACATAGCCGCGAAAGCGGTCAACGAGCGTGGCTTTAGAAGCGAAGAGACCGACGACCCGAAGCGTCGCCGTCCGTCCGTTGCGCCCGACCACTGTCACACGGTCGCCGACCCGAACGCCCAACTCCTCCGCCAACTTGATGCCCAAGAGCAAACTGTTGGGATTGCGTTGCAATGCCGTCAAGTCGCCCGCCACCATCCAACGGCGCAAGGAAACGACCCGTTCGTAAAGGTTTGGCTCTATGCCCATCAACCCGATGGTCTCCGTGCGTTCATTGAAAACGACGAGCCCTTCCAAGACGACGACGGGAGCGACGGCGACAACCTTTGGCAGGTGACGAATTTTACGGGCAAGTCCTTCCCAATCGGCGATCCCTTTGCGTGGTCTGGGTTCGGCAGGGCGGGTCGGAGCAAAAAGGGTCGGCAAAAAAGTCTCTTGCAGGGCTTGTCGGATGGGTTTCGTCGCATCGGTCGTCGTGGGTTGAAAGGAGGCACTAACCTCTTCGCTGACGACCTCCACATGAGCGACGACTTCCACCATCTTGGCGACAAACTGGTTCAGGAAACCCAGCGTCATAGACCGCATAACGATGAGCGCCGCCACTCCCACTGCCACCCCCAAAACGCTCAACGCCGTTTGGCGTGGGCGTGCTAAAAGCAATCGCATCGCCAGCCAAAGTTCCAACGGCATCCCTTCCCTCTCCTTCACTAACGGGTCACAGGGTCACCGCTGCACCCAAACCCGTTGACCGTCGCGCAAATCGGTAGGCGGATTGACGATGACCAGTTCTCCCTCTCGCAAACCTGTTCGGATATGGATGCGCTGCCCATCGCGAGCGCCGACGCTCACGGGCTGCCTTCGTGCCTTGCCCTTTTCCACGACCCAAACGCTCGGCGACTGCGTGTCCATCACCACCGCCGTCGCGGGCACCAAAAGGGCTTCTGGAATCGCCCTCGCTTCAATGTTCACATCCCCACTCATGCCCAACCGCAACCCGCCCGTCGGCTCAATTTCCCGCAACTCCACCCGATAGGTTTTGGTCAGCCGGTCGGCATCGGGATGGATGCGGGCGACGATAGCCCGATAGACTCGCTCAGGGTAGGCGTCCACCTTGAAGAAAGCCCGTTGCCCCACCCGAACCTTCCCGATGTCAGCTTCATCCACTTGCGCCTCCACATAGAAGCGGTCGCCTGTCGCCATCTTGACAATCGTGGACATCCCAAAGCCCGCCGCCAAGTAACTGCCGACTTTGGCGATGACTTCCGTGATGACGCCATCAACGGGAGCGCGGACGACGAAATCCTTCAACTTGCGCAGGGCATCGTCGTAGGCTTGCTTGGCTGCCTCGTATTCACGGCGGGCAACTTCCAAAGTTTCGGGTCGGGCGCCTCGCTTTGCTTGTGCGACTTTTGCTTTCAACCCTTCCACACGGGCTTTCGCCGTTTTTTCCGCTTCCTTCGCCTTACGCACCATCGCTTCTGCTTGTCGCATTTGCGCTAACGCCGCTTCCACTTCCGCCTGCCGCAGGGCGATTTGTCGCTCGTTGGCTTTTGCCGATTGCAGTTGGACTTGCGCCTGAGTTAAACGGGCTTGGGCGGTTTGCAACTCTTGCTGGCGCAAAGCAATTTCCGCTTGGCGTGCTTTCGCCGCTTTCAATGCCGCTTCCGCCTGAGCGACTTGAGCGCGGGCAATTTCCCGCTCTTGGGAGCGAGCGCCTTTGAGGGTTTGCTGCAAAGTGGCTTGGGCGGTTCGCCATTGGGCTAACGCCAGTTCGTAGCGCGTTTGCGCCGTTTCCAAATCGGCTTTGGCGATAGCCCCCTCGGCGAAAAGTTTTCGGGCTCGTTCCAAGTTACGGCGGGCTTCCTCAACGGCTGCTTTCGCCGATTGCACCGCTGCTTCCGCCCGCTCCCGCTCTTCCTCCCGCGCCCCCTCTTCCACCAACGCTGCTTGGGCTTGCGCCGCTTTCAACGCCGCTTCGGCTTGGGCGATTTGCTGGGCGACTTGCTCTTTCGTCGCTTCCAACGCCGTTTTCCCTTGCTGCACTTGGGCTTCAGCGATGCGGACATTCTCTTCCGCTTGTCGGATGGCGGATTGCACTTCCGTTTCGGTCAAACGCAGGGCTTCTAACGCTTGTCGGTAGCGCGCCTTTGCGGCGGCCCACTGCGTTTGGGCGGCGGCAAGGTCGCTTTGGGCGGCACGCCATTGGGCGATGGCGGCATCCAACTCGGCTTGCAGGGCGGCGATGTCAAAAGGGTCAGTGCCCGATTGCAGTTGCTTCAATTGGGCTTCAGCGACCCGAAGGCGCTTTTCTGCCTCCCGCACCTTCGTCTCAAAATCGCTGGCATCCAAAAGGGCGATGACCTGCCCTCGCCGAACCCGTTGTCCCTCTTTGACCAAGATGGCTTTCAATTGCGCCGAGACTTTAGCATCCACGAGCAACTCCTGCGCTGGCTTGACAACCCCTGTCGCATAGATGACTTCCACCAACCGCCCGCGCCGAACGGGTTCGGCACGAACGGGCACAGGACGCTGCCGCCAAAGCCACCAAACGATAAAAAGGATGGGAAGCACCAAAAGGACGACGAAGCGCCGTTGCATCCTTGTCTACCCTCGCTCCTTTGTCCTTCGGCACAAAAATTATCGCACCACGCCTTTATGGGCGACGGCAAGATAGAAGGCGATTCCTTTTTGCGGGGTGACCGAGATGACCGAATGGCTGACGCAACTTTTGCGCTGGCAAGCGAAACTCAAAGCCATCGCCCAAACGGGCTTGGCGTTCACTGAAAACCCTTACGAGCGGGAGCGCTATGAAGAGTTGCTGAAACTGGCGGCGGAAATAGCGCAAGCCCTGAGCGACACTTCGGGAGACGAAACGCAACTGGAGCAACTTGTTCAGGCATGGCGGTCGGAAGTTCAATCGGGTTCGGCGGGTTATGTCACGCCCAAAGTCGTCGTCAACGCTGCCGTCTTTGACGACGATGACCGTCTGCTCCTCATCCAGCGCGCCGACCGAGGCACTTGGTTTTTGCCCGGCGGCTGGGCAGATGTCGGCTACACGCCGAAGGAAATCGCCGTCAAAGAGGTTCAAGAGGAGACGGGTCTGACAGTGGAGCCCCTTCGTTTAATCGCCGTGTTGGACGGTTTTCGCCATCGCTTCAGCATTAGCCTCGCCTTTTACTGCCTCGTTTACGAATGTCGGATGCTTGGCGGCGAATTGCGCCCTTTGCCCCACGAGTGCCGTGACGCTAAGTTTTTCGCCGAACAGGCGTTGCCCCAACCCTTGCACGGCGATGGGCGATGGGCATCTTTGATGTTCGCCTTGCATCGGGGCGACTTGCCCGCGCCCTACAGCGATTGACGGGGTGATGGCGATGGCGGCGCTGAGGGAATTGATTGACTACGACCGACAATGCCTCGCCTTAGAGCGGCAAGGCGAAGTCACTTTGAGCGACGCCGAATTTTTCGGCGCACCCAACCGACCGCCCCGTCTCCACGCCCTTGACCACTTGCCCGAAGATTGGCACACCCTCCTTTCCTTGCCGCCTGCCTTGAAAGCGTTAGAGCAAGCGAAAGGGCGATCGGAACAAATCGTCCTCTTTGCGCCAATTGTCCTTGCCTTCCGTGAATGGCAAAACAGACGGCGTTTGTGGGAGCCCGTCGCGGGCGTCTTTTGCGCCCCGCAAGGGCAACGCTTGCGCTTTGACCCTTCCGACCTCTACCTTAGCCAATGGCTCACTGCCGAGATGAGCCCCGATGAAGTAGCGGAACTACGAGCGTCTTTGGAAACCGCCGCCCGCCAATCGCCCCTCGCTTTCTGTCAAGCCATCCAAACCTTGCTCGCTCAAAAGGGCATGACACCCATCGCCTCAACTCGCTTGGAAACCCTTGATCTCCCTGCCGCCGCTTTCAAGCCAAGTTTTTGGGTCGTCGGCGAACCCTCTTACGACCGCACCCTCCTTGATGACTTGGAGCGCCTTCGCTCCCTCAATCCGTCGGGCACCGCCCTTGACTTCCTCTTTCGCCCACCCGCAATGGCAACGCCATCCCTTGACGATGTGTTGCTGGCACTGGCGAACCCCATCGCCCCCACGCTCAGCCAAGCCATCGCCCTCGCCCACGCAACGCGTCAACCCCTCACCGTCATCACGGGTCCGCCTGGCACGGGCAAAACGCGCCTCATCGTTGGGTTGATCATTCATGGCTTGTTGACAGGAAAATCGGTGTTGCTGGCGAGCCGAATTAATCGTGCCGTAGATGCGGCGGTGGAACTTGCCGAAGGGTTGATGGGCAAGGGTTGCCTTTTGCGCACGGGCAACGAGCAAGTCCGCGCCGAGTTGGCGCAAACGATTGGCGAACTTTTAGACCGAACGGAGTGGACGAAGGACGGCGAATTGTTTTCGTCCCTGCCCCAAAGCCTCTGGCGTTTGCCTTCTTCGGCAAAGTCGCCGGAAAACCTTCAACGCAGCGCCGACCAATTGGCAACCCTTTGTCAGCACCTCAATGGGTTGGCGCGAAAACTTCGCCCCTTTGGGTTGCGCCCCGCCGAAGGAAAGTGGCGGCGGTTTTGGTGGCAAGTGCGATGGCACCTTTTTGCGGGAGAGCGACGCTGGCGCGCTTTCCGAACCGCTTGGCAACAAGCCGAAACACTTGTGGAGCAATTGGAAAGCGAATGGCTGCCTGAAGCCCGCCAAGTTCAATGCCTCCTGCTGCACCAGCGTTTATCCGACTTGCTCCGTCGTGGGCGTGAAGCGTTGCAAAACTTGCTGACCGCCTTAAATGACCGTCGGGCTCGTCTGAAAGCCTTTGAGAGTTTAATTCCCTTGGGTTTCCCCATCGCTGTCTCCACCCTTTCCGTCGGTCAAAACTTCCCCCTCAGCGCGGGCATGGTGGATTTGCTCATCGTGGACGAAGCGTCCTCTTGCGACCCTGCCTCTATCCTGCCGTTGCTCTATCGCGCCAAGCGCGCCGTCATCGTCGGCGACCCCAAGCAATTAGACCATGTGACAAAGGAGCGTTGGAAAAATGTCAAGCCCATTCCTCAACTTCGGTCCGCAAAGGGTGAACTGGTTGAAGCGTCCTTTGGCACTTCCGCTTTCAACCTCATCCATCGCCTCGTGGACGAACAAACTTTCTGGCTCACCGACCACTTCCGCTGCCCGCCTCCCATCATTGCTTTCTCCAACGACGCCTTTTACGGTGGGCGTTTGCGCATCCACGCCGTCGCCCACGAATCGCAACCCATCGTCGTGCAACGGGTTAACGGTCCGCATCGCGAACGCCAAAACAGCCTCACCAACCCTGCCCAATTGCAAGCGGCGTGGGATTGTCTACTCCGTTGGGCACATCAACATCCCCGACGCTCTTTGGGCTTGGTGGCGCCTTATCGGGCGTTTGTTGACGATGCGATGGAGCAATTGCAATCTGACGAACGGTTGACGCCTTTGCGGGAGCGATGGGAACGGGAGCAACTGATCATCGGCACCGTCCACCGATTTCAGGGCAGCGAAGTGGATTACCTCGTCTTCGCCACCGTCGCTGGCGACAACGCCACTGACCGACATCGCCGTTGGGTGGAGTTTCCCAACCTCTTCAATGTCGCCATCACACGGGCGCGCCGCCAACTGGTCATTTTAGTCAGCCCCGTTTTTGAGGAGCGGTTAGTGCTCACCCGACGGTTGTTGCGGGCGATGCCTGTTGCCTTGCGCGACTTGCCCGACCTCAACCGCTCCTTCGCCCAACAAGTTTCCGACGAACTCAAGCGTTTGGGCATCCCCCACCGTTTGGGTTGCAGTTTTCATGGCGACCCCGTTGATTTGCTGGACGAAGGCGAAGAACCGCGATGGGGCGCGCTCCTTTGCGGTTGGGACGAAGCGATAGCGATGACGCCTTTGGAGTTCATGGCACTGTGGGAGCGACGGAAGATGCTCCGACGGCGCCGCCTGCCAGTCCACCTCGTCTTCCCACCCGACTTTGATGGATTGTTAGCCACCTTGCTCCCCTTTCATCGCCCCGATGTCTCTCTGACCATGCCATCGCCTCACGGATGAACTTCACCACTCCTTGAACTCACGCCGCCGCAAGCCTTCCAAGTCCAACTCGCCTGTGGACGGGTCAAGGCGGATTTTCCATTGCTCCTTCGTTCGGGCGCCGATGATAGCATCTAACCATCACCCATCCACCTGCCCCTTTGGCGGCAAAACTGCTTCCGCCACATTGTCCGCTTCATTTTGCTCAGGAACTTCGTCTTCAGGGTCGCAAACGGCTCGGATGTAAATCGCTTCGTTTTTCGGCAATTGGTTGACTTTCAGCCGGACGACTCGGCTTGTGTTTGGTTTCAAGGTGATGCGCTGGTCAGTTCGCTTTCCGTTGACCCAGACGGCGAGGGTGAAAGTAGCAGCGACTTTCCCGCTATTGCGGACGGTTACTGTTGCTTTTTCAACCGCCGCTGAAAGTTCCGCCGTCATGCCGCCATGCAGCGCAACCATTTGGGTGTTCACTTTCGTCGCCATCGCTGTTAGTTCAGGGTAAGGTTCGTCGGCTTCGTTGACCAAGCCGTAGTTGCTGTCTTCGGGGAAGGTGCTTGAGATGCCCAACGCTGGTTCGTCAACCCACATGAAGTAGTGCGAGCCGACGATGAAAGGCAGCGAGGAAAGTGTCCGTTGCATGATGGCGTAGCAGCGAGCCCTTTGCTCCTGCGTGTCAACGCGCATGCCAGCGCCGTGCTTGCAGGGCAAAGGTCGCCCTTGACTGTCTTTCGCATCAAGGGCAGGGAAACTCCACTCGGTGACGATGATGGGCTTTCGGCAAAGTTCGTATCGCTTGCGCAAATGTTCCTCAATGCCCGAAACGACGCCTCGTTCAAGGTCAATGCGGGGGTAAAGGTTGACGGTGACGATGTCGCAATATTTGCCTGCCATCTCCCACGCAGGTTCGGGAGCATCCCCAGCGAACCTACAACCCAAGTTCAAATGGTTGGGGTCGTATTTCCGGATGGCTTGGGCGGTGATGCGGAAATAGCGTTCAGCGGCTTCTCGGACGAAAGCCATCAGCGCTTTTTGACCTCGCTCGTTCAAAGGTTGCGGCGGCGTTTGCGATGTCAGCAGTTCATCAAATTGGCTGAAGTTTGCCCCAAAGTCGGCGTTGAAGGCTTTGATGTCGCCTCGGTAAAACTCCCTCAAAATTCGCACCAACGCTTGCTTGCATGCTCGGTCAGCGGGCTTCTTCCAAGCCTCTTCTGCCATGCCCCATGGTCGCCCTGACTTGCCCCACCACTCAAGTTCATTGTCCAGAAAGTAGCCCAAAAGCCAAGGGTCATCTTTGTTAGGAGCGCATCTTTGTTTTGCCCGTAAATCGCAAAAGCGCTCAAAGCGAGGGTCAAAAACATCAGGGAAGTGAACTTTGGGCACGATGTCAGCAATTGAAGCGAACTCGCTGCCGAACGCCAAAAATTCGGAGTGAGCCAGACCTTGATAGCGAGCCTTGACGGAATTGTTTGCGCCCAGAACATTGAAGTTCCACGGAAAGAAGCCGCTTCACCGCTTCTTTTGCCCACGCTTCCTCGCTGCCATACTTGCGCTTGACATTTTCGTGGTAAGGTGCGTAGCCCAACTTCTCGCACCAATGGACGAAGTAGTTCACATGGTCAGTGCCGATGCTCAAAGTCGGGTAGCCGTTCGGGTCAATGAGCCACCAAACGCCGTTGATTTGCTGGGTGCGGAAAAAGCCAGTTCCCTTAACGGGACGGGGGCGTGGGGCGAGGGGCGGGAAACGAAAGGCGGGTAAGTTTTGCGCTCCTGTTTCGGTTCGGGCACGATTTCGCTCACCTCTACCCTCACATCGTCAAAGTCCGCAACGAAGCCACCGCAAGTCAAAATTGGTCGCCCGAAAGTCACTGCCCGTTTGTCAAGCTGTCGGATGCAACGGTAACGCAATTTGCCGTCAGCGTCGTAAACTTCGCCGACAATCCTTTCTTTGCTCAAAACGACGCGCAGCCGGTAGGTTCGCCCATACTCCCAATCAAACCCGCCTGTGTCCTCTTCGGTCGTCAATCGGGTTGGGTCTTGGACATCCGAGAGCCAAACACCGTCAAGCATCTGGTGAAGTTCGGCAAAGTGCATCCTGCCCTGCTTGTCGGGAGATTCAACCAGCGCGATGTGCCAATAATTGCGTTCGTCAATGAACACGCCGATGCCAGCAACTTTCCATTCAGTGCTGATGGCTCGGTGGATAGTTAGTGTCACTTCAACGGTGATGCTTTGCCCCATTGGAGCGACTTTCAAGATGGCGTAGCCCCTCCCTACAGCAACTTCCGAGTGCATCATCCCATTGCGAACTTCAAACCCGTCATCGCCTTGTCCTTTGACCCCACCTTCAGGGATGGGCTGAGTGGCTGTCCATGCTTTCCGCCAATCAACACGCCATCACCCATTCAGGCGCCACCCTTTTCATCAAGTCGCGGGCTGTTAAGCGCCCCTCGGCGATGGCGATGAGTTCCTCGTCGGTGCATTCGTCGCAGAAGTCGCGGAAGGAGTAATTGGCAGCGTTCCCGTTTCGGACGGCGCGCAGGGAAAGCCACGCTTCCACCAGCCGCTCCACATAAAGAGGCACTAAATCGCTGGGAATGCGCCGCAAGAGTTGTTTGCCGATAGCGGTCTTTTTGCCCAACCCGCCCCGAAGGATGATATCGTAAGCCTGAATTTTCCCGCCCGTTTCATCCGTCTCCCGTGCCGTCGTCCCTTGCAAGCCGATGTCGCCGACCCAATGTTGCCCGCAAGCGTGAGGGCAACCGTCCAAGTGAATTTTCAGGTCGGCGACCGCCTCACCGAACTTCGCCTCCAATCGCTCCACGATTTCCTTCAGTTTCGTCTTCGTCTCGGTGACGGAGTAGTTGCAGAAGGGTTCACCCGTGCAGGCGATGGAGCGACCCCAGATGCGGTTGATGTGCAAGGGGTAGCCGACTTTCTCCAAATGGTGGACGACCCAAGCGACCTTGTTTTCGGGCACATTGCCGACGATGAAGTTTTGCTGGCGCGTCAAGCGGATATCGCCACCGACTTCCTCCGCAATGTCCGCTACCCGCAACATTTGGTCGCCCGACATCCATCCGACGGGCACAGGGACGCCGATGTAAAACAAGCCCGATTGCTTTTGCGGATGAACACCCAGATGGTCGGTCTCGCCGATGGCTTCGGGCGCTTGAAAGTCTTCCAACTTGCGCCCCAATCGCTCCTCCACCATCCGCCGATACTCCTCAACGCCGTAATCGTCCACCATGAACTTGAGCCTTGCCTTGACACGGCTGAGCCGATAGCGCGGGTTTTCCTTCCAGCAATCAATAATCGCCCGCAAGACTTCCAACGCTTCCTCGTAAGGCACGAAAACACCCATGTCGCGGGAGATGCGAGGCGTGGATGACAACCCGCCGCCGATACGCACTGCAAACCCTTTGCACCCATCTTTGATGACGCCGACCAAAGCGATGCAGTGAATTTCAGGGGCGTTGCATTGGAAGGGGCAAGCGGAGATGGTGATTTTGTGCTTGCGGGGCAAATTGGAGTAGTCGCGGTTGCCGTAGAAAAAGCGAGCCACCTCTTGGATAAGGGGCTGCACATCAAAGAGTTGGTGGCGGTCAATGTCGGCGACAGGGCAACCCGTGATGTTGCGCACGGTGTCGCCACAGCCGCCCGCCGTCGTCAGCCCGTTGGCTTGCAAGTGCTCAAAAATGGCGGGCAAATCGTCCAGCCGAATCCAATGCAGTTGAATGTTTTGGCGGGTGCTGATTTCGCCGTAGCCTTTGCCATAGCGGTTGGCAATTTCGCCGATGGCGCGCAACTTTTGAGGCGTCAGGTAACCGCCAGCGATTTTTATCCGCATCATGAAAGTGCCGACTTTCGGCTTGTCGTGATACAAGCCCCACCATTGCAACCGCACGATGTCCTCTTCGGGAATCGCCTCGTAGCCAGCGGCGATCAGTTGCGGCAACTCGTGAATGATGTCCAGCGGGAACTTCTCCTGCTTCATCCGCTCAATGCTGTTGCGCTTCAGCACCAAATCCCACGATGGGATGTCCAGCGGCTTACGCTCGGATGGCTTTTGGCTCAGATGGCTCATGGATGCTCCCTCCTTGCCTTCGGCAGGGTAAAGTCTAACAAATCCGAACCATCAATTCAACAAAACGCCCCGAAAGCCTTTGAGCGTTCCGCCGAAGGCAAGGATTGCCCTCGCGCATCACTGTGGCTGCCAACCGCTGAACAGCGACCAACCGATCCAACCGTGTTCGCTGGGTTTGAGCCGCAACTCCCTTGTCTCGTCGCCCCGCCGCTCGCGCACCTTGACATTGTAAGTCGGGGCGTTGAAGGCGATTTCCCGTATGCCCATCACGCACATTTGGGCGTTGTCAATGTCAAAAAGAGGGCGATTGTCCTCTGGCGGTGTCCCGAAGCCATACATGAAAACGCCGAAAACTTCCGTGCGACCTCCCTTCTCCGTTCGGATGCGGACACCCCGCCCCTCGCTTTTCATCCCCAAAATCCACAGGTTGCCCCCTGAGTTGATGACCAAGCCGACATCGCTATCGCCTTCAGGGTTCAACTGTCGCGCCCAAAGGCTTTGCCCTTTGCTGCGGATTTCCACATGGGACGGACAGTTAGTGACAAAGATGTCGCCGCTCCCTGTGCCTAACACCCGTAAGTCGCAACTTTCCAAGATAACCGTTCGGTTGCGGGAGCGGTTTTCCACGATGGGTGGGCGATTGCCGAAGGCTTGGAGGTTTTCAAACTTGACGACGGGTGCACTGCGGTCATCTATGATGAACTTGCCGTTGCCGACGATGCGCCCAAAGCCCAAGCCGATGATGTGGCGCACCGTCCCGTGAACATGCACCTCGCCTTCAAGGTTATACCAGTTGGGGTCATGACCGCCGATGCCCCGCAGGTAAACGACCGTCTTGCCCAACGCCGCTGCCGTGTCAATGGCTTTCTGAATGGCAGCCGTGTCGTCCTTGTCGTCGCCATAGACTGCCCCGAAATCGTTGGCGCAAACCCAGTTCCGTTTGTTCGTCTCCCAAGGCACTATCGGTTCTCGCTTGATGGGCAGGCGTATCGCCCGAGGTGGGGACGATTCAAAGAGCCGACGAACGGGGTGGGACGAGTATTCGGTGACCGTCGGTCCCACGACATCGCCGCTGGGCGTCTTGCTTTGGATTGCCATCTTGAAGCCCTTCACCGTCACATCACGGGCGTAAAGGACGCTTTCGTTTTGGATGGCAGGTCCGTCAAGATTGCCCCCGATGAAACGACCGCCGACAAGGGCAATTACCCCGCCCCACCAAAACCAGTCGTTCGGGATTTTGTTGACGATGGGTTGCGGCGTGTTTTCCACGACCAAATCTTCAATGGCGACGGCATTGGCTTCCACTTCCAAGCCAACTCGGCAATTGCGGATGGTCACCCGCGACAGCGTTTGCCCCCACATCCAGCGACTGCGGATGCCCACTTGGAAGCCTTCCACGATGGTGTCTTGGATGATGTTTGGTCCGTTCAGTTGCATGTAGGAGTTGATGCCGATTTTGCCCCGCCCTTTCACCCGCACATTTTTTAGGATGCCTGTGTTGGTGGCAACGAAGCGGATACCGTCCGCTTCGGGATTATTGCCGACATCAATGGTCAGGTTGCAAATCGTCCGCATGAACCAATCCGCCGAGCCTGCTGACTCACCCTTGCGGGGGTGCGTCCGCAAAACAGCGTCGGCATCGCTGCCGTCGTCCAGTTTGATGATCACGCCGTCCCGCGATTGCCCGTAAATCCAAGGACCGATACCGCTGCGGGTTGCCTCTCGGTTGACGACCAAAGTTCGGGTAATGCGGTAGATGCCTCTGGGCAGGTAGAGGACTTTCGTGTGCTTTTCGCGACCACAACTTAGGTCAATGCCCCGTTGCAGTGCATCCGTGTCATCGTGCACACCATCACCTTTGGCGCCTAAATCGCGCTTGGCATCAATGACGGCTTCGGGGTCATCGGGGAAAACGATGCTGAAAGACACACTTTGGGGTGTCGGTTGCGCCAACAAAAAAGGAAGTGCAACGGCGACAGTCAACACCGACCCAACGAACATCCAACGCCTCATAGTGCCTCACCACCCCTTTCAAAGAAGCGTTGTTGCTCAAAATTTTAGCACGAACTGCTGCTCACCTCCGCTCAAATTTTCTATCGCCTTTGAGCCGCCGAGCGTAAAATTTTGCCTGAGCAGAAAGCAATTTCCCACTCCGAAATGCCCCCCATGAAGAAGCGGGCGACTTCCCCCGCCACCTTGTCCGTTTCGCCCCGCCCCAAGCCCATCACTTGCGGATACCAACTTCCACCGTCGTAAATCTTCTGCGGCACCGTCCAACCCAAAGGGTCAGCGAGGTCAGCGTTGAAACTGACATAGATGCCTTCCTGCTTCCATCCCCTACCCTTCGCCCGATTGAGCAGCATGACATAGCAACCCAAATGGGTGTTGAAGTGCACCGACGGACCCCAAAAAGATTCGCAGCCCTCTCTCTGCCATGCGACCGTCGCCGGGAAAATCGGCGTGACCTTCCCACCAAGCCCTGGTTCGTCCCACTTGTCGTCACACCATTTCCACACCTTTCCGACAGGATCATCGCGGTCGTGCCAACGCATTCGGGCGACACAAACACCTTGCGTCGCAACCTCGCCGCCATAGTTGCCGAAGAAGAAGTAAAGCCACTCCTTGCGCTCGTCCAACACGACGCAGAAATCGCCGTGCCCGCCAGCAAAGTAACCGTTTTGCGCCGTGCAATCTATCATCTCGTCGGGTGCTTTGAGGACAATGCCCAAATCCTCCCAAGTGGCACCGTTGTCATGGGAACGCAACGCTCCGATTTGAGGTGCCGTCAAAGTCGTGCCTGGGCAAACATCGCTGGGCTCAAAGTGATACCAGCCATAAAGCGTTCCGTCGTCGGCTTTCCATGTGGACTCAATCCAGCGCCCGCCGTTGACTTGGTTGTTGAAGCGAACGGGATGCGGTTCGCTCAGGTCAAACAGGCTTCTGCCGAAACTGCGGAAGGGATGACCGGCGGAAGTGAAGACAAACAGCGTCTCGCCGTCCCAATGGGCAGGGCTATTGCAATCCACCTGACCTGGCAACTTCAACGGCGCTGTCGGGCGAAGTTGCACCCGGCACAGACATTGTTCCTCTTTCATGGGCATTCGCTCCCCAAGTTGCACGCATGAGGTATTTTGGCATTTGCCGCTTGACCCGATGTTATGGGCGCTAAAATGTTGGCGGAGGCGATGGGGATGAAGGCGCTGCTGTATGCCAATTGGGAACGGTTGGAGTTGGCAGAAGTGCCCGAACCGCAACCGAAAACGGGTGAAGTTTTGATCCGCGTTGGGCATGTCGGCATTTGCGGTTCGGAGTTGGAGTGCGTCGTCCAGCGCCATCCCCGCCGAAAGCCGCCGTTGATTATGGGTCACGAGTTTGCGGGCACGGTCGTGGCGTTGGGGGAAGGCGTGGCGAATTTAAGCGTCGGTCAAAAAGTTGCCGTCAACCCCTTTGTCGTCTGCCACACCTGCCGATGGTGTCGGCTTGGCAAAAGCAACATCTGCGAGCGACGGCAATTGATGAGCATGCATCGTCCCGGCGCTTTCGCCGAATTTGTCGCTGTCCCCGCCGAAAATTGCCACCCCTTGCCCGACCATGCTGACACGCGCCTCGGCGCAATGGTAGAGCCGGTCGCCAACGCCGTCCATGCCGTCCGCTTGACAGGGCAGGTTTTGCCCAAGCGGGTGGTCGTGTTTGGCGCAGGTCCCATCGGCTTGGTCTGTGCTCAAGTCGCTAAAGCGATGGGAGCAGGCTTTGTGGTAGTCGTAGAAATCGCCCCCGAACGGCTCGCCGTCGCCCGCCAATTTGCTGATGCCGTCATTAATCCCGCCGAAACCGATTTTCTCACTGAAGTGCAAGCGTTGACGGACGGCGAAGGGTTTGATTTGGCGTTGGATGCCGTCGGTCGGTCGCAAACGCGCCGAATGGCTGTGGATGCCGTGCATCCGACGGGCGTCGCCGTTTGGGTTGGGCTGCACGACGATGAGACGAGCCTTTCGGGCATGGGCATCGTTTACGGTGAAAAGCGCGTCCAAGGCAGTTACGCCTACACCGATGACGACTTTGCGATGGCGCTGCAATTGGTCGTCGGTGGGCGGGTAGAAGTGGCGTCATGGGTTCAGGAATTTCCACTGGACGAAGGCGTGGAAGTGTTTTGGCAGTTGGCGCGAGGAGAAGCCCGTCACATCGTCAAAGCATTGCTGCGCCCGTGAGTTTTTGCCTTCACCGTTGCTTTATGGCTCGTGCCGCTCTATCGCTCCAAAATTGCCCGAAGGAGAGCAAGGCTTTTGGGCACGCCCCTTTCGGGCGCTTCCTTGCCCTCAAACTCCAGTGACACATAACCGCGATAATTTGCCTGCCGCAAGAGCGTTGCCACGCGGGCGTAGTCAATGTCCAGCGTATACCACTCGCCGCCACCGAAATAAGTTTTGGCGTGGACGAGGGCGGCGTAGGGTGCCAATGCTGCCATGCCGTCGTAATCGGGTTCCCAACGCACTTGTCCCTTTTCGTGCCGCAGCAAATTGCCTGTGTCCAAACAAACGCGAAGCCATTGGGAGTTGATGGCAGTGACGATGCGCAGCGTTCCTTCTGCTGTCGCTGTCAAGCCCCAGTGGTTTTCCAACGCCAAAAGGATGCCGTAACGCTCTGCGTCGGGAAGGCAGGCTTCTATCGCCCCAATAACCCAACCGAAAGCGTCGCTTTCGGTGTAGCCCTCCAACGGCGGTTCAATGCCGCCTCGGCGCATCAACTCGTCAAAGGACGCAATCGTCTTCCAACGCCCCGAATTGATTCGGACACAAGGGATGCCCAATTCATGCGCCAGTTGAAGGCAATAGCGGGTGTGCTCAATGTGGCGTTGGCGCTCTGAAGGGTCAGGTTGAACGAAATCTTGATGGATGGCAAGGGCATAAAGGTCAAGCCCCAAGACGAAGGCGGTGCGTTTCAACCGCCGCAGGTAAGCAGGGTCATCGCTGCTCATTTGCCGATGCAAAATTTCCACGCCCCCAGCCCCCCACTCAGCGGCATGCTCCATCGCCCGTTCTATCGGATAAGGCTCGCCCCGAAAATGCCAAAAGGAGTAAGTGGACACGCCCAACCGCAAAGCGGTGACCTCCTTACCGAAGACCGCTCAGATTGTGCCGTTCGCCATCAGCGATTGACTGATGCCTTTTCTTAGGGTTGGCATCAAGCAAGGAACGAGGCAAATGATTCAGCGATTTTAGGGCTTCGTAAAACTCCAGCACCTCGTCGGTCGTGATGGGCGGAAGCCGCCGAAAACGCTCCGCTTCTTGCTCCGTCATCTCTGAAGGCGGTGTCTCCCAAGTCAAAGTCGCCCCTGCCCAAAGGACGGGTGACAAATTGGCATGTCCAAAACGACGGCAACGAGGGCAGCGAAAATGGACATGCAAATAAACCTGCCCATCTCGCCAAACCGCCACACCGACGACCTGCCCACTCCGAACAACTTTGCCGCAGTGGCGGCAGGTCACCGAAGGGCTCATCGGTTGCGTCCCCCTTTGCCTTAGCGAACGATGGGTCGCCCTTTTTAAGTTTGCAGCACCGTCAACTTGTTAGGGCGTTGCGGAAGGAGGAGCGGTTTCATTGACAGGACGCAAAGAGGCAGGAAGGCGAAGGCGACGGGCGTTTGCGGTCCCGAATCGTTGAGCAGCAAGGCGGCAAGGCTGCCGATAACCGATGCGCCCCATCGCCAATCTCGTTCCCCTGTCCACCAAAGAACTGCCAACAGCAACCCTTGCGTCGCCCAAGCAAAGTCCCAATGGACGGCTTGAAAAGCGCGCAAAGAAATGCCCAGTTTCATCCAGACCATCGCCCCTAACGCTCCCAAACCTTCTTGAGCGACGGCATGGACAAAGCGCCCCCAGTGCGTTAAAGGCTCAGGGCGTGTCAACTCCACGATGGCAAAAATGCCCAGCAAGGTGGCGGTGAGGGAGAGAGCGACAAGCACATGCCACCAGCGCCACCGCCCCCATCCCAACACACTCGCCGTCATCGCCACGCCTGTCAAGGCGCCGCCGATGTTAGCGCCCAGAACGGGCGCGCCGACCAACAAGGTTCCGATCGCCCCTAACACTGCCGTCTCTTTCCGTTCCCATCCCATCGCCAAACTGGCGGCGAACAGTGCCCCCAAAGTGATGCCCATCCCCACATTGCCCAGTCCATAGTAGCGACCGCCAAAGAAACTGGAATAGCCCAGAGGGGTGTTAAGGCTAAGGGCACCACCACTTGCGGCGTCAGCGGCGAAGATAATTGCCGTTATCCATGCTCCAGCCGCAATTGCCACGACCCATCGCCCTCTTGCCAACGCTATCGCCGACACGACCGCCAACCCACTTGCGGCGAACCAACCGAAAGCAGCCATTTGTCGGTCAGCGAGCAACGCGTTGACGCCGGCGCTCAGCAAATGAAGGGTCACGGGCAACCAAGCGAAGATGCTGATGGCTCGCAAGACACTCAGAAGGACGGGACGGCGCAAAAGGAGCAACAATGTCAAGCCCACAAAAAGGATGCCCTGTGCGACACACCAAATCGCCACCGTCGTCACCCGCCACCATCTGTCAGTGACACGGGCTGCTTCCCCGATGCCGAAAAGGAAGGACGGAGAACGAAAGGAAGGGGGTGAAAGATGGACGGAATGAATGGGAGCACCGTTGATGGGTTGAAGCGGCTTAGCGCCAAAGAATTCCAGCACCGTCGCTGGGATGTCCAAAAGGGCAACGATGCCCCTTTGGTGTGTCGTTGCGGAAGTCAGCAGGCTGCGAGGGATGATACCCCTACCGACGGCGTAAAGGAAAGAATGCTCGTAGCGGTTTTTGGACGACGGCGCTAAGGAAAACACCAACAGCAAATCCCGCCGCTCGTCCAGCCGTTCTGCGACAGGACGCAACAAACGCAACTCCCGACGAATCACCTTCGGCAACAACCGTTCGCTGCCGTAAAGGTCTGCCCGCAGCGTTTCGCCGGGAAAGAGCACGAGCACATCCGCCACCCGCCACGCCGCTGCGACCGCTTCTTGCCACCGTTGAGCATCTACTGCCACGCCGAAGGGCATCGTCGCATCCTTCCGAAGCAAACGAACCCCTGTCAAGCCAACCCCCAACCCTTTTTCGTCCAGCGCCATCAATAAGCCATGACGAAAACAAGCAGGGAACGAAAAATGCGGAGCAGGCGAAGCATCACCGCAACCGAGAGCGAGAAGGCGAATGCCTTTTGGGTGCAGCGACTGAGCGACGATGCCGAAGGGCAGTGGCTTCTTTTGCATCCGCTCGTTCCGCCAACGCAATTCCGCCAACATCGGAAAGACTAACGGCTTGAAAGGGCTCGGTGCTTTCGGTAACGGAGCGCTCCCTACCCGACGGCGATAGGCATCAAGGGCGGTGTCGGCATCCAACGGTTCGTCGGCATGAAGCACCAAGGCTGCCGTCGCATCGCCAAACGCTCGCACACCGCAGGCGAGGGTCATCGCCGCCCGAAAGCGATCTACGCCACCGTAGCCCATCGTGTTGAGCAACGCTGCCCCACCCCGTCCTTCCAACCATTCGCCCATGCGCCCGAAAGCCCTTAACCCTTGCGGGAAAACATGGCGGTAACTCAGCCCGTCCATGACAAAAAGCACGACTTTGCCGCACAGCCGATGGGTGGGCGCGCCGAAAGATAGCGAAGGGCGAAAAGGTGACAAGGATGCCGCTACCGCCCAATGACCCAATAACCAAGCGCCCGCAAGGACAGTGAGGGTGTAGCCAACAAGTCGGCATCGCATGGTTGCTTTCTGCTCCACTTCACGCTTCCAGACCGGCGGCTTGAGCGAAGCGGGCTTTGAACTGTTCGGGCGTCATCTTGGCTGCACTTGCTAACTTTGCCAGCATCTCAGGATTTTCAAGGTCGGAACGCTCCAAGCGAATCATGTATTCGCGGGCGACCCGATAGTGCTCCGAATGGATGTCCACGAGGCGAATTTTTGTCCGTCCTGTCTCAGGGTCGCGCAGTTCGTCAAAGGGCAGGACCCGAATGCGCCCACTGTCCAAACAGACCATCCCGCCCAAGCGCACCTTCTCGTTTTCAGGCTCGCTCAAAAGGAACTTGACGGCGCCATAGCCGAGGGTGCGGGTGTAGTCAATGTCAAAAGGAATGGGCGGAGCGCAACGCAACTCGTAACCCAAGGTCACATCCACGATGGTCATCTTCTCGCCCCGTTCGGCGAAGCGGCGTTGGATTTCCCGCTTGAGGATGGTCGCCAAAGGGATTTCGCCCAGCCGAATGTGCCCGTGTGGGTCGTATTCCACTTCCACGCCGGGAATTTTCGCCAACTCTTCGGGGTCCAATTTTTCGCCGATGCCTTCGGCGATGACGGCAACGCCGTCTTTGCGCCCCAAAACCCGCCGCTTCAAAATCGCCCCTTCCAACACATCGCACACTTCCGCCAGCGTGATGCGCTCTTTAGGAAACTCCTCCCCGATGACGGTGAGCGTCGCCCCTGCTGCCTTGCCAATGCCCAACGCCAAATGCCCTGCTTTTCGTCCCATGACGACGACGAAATACCATCGGTTAGTCGTGCGGGAATCTTCCATCAAGTTGCGCACCAACTCCGTCCCGACATGGCGCGCCGTCTCAAAGCCGAAGGTGGGCATTCCCCCAGGCAGCGGCAGGTCGTTGTCAATGGTCTTAGGCACATGGGCGATGCGAATTTGACCGCCTGCTACCTTGGCGACCTCACTGGCAGAAAATGCCGTGTCGTCGCCGCCGATGGTCACCAAGTAACGGATGCCTAACTCTCGCAAGGCATTGACAGTGTTTTGCAAGTCCTCGGCTTTGCGGGTGGGATTAGCGCGGGAAGTGCGCAAAATAGAACCGCCTTCAAAGTGGATGCGCGAAATATCAGGGATCGTCAAAGGGCGAACCATCTCCGTTCGCCCTTTCATCAGGTGTTCAAAGCCATCGTAAATGCCGATGACCTCCAAACCTGCATTGACGGCTTCAATGGTGGCGGCACCGATGACGCTGTTGATGCCCGGCGCAGGTCCTCCGCCGACTAAGATGCCCAATCGTTCCGCCATCTTCGCTCCCTCCTTTGCCCCTTTGTGGGCATGGCTTTCTCTACACCGTCTTCACGGTGAAGGTTGGTTGACCTTTTGCCATGCAAGCAACAATGCCGCTATCGTTTTAGCGTCCTCTATCTCGCCCCGAAGGATTAGAGTGACCGCTTCCGCCAACGGCATCGTCACCGTCTCCACCCACTCATCCTCATCGGTTTTGCCCTCCGTAGGTTGTAACTCGGTCGCCAGAAAAAGGTGAATCAACTCGGTGCTGTAGCCGGGCGCCAAATAGAAGGACGCCAAGCGTTGCAAATGGCGCGCCGTGTAGCCCGTTTCCTCCCGCAACTCCCGCAAGGCACAGGCTTCAGGAGGTTCGTCGGGATTAAGCGTTCCCGCAGGCACTTCCAGCAACACTTTCTCGGTGGCATGGCGATATTGCCGAACTAACACCACTTGCCCATCATCTCTGAGCGGGACGACAGCGACGGCGCCTGGATGGACGACAATTTCGCGGACACTCTCCCGACCATCAGGCAACCGCACAAGGTCACAACGCAACTTCAACAAACGCCCCTCAAAAAGGGTCTTGCGGGCGATGAGCGTTTCTCGCAGTGCCAACCACCTCCGATGGGCAAAGAATAGCGCTTTAAGTCAACCGTTGACACCTCCCGCTAAGGGCAGCGCTCATTCAAACCTTGCCCTTACCTTTCTTTTGCGACCGCCACAACTTTGATGAGCAAAGGAGGGAAAGAAAGTGAGAAGGCGATGGTGGTTGATAGGCATCCCCTTGCTTGTGGCGTGGATAGTTGTCGCAGGAGCGTTGACCTGCGTGGCGGCGTGGCAGGTAGCGGCGAAAACCCTTCCCTTTGAGTTGCGAGAGGGCTTGAGTTACGGTCCGAACGAACGCAACGACTTGGACTTGTTTTTGCCCAAAGTTGACGGGAAAGGCTTGCGCCCTGCTGTCCTCATCATTCACGGCGGCGGCTTTTACAGTGGCGACAAACGCCAGTTGCGCTTCCTTGCGGAACTCTTCGCGCAGAAGGGCTATGTCGCTGCTGCCCTCAACTATCGCCTGACGCCCAAGTGGCGCTACCCAGCACAACTGGACGATTGCCAACGAGCCGTCCGATGGCTGCGCAAACATGCCGATGACTTTCGCATTGACCCAAGCCGCATCGGAGCAGCCGGCGCTTCTGCTGGCGGGTTGCTGGCGTTGCTCTTAGGAACGCGCGAAACCCGTGACGATAGCGACCCCGAACTGAAAGGCATCAGCAGCAAGGTGCAATGTGTCTTGTGCATGAGTGGTGGCACGGATTTAACCGACGAACGGGTGCGAGCCTCCCCAAATCCCTTTTTGCGCCAGACCTTCCTTTGGCTTTTCGGCAAGCCTTATGAGGAAGCACCCGACCTCTGGAAGGACGCCTCACCCCTCTTCCATGTCTCGCCTGATGATGCCCCCACCTTCCTCATCTATGGCGACCAAGACCCTTTCGTCCCGCTCTCGCAAGGAGAGCGATTTGCTGAGGCGATGAAGAAAGCCGGCGTTGAAGTGAAAATGGTGGTCATCAAAGGCATGGGACACATCCCCCTTACGCCCCAGCAAAGAGAGCAATTCGCCCAAGCCCTCAAAGAAGCCTTCGCCTTCTTTGACCACCATTTGAAGGACGCCAAGTCTCAGTGAGGGTGTTCGGAAAGGGAGGGCAAGGCTCCTGCCGAGCCGAAAATTTTGGCAATTCGGCAGGTCGGAGGAATAGGCTCACCGGGAGGTTCGCCCTCCCATTGGGCTCAATTTCCAAACACACTCAATCTCAGTGACAAGAGAAAGGATGAGGGCGACATTAGAGGGAACTTGAGGCGGCGATGCAGCGCTTTCTCTAAAGGGTGCGAAGGTTTCCTTCCTTGTTCGGGCAAGGAGATGATAGGCTGGGCGACAAATGGGTTAAGTCAGTGACGAAGAGAGCGTCTTTGGGATTGCGGGCGATATTGTGAGTGCTCTTGGGTGCCCCTCTTTGCCCTCCCTCACCTTCTCCCCCGCGACCCCTCCGTTGGCAGCCGTCGGACACCCACCACGAAGGAGGGAGCCGTGATGAAAGGCGCTGCGCTGTGGCGGTTTGCAGGTCCTTGCCTTTTCGTCGCCCTCAGCGTTGGGTTTGCTACCCTCGTCTTCTTTTCTGGATGCAGCAACAAGGTCGTTACCCCCGTCTACACCCCACAACAAATAGCGCGCGGCGAGTATTTGGCGAACTTTGTCTCCGCCTGTGTGGACTGTCACACGCCTCTCAACCCTGACGGCTCCTTGGACACCTCGCGGCTATTTGCTGGCGGGCGGGAATTCATCCCTGGCAAGGTACGGTCGGCAAACATCACCCCTGACCCTAACACAGGCATTGGTCGCTGGACCGATGACCAAATCGTCCTTGCCATCAAGCGAGGCTTAGGACATTTTGAGATGAACCCTAACGGGCAACCCCTCGTCCCTATCATGCCCTACTATGTCTACGCCAACATGACTGACGATGATGCGCGGGCGATTGTCGCCTACTTGAGGACGAAGGTTCGTCCCGTGCGCAATCAAGTGCTCATGCCCGACCCCAGCGTCGTTCCGCCCCAACCTGCGCCGCCGCTGAATTATCACACCTTGCCCGGCAACGACAACGACCCAGGCAAATACCTGACTTCAGCGGCAGGCGTTTGCATTGAATGCCATACTCCACGCCGTTCGCAAAACCCCGCTGATTTAGACCCGACAAAGTTTTTCGCCGGCGGCGAACCTTTCCCGATTCCAAACATCGGCACCGTTTACTCCGCCAATATCACGCCTGACGCGAAGACAGGAATCGGCAATTGGACGGTAGACCAAATTGTTGTCGCCCTTACGCAAGGCAAGGACGCTATGGGGCATGACCTTTGTCCCCCGATGGGACCCCTCGCCAAAGGGCTTTTCAGCCACATGTCCCCGTCTGACCTCAACAATATCGCCAACTTCCTCAAGACAGTGCCCCCTGTTAACAATCCAGTGCCTGAGTGCCCACTGCACATGTCAGCGTCACCGCGATCACCTGAGAGTCGCTTTGCGCTGTTGGTTCTCGCTCGGTGAAGGCAAAGGCAGGGACGAAGGCAATTCGTCCCTGCCTTCCATTTCCTCATGACGAGCAAGGAGGGGAAGGAAATGGTTGGACAAAGGCGACGGGTGGTGACGATGCTGTTGCTGGGTGTTGGGTCGTTGTGCGTGGTGGGCTACGGCAAGCGGCGGGAGCCGAGCGAAGCAGCATCGGTGCGACGAGGGCGTTACCTTGTCACCATTTGCGGCTGCAACGATTGCCACACCCCGCTGAAGATGGGACGGCATGGTCCAGAACCTGACCAAAGCCGTCTTCTCTCAGGACACCCTGAAACGATGCCCATGCCCCTACCACCGGAGAGCCAGACGGCGTGGCAATGGCATGGCGCCAGCACGAACACGGCTTTTGCCGGTCCTTGGGGCATCAGTTACGCCGCTAACTTGACCCCTGAAAAGGAGACGGGTATCGGCAACTGGACAGTCAAGGAATTCATGCAGGCGATGCGAACGGGGCACAGTGTTCGCTTCGGGCGTCCCTTGCTGCCACCCATGCCTTGGCAAAACTATGCCAAGATGACGGATGCCGACCTGCGAGCCATTTTCGCTTACTTGAAAAGCCTCAAACCCATCCGTAACCATGTCCCGCCTTCCGTGCCCATGAAGCAAACGAGCCCGCCCACGACAAAAGTCCCTGCCAACCGATGAGCAGCGAAGGGGGCTTCAACCCGCAAAGAGGCAGGTTGTCGCTGGCGTGGGTTATAATGTTGCTCTCGGTGAACGATGATGAATCCGACCCATGCCAGCGACTACCTTTTCGTCGCCTTGTTTATCGCCTTCGGTGTCGTCGGCATTGCTGTCACGCTGGGGATTGCTTGGCTGGTGCGCCCACGCTTTAAGCCGACGCCCGACAAGGTGATGTCTTACGAATGCAGCGTCCCGCCAAAGGGCTCGGCGTGGGTGCAGTTCCGCATCATCTACTACTTGTTTGCCTTGCTGTTCGTCGTCTTTGATGTGGAAGTGCTCTTTTTGTTCCCTTGGGGCGCTGCTCTGAAGTGGCTGAAAGCGCAAGGGCTGGGCATGTTAGCGTTCGTGGACATGTTCATCTTCCTCATCATCCTCACCTTCGGTTGGTTGTATGCGTGGCGCAAGGGTATCTTGAGATGGGCTTGATGGGGTGAAAAACGATGGCACCAGAAGCGATGGAGCAAAAGTTGCGGGAAAAGTTTGGCGACGCCATCATTGCAACCCGTATCGGATTGAACGGTTTAGAGGTGCGGGTTGAACCCAAACGGTTGGTGGAGATTTGCCGCTCCTTGAAGACCGACCCTGAATTGGACTTCAACTTCCTTCGCTGCTTATCCGCCGTTGATTGGCTCAACGACGGCGAGTTTGAGGTTGTCTACCACCTGTTTTCATTCCGCCATCGGCACGAGTTGGTCATCAAAGTCCGCGTCCCGCGTCACACGCCTCATGTCCCTTCCGTCTCCTCTGTCTGGCGGACGGCTAATTGGCAGGAGCGGGAAGCCTACGACTTGATGGGCATCGTCTTTGACGGTCATCCCGACTTGCGTCGCCTGTTTATGCCCGAAGGTTGGGTCGGTCATCCCTTGCGCAAAGACTACATCCACGACATTGAGCGCTTTGACGACGAGTATGCCGAAAAGATTCGTCGGGGCGAAATCCGTTGAGGTGAAAGGTGATGCCCGAAAGCAAAGGCGCAATCAAAAAACGCAGGTTGAAGAACCCAAACGATGAAGGCTCATCGGCAGGACAAGTTGGCGGTTTGGAAGGGGCATTGCAGCGCTTGACAGAAGGGGTTATCGCACTGGCGGAAGGTCAAAAGCAATTGCAAGCAACGGTGACGCAATTGGTGGAGTGGCAACAGCAAACCCAAGGAACTGTTGCCCAACTGGTGGAAGGACAAATCCAGTTGCAAAACACCGTCTCTCAACTGGCAGAAGAGAACCGAAAATTGGCGGATGGGCAGGAAAGGTTGTGGCAGGCAGTCACTCATTTGACAAAAGGTCAAGATGAGTTACGGCAAGCAGTCACCCGTTTGACAGAGGAAAACCGAAGGTTGTCAGAAGGACAGGAAAGGTTACAAGAGACGGTCGCCCATTTGTCGGAAGAGAACCGAAAGTTGGCGGAAGAGCAAGAGAGGTTGCAAGAGACGGTCGGTCAACTGGTGGGAGTTCAATTGCAATTGCAGACCACTGTCTCACAACTGGCGGAAGAGAGCCGAAAGGCAATGGTCGTTTTGAAAGAGGTAAACAGGAGAGTCGGTCGGTTGGATGAGCAACTTGGCATGACCGTTGAATCGGTTGCCCAAATAGTTTTGCCTGGCTACTTGGAGAGGCATTTCGGCATAAAACTTGAGGGCAAGTTGGGCTACGAACTCAAACCGATGTTCTTCCGATTAAACGGCGAATGGGAGCAAGTTGACCTTTACGGCGAAGGGAGGATGGGCAAGGAAGAAATTTGCATCGTTTGCGGGTGCAAGGCGAAAATTTACGAGAGGGATGTCCACGCCTTTGTCAAGAAGTTGGAACGGCTATGGGGGCTTTTGAGGAAGCGACCTATACCCGTTTTGTTTGGCTACTCAATTCATCCGTCGGCACAAGAGCCTGCAAGTTCGCACAATATCCTTTTGGTCAGCCCACTTCACCGTTAAAAGGGGTGAAAAGTTATGGCTGCGACGGAGTTGCGAGAGACTATCGCTGTTTCGCCGCGCCGAGAAATTCGCACCGAAGAGATGGAAATCAGCATGGGTCCGCAGCACCCGTCCACGCATGGCGTCCTACGGGTCATCATCAAAGTGGACGGAGAATGGATTCGGGCTGCCGACCCTGATTTGGGTTACCTGCATCGCTCCTTTGAAAAACTTGCCGAACAACGCACCTACCCGCAGGGCATCTTCCTGACCGACCGATGGGACTACCTTTCGGCGATGAACAATAACTGGATTTACTGCCTCGCTGTGGAGAAACTGTTGGGCATCCAAGTGCCCGAAAAAGCCGAATGGATTCGGACGATGATTTCCGAGTTCCAACGCATCGCCAGCCATTTGGTCTTCTTGGGCACTTATGGCTTGGATATCGGAGCCTTGACACCCTTCTTCTATTGCTTCCGCGAGCGGGAGAAAATCCTTGACCTTTTTGAGGCACTGTGTGGGGCACGCTTGACTTACAACTACATCCGCATCGGCGGTGTCTCCCGCGATTTGCCCAAGGGATGGCTGGACCGAGCCGAAGAGACGGTGGATTACTTGGAAAAGCGCTTTGACGAACTGGACGACTTGCTGACTTACAACAAGATTTTCGTCGCCCGCACCGTTGGCATCGGCGTTATTCCGCCCGAGATGGCGATGGACTACGGCTTGACAGGACCGATGATTAGAGCCAGTGGTATCCCTTACGATGTCCGCAAAGCCCAACCTTACAGCGTCTACGACCAAGTGGAATTTGATGTCGTCACCCACACGGGTTGCGATTGTTGGGCGCGAGTTTGGGTGCGTTCGCAGGAAATGCGCCAAAGCCTGCGCATCATCCGTCAATGTATCGCCAAACTGCGCACCTTCCCAGAACCCGAATTTGATGCCCCTTACGACCCATCGCCTTATGTGATGGCGAAAGTCCCGCCCAAGCCTAAACCCAAACCCAACGATGTCTATGTCGCCATTGAATCGCCACGCGGCGAACTGGGCGTCTACATGGTCAGCGACGGCAGTGAGAAACCTTACCGCATGAAAATTCGTGGACCTGCCTTCGTCAACTTGTCGGTGCTGCCCGCCGTCGCCCCCGGACACAAAGTCGCCGACTTAGTCGCCATCGTCGGCAACATTGACATCGTGATGGGCGAAGTGGATCGGTGACGGTTCGGTTTAACGGAAAAGCGAAGGTGACCAACATGGTAACGCTGACAGCCCAGACGATGGAGCAGCGAATTGTTCGGAAGGTGTTGACGACGGAGCCGCCCTTACTTTTCACGGTGGAAATTCGCTATCATCCCGACGAGGGAGGCTATTCGGCGGAGTGTTTGGAGATGGATGCCGTCGCTTGGGGTGATACCTACGAGGAAGCCGTTGAAAACTTGCTGGATGTGATGATCGGATTTGCCGAAGCGACGATGAAATTGGCTCAGGAGCATCCAAACCTTAAAGACCCAAGCCTTGCTCACGCCCGCTTTGTGTCGGCGCTCGGAAGTGAGGAAAAGTTGCGGAAGGTTTTGGGGTTGTGAGGGATGGCTTACACTTATGACCAGTTTCGGCAGGTCTTAAGGAAGGCAGGCTTTCAACTCATCCGTTCAGGCAAGCACGAAGTCTGGGCAAAAGTGGAGCCTGACGGGACAGTTTACAAAGTGCCCATCAGCCATCAACATGGTAGGGACATTCCAAACTGGCTTTTCGCCAAGATGTTGCGTCAGGCAGGTTTGAGCAAAGACGAATTTGAACGATGGCTCAAAGACCCGTGACGGAGGGTTGGGCGATGACGCTGATGGAGTTGTGCCGAAGCGTGGCGCAATGGTTGGGCGTGCCGGCAGAGTATCGGGACGCTGCGACGCTCATCTTGCTGGCGCTCGCAGATGCCTTCATCCTGTTCAATTTCGTCATGCTAAGTGTTTTAGTGCTCATCTATGTCTTTCGCAAACTCATCGGCTTCATCCAAGCCCGCCTTGGTCCTCGCTACACAGGTCCTCGGGGTATTTTGCAAACGGTCGCCGATGCCCTCAAACTGCTGACGAAGGAAGACATCATTCCCCTCGCTGCGGATAAAGTGACTTTCAACCTTGCTCCTCTCATCGTGTTCCTTCCAGCGTTGCTGGTTTATGTCGTTATCCCCTTTGGCGACCCCAAATCTGGGCTGCAGGTGCGCGACTTAAACATCGGCATCCTCTACATCGCTGCTATCACTTCCATCACCGTCATCGGCATCGTCACGGCAGGTTGGGCGTCGGGCAACAAATGGGCGGTGTTGGGGGCGATGCGGTCAGGCGCTCAACTTCTCTCTTACGAAGTCCCGATGACCTTAGCCTTCCTTGTGCCCGTTCTATTAGCGGGCTCACTGCGTTTGTCGGACATCGTGAATTCGCAGGGTGAATGGTTTTGGCAGTGGAACGCTTTCCGCTTGGATTACCTCGGCTTGACCTTCATCGCCTTCCTCGTTTACTTTATCTGTGCCCTTGCGGAAACGAACCAAACTCCCTTTGACCTTCCCGAAGCGGAGAGCGAATTGGTGGCAGGTTACCATGTGGAATACAGCGGAATGAAGTTCGCCATCTTCTTCCTCGCTGAATTCGGGAATACGATTGCCATCTCCGCCATCGCCACCCATTTGTTTTTGGGTGGTTGGAAAGCGCCCGCACCCTTCTTGCCCGATACAGGTTGGTGGTCGCTGTTTTGGTTTTTTGCCAAAGTGAGCACCCTCGTCTTCCTCATTATCTGGATTCGCGGGACTTATCCACGCGTCCGCATTGACCAAGTGATGGAGTTGGGTTGGAAGTTTCTTTTGCCTGTCGGCTTGCTTTGCGTGACGGGTGTCGGTCTACTTGTCGCTGTCCGACCATGAGGGAAGAAAGGAGCGAGCGCGATGGGGGAAGCGATTGCCTTTTGGATTTTGTCGGCTTTGATCGTCGTGGCGGCTTTGGGTGTCGTCACTTTGCGCAACCTTTTCCATTGTGCCCTTTGTTTGGGTTTGGTGCTCTTTGGCGTGGCGGGCATCTTTGTTTTGAACGGGGCGGAGTTCTTGGCAGGGGTGCAAGTGCTCATCTATGTCGGCGCCACTCTGGTCATCATCCTCTTCGCTGTCATGCTCAGCGAGAACATCACAGGCGAACGCATCCGCGTCGTCAGTTACAACCGACCCTTGGGTTTGCTGGCGGCATTGGGTTTCTTGGGTGTCGTGCTTTTCTTGGCAGTTTCTCAAACCAGTTTGCCTCCTCACACCAGCAGCGTCAAAGACCCCTCGTTGCAAGTCCTGACGGATGTGCCCAACAATATCGCCGCTTTCGGGACGCTTTTGCTGACCAAGTTCATCGTGCCGTTTGAATTCGCCTCCATTTTCCTGCTGGTGGCAATGATCGGAGCCATTGTCGTCGCCCGCATGGCGGAGTAGGAGGGATGGATGTGTCCATCACACTGACCCATTACCTTGTCCTTTCGGCAATCCTGTTTGCCATCGGCGTTTACGGCGTCCTGACACGCCGCAATGCCATCGCCTTACTGATGGGCGTGGAGTTAATGCTCAACGCCGTCAACATCAATTTGGTGGCGATGAACCGATTTTTACAACCCGACTGGCGCATCGTCACAGGGCAAATCTTTGCGGGCTTCATCATCGTCCTCGCCGCCGCCGAAGCCGCCGTCGGTTTCGCTTTGGTCATCGCCATCTACCGCAACTTAGACCGCATCAATGTGGACGAGGTAAACATTTTGAAGTGGTAGGTTGAAAGGTTGCGACATCAGGGTTCATGCCATCAGCCGCTCAGATTATGAGCAACCTGAAAGCAAAGTTGGAAGCGTCTCAGAGGTGAAGGGGGTTGATACAAGTGGAAGCGACGCCGATCGTCGCAGCGGTCATCATGTTAGCGCCCTTTGTCGCTTATCTCGTCAATGTGTTCTTTGGCGGTTGGCTGAAAGAGCGAGCGCATTGGGTGTCGCTAACTTTGGTCGGCATCTCGGCAATTTTGTCCCTTGCCGTTTTCGGCACGACCGTCTGGCGCTCGCTAACTGACCCACACTTTCACGGCTGGCACGGAACTTGGTTCACAATCCCTGCGGGAGCATACACGCTTAAAATCGGCTACCAAGTTGACCAACTCACTGCCATCATGCTCGTCGTCGTCACCTTCATCGGCTGGTTCATCCAACTTTACTCCGTCGGCTACATGCATGGCGACCCTCGCTATTCCCGCTACTTCGCCTTCCTGTCGCTTTTCAAGGCGTCCATGCTGTTGCTGGTGCTGACGGACAACCTCGTCGGGCTTTACGCGGCGTGGGAATTGGTCGGCTTGTGCTCTTACCTGCTCATCGGTTTTTGGTTTGAAAAGCCCGAAGCGGCGCGGGCAGCGAAAAAAGCCTTCATCGTCACCCGCGTCGGCGACGCAGGCTTTGCCATCGGCATCTTCCTAACTTTTGCCGTCACGGGCATGTTGGGCTTCCGCGAAATCTTCAACTTCGTTGAAAAAGCATCGCCTCAAGCCAAAGAGTTGCTCGCCCTTGCTGCCGTCTTCCTGTTTTGCGGCGCTATCGGCAAGTCGGCGCAATTTCCCCTGCACATTTGGTTGCCTGATGCGATGGAAGGTCCGACGCCCGTCAGTGCCCTCATCCACGCTGCGACGATGGTAGCAGCGGGCGTTTACATGGTCGGGCGACTTTATCCGCTTTTTGCCCTGCAAGGCTTTGAACACAACCCAGCATTAACCGTTGTCGCTTGGATCGGTGGCTTCACTGCGTTTTTGGCGGCGACGATTGCTGTCGCCCAAGATGACATCAAGCGAGTGCTCGCTTATTCCACCATCAGCCAACTCGGCTACATGCTGATGGGCTTGGGTGTCGGCGGTTTCACGGCAGGCTTGTTCCACCTTGTCACTCATGCCTTCTTCAAGGCTTTGCTCTTTTTGGGTTCGGGCAGCGTCATTCACGCTGTCGGTCACAACGACATGAAGCGGATGGGTGGGTTGAAGGGTTATATGCCCATCACATTTGTCACCTACCTGATCGGCATGGCGGCATTGGCGGGTGTGCCGCCGTTTGCGGGATTTTGGAGCAAAGACGAAATTTTGGGCGCAGCATTTCATAGTCACATTCCCGGCGCAAGGTGGCTTTTCGCGCTTGGTTTAGTCTCCGCTTTCCTAACCGCGTTCTACATGACCCGCCAAGTCGGCTTAGTGTTCTACGGCAAGTTGCGCGACCATCACGCTCACCCGCATGAAAGTCCAAAAGTCATGACTGTGCCTTTGATGGTGCTGGCGTTTTTCTCGGTGACAGTCGGTTTCATTGGCGTCCCTGGCGCTAATCTTTTTGAGCGGCTCGTTCACTTTGAAGCGGCACCGCATCACGGCTTCAACCCGCTGGTGATGGTGCTCTCCATCTTCGTCGCATTGCTGGGCATTGGAGCGGGTTATAGCCTTTATATCGCCAACCCCATTCGCTCCCCCGACGAAGAGCCGTTACGAGCGAAGTTAGGTGGGCTTTACGATTTTCTCGCCAACAAATGGCGCATTGACTGGTATGACCCGATGCCAGGGCAACTGGGCTACTTCGTCAGCCGCGCCTTTATCCTCTTTGCGATCGCATGGCGCTGGTTTGACTTGCACATCATTGACGGTCTCGTCAACGCCGTCGGTTATGCGACAGCGTTCATTTTAGCGACTGCCTATCGGTGGTTTGACCTTTACATCGTGGACGGTGCGGTAAACTTTGTCGGTTGGTTTACAAAGACCATCGGCAACTTTGCCCGCCGTCTCCAAACAGGTCTGGTGCAACACTACATGTTCTTAGTCGTCGCAGGCTTAGCCATCATTGCCTTGTGGGCAATTTTGCGACAGTTGAGGTAGGTGCTGGAGATAGGCGAGGGCACCATTCATGGTGTGAAGTTTTGAACTCAGCAAAGGATGGTGAGGAAAATGCTTGGTTTTGACCGCATCACTTTTGACCCGAACATCATGGGCGGGCAAGCATGCATCCGTGGGATGCGTATCCCTGTTTCGCTCATTGTCAGTCTGATTGCACACGGTAAAACCGTTGAGGAAATCCTTGAAGAGTATCCCGACCTTGAGCCAGAGGACATCAAACAGGCATTGGAGTATGCTGCATGGCTGGCGAGCGAAAAGGTGTATGTGCACGAGGTGGTAGGCACCAGATGAAATTTCTCGCCAATATGTGCATATCAACGAAAACTGTTCAGTGGCTCAGGCAGCAAGGCTATGATGCAACACACTTAAGGGAGGAAGGGTTACATAAGTTGCCCGATGAGCAAGTGCTTGCCAAGGCTGTTGCTGAGCAACGAATCGTGTTGACAATGGACTTGGACTTTGGCTACTTGCTGGCAATCAGCAAGGCAAGTTTGCCGAGCGTGATTCTTTTTCGGTTAGAAGATAAACGCTCGGAACGGGTTAATGAACGCCTATCTGAAGTCTTACGCCTTTGCCTGAATGACCTTTCAGCAGGTGCTATCTTGGTTGTGACAGAGACAACTATTAGAGTGCGCCGCCTGCCAATTTAGGAAGAGGCAAGTCACCGCTCAAAGTCTGGCTGAGGAACATTTGACAGGTTCTGGAAATACGCCCAAAACACTGGCAAAGGAGGTCGGAAGTGGTGGACAAGGTGCCGCTGCTGTCGCTGATTTTGTGGTTGCCGATTGTCGGCATGGTGCTTATTTTGTTGACGCCTAAGGAGCAAGTCAGGCTCATCCGTTTTTGGGCACACCTGTTCACGGGCGCCGTTTTGGTGCTCAGTTTGGGGCTTTGGTTTGGCTTTGGTCCAGAACTTCACGGGGTGATGCAGTTTGAGGAGCGTTACAACTGGGTGCCCCTTTTGGGCATTCGCTACCATCTCGGCATTGACGGTCTGTCTATGCCGTTAGTTGTGCTAACGGCTTTGCTGACCTTTTTGAGCATGGTCTATTCGCCGACTGCCATCCATCATCGCGAGAAGGAATACTACGCCCTGTTTTTGCTGCTGGAAACGGGCATGATCGGAGTCTTTATTGCCCTTGATTTCGTGCTCTTTTATGTGTTTTGGGAAGTTTCGCTTGTGCCGATGTATTTCCTCATCGGCATTTGGGGCGGTCCAAAGCGCGAATATGCTGCCATCAAGTTTTTCCTCTACACGCTGCTTGGCTCTGTCGCCATGTTGCTTTCCATCCTCGTTTGCTACTTCAACAGTTCGCCGCGCACTTTTGACATGATGGAACTTACCCAACAACAACCATTAGCAAAAGCACCCTTGATCGTGCAAGCCCTCGTTTGGCTCGGTTTTTACCTTGCTTTCGCTATCAAAGTTCCTGTCTTTCCTTTCCACACTTGGTTGCCCGATGCCCATGTGGAAGCGCCGACGGCAGGGAGCGTCATCTTGGCGGGCATCTTGCTGAAGATGGGCACCTACGGTTTGGTGCGAGTGAATTTGCCATTGCTGCCGGAAGCCTCCGATGTGTTCTGGGGGCTACTGGGTATCCTCGCCCTCATCAACATCATCTATGGGTCGCTGGTAGCGATGGGGCAGGACGACCTCAAAAAACTCATCGCTTACTCATCCATCGGGCACATGGGCTTTGTGATGCTGGGTGTAGCGGCAGCCGCCAAAGATGGGATGGCGTTTGCCGATGCTGCTACCCGCAGTGCCAAAGTCATGGCTCTCAACGGGGCAACTTGGACGATGATCGCCCACGGCTTGATGACGGGGGCAATGTTCCTGCTCGTCGGCGTCATCTACGAGCGGGCACACCATCGTGACCTTAATCGCTTCGGCGGATTGTGGGCGCAAATGCCAGTTTACGGTAGCCTGTTCATCTTCTTTGCGATGGCAGAATTGGGTTTGCCTGGTCTGGCAGGGTTTTGGGGCGAATTTTTCTCGGTGCTTGGTTCGTTCCGCATTTACCAATGGGCAGGTTTCGCCGTCCTCGGCATCGTCATCACCGCTGCCTATTTCCTCTGGACGGTGCAGCGGATGTTCTTAGGCGAACTCAGGGATGAATACCGTCACTTTCCTGACATGAACTTACGCGAGCAATTGTCGCTTTGGCCGCTTGTCGTCCTGACTTTTCTTGTCGGTGTCTACCCACCGATCTTGTTGCGAGTCATCCAACCAGCCATGGAGCAAGTCGTAGAGTGGATGATGCGGGTTCATGGTTTTTAATGAGGTCAAGGAAGATTTCTGCACCACCGTTGGTGACACAGCATTAAGCAACTCGCCCATCGTTGGTCTACTTTTCGCTTATTTGTCACCTACCCGACCCTTTCCTTTCTCTCCCCACCCTTTTCGCCCATGCCCAATGCTTACGACCAGCACAGTCAACCGAGCGTCGGTTTCGCAACTATCGCCACCAAAACCCGACGCAGCCTCTGAAGCAGTGCCCACATCAAAAAATTGGATGAAGCACTTCGCTGCTTCACTCAAGTCGTTCAACATCCCGCCGCCTCACCTCGCCTCAAAGCCATCGCTGACCTTTTCTTGGGTTTGGTGGGCATCCAGAAGTTCTCCGCCCAACGATGGCGGGTGCGCAGAAACGAAGAAGAAAGTTGGGTCGCTTTGCAAGGACGAAACTTTTGGCAAGTCTTGGAGGATAGTCAAGAGCAACTGAAAAATGTTGCCAGCAAGTATGGGCGACAGTATCGGGATGTAACTGCAGTAGCCAAACTGGCGATCGCCAGAATCTGGCTCCTTCGCCAATTTCCCCGATTAGCGGAGCGCACTTACTGGGAGGTCTTGAAAAAGTGGGCGGGAGATGATTATGTCTTGGCAGGTCTGGCGCCCTACGGGATCGCCGTGGGGAAAGCACGACAGGACGAACCCGAAGAAGCCTTCGCCGCTTTCGGCACCTTCTTGCAAACTTTTCGCCCAGGCACCACCTTGGATGGGCTACTTTCCCTAACTGAAGAATGGCGGCTGAAGGCAAGGGTCTTTAGGGCATTTTTGTTGGTGGGGATGGGACAAAGGGAGATGGCTCTTTCCGAGTTACAAGCGGCAGAAAGGGAAGGATGGCAACTGGCAAAAGGCTTGCAAGGGAAGCGACAGCGGAGGGTAAAAGAAGCCTTGGCAAAGGTCCGCCGATGGCAAGCCCACCTGCTGGACGAGATAGACCGAAGGGAGGAAGCCAAAGAGGTTTTGTTGGACACCTTCGTCTTGTTGGGAGACACGATGGAAGGGATAAAAGCGTTGGATATATTGGCTTTCTTACCTTCAAGGAGGCGATAAGTGATGGCACGAAGACTTCTTTGGGGATTAGTTGTTATGACTGCCTTAATCCTTTGGGGTTGCGGTGGTGGTTACACTCCTATCCCTGAACCGCCAAAGATTGAATTACCTATCGTGGAGTTTCCCCAGCATAAGTTGGATTTTTCTATCGTGACGGACAAAAAGGTCTACGAGGTGGAGATATTGAAGGCTGTATGGCGGCAGGACAGCGATGAGTTGAATGACCCCAACGAACTCGTCGGTGGCGGCAGTTATGGGATTGCTGCGGGTCTTCGCCTGACGAGATTGGACGGAAAGGAACCGCCTCCCTTCAATGCAGGGTATGGACCAATAGGTAAACTTGACCCACTTAATCCTGACTTACCGATAGACGGGTATGGTTCGCTTCCCTATTACATCCGTCGGATTCGCATTACTCATCCAGTTATAGAAGCGTTGATGGAACGAGGGATTTTCCTTTCGGGGGTTGCTTATGATGTCTTAGACCGCGATAGACCTGTTCCCATCTTGGCAGGCATTATCAACACAAGTGAAGTAAGTCGGACAGTCACCATCAAACCGATATCTAACTATCCGACCGTCTGAATGCGTATCTTCGGTCCTATTTGGCCTTTGTATCCACCCAAATCAAGACCTTTAGTGGTGATGAGGGAGAGAAGGGAAGAAATTCATGTGACCATTGAACCCAAGCGTGGCTACAAAGTCCTTGAGTTCTTTGAGGTAAATTCTATATCCCACCTTAAGGGCAGGAGATGCGGTGAGCCATCATGAACGAATTGACGAACGCTCGGTGGGAAGCCTTAAGGTCTCCGCCATCTCACCTGATCGTCAAAGTTAGCCCCACGCCGATGACCGGCAAGTGCTGAAATGGAATTTTGTAAAAGCATGGTCACGATGGAGGGATGAAGTAAGGAGCCGATGGATATAAGCGCTGCAATCTTCTCGTTTTAAGTGTGGCGGATGGCGAGGCGGTAAAGTGGGATGACGCCGAGAGCCAGGGCGAGGGTTTGACCGAAAAAGAGCCAGAAAGGGTGAGCCCAAATTTTGCAGAGAGGGACGAAGGCGAACAAGATGGGGCTGAAATGGTCGGCGAAGAGGTGCCAACCGCGAACGGTCACGAAAGGCGTGTAGCCATTCGCCAAAAGCCAAACCCCTTGCTGAAAAATCCCCAAATCAAAGGCTTGAGCACCAAGAAGGTTGAAACGACGAAGGGAGACGAAAATTAGGGAAAAGAGCCAAACAATAGTTCCCACCATAAACCACAATCTCGTCTTTACCTTTTCACCTTGACTTTTATGCGTCGTTGAAACTGATGTCTTAACAGTCATAGTCGTTCACCTTGCTGGTTTCAGGCGGATTATCCCACCGTCGTGAAGATACACGAGCCGATAATCCGCGCGATACATCCAACTATTTAACGACAGATAAAGCGTCCGACACAGAGTTTCATCTGCATGGTCTTCCTATCTCACCGCTTATCCAAAATCACGACAATAGTCGTCTGCTTTTTTGTGGCTCCTTGTGTGATGTAGATAGAAACAGTCTTTGACTCACGCCGGATAACCAGCACTCCCCATTTTCCCGACGGACTCGGCTCATAAACATAGGCAAAATGGGTGATGCCCCATCGCGGGTCATTTGTTCCCATTGAAGCGCTAGCTCGTTTCTTCAAGTTAAAGGGCAAAGGCATTGGATAAGTAATCTTCTTAGTCCAGTAAAACTGCCACACCTTTTCAAAAGGGTCTGTCGTCGTGTAAGTTGCCCAAGGAAGAAACTCTTCCCATGTCTCTCCTTCTACTTGTTTTGCGTTGGGGTAAGTCCACTCAGATAAAGGATCTGGTGCAGGTCCTGGATGTCTTCCCAACACCATCCCCCCTATCACCGCCACGGCAGTTATCAAAACTACACATACGGTTACCTCCTTCACCTTCATCACCTAACACCTCCGAATAAATGCGGTTCTAAAGGCTCCACAAACCCGTTATGCAAGTAAATGAACCGATAGCCCATCCGATACATCCATGTGTCCCCTTGATGACTTTCAAAGCCGATCAATCGGTGCGCCGTTAAGAAGACAAAGTAACTAAACGGGATGCGCCACTCCCTATCCTGTGGGGTACGGGAAACATAAACGATCAATGGTGGGTTAATAGTGTTCCCTTGCGCGTCACGGTAGTGCAGGACAAATTGCACGGCGACACTGCGCACCCAAATCTCTGGTGGTCCATCATTTTTGGGCGATGTCCGTTCAACCTGCACCAGACGGTATCGTTCAAGCCATCGCGGGCGAAGAAGATGTTCGTAAGTGCGGCGCACTAACTCAGGCGTAATAATTCCCTTCGCCCGCTCCTGTGAGGGCGTTAGGGCGTAAACAGTATCCAAGTCACCCCTTTCCAGGGCATTAAGGAAGGTCATCAAGGCTCGGTAAGGCGCTGACCACTGCCTCCACCATACCCAGATAGCCATGACCATTACGACGCTTAATGCAGCGAAAAAGGCTTTTCGGCGCCGTCGCTTCAATTTAGACAGCCTCCCATCAATTCCATCAATTCTTAAGGCATGTCGTCCCGTCAGCGCTGCACTTGAGCGGGCCTGTGGTTTGTTTCTCGTCATCCTCTCTCTCAAGAACGGAAATGTAAGGCGGCGAGGAACACTGGATTGAGTAATTTGGACCTTTCTTGCAATCGTAGTGTCTCCAAACGCATGCTGTGCAGCAGTAGAAGCCCGGGGGACAATTGTTCTCGTTAGTGTGGCGGCAGGTGTCACAGGTGGAATGCTTGCTCTCCGTTTTAATCGCAGTACATCCCCCCTCACACTGTCCTATGTTTGGACAGTTAAAGCACAGCCCTGCCAAGAGCGGGGCAATGATTGACACCGTAGTCATAGCAGTAGCGATAACCATCATTAGACGCCCACGGCGCTTCATTGCATATCCCTCCTTTGCACTTTAGCGGCTTAAATGCCACTCATTTATGACCCCCATATAACTTCAGCACAATATCCGACCTATGAAACCGTCGCACCGCAAAATCAGGCAACGACACGCCGAAGTAAAATTTGTCTTCCCAGTCATTAGGGTAAATAAATTGATGATGGGCTTCGCAATACAAAACGGGCCAGTCAGGAACCTTAGCAATCATTTCCTTGAAAGACTTCACACCGACACCAAGAAGCCAGCACTTGTCATACTCTAAGTTATGCATAGCGGCGTCCTCATGGGTGCAATAGTTTGGAAGGTAAGTGTTGATGGCTGTGGGAAGAGTAACCCAATCCGAAGGGCAGCGCCAAACAGAATAATTTTTCGTGTAAGGCTCAAGAGTCCAGACCGGTGGTGTTTCTGGTGGCAGCCCCAATTGCCAATACTCCAACTGCACTCCCTTTTGTGGCTCCACTCCATCCCAGTCATCCCGATACATCCGAAAAGCATGTCCGATTTGGGTCAGGTTGCTGAGGCAAACTGCCTGCCTCGCCTTCTCCCTCGCCGGCGCCATCACAACCCAAACTATCCCCACCAACACCACTATGATGGCACAAACAGTTACCAGTTCAACCAGTGTTAAGGCTCTGTTTGTAGTTATCATCATCGTTCACCTCATCTGACTTGCCTCCTCTTCCTTACCATCTTGATACCCTCGGATTAGGGTGCACTTTAAACTCTCTGCAACTCCTATCAGTTAATAGCCACTAACCCAGCACTTTTACAACCTGATGGCAAGTTATTACCCATCAGCGGGAAATCGGGATAGAGGGCATTACTTGCTCTCGGTGTCCCGCCGCTTCCATTAAGGAGTTAGAGACGGTGCTTCCTTCCGGTGAAGCAACGAACTGAAAACCTAAACGCCTCACAGTTTCAAAAGCCCAATCAAACGCTTTGTCGGCTGATCCTCCCTGAGCCACATACGCTCCTACCAGCGTGTTGACCAAAAACGTGCTGAAGGGCACTCTCCATCGCTCTTCAATGGGTGGGCACTGAACGATGATTGCCGTGAGTTGCTTCTTGTTGCTCCGTTGATCCTGAACCCAAAGGTAAAAGCGCACTGACCGCACTCGCCCAAGCCAAAGGTCAGGGAAAAATCCTCTCAATGAAGTTCGCCAGATGCGGTCTATCTTTTTTTCATTCAACAATTGAGGTTTGATCACTTGCTCATAGGCATGGGCGATTAATGTGGGTGTAAGAAATCGCCGTTCGTAGGCAGGCGTAAGAGCATAAAGGGCAGCCACATCGCCCCTTTGCAAGGCATCAAGGAAGGCAGTTAGGGTGCGGTAGGGGGCTTGCCACTGCCACCACCACACCCCAACTGCCGTAAGCACTGCCGTGAAGATAAGCAGGGCTTTAATGCGTCTCCGCATGCTTTTAGTTCACCCCAGATTACAAGCAAAAACAAACGCCGCCAGGGCGGCATATGCAACTGATGAGCCCCGCTTGGTTGTCCTCAGAAATTTTTTCCCAGACATACGGAGGGGCACAAGAAGCGGGGTATCCTGGTTGGTTGGGGACGCACGGGAAGCGTTCCCAACGGCAAGCCGTGCAAAACTGACGAATTGTGCCAGAGCAAGTAACGCAGTAGTTGTCTGTAGGTGGCCAAGGACCGACAGAATTGCCAGGGTGACACCCATTGCCACAACTCGTCGGATATGAATCGCAGTCTATGCAATAACCAGCGAACAAGGGGGCAACGATGGACAGCACACACAATGCAGTGACGCTCAGCACATGCAACTGCTTTCGCATCACCGACACCTCCCAAACTTTAGTTTTTCGGCACTCCCTGATAGACAGGGAGTTTCGTGATCAACTCAGAAGTCCAAAACCAATGGACAGAGAAATCGGGCAGGAAGAGACCCAGTAAGTGTGCGTCTCCCCACTCAGGGGTTGAGTAGAAGTGATGAGTATAGCAAAGAAGAACAGGCCAGTCGGGCACATGGGCAACTGCCCATTTGAAAGACGCCATGTGGTTGGGAGAAGGAGCGATTAATGGGCATTCATCATAGTGGTGGGGAGGCAAGTAGGGGTCTACGACATCCTCATGGGCACAGTAATGAACAGTATAAGCGTCGTGGTGATCGTGAACTTGAGTCGGGCAGAACCATACCTGCTCATTGCGCAAGTAGGACGAAAGCCTGTCTTTGGGATGAAAGGGAGGCAGCCCCAATTGCCAATACTCCAACTGCACTCCTTTTTGTGGCTCCACTCCATCCCAGTCATCCCGATACATCCGAAAAGCATGACCGATTTGGGTCAGGTTGCTGAGGCAAACTACCTGCCTCGCCTTCTCCCTCGCCGGCGCCATCACAACCCAAACTATCCCCACCAACACCACTATGATGGCACAAACGACCACCAACTCTATCAGCGTTAATGCGTGTAGCCGTTTGAGAATTAAATCTTGTCGCCTTTTCATCGTTGATCGCCCCTCTTCGGTTGAGCAACTGCCATCTTCCCCCACGCCTTTTCCCTCATCTCCGCCGCCCACGCGTTCAGTAACCCCTTCGCTTCCCCTTCCCCCTTTATCCGCCCCAAAAAACTTTCCAACACTTTTGCAACCCCCATCCCTGCCTCCTTCTGCACCCACACCAACTTCCCACCCTCAAACCCATATGCCCTCGGCGTGAAAAAGGCGTTCAGTGTCCTTCCGATCTTGCCGTCTTCATCGGCGATAACTGTCACCTTCCACCCGTTCCTTGCCACGACCTCCCGCACCTTCCCTTCCTTGTCTTGCACCACCAAAACACTTCTTAGGTGCTTCCTCCATGTCCCCCATCCCCCCAACACTTCCGCCCACTCCTTCAGCCGTTGCGCTCCGCACCCCTCACAACCACCAAACACCACGACCAGCAAAGGCAAGGAACGAGAAGGCACAAAAGGCAAAGAAGGCAGTCCCAAGCGTTCAAGAGGAGTGCCGATAGGTGGGTCATTTGTCAGAGCCTGTTGAAACGCCCTCGCCCTTTCCCTTTCCTGCCAAAGATGCCGCACCCTCGCCCTCCACTGCTGCCCTTCAGGTGACTGGATGCTCAGGAAGCCAAAGAGAGCCATTAAGGCAACAAGCGTCGCTACCTCAACCCTAAGGCGTTTCTCTGAAGCGTCCTGCCTGCCTGTTACCGCTGGTTGCCCTCTTGCCTCTCTTTCCCTATCGTTTCCCTGTCTCCTCATCTTTATCATCCCCGGCTTGGAGCGATCTTCGGTTCTTTTGCGTCCCCACTTAATAATATGCACCAAACCGACCTTTTTATAACCTGCCTGTCCGTTGGCGATCCTGTAGGCTTGAGGGGCTCTTAAAGCAGCCCTTTTAGCCACTCCCTCAGTTTCTGGATGGCTTTTTGCTTGATTTTGCTGACGGCTTACTGACTGATGCTCAGTTCATGGACAATTTCCCCTTCCATCCTATCTACCCAATACACGCCTACCAGTCTTGCGTGATAGGACGACGATAGTGGGGGTCACTTTCAAGCAAGAAGCGAACCCAGTTACAGTAGAAAATATTGCCTAAAGCCATCCAATTGGTGTGCCCGTCAGCAAAGCAGATGTTAATCCCACTCCTATGCCAATCCGTTGGCTTGGACAAATCTCCTTGATAGTAACCACGGCCTATCCTATCCCAAATGTAACTGGAACATCCACCTGTGCAATCTTGACAATGAGCGTAACAATCCTGCCAAGGGTTGTAAGAGTCGCAGAACACGACCAAATCAGATGGTCTGTCAATAACACTTTCGTGAACCTCCATTACTTGATAGTTGGAAGTGTAACTGCCTTGTCTTGGGCGATGGGTGTCCAGTTGAGGGTTCGTCGTGCTGAAATCCCAACCCAGCCGGGTCGGGCAAATAAACAACTGCTCAGTTCGCAAATAAGGCAGCAAAACCCAAAGAGGAGTGTAACGCTTTCCGTCACCAGGTCCTGCAAAACGAGCATAAGCGCCGCCAGGCGTCCATCCGTCGTAATCTTGAGCATACATCAACCATGCCCTGCCCAATTGCTTCAGGTTGGCAATACAGGTAGCCTTTCGCGCCGATTCTCGGACATTGAAGTAAACAGGCAGCAACAAAGCAACTAAAACTGAGACGACCGCGATAACGACCAAAATTTCTATCAGCGTAAATGCTCGTTTTGTAATGGTCATTTTCCCGTCCCTCCTGCCGATGGCGTGATCACTTGTCCCCATTTAAACCGCAAAGGTGCCTTTTGCGCTCTCTCCAAAACTTCCGAAGGATACTTGTGCGGGAAGAAAGCGTGCAACCGTTCAAAGGCACTTCTTTGACATCGCCAAACAAATTCTGGCGTCACTTCCCTTCGGTCAAAAGGAGGTTCGGGTAAGACACCTGCCAAGAAGGCTGTTTCCGACAGTGTCAAATCTTTGGGATGCTTTCCAAAATAATTGCAAGCGGCAGCCAAAATCCCGTCCTGCCCCATCCCAAAGCGGGCAGTGTTGAGGTAAAGTTCCAAAATGCGTTCTTTGGACAGGTATCGCTCCATTTGCAGCGCCAAGATGATTTCAGCGATTTTTCGAGAGAGGGTGCGTTCCCGCGACAAGAAAACATAACGAGCCACTTGCATCGTGATGGTGCTGCCACCTTGAACGAAACTCATCGCCCGAAGGTTCTTGCGCAAGGCTCTATGAAGTGCCAGCCAGTCAACGCCGCGATGGGAGTAAAAGAAGCCATCCTCTGAAGCAATGACAGCGTAGACCATATCTTCAGCGATGTCTTTAAGGCGGACAAAAGAAGAGTTTTTGGGGTAATGCTTAGCAAAGCGTTGAATCTGCGGAAGGGCTCCTTGCGCCCGTTTAATCCCAGCACCTAAAAGCCAAAGCAGATAGAGAGCGATAGGCAGGAGAACGGTGAACCCGACCGCTATGATTCGCCACAACTTTTTCTTTCTCCTTTGGATTTCAATTTCATCAAAGGCAGTGACCAGATTGGCTTGCTTGACTAAAGCACACAAGATACCTAAAAGGCAAGCGACAGTAAACGACGACGCTGGGCGAGTAAAGTGCAGGATGGGCGTATCAAAAAAGCCAGCAACGAATACACCCAAGAGACCAGCATTAATGCCAACGACGATAGCATAGGTATTGTCAGAAAGTGGAAAGGTTCGGATGGCGAAGCGGTAAAGCTGCACATATCGCCAGATGAGAAGGAGAAAAATCCCCAAGCCTATTAGCCCAAATTCTGCTGTGATGTGAAGGTAGAGATTTTTGGGCTCCATATTTATCGGATTGAAGCGCCGCAAATCAGGGGTCATATGCTCCCGTTGCTTTTGAAGGTAGGTGTTTGCGCCGTTGCCCAAGATAGGATGGTCAGCAATTACCTGTAGAGCAGTTCTCCAAATGGCGATGCGCCCCCAAAAGGACCGATCATCAGGGTTACCGATGACCTTACCCTTTGTTCGGACGAAAACCGTCCCCGCCAATAATGCTAAAGCAAGTCCTATCAACCCCCATTGCGTAATCTTCTGTTTTGATAAAGGTGAATGGATTGAGAGGGCAAGGTAGCCTAGTGAAACACCACAAGCAATCCATCCAGCACGAGTGTAGGTCAACACAAGCGCTACCAGCATGATCGTCCCAATTCCTCTCCAAAGCCATTTCCAACTGAATGCAACTTCTACCTCTGCGAGAACTAAACTGATTGGTGCGCCTACAAGGCAGAGAGGATATAGATAACTTGGGTTATCAAAAGTGCCCACAGCCCGAGGTCCAAACCCAGGGGAGTGAAATCGCCTAAATCCAAGTGCATAATAAATGATTGCGTAAACGCATTGCTGCGCAACGATAAGCATCAACAATTGTGTCAATCGGAGGGCTTGTTCTTTGGGGAGCCATAGGACACAAAAGTAGAAGGATACAAATGTTATGAACACCCAAAGCGATTGAGCAAAGAGAAAGCGTTCGGTGGTAGAAAGGAAAAAGTCCAACAAGTAAAGCCCGCCGAAGATGGTGATTAAGTCGGTCAAGTGAAGGGCAGGCGTTGGTCGTGCCCAATAGGTGAAACGAACATAGACATACACGGCGAGAAGGAAAAGCATAAACCCATAACCCACGAAATAGGTGAAAGTTGCTTCGCCATTAACACTCATATCTGAGAAATTAGGCAGGGTAATTTTAACCAATTCCCTCAAGCAATCACAGAAGATTGTATTAGGTAAAACATACCAGACTATTATGCCTATTAATACTGCCTGTCCAATGATAGGAAAACCAACGGAAAGTGCCCGCATTACAGTTGTCCGCCGTTTGATATCAGAATGAAGCCACAAGTCAGTCACCCTCCAAGTCTGTGTAGCGAGAACCTCAACCAGATGGGCTGTAGGTAAATTTTATCGCTTTCCTGAACCTTCACCCATACCACCAGCAGGTGTTGCCCCGGTTCTAAACCTGCCGTTTCCACTCTGATGGAGACCGTATGCCAACTGAAGGGATCCAAACTCAAATCTGACAAGTTAGCGCCCTCTTCTGCCACCACCGTGCATCCACAACCCGTTTCAAATTGCAAATGAATTGGATAGGTATGAGGGTTAAACAAATGCACTCGGTGTTCTATGATTTTGCCTTGTGAAACTTTGCCAAAATCATAATCGCTACCTAAAATCCAAACCACACCTGACGCTATTGTCCATTGAAATACAAGAGTGCTCAACCAGATAAGAACCGTTACAATTAGCACAAAAGGAAACAAATATTTCTTTTGTTCACTCGCAGCAATCACACACCCTCCTAACTTACAACTCCATTTCCACATAACATGGAATTGCTTCTACCATTTACCCCTCATTCGCAAATACCAAATGACTCCGACAACGATCAGGAAGATCGGTGGTAACCAACGAGCGGCAGCGCTTCTTGCTTTCAAATACCGTCTTTCTTTTTCCCGTTCCTGCCACATCTTTTCCAGTTCCTCTAAGGTTGGTAGCCGTCCGCGAAACGGGTAATTAACTTGCCTGTCTCTGCCCAGTCTTAAATCGTTGACGACAATATTTTTAGGCAATTGAGCGATGACGCTAACTGGGTCTTTCATCTTTTCAACTGAGATCAAACGATATGTTACTTTGTATTGTCTTGCAGTATCAAAAACAATTGTGGGGAGCCAAACATCATCCACCTTACGGAAATTTCGCCCTTCTAAGCGCCTAATGACTATCTGACCATGCCTGCTCAAGACACTTATCGGAGCACCTTCATACTTTCTACCAATCCTCACTTCAACGATATGGCGGTATTCTGGTGACACTTTTTCTTGCCCTTGTTCCATGAGCGTTAGTGTGACTATATCCGCATTTTGTTCAATTGATTGAACGCGAAAGTTACCCCACTTGACGATGTTACCGCCAAGGAAAAACCATCGGGTTAGAAGGTTGGAAAGGACAGGTTCAACCTCGTTCATTGGTTTGACCGATGCATAAGGTTTTACCGCACCTTGACCATATCCGTAGTCCAGGAGGCAATGACTTTGTGTGAAGAAGAATATTTGAGCGACGAAGAAGGGCTTATGCTGAGTGGCTTTTGCTAAAACCAAACTACCACACCCTTCAAAAGTTATGACCCTTTGCGTTTTGAACCCTTCACCAAGTTGACGGAACAACTCTTGGTATGCCTCCCTGTTTTGCTCTATAGCCTCACGAGGTAAATTGCGCCATCCAGGTATTTGCCTGACGCGTTTTTCTGCTTCTTCCTGCCAATGCTCCTTGAAGTAGGGATCAGGGAGAAATTCTCGCACTTCTTCCCATTCACATCTAAGAGTTGCTATCTTTTGGAGGCGTCGCTCCATCAAGGCAAGGATTTTTCCCAATTCACCTTCGTCAACCGTCCGTTGCTGCGCAAGACCTACGGCTGTAAAGACCAATATGCACCATAGAGTCACTAATTTGCCACGCATGTGTTACACCCCCTATTTACAAGAGCAAACGACCGATCGCACTTACAACATTCGCGCCCCTGAGTAATCACGCGACAGGCTCAATATTCAAGGCATAAGGCAAGTGTATCCATTACAGTCTGGCTGGTTCACAAGTACTATCCTTTGGAACTGCCAATTTGCTCCGTCACATTGGCAACTGGGATTAATCACCCCTGCAGGCACGCAACCAGTAGTATAGAGACTGCGAGGAACCAGCCTTTGGACAGGGTCACAACCTGCAAAGGGGTTGATAGTAGATTGACAGAAACCTTCCTGCCATTCTTCCTTGGAGCAAGAGCCAGGACAGCCGTTAATGACCCCACCGCATTGATTCTGGATAATCTGCCTATCTACAGCTACACAGTAGGCGAAACACCCTGCAAGGGCTTGCTTGGTCACATAGACACCGAACAATGAGGCTACCGCAACTAACAGCACTATGCTCCTTCCCACCCCAAACACCTCCATACTGCGTTTTTCACTGCCATTAATAATATGCACCGACCCGCTCTTTTTACAACCCCTAAGCACTTCCCCTTCCTTTGCCCTTCTCGCAGCATCTTTGCTCAATGCCCTCACAATAGCCCGCTCAACAGTTCCTTCAGTTTTTGGAGAGCCCTCTGTTTCACTTTGCTGACGGCTTGTTGGCTGATGCCCAACTCTTGGGCAATTTCCTCTTCTGTCCAACCCTCCCAATAAAACTTCAAAAGCACCCATCGCTCCCTTCCTCTTGAGGCGACCAAATTACGCCATTATTTTCGCCGCCACCATAAACCAAAGGAGGCTAAGAGGCATCACTCCCCCACCAACGCCGCTGGAGAGAGAAGAAAACCGTAAAGTCTTAAACGAATCCCACACAGTCATAGCCATACTGGACGCAACTAATGCCCACCAACTTCTCCCACCGCAGGCTATGATATCCTGAAATAGTGGCTCATTATCGCCCCAAGCCTGATATCGGTGTTTGCTCGTTGTCTCAAAGGCAACGATGGTAATCTTCATCACGCAAGATATAGAACAGGAGCGGGTTCTTTGAATGACACATAAGCAAAAGATCACCCAAGTGAACAGATAACCAAGATTCCCTCTCGGTCTCCGTCTCACCGCAAGTCTAATGCTACGACGATCATCGTCTCCTTTTCTTTTGCCCGACGCACAATGGTGATAGAGATCGTTCGTTGCTTCTCACGAATTACGAACACACCCACCCTTGCCGTCGGGTTGTCGTCTCTGAAGTAAGCGCAAGTTTTTTGCTCAGGCGGTGCCCCGCTGTAAAGCGTCCCACTGTTAATGCTCGGTCTTTTAATGCTCGGTGGTAACTTCACTGGAGCACCTTCAGTGACCTTTTGCCAGTAAAATTCCCACACCTTCTCAAAAGCATCCGTCGTGGTGAATTTCGCCCACACCAGCGGGGGTTGGCTTGTCCCTTCCAGTCCACGCTTTGCCTTCGGATAACTCCACTCCTTCAACGGGTCAGCAGGTGCACCTGATTGAAGCACTTGCACCAACCCAATCACCGCAACGACAACAACGACCGACACCGCCAGTTTGATTGTGCCTTTGAACATCCCCAACACCTCCTTAACGGTGTTTTGAAGCGTCACTTGTTAGCGTCGGAGTTTCGTCTCCGGCGCTTGTTTCCTCAGCAATTTCCCTTAGCGCCATCCCTGCCAATCCTGCGGGCAAAATGGTCAAGGTTGACCAGTGAAACGGCAACAGCGAATGGGCGCTGGTGGGGAACAAAACCATCAATAAACTCGCCGAGCAGCCTAAAACCAAACCCGAAACTAACCACTTTTCACCAACCATTGGCTTCAAGCCATAGCCAACGCAAAGCAATGTCAAAGAGTGAAAAACCAAGTCAGGGCTACTGTAAGGCGTCATCGTCGGCATCAACCATGCAACCAACGAACGAAAAATCGTTCCTATCGCAGCGCTCAAAATCCCGCCAACTATGCCGACAGTCACGGCAACCTGCCAAAGTGTTCGTCCCCTTGCCATGCGCCTCCCTCCCTCAATCTCTCCCATGCCTCTCTTACGGCTCGTTCCAAAGATTGCTCATCCAAACGGTTGCCTTGAGCGACCAATTTCCACCCTTCAACTCCCAACTTCGCCAAACCCCTCTCAAAATCAGCATCCCGCTTCAAAATCACCACATCGCCTTTCACCGCAACGACACCGTAATCCCTGCAAGTCAAAACCCCAACGGCTGTTTGCTCATAATAGTCGGGTTTTAAGGGCCAAGTGTTTTGCCGACCCACTTTCAAGACGATGTAATCTACTCGCTTTTGGTTCATCCTTTTGTGCAAAACTTTCGTCGCCATCGGCTTGACCCAAAGACGACCATCTAACTGCCTCAGTGTCATTGGAGAAGGTCCGTAACCTGCCCGCTGAAATGGATTGGGGAAAAGGTAAATTTCCTTGCGATGGGCAAGATGAGGGACAAATTGAGACGGTGCGCTAACCGACGCATCTGGCGGGATAACTTCGGCAAGGAAACTTCGGATTTGCTTTGCTTGCTCTTTCGGCAAGATGTTTGCGTGAAAGTGAAGGTAAGTGTGAGGAACATAGCGGAAGAAAGAAACGATTAAGCAGAGGGAAAAGGTAGCGACCATAACTTTTTGCCATTGAAGTTGCAAGTTTTCATCCACGAGTTTTTGTAGCCTGCCGAAAGCAAAAGGTAGCGATGCCGCAAGCCAAGGGGCGATGATGGAAGCATGTTGAAACCCCAACTCCCTCATCGCCCTCCAATCGCTCAAAGCCAAAACGGCGTAGTTGGGCAAAGCGAACAAGGCAAAAGTGCCAGAGAAAAGCGGAAAGAAAGCGAAAGGTGCTAAAAGGAGCAAAGGGTAAGTGCCGGGCTGTGTGAAGTGACCTTCGCAAAAGATAAGGGTTTTGATGGCGTCAATGGGATGAGTTAAGATACTGACGACAATCTGCAAGGGTGTGTTTCCCCATCGGGAGTAAAGGGACAGGTAGGCGGTTCTTTCTTCGCCGCTCAAAACCGCCATCACCTTCGTGGCAAAGACGAACCAAAGGACACTAAGCAGCACTACCGCTCCACCCCACCATCTCCTTCGGATAAGCAAACCGTAAAGTCCCAGACAAGCGATGGAGACGGCAACATCTTCTCGGCAAAGAAGGGCAAGAAGGCAAGCGATGGCGCAATGAATTGGACGGTTTTCGTCAAGGGCATCAATTGCCCAGAGGACGAAGGGGACGGAGAGAAGGACAGGGTGGAAGTCAAAGAAGAGCATAGTCATGATGGAGGGATGAAGTAAGGAGCCGATGGATATAAGCGCTGCAATCTTCTCGTTTTAAGTGTGGCGGATGGCGAGGCGGTAAAGTGGGATGACGCCGAGAGCCAGGGC